>JACXXQ010000028.1_pt1 | contig 117473 bp, 89 predicted proteins | sample 8621361 | NCBI WGS metagenome assembly JACXXQ01 (sample SAMN15503820, study PRJNA645414) | gut metagenome | isolation source: feces | host: Bos taurus | place: USA | collected 2016 | reverse complement strand
GACCTCAGCACCGTCACCACCTGACAGACCCACCCACACCAAACAGCGAAAGGCCAGAAAAAATGACTGCAAGCGCAACCGCGGCTGTGACCAAACCGGTGAAGAAGGATTCGGTTCCTGAGATCATCGCCGCTTCCATGGTCGGTACGGCCATCGAATTCTACGATAACTACTGCTATTCCATTGCCGCTGCTAGCTACTTCGGCATGATCTTCTTCACGGACGTCGCCAAGTCCAACCAGACCCTCGCCACGCTGATGGCCTTCGTGACCTTCGCCGTTTCGTTCCTCGCCCGTCCGTTCGGCTCCATGCTGTTCGGCCACTTCGGTGACAAGCTCGGCCGTAAGAAGACGCTGGTTATCGCCCTGATGACCATGGGTATCGCCACCTTCCTGGTCGGCTGCCTGCCCGGTTATGAGCAGATTGGCGCATGGTCCGTCGTGATTCTGTGCATCTGCCGTGCCTGCCAGGGCGTGGGCCTCGCCGGCGAATGGTCCGGTGCCGCGCTGGTCGCCACTGAAAACGCTCCGGCCGACAAGCGTGCCCTGTACGGTTCCTTCCCGAACCTTGGCGCCCCGATTGGCTTCTTCTGCGCTTACGGCCTGAACCTGCTACTCGAATCCAACCTGAGCAAGGAACAGATGATTGCCTTCGGCTGGCGTATCCCGTTCCTGTGCTCCGCCGTGCTGGTGATCATTGGCCTGTACGTGCGTGCCCGCATGTCTGAGACCCCAGTGTTCCAGAAGGCCGCTGAAGAGAAGCGCACCTCCAAGCACCCGCTGCGCGACCTGCTGCCGTACTGGAAGGAAGTCGTGCTCGGCACCGTAGCCATGGGTATCACCTATACCCTGTTCTACGTACTCGGCACTTGGTCGCTGGCCTACGGCGTCAAGGGCTTGGGCTTCCAGCAGGGCGAGTACCTGCTCATGCAGATGTGCTCCGTGGTGTTCTTCGCCATCTTCATCGTGGTCTCCTGCGTGTACGCCGACAAGGTGGGCCGCAAGAAGGTCATGATTGCCGTGACCGCCGCCGCCTTGGTGTTCAGCTTCTTCGTGCCGATGCTGCTCGTGCACTCCGCCGCCCATATCATGATCTTCCTGTGCGTCGGCTTCGTGATCATGGGTGGTTTGTTCGGCCCCTGCGGCGCCTACCTGCCTGAGCTGTTCCCGGTGCACGTGCGTTACTCCGGCGCCGGCCTGAGCTACAACCTCGCCGCCATCTTCGGTGGCGCATTCGCTCCGACCATCGCCCAGGCCCTGGTCGCCTCCAAGTTCGGCGTTGCCGGTGTGGTCTGGTACATGGCCATCATGGCCGCCCTCGCTCTGCTCGCTCTGTTCCTGATTAAGGAAAGCAAGGACAAGGACTACGAGCTGTAAATAGAGCTCCCCATATTATGCTCCCGCTGGCGGGAGCTGTCCACGAAAGCGGACTGAGGGTGGCCAATGGGATTTCGGTTCTTTGACCACCCTCAGTCTCACTGCGTTCGACAGCTCCCGCCAGCGGGAGCATTTTGTTATGTCGTCCCACCAAAAATGAACAATAGACGAACTTACGTAGTTTGGGCATCTCACTACGCCTTGCACGTTTTACTCTGGAAATCATGGATATCTGGCAGATCGTCGTGATTGTGGTGCTCGCCGCGCTGATACTGGCGTGGGTTGCCGTCATCGCCTACAACAAAGGCCGCGTTTCAGGTCGGCTCGCCGCCGAACAGGACCTGTCCGGCGACGAGGATACGCGTTCTCTATTCGGTGATGATGCGCCCGTGCGCCCCACCGAGCGTCGCCTGATTGAAGTCCTGCCCGAAGCCCTGATTGTTACCGACCGCAACGGCTTGGTCCAATATTCAAGCCCCGGCTCAGTGCCATTCGGCCTGGTCTCCGGCGACCGACTCAACTCGCGCGAAGTCGAGGACATCCTCACTCAGGCCGCCGCCGACGGTGGCGTGCGTGAGCGTGAGGTTCAGCTGCCGGTCAATCGCAATTCCTATCCGTCCTCTAATGGCCGAGGACTGGAGGCCGGCCAGTCACGCCCGTCCAACATGCTGTATTTGCGTGTGCGCATTGGCGATATCGGCGATGACCTGTACGCCATCTTCATCAACGACATGTCCGAGCAGCGCCGTTTCGAGGCCGTTCGCCGTGACTTTGTGACCAACGTTTCGCACGAACTCAAGACTCCGGCCGGTGCCATCTCGCTACTGGCCGAAACCGTGACCGACGCCGCCGATGATCCGGACGCCGTACGGTATTTTTCCGGCCGTATCTCCAAGGAATCCGCGCGCCTGACCGAACTGGTACATCATCTTATCGACTTGCAGAAAGCCCAAAGCCCGCAAAGTGTGATTGATGCGCGGCGCATTTCCGCGCTGGATGTGGCACGCGCTGCCATCGCCGCCAATCAGACCCAAGCCGACTCCCGCCATGTGGATATTCGACTGAGTGTCAACGGACAGTCAGTGCCCACGAAGGTCGAGGAGCTGGCCGACGGCGAAGGTTCCTTGGAAGAATCAGGCAGCCCGGCCACGAGCGGTCCGATGATCAAGGCCGACAAAGAGGCCATGCAAACCGCCGTCAAGAACCTCGTAGAGAACGCCATCCATTACTCGCCCGAACACACCACTGTGGCGGTCGGCGTGGGGGAGCGCGATGGCAAAGTCACCATTCGCGTGGTCGATCAGGGCATCGGCATCCCCGCCAAATCACTGGACCGCATTTTCGAGCGGTTCTACCGGGTCGACCCGGCCCGTTCGCGCGAGACCGGCGGTTCGGGACTCGGCTTGGCCATCACCAAGCACTGCGTGCAGGAGAACGGCGGTCGGATTTCGGTCTGGTCGCGTACGGGGGAGGGGTCGACGTTCACCATCGAGCTGCCGGCCGCCCCGGATGAGGATGACGACGAGGCCCGGCCGGACGAGTCGACACAAGCGTAGGGCCTTGGTTGGTGCCCGATATGGTGCCATTCCATTGCCGCACAATCACACAGTGGGCGAGGTGCGCACACCGTGCGTAGCACAATTACGCAATTACGTACTTTCTGGAAACAGCAGGCTAACGGAGAACAAATGGTTACGATAGTGTCGGAAAACTTTGCGCCTATGCGCACGGGAACATACCCAAGAAAGGCTACTATGGCACGCATTCTTATCGTCGAAGACGAGGAATCCTATCGCGAGCCGCTGGTATACCAGCTCACACGCGAGGGGTACGACGTGTCCGCCGCCGCCACTGGCGAGGAAGGTCTGGAACTGTTCACCAAGGGCGGCATCGATTTGGTGCTGCTTGATTTGATGCTGCCGGGCATTGACGGCACTGCACTGTGCCGTCGCATTCGTGAGCAGAGCCGTGTGCCGATTATTATGCTCACCGCCAAGAGCGCCGAAATCGATAAGGTCGTTGGCCTTGAGATTGGTGCGGACGATTATGTGACCAAGCCGTACTCTTTCCGTGAGCTGCTGGCCCGCATCCGTGCCGTGATGCGTCGCAATCAGGCCACGGCCCAGGCTTCCGGCACTGTGGATGACGATATTCCGCTGGTGTGCGGCGATATCGCCATGCAGGTAGGCCAGCATCAGGTCACCGTACGCGGCGAAACCGTGTTCTTCCCGCTCAAGGAATTCGAACTGCTCGAATACCTGATGCAGAACAAGGGCCGTGTGATGACGCGTCACCAGCTGATCGACCGCATCTGGGGTTCGGATTATGTGGGCGACACCAAGACGCTCGACGTGCATGTCAAGCGCGTGCGCTCCAAGATCGAGGAAGATCCGGCGCACCCCAAGTATCTGACTACCGTGCGCGGTCTCGGATACAAGATCGATACTCCCGCGGAGTAAATGGAAGGCGGCCTTCGGGCCGCCTTTTTTGTTGTGGATTGTGGGCTCGCCGCAGGCGAGTCCACTCCAAAAACTACGTAGCCTCAACGTAGCCCACAAACATCCAAGTGTTCATCTTCTGTTTACTGATTTCGGTTTTGGGCCCTTGAAACCACCAATACGCTTGTAGTTGTCATGAATTGACCGGGCAGCGCTGAGCCGCCCGCGAATAGTTGATAGAGGGATTAAGTAATAATCATGCAGAAGAACATCCTCATTCGCTCCATTGCCGCTCTGTCCGGCATTGTGATGCTCGCTTCCGTGGCCGCCTGCGGCGATAACACCGCCACCACGACCGACAACAGCTCCTCCTCCGATTCCACTTCCAAGTCCACCCCGGTCTCCGGCAACTTCTCGGGCGCCGGCGCCTCCTCTCAGCAGGCCGCCGTTGAAGCCTGGATCGCCGGCTTCCAGGGCACCAACCCTGAAGCCAAGATCGCCTACAACCCGTCCGGTTCCGGCGCTGGCGTGCAGACCTTCCTGACCGGTGCCACCGCTTGGGCCGGCTCCGATAAGGCCCTTGCCGATGACGAAGTTGAGCAGTCCAAGTCCGTGTGCACTGAAGGCACCGCCTTCGATGTCCCGGTCTACATCTCCCCGATCGCCGTGGTCTTCAACCTCAAGGGCGTTTCCGATGCCGGCAAGCATATCAACATGGACGCTGCCACCATCGCCAAGATCTTCGACGGCAAGATCACCAAGTGGAACGATCCGGCCATCGCCGATCAGAACAAGGACCTGAAGCTGCCCGACACCGCCATCACCGTCGTGCACCGCTCCGATAAGTCCGGCACCACCCAGAACTTCGTCTCCTACTTCAAGGACGTCACCCCTGACAACTGGACCTACGACCTCTCCGAGAACTGGCCGAACGAGGTTGGCCAGGGCGCCAAGGGCACTTCCGGCGTGATCTCCACCGTCAAGCAGGCCGACGGCACCATCGGCTACGCTGACTTCTCCCAGGTCGGCGACCTGGGCACCGTGGCCGTCAAGGTCGGCGACAAGTACAACGAGATTTCCGCCGAGGCCGGCTCCAAGGTCATCGAGGACTCCAAGCAGGACGACACCGTTAAGGGCGACAACCGCATCGTCATCAAGATCAACCACGCCACCGAGGCCGAGGGGGCCTACCCGATCGTCTTGGTCTCCTACGACATCGTCTGCCCGGCCTACAAGGACACCAAGCAGGCTGAGTTCGCCAAGGCTTGGCTGACCTACGTGACCTCCGACGAGGGCCAGAAGGCCGCTCAGGATGCCGCCGGCACCGCTCCGCTGCCCTCCTCCCTGAAGTCTAAGATCACCAAGTCCATCGAGGCCATCAAGACCAAGTGATGACGTCGGCCCGCAAGGGTCGTGTGGACTGGACCTGACAACTGAACGATAGACTGTAGTAGTAAGAGCAGTCGCCGCCAACTTTAAGCCGCAGTCGTAAACCATACGGCTGCGGCTTAAAGCGGGTCAGGACCCGAACGGTTTGGCAAAGTCACAGACGAAAACCGCACCACTTGAATACTTGATAACCACCCTATATAAGGAGAATCCGTGAGTTCGCAAGACAAAACGGCTGTGCAGCCAGTTGGAGGCAAGACCGCCGACAAGGTGTTTCGCGGTGTGGCATACGCCTGCGGCATCCTGATCCTGGTTGTACTTGCCGCTGTGTTCCTGTTCCTGTTTTTCCGCGCCTGGCCACTCATCGGTGGCGATCAGGCCGCCAACAGCGACACCGTGTCCAGCTTTACCGGCGGCAAGGCCAGCAGCTTCTGGGGCTACGTGCTCCCGCTGTTGTTCGGTACTGTGCTCGTGTCTTTGCTGGCACTGCTGATTGCCTTCTTCGTGTCCATCGGCATTGCGCTGTTCATTTCGCACTATGCACCTAAGAAGCTCGCCACCGCGCTGAGCTATGTGGTCGATCTGCTGGCTGCCATCCCGTCCGTTATCTACGGTTTGTGGGGCGGCCTGATTCTGGTGCCGGCCATCTACCCGTTCTGGAACTGGGTTGCCAACCACCTGGGCTTCATTCCACTGTTCGAGGGCCCGGCCGCCAACCCGCCGCGCACCGTCGCCACCGTGGCTGTGGTGCTCGCCGTTATGATTTTGCCGATTATCACCTCCATGTCCCGCGATATCTTCATGCAGACCCCGCGCCTGCACGAAGAGGCCGCGCTGGCGCTCGGCGCCACCAAGTGGGAGATGATTCGTCTGGCCGTGCTGCCTTTCGGCAAGTCCGGTATTGTGTCCGCCTCCATGCTGGCTCTCGGCCGCGCGCTTGGTGAGACGATGGCCGTGTTGATGATCCTGTCCCCGGGCCTCAACTACTCCATCAAGCTGCTGCAGGCCTCGCAGAACCAGACCATCGCCGCGAATATTGCCGCACAGTACCCTGAAGCCAACGATCTGGGCGTCTCCACGCTGATTGGAACCGGTCTGATTCTGTTCCTGATCACGTTCGTGGTCAACTTCATCGCCCGTAAGCTTACCGAGAAAGCGACTGCGTGATGACTGCTGCTGAGAACACTGAAAAGACTCCGATGGACGGCACGCCCGAAATCGACTTCGATCGTTTCCGCCCGACCCGTTCCGCCATCCAGCGCCGTAATATCATGGACCGCTTCATGTGGGCCCTGATCGCGGTGGCGTTTGTGATCGCCTGCATCCCGCTGATCTCCCTGCTGTGGACCACTATCGTCAACGGCATCAAGCGCCTGAACCTGAACTTCCTGAGCTACAACATGACCGGTGTGGTCGGTGGTAGCCAGACCCCGTCCGGTGGTTACGGCGGTGTGCTGCACGCCATCATCGGTACTCTCGAAATCACCGCTGGCGCTATGGTTATCTCCATTCCGATCGGTTTGATGTGCGCCGTGTACCTGGTCGAATACTCGAACCGCGGCAAGCTCGCCACCACGATCTCCCTGCTCGTCGACGTGATGAGCGGCATCCCGTCCATCGTGGCCGGCCTGTTCGCCTTCTCGATGTTCACGATTCTGCTGGGCCCCGGTACCATCAACGGTTTCGAAGGCTCCGTGGCTCTCTCCCTGCTGATGCTGCCCACCGTGGTCAAGTCCAGCGAGGAAATGCTGAAGATCGTGCCGAACGATTTGCGTGAGGCTTCCTTGGCTCTGGGCGTTACCAAGCAGCGCACGATTACCAAGATCGTGCTGCGCACCGCTCTGCCGGGCATCGTCTCCGGTGCCATTCTGGCCATCGCCCGCGTGATTGGTGAGACCGCACCGTTGCTGATGACCGCCGGCTACATCTCCAGCACCAACGTGAACCTGTTCTCCGGCCAGATGACCACCCTGCCGGTGTTCGTCTACCAGGAGTACTCGAAGCTCAGCGCGAACTGCCCGCCCAACGCCGACGCCACCTGCGTGACCACGATTCCGATGGAACGTGCGTGGGCTGCGGCTCTCGTGCTGATCGTCATCGTGCTGCTGCTGAACCTCATCGGACGAATCGTGGCGAAGGTCTTCGCCGTCAAGACCGAGCGCTAAGCCAGTCGCTAAGCCTAAGCCTTAAGAACACAAGGAAATATAAGGAAACATCATGGGACAACGTATTGACGTCAACCACGAGAACATCTATTACGGCGACTTTCTGGCCGTCGAGGATGTGAACATCAACATCGAGCCGAACAAGGTCACCGCCTTCATCGGCCCGTCCGGCTGCGGCAAGTCCACCGTGCTGCGCACCTTGGACCGTATGCACGAGATCATCCCCGGCGCTCACGTCGAGGGCGAGGTGCTGCTCGAAGGCAAGAACCTGTACGACAAGGACGTGGATCCGGTGGCCGTGCGCCGCGACGTCGGCATGGTCTTCCAGCGCCCGAACCCGTTCCCGACCATGTCCATCCGTGAGAACGTGCTGGCCGGTGTGCGCCTGAACAACCACCACCTGGCCAAGTCCGACGCCGACGATCTGGTCGAGTGGGCTCTGCGCGGTGCCAACCTCTGGGAAGAGGTCAAGGATCGTCTCGACAACCCTGGCATCGGCTTGTCCGGTGGCCAGCAGCAGCGTCTGTGCATCGCCCGCGCCGTGGCCGTCCACCCGCAGGTGCTGCTCATGGATGAGCCCTGCTCCGCCTTGGACCCGATTTCGACCCTGGCTGTCGAGGATCTGATCAACGAGCTCAAGAGCGACTACACCATCGTGATCGTGACCCACAACATGCAGCAGGCCGCCCGTATCGCCGACTACACCGCCTTCTTCAACCTGAAGGCAGTGGGCCAGCCCGGTCACCTCGAGTACTTCGCGGACACCATCACGATGTTCAACAACCCGCAAAACGAAGAAGCCGAGCGCTACATCTCTGGAAGGTTCGGCTGATCGTTTCCTGCGCGCAGCGTAATGATTTGTGCGTAGGAGAAACGGCAAAGCCCGCCGCAAGGCGGGCTTTCGCATATTCAACGCGAGTATTGCCGAGTATTATCGTTCTCGCAACGGAGCGAGCTGGAATACTTTGTCGGACTGGGCGGCGACTTCCCGCTTCGGTCGATCGACGGGAGAACGGCGGGTAAAGCGGTACAAGACAAGTCCGCACGATGAATACTCTGTGATGAATCTTCTGTTTACGGTGCGAGTGTGGAAGAATGGTCACAGCAAGGTCCAGCAAAGGAGCATAGGTGAGTACTGGTCTGATCGTCGGCATTGTCGTTGTCGTTATTATCGTTGTCTTGATTGGTTGGGGCATCAGCGCCTATAACAACCTGGTGACGCTGAAGAACCGTGTGAAGAACGGTTGGGCGCAAATCGACGTGCAGTTGAAGCAGCGCGCCGACCTCATCCCGAACCTGGTGAATACCGTCAAGGGGTACGCATCCCACGAGTCTGAAGTCTTCACTCAGGTGACCGCCGCCCGCGCCGGCGTAGTGGCTGCGGCCAGCAACCCGAGCACGACCACTGCTCAGCGCGCCGCCGCCGAAAACCAGCTGTCCCGCGCCCTGTTCAACCTGCAAGCCACGGCTGAGGCATATCCGCAGCTGCAAGCCAACCAGAACTTCATGGATCTGCAGAACCAGCTCAAGGAACTGGAGAACAAGATCGCCTACGCCCGTCAGTTCTACAACGACGTGGTCCTGAAGCTCAACACCGCCATCGAAACCGTGCCGACGAACATCATCGCCGGTCTGTTCCACTTTGAGCAGGCGCAATACTTCGAGGCCGATGACGCTTCCCGTCAGGTGCCACAGGTCCAGTTCTGACCCGCTTCAGGCCCGTCCGGTAAGCCGCCGGCCGGGCCCGTATTGTCTTAAGAGAGGGAAGATATGCGGATACGATTCATTCGCGCCGGAATCATCAGCATTGTTGCCACGGTGGTGTTGGCAGTTATCACCTTGGCGATAATCGGGACTTCCGCGTTCGGCGATTCGGCCGACCTCAGCTACCGCACGCTGGACTATGACGTGACCGCCACCGCGAACGGTGATTTGAAGGTCACGCAGCATATCGACGTCAAGATGCGTGAGCGTACCGACAGTGACGACAACACCAAGCCGTGGAAGCAGCTGTTCCAGCAATACACGCTGAACTCCGGCACCTTGACTGATATCAGCGATATCAGCGTGCGCAACGTCACCGACGGCATCGACTACGCACAACAGAGCGAGCCCAAGCTGCCCAGTGACGTCTCTTCCGACAAGGAATGGAACAGCGACTACGCCAACCATTGGTATGTCGCCGATGTGAGCGATGGCAGCGACCATCCAAAGGCATACACGCCCGGTACCGATGGCCTCAAGCCCAGCGCCTCCGCCACCGAAGATGACACAACCGTGGAGATCGGCTGGAATATTCCGGTCACCACCGAGGCCGACAGCATGAAGTTCGATGTAAGCTTCACCATGCACGATGTGGCCACCAAATGGAAAGACGTGGCCTCCTTCCAATGGGAGCCGTTCGGCAAGAAGAACCAAGTGCCTATCGGCACGGTCACCGGCACCGTCCATTTCCCCAACGGCATCACCGGCAAAACCTCATGGACATGGCTGCACACCGAGCGCACCTCGGAAACCAAGCGCAACAGCGACGGCAGCTACACGTTCACGGCCTACAACATCCACAATGGCGACTACCTCGATGTGGTCGCGGCGTTCGATGCCGCCAAAGCCAAGGGCATCGCCCGCAAGGGAACCGGCAATCATCTCAAGGACCTGAAACAGGACGAATATAAGCAACAGCAGCGCTGGCTCGACAAGCAACGATTCGCTGCCAGAGCTCGTCTCGTGTTCTGGATTGTCAGCATCGTGCTCGGCATCGCGTTGTGCGCGTGGGGTATCTGGGCTGTGATCTCCAGCAACCGGCGTGCGCAATACAGTGGCAGCGTCGAATACTGGCGCGACCAGCCCGGCATCAGTCCGGCTTCCGCAGCCCGTCTGATTCGCGTGGTCGATCCGTCGACGCGCCAATCCGATGAAGACCGCCAGCTGACCGCCACCATGCTGTCGCTCGCCGTCAAGAAGGCCATCGCCATTTATCCGGGGCCGTCGGACATGTATCGCGGCATCGACATGAGCCAGGCCACGCCGGTGGGCTTGAGCCAAATGATTGCCGCCGACCAAGGCAAGCAGTATGCGGCAGGCATCACCAGCACCATCGTGATTCTGCCGCTCGCCATTGATGAGGCACCCAACGCGCAACAGTTGGGATTGAGCGAATCGGAAGATGCGCTGCTGAACCTGCTCATCGTCATTTCTCAGCGCGTGGGCAGCCCGGTATTCGACCTGAACCAGATGAAGGCGACCTGCCAGAACTGGCAAGACGGCTATATTGAGCTCGGCAAATTCACCGGTGCATGCAGCATGGAATACCAGCGGCTGGGTGCCACGCGCTCTGTGGGCTGGCAATGGATCCTACCCGGCGTATTGGCCGCCGTGCTGGGATTTGGTTCGCTGCTGGCCAACAGCTTTATCGGATACCCGGTGGCTGGTCTTATCGGGCTGCCGATATTCCTGGTCGGACTGTTCTGCTCGATGGCCGGCGCGATGACCGTGCTCACTGATCAAGGGCAGGATATCGCCGGCCGGACTCTGGGCCTTAAGCGTTATATGGAGGACTTCTCCAACTTCACCGACCGGGGTACCGCCGATTTGGCCTTGTGGGATTGGTATATGGTCTACGCCGCCGCGTTTGGCATTTCCGATCGCGTGATGCGTGAACTGGCCAAAGCATATCCTCAGGTCAACGACCCGGCTTGGCTGGATGCCAACGCCTCCAACTCGTTGTTCTACTGGAACTACCGCCCGTATGGCTGGTACAGCCACCGTCATAATGGTCCATTCGACCACGATGCTGCCGGGCAGATGGACCTAGGCGTTGGCGGCCCAGCTCCGGCTTACGGAGGCACGTCGTTTGCCGGCGGATTCTCCGACCTCGGCTCGCAGCTGAACTCCGGTCTGGCGGACATCAGCTCGACCATCAGCGCGGCAGCGCCATCCGCCGATTCCGGTGGCGATTTCTCCAGCTTCGGTTCGGGCGGCGGCTCCGGTTTCGGCGGCTCGTTCGGTGGCTCAGGTGGCGGCTCGTTCGGCGGGCGGTAGCGCATGCCTATGTCGAAACGCATTGTTCGTGCCCTGGGCTTAAGCCTTGTCGGTGCGCTGATTCTTGCCGCACTCTGTGCCGGTGCCTTGATTCTCGGCACAGATGGTGCCGACCTGAGCTACCGCACGCTTGATTACGATGTGACCGCCACCGCCGACGGCGATCTTAAAGTCACGGAGCATATCGATATCAAGTTGCGCAAACGCAAGGATGACGATGGCAAGACCAAACCGTGGAGATCGGCTGGAATATTCCCACCACCGTAAAAACCAACAGCATCAAGTTCACGGTGAGCTTCACCATGCATGACGTGGCCACCAAGTGGAAGGACGTGGCGACCTTCCAATGGGAGCCATTCGGTGAGAACAATCAGGTGCCGATTGGTACGGTCACCGGCACGGTGCATTTCCCCAAAGGTGTGACCGCGAGCAACTCGTGGACTTGGCTGCACACTGAACAAACCTCGGAAACCGGCCGAACCAAGGATGGCAGCTTCACCTTCACCGTAAATGATGTGAAAAGCGGCGAGTACCTAGACGTGGTGGCCGCTTTCGACGCGGCCAAGGCGGGAGATATGGCTCGTGTCGAGACCGACGATCATCTGCAGGAGTTGAAGGAAGACGAAGCCGACGACGAACGGTTCTGGCGCAATCTGGAACGTCAACGCGCCACAAGGCGCCTGAACAACTGGATGACCACCATATCGGCCGGCCTGATATTCGGGATTATTGGTGTTGTTGCAGCCTTACGCTCCTTCGGACGTTCACGTTACCGTGGCTCCATCGAATATTGGCGCGATCGCCCCGAGCTGAGCCCCGCATCGGCGGCCAAACTCATCGATATCGTGACTTCCGGCGACAAACCCGACATTTCCGAGCGCCAACTCGTCGCGACCTTGCTTTCTCTGGCCGTGAAGAAAGTCATTGCTGTGTTCCCCGGTTCGGCGGACCTGTATATCGGCGTGGATCTGAAACAAGTTTCTCCGGTGGAGCTCAGTCAGCGAATCGGGTCCGATCCATACAAGCGCAATAATGCGCGTACCAATAGCACGATTGTGATGCTGTGGCAGTCCGATTACGGCGTATCTGAGGGATTTGATGAATCAGTATTCGTCGAATCCGTATTTGATGGATCTGGATCTGGCGGATCTGGATCTGCCGCATCTAGCGTGTCCGATGCACACCAGCCCGATCTCAGTGCTTCTGAGCGGGCATTGCTCTATCTGCTCACCGTGATTTCCGAGCGCGTAGGTCGTACGGCATTTGACATGGATGACATCAAAGACGCCTGCAAGGATTGGAAAGACGGCTACAAGGAACTCGAAAAGTTCACCAATGCGTGCAAGACCGAATTCGCGGCGGCGGTTCGTTCGGTGGGCGGTAAGCGATGTGCTTCTGAAAGTCCCTATAGCTTTGAAAGTAAAAGGCCCGGTGTCATAAGACATCGGGCCTTTCTCTCAAAATCGAGGTGAGGAGACCTCAACAGTCAGGTCCAACGGGGCGAAAGTCTGTGGCGCCGCCGAGAAGATTGCCTCGAAGCTAGCGTGACCTTTCTGCTACAACACAGCATACCAGCCTCCACCGAAGCTCACCAGTACACTGGACTGACCAAACCAAGGTCTACTAGCGTGCCACTTTGGCGCGGTGTCGTTGTGTCAACCGGCATAATGACGTCTCAAAATTCAAGAGGAGGTTCTCATGGTAGGCAACAACCATGACAACCGTCCGAGACAAGACCGGCAATACCGGGAAGGTCTGATGACCGGCCTGTTGATCGCCCTGGCCAATCAAGTTGGACAGGGCGGTCGACGGCCATCATCATTGCCGCACTGGTATTGCTGGGAATGAGTCTCGGACGAGGCCACTGATCTATCAGCGGAACAGCCGGAATCCATGGGGTTCCGGCCCCTCGTTTTCACTGAACTGGGTATGAGTAAGTTGCGTTTTCTATTCCGTGAAGTTGCGGAAATTTCATAGATTGATTGTGCGGGCAGGCCGAGAGTGTGAAATCCAACGGGATGCTTAGGCTTGATTGTGGATATCGAGTTTCCATAAGTTTCACGAAGGGAATCACCATGGCATTGTTCCGTAACCTCGGACCGTTCTCCACCACCGCCATCGGCCACGGCGAAATGCCGCTGACCATCGAAAACAACCGCGGCCACGAGGTCGGCATCGAAACCCTGCATGCCTCGCTGGACGCCGGCTGCCGCCACATCGACACCGCTTGGGCCTACTACTGCTCCGGCGGCGAGGAGCAGACCGGTGAAAAGCTGGTGCGCGAGGCCCTTGAGACCTGGAAGGGGCCGAAGGACGAGGTGCTGGTGGCCACCAAGGTGGGCCACTTCCGCAACTTCACCGACGGCCGCCCCACGTGGGATGTGGACGGTCGCCCGGAGAACCTGATTCGGCGCGGCAAGGAGAGCGCACTGGCGCTCGGCGTGGACACCATCGACCTGCTGTACTTCCACCGCCCGGACCCGAAGGTGCCGTACAACGAGTCCGTCGAAGCCATCAAGCAGCTGGTGGACGAGGGCGTGGCGCAGGAGGCCGGTATCTCCAACGCCTCCATCGAGCAAATCGACATTGCGCGCGGCATTCTGGGCGACAAGCTCGTGGCCGTGCAGAACCAGTACTCGCCGATTCACCTGGAGACCCAGGACACGCTCGACTACTGCGCCAAGGTCGGTCTGGCCTTCGTGTGCTGGAGCCCGCTCGGCGGCTACCGTCACCCCTATGATGAGACCAAGTTCGACCCGTTCCGCGAGGTCGCGGCGGCCCACGGCGTGAGCTACCAGCAGGTCGTGCTGGCATGGGAGCTCGCCAAGGGAGATCACGTGTTCGTGATTCCCGGCGCCCACCACCCCGAGACCATCCTTGACTCCCTCAAGGCCGACCAGCTCGAACTCACCCCCGAAGAACTCGCCAAGCTCGGCTGATTGCCCATTCCCCATCCTCCCGAATTTGTGCCGCTGACGTTGGCTTAACGTCACAAATTCGGGAGGATTGATTCGTCTTGAAGGAACCGTCATGCGCAAAAAACTCATCCTCGACCTCGATACCGGCATCGATGACGCGCTCGCCATCGCATATGCCCTAGGCAGTGCCGACGAGATCGATCTGATCGGTATCACGGCCACCTACGGCAATGTCGCGGTGCCTCTGGCCGCGCGCAACGCGCTGGCGGTGGTGCACTTGTTCGGCCGTGACGACGTTCCGGTCTATCCCGGAGTCGACCATCCCATCGCCCCGGCAACATTGCCGAAAATGCGTGGCACCACACCAGACGAGCGGACCCAGGCCTACGCGCGCTGGCAGAACGGCGGCGCGGACGGCTGGCAAACGGACGCTTCGTGGGCGCCAACTCCCGGCTCGGTGGCGGTCCACCATCCCAACGGCATCGGCGGCGCAATCATCCCCGACTCCCCGCGCGCTCCGGAAGCACCAGGCTCGGCGGTCGATTTCATCATCGCCGCCGCGCGCGAATACGGCCCGGACCTGACCATCGTACCTACGGGCGCGATGACCACCATGGCCACCGTGTTCCGCAATGCTCCGGACCTGAAGGATTCCGGCGTGAACGTGACGTTGATGGGCGGTGCCCTCACATTGCCCGGCAATGTAAGCCCGGCCGCCGAAGCGAACATCTCCCAAGACCCAGAGTCAGCAGACTATCTGTTCAAGTGTGGCGCACGCACCACCATGATCGGCCTCGACGTGACCCACCAGACCGCGCTCACCCGTGAGAAAGCCCATGAATGGGCGTCTCTGGGGACGCCGGCCGGCGACTTCCTCGTCACCATGACCGACTACTACATCGACTTCTACCTGAAGAACCAGCCGGAGATTCGCGGATGTGGACTGCACGACCCGCTGGCCGTGGCCGCCGCGCTCGACCCATCGCTGGTCACGACCTTCGGGTTCAACTTGCAAGTCGATCTCGAGGGCCCGTTCCGAGGCCGTACCATCGGCGATCGTTCACGGCTCCAGGACCCCGACAAACACACCCAAGTCGCATTGGGCGTCAACGTGCCGGAATTCCTCGACCGTTTCATGACCCGCGTCACCGCCGCCGCGCGCGGGTGAACGATTACGCTTCGGCAGGGAATAGAGTTCTGCGTCAAGTGCGTCTGCGACTCGCATGATGGTGTTGAACGAGGGCTGCGAATTCGGGCGAAGCGCCTTATATAAGGATTCGCGGCCGAGGCCGGATTTTCGGGCCACATTGGTCATGCCTCGTGTGCGTGCGACCACACCGAACGCATCTTGCACAAATGCGGGATCATCCTCTTCGAGTGCGCCATTGAGATATGCGATGGCATCCTCGTCCGAATTGATGTATGAGAATCACCAAAACTCAACCACCTATTTCACATACCCGAAAAATCAGAAAAAGAATCAGATGGTCGCTGGATTTTCCCTGCTCTTTTCGATCTGACGTTTGAGATATTCGCCCAGCCCATCCACGCACCAGAGTGGGATGTTCGTCAGCCAAGATTGCTTCCTATAGCCTATTTCTCCTATACGGATACCGTGGAGCCCGTATCTGTTGCAGACATACGAGAGACTTCTCGCACGAATATTGGAAGAGGACTTCACTTCAATGGGAAAAACCTCGTCTCCCTGTTCCATTACGAAATCTATTTCCGCATTTCCTTGAGGGTTTGGGTTAGCCCAATAGCGGGGTCTGATTCCTTGAGCTACCAGCTGCTGACATACGTATTGTTCTACGAACGCGCCCTTGAATTCGGAAAAGAGCTTCGACTTGTTCACCAGAGTATTCACGTCGAGACCGGACAGTGCGCCCAGTATGCCCGTGTCTTCCAGATAGATCTTGAACGTGTTAAGACTCTCATATCCGGGCAGAGGAATATGCAGAGCATCGAGGCGGGGGACTTTGGTAATGATCCCGTAGTCCGTCAGCCAAGTGAGCGCTTCCTCATATTCGCGGGCGCGGGCTCCTTGCCTGACAACACCGTAAACGAATTTGCGGTTCTCCTTGGCGAGTTGTGATGGCAGTGTGTTCCATACAAGCCGGATACGCTCGCCCAGCGTATATGCGGCATGCTTGGAAAAATCAAGATCGTAGGCGTTGAGAATATCTTGTTGGACAGTTCGCACATCCTGCGGAATCCCGTTATCCAGGTGAGCGCTTAATGCTGCTGGCATGCCGCCGACCCACATATATGTTTTGAGTAGGTCATTCATCTGAGGTTCGAGAGCTTGTGGAATGTCCTCGAACCGGCCTTCACGTATGGTGTCGGCGATCATGTCTTGTCCGATGCTGTCCAGATATTCGGCGAAGGAGAGCGGATGTAGGTTCATCATGGTGACTTTTCCTACAGGAAAAGAGGTTTTGCCGTGCTTGGATATTCCCATGTAGGAGCCGGTGGCGATGATGTCATAGTCAGGTGCCTGCTCGGTGAAGTATTTGAGAGAGGTCAACGCGAGCGGACTTTCCTGTATCTCGTCAAAGAAGAGCAGTGTTCTGCCGGGGAGTATCCGTTGATTGGCGGCGAGTTCGAGCTGACGGATTATTCGTTGCGGGTCAAGATCCTGCTCGAATATCCCGGATAGGGATGGCCGCTGCATGAAATCAACCGAGACGATGTTGTCGTATTGTCCATTCGCGAACTCGTTGACAAGCCATGTCTTGCCTGTCTGCCGTGCGCCACGGATCAGGAGAGGCTTATGGTCAGGTGTGGTCTTCCACTGCTTGAGCGTTTTCAGTGCTTTTCGCTGGAGCTTCATGACGAATATCCTATGATAAATGTGTGACGCTTACACATTTATCATATCATAAATGTGTAAGCGTCACACATTTTTTATAGTTTATTGCAGTCGCAGTAGTTTTAGCGCAACGGATACCAGCCGATCGGTACGGGTCTTGATCGCTTCGGCATCCCATTTGGTTATCTGTGAGGCTCAGCCATCTTACGCGGTATAAACGTTAAGGAGCAATCAAAGGGCGGTCTTTCTGAGACTAATCTCAGAAAGACCGCCCTTTGCGATGGAATAAATTGAGTGTGGAACTCGGTATTGGTTTGAAAGACTGTTTACAGCCCGGGAATCAGACCACCGGGTGGGTCGAGCGTGAGGTATTGCTCCTCCAGATCGATGTCGGGCACCAGTTCCTCCACGAACGGCACCAACGCGGTCTTCTCGACTACATCCTCGCCCTTGGAATTCTGGCCGGTTACCACCGGCTCGGTCAAACGAATCTTGAGCAGGGACTGAGCGGGGGAGTCGACCACATCCACCACTTTGCCGACCACTTGGCCGGCGGGCAGTCCCAGACCGTTGCCCTCGACTAGACGGGCCTCAAGGCCAATAAGATCCTTGGGATACCATTCGTCGGCTTCGAGCATATCTTCTGCGTCGTCGGCCTCGCCGTAGAGTTCGACACCGTTTAGGGCCTCGGCGGCATTGCGGTCGTCGACGCCCTCAAGCTTGAGAATCCAACGATCCTTGAACGTGCGTGAGCCCTCGACGATGTACTCGGTCTCGCCATCCTGGCTGTAGAGCACGGAGTCCGGCTCGAAGCGCCGCTCGGGATCATCGGTGTACAGGCGCACGGTGACTTCGCCCTTCAGGCCCTGTGCGCGGCCAATACGAGCGACCCTCAGCAACTCGAGCTGCTGAGGGTCGTCGTGCATGTCTTGCTGTGCCATGCTGTGAATCGTTCCTTATCGGTTATCGACGGACGTCCATGATGTCAACGCGGACCTTGTGATCAGACAGTGCCTGAATCACGGTGCGAATCGCGTTGGCGGTGCGGCCGCCACGGCCGATCACACGGCCGATGTCTTCCGGGTTCACGCGTACGCGAAGCAGTTCGCCACGCGCGTTCTCATGGGACTTGACGGAAACATCGTCGGGAAAATCAACGATGTTCTTGATGAGGTGTTCCACAGCCTGTGCAAGCATAGCTAGCCTTTCGTTTCCGCTCAGGCCTCAGCCGGAGCTTCTTCGGCGGCCTCTTCAGCCGGGGCTTCCTCAGCGGCGGCAGCGGCTTCGGCTTCAGCCTTGGCCTTGGCGGCAGCTTCGGCCTTGGCGGCCTTCAGCTTCTGAGCCTGGTTCTCAACGGCCGCGATGCGGGCCTCGGCGTCCGGGCCAGCCTCAACGGTCTTCAGGGTGCCTTCGGCACCTTCAAGGCCCTTGTACTTCTGCCAGTCGCCGGTGATGTTCAGCAGTTTGAAGACGGGCTCGGACGGCTGAGCGCCGACGCCGAGCCAGTACTGAGCGCGGTCAGACTTGATCTGGATGGTCGAGGGCTGGGTGTTGGGGTTGTAGGTACCGATCTCCTCGATGACCTTGCCGTCACGCTTCTTGCGGGAATCGACGACCACCACGCGGTAGAAGGCGTAGAACTTCTTGCCCTGTCGCTTCAGACGAATCTTGGTTGCCAAAATGGCTCTCCTTGTAATGCTAGGTGTGCGGGTTCTCGGTTTGCCATGTGGGGCATGGCCGGCCGGAATCCACGTGTCCTCGCGGCTCGGGGTGTAGAGGGCGCCACGCGCGCGCGAATAACTGGCCCATTATAGCGCGCAGGGCCGGACTGGGCGTGGCGCCCTGTGGTTGCGGTGTGGTGCGCAACATTCCCGGGAATGTTGCGCGAAAATGCCGGCTATCGCAGTGCAAGCGTTGCGGTCAGGGCCAGATGATCAGTGCCCTCGACCTCAAACGACTTCACGCCGGACGGTTTGAGCCCGGGAGTGAACAGCACGTGATCCAGCTCGATGCGCGGCCACTTGAGCCAGCTGGGGAAGGTGAGGTTCGGTCCGGCGGCTTGAATCAGACTCGCGTCCTTGAATCCGGACTTGAGCAACGCACGGAAGCTCGGGTGATCGGTGCTCGAGTTGAGATCGCCCATAACGACGACGATATTGCGATTGCTGACGGATTTTGCACGGGCGAGTTCTCGCAGACCCAGAATGCCGGCCGACCAATCCGCGCAGCCGCGCATCGGCGATTTCGGGTGAGCCGAACAAAGCGTCACCGTGCGATTACCGGAGGTTTTGAGGGTGATGGCGGGAACGTCGGCGGCAGGGATGGAGACCACGTTGGGCACCGCTGCGCTCGGCTCGTAGCGGGAATAGATCACGTTGAATCCGCCATTATCGGTCTCTTTGGCGTCTCCGAACTGATGGTAGGGGAGGAGTTCGTTGATGTCGGCTTCGGTAAGACGTGTGATGAGGTCGTCGGTGACTTCCTGCAAGGCCAATACGCTGATATTGCGTTCGCGAATATTGCGAATGATTTCAGCGGCGTCGGCGCGTCCGTATCGACAATTCATCGTCATAACCGAGAACTGGGACGAGAGTGTTTCACGCGTTGTTTCACGGTGCTCATCGGAGATTGTTTCGGGTCCTTCCTTCGGAGTGTTTGAGGTACCCGATGTATTGCTGTTATGGCTTTTTGACAGCGTCGGCGAAGTTGTTTCACGGGCTGTTTCACGGTGGGATTCTCTGCGTTTGCCGGCTGGGTCGATTGACGTACCCCAGTAGTTGATGCGCTGTGAGCTGGCAATCAGCGCGACCACAATAAGCGACGACATCGCAGTCCATTCATGTTGCCATGCGGCGACCGCGGCCAGAATCATCAAAGGAACCCACAGCAGCGGAGTCAGGGCAATCATGTACGGAAGCGGCATACGGGCCTCGAGACCGGCGGGCAGCGCGCTTAAGGCCGTCCATAACAGTGCGATGATTGCCACCGCGCCGAGGATTGTCGTCATGGAAGTTCCTTTCGAGATACAAATTGAACCGAGATATAACTTGGCTCCCCTCTGCGAGGGGAGCCAAGTTGTGAGATCAGCGGCCGAACAGTCCGCCAAGGCCTCCGCCGAGGTTCGGCGGCAGTTCAGTGCCACCATCGACGTTGCCCATCATCTGTTCAAGGCCGGCGGGCAGGGCCGGGTTCTGTGGCTTCTTGGCGAAGGCGGAACCGCCGGTCGAACCGGAGGACTTGCCGGCCAGCTTGTCGCGCAATGCCTTTTCCTCGGCCTCGCGCTTCATCGGATTGCCGGATTTGCCGCCTTTCTTCTTGTTCTTGCCCTTCTTCTTGCCGCCGCCCATAGCCGGGCCGCCGAAGCCGGGGATGCCGCCGCCCATGCCGCCACGATTGGACATGCGCTTCATCATCTTTGCGGCCTGCTCGAAACGCTGCAGCAAAGCGTTCACCTGAGAAACCGTCACGCCGGAACCATAGGCGATACGGGCGCGGCGGGAACCATTGATGATCGACGGATCGCGGCGCTCGGCCGGGGTCATCGAGCGAATGATCGCCTCGGTGCGGTCGATTTCCTTCTCATCGAACTGCTCGAGTTCCTTGCGGTGCTGGGCCATGCCCGGAATCATGCCGAGCAGCGACTTCATCGAGCCCAGCTTGCGCACCTGCTGCAGCTGATCGAGGAAGTCGTCCAGTCCGAAGGAGCCTTCGGAGATCTTCGCGGCGGCCTTGCGGGCCTCTTCCTCGTCGAACTGCTTCTGCGCCTGTTCGATGAGCGTCATGATGTCGCCCATGTCGAGGATGCGCGAGGCCATGCGGTCCGGGTGGAAGACCTCGAAATCCTTCAGGCCCTCACCGTTGGAGGCGAACAGGATCGGCTTGCCGGTCACGGACGCCACGGACAGCGCGGCACCACCGCGGGCGTCGCCATCGAGCTTGGAGAGCACCACGCCGGTGAAGTCCACGCCCTCGTCAAAGGCCTTGGCGGTCTTGACGGCGTCCTGGCCGATCATCGCGTCGATGACGAACAGGATTTCGTTGGGGTGCACGGCATCGCGAATGTCGCGAGCCTGCTTCATCAGCTCCTCGTCCACGCCCAGACGACCGGCGGTATCGATGATCACCGTGTCATAGAGCTTCTGCCTGGCGAGTTCGATGGAATCGCGGGCCACCTTCACCGGGTCGCCGGAGGTCTGGCCCGGAGCTGCGACGGCCTCGCCGCCATCGGATTGGACGCCCTTTTCGGGAGCATAGACGGGCACGCCGGCGCGTTCGCCGACCACCTGCAGCTGCGTCACCGCGTTCGGACGCTGCAAATCGGCCGCCACCAGCAGCGGCGTGTGGCCGGAATCCTTGAGCCAGTAGCCGAGCTTGCCGGCCAGCGTGGTCTTACCGGCACCCTGAAGGCCGGCGAGCATGATGATCGTCGGCGGGTTCTTCGCGAAGTTCAGCGGACGATCGACGCCTTGGCCGAGCACGTCGGTGAGCTCCTCGTTGACGATTTTCACCACCTGTTGGGCGGGGTTGAGTGCGTCGGACACCTCGGTTCCCAGTGCGCGCTCACGCACCTTGCCGGTGAAGGAACGCACCACGTCGAGCGCCACGTCGGCGTCGAGCAGCGCGCGGCGGATTTCACGGATCGTACCGTCGATATCCGCCTCGGAAAGCTTGCCCTTGCTCTTGAGATGCTTGAACGCATTCGAGAGTCTGTCTGTCAAAGATGAAAAAGCTGCCATAATGGGCAACAGTCTAGCCGCCACGCGGGAAATTGCGGTGTTGGGGACGACGCTTTCCGGGGAATGTGTCGCGGAGTAGTCAGGGATGTTGGGCATTCAGACGGCAAATGCCGTGCCGTCCGCTCGTGGCGAAGCCAATCGAGTGCTTCCGATACCATGGAAACCGTAAAGAATCCTGTGTTTTTTGGAATGCTTACGCTGTTTTGAAAATCGCTGGACACCGCTTATACGCAGACTGCCGTGCGCTCCGAACCATGACGTTCGGGCCAACGCAGACATGCCGTGCAATAAGGAAGGCCCACTGATGCCCACCCAAAAACTACTCGAACGCAAAGCCCTGATCGTTGGTATCGTCATCAACGTGCTGCAGGTCTTAGCCGGCATGGCCGTGTTCTTCATGACCGGCCTCAAGGCCATGTTCCTCGACTTCTCCTTCACCGCGATTTCCGTCCTGTCCGGAATGGTGGCGGTGTATCTCTCGTCGCGCACGGTGCGAACCACCGAGCGCTTCCCCAATGGCATGTTCGCACTGGAACCCATCTACGCGATCTGCAAGGCCATTTTCACCATGTCGTTGTTGGTGTATTCGCTGATTGACGTGTGCCGAGTAGCGTACGACTACTTCGTGTTCGGGTCCGGCGAACGCATTGAAACCGGCCCGGTGGTCATCTACGAGATCCTGACCGTAATCGTGTGCTTCAGCCTATACACGTATTACCGGCGTTCCAACCGCTCCATCGGCGATTCCAGCACCATGCTCACCGCCGAGTGCAAGAGCACGTTGGTCGACGGATCGATGTCGTTCGGCATCGGCGTGGTTGCCATCTTCCTGATGCTGCTACCGGCCGGCGGTCCGCTTGACTTCCTGCACTACACCGGCGATTTCTTCATCACCGTGGCTTTGGTGGCATTGACCATCAAGGAGCCGTTCAGCGTGCTCAAAGAGGCGTTCGTGGAATTGGTCGGCGGCGTGCATGACGACGATGAAACCAACGCCTACGTGGAGGCCGAGGCACAGCGCCATCTGCCTGCCAACACCGACTACGAGCAGACGCTGATCTTCAAGACCGGTATGAACTACACCGTTGACGTGTATCTGATCGGCATCGGCGAAACCATTGATGTAGCTGACCTCATCGAATGCAAGCGCTCGCTGGAGAAGGAGCTCGCCAAGCGCCTGCACATCGTGGACGTGGACTTCGTGTTTGACTGATTGATGGGTTTGAAGCGGCTACTTCAGGCTCCAAGTGGAACCCTGCGGGCCGTCTTCGATGGCGATGCCGGCCTCGGTCAGGGCGTCGCGAATCTGGTCGGCCTTGGCGAAGTCCTTGGCCTTGCGGGCCTCGGCGCGGGCGTTGAGCTGCTCGGCAATCAGTGCCTCCAGCGCCGCATGTTCGGGCGACTCGGCCGTGCCATCAGCGGCACCGCCAGCAGACACCCACGGCTCGGCCAGCGGGTCGAGACCCAAGGTGTCGAGCATGGCACGCACGGCGAGCAGCGCCTCACGCACCTCGGCCTTGGCGGTTTCGGAATCGGCGCGGTCAGCCAGCTGTGAAAGCAACGTATTGCCGGAACGGATGGCGGTGAAGATCGCGGCGGTTGCACCAGACACATTGACGTCGTCATTCATGGCGGCCACGAAATCGGCGGGCAAATCGTCGGCGGAGACGGCAGCAACCTCCTCGCGAGAAGGCTGACCGCCCAGTGCCACACCGGCGCGCTCGATGAAGTTCGAGACACGGTCGTATGCGGCCTGCGCCTCGACCAGCGCCTGATCGGACCATTCGAGCATCGACCGGTACTGCACGGAGCCCAAAGCGTAACGCACCACCCAAGCGGAATGCTCGGCCAGCACGCTCGGCACGGACAGGCCGGTGCCCAGCGACTTCGACATCTTCTCGCCCTTGGCGGTCACCCATGCTGAATGCATCCAGCGCGCAGCAGAGGGGTAGCCGGCCGCGCAGGTCTGCGCCATCTCGTTTTCGTGGTGGGGGAAGCGCAGATCCAAACCGCCGCCGTGAATGTCGAAGCCATCGCCCAGGTAACGGTGGGACATGGCGGAGCATTCGATGTGCCAGCCAGGGCGACCCACGCCGAACGGCGTCGACCAACGGGCGTCCTCGGGATCGGTGTCCTTGGGGGCCTTCCACAGGGCGAAATCACGCGGGTCGTGCTTGTCGGGGGAGGCGTCGGCCGGGTCGACCGGATTGTACTTGTCGGCACCGGTGGCGTCCACGGACGGGCCCATGCGGTCGGCCACGGCGGCGGCCTCATCGACTTCGGAAGTCTGCTTCTGGTGGGTGAGTTCGCCGTAATGCGGCCAGGATGCCACATCGAAGTACACGTTGCCGGTGGACTTGCCGTCCGCATCCGTGACCACATAGCCGTGGCCGTTGTCGAGAATGCGCTGAATCAGGTCGATCATGTCCGACATGTGGCCGGTGGCGCGAGGTTCCACGGTGGGCGGCAGCACGCCGAGCGTGTTGTACGCCTCGGTGAATTCGCGCTCGTAGTAATAGGCGCGGGCCCACCAACGCTGGCCGGCGGCCGCGGCCTTATCGAGAATCTTATCGTCGATATCGGTCACATTACGCACAAAAGTGACTTTGTAACCGAGCTTCAAAAACCAGCGGCGCACGATGTCGAACGCCACGGCGGCACGGATATGGCCAATATGCGGTGACGACTGCACGGTGGCGCCACACACATAAATGCCGACTTCGCCCGGCTTTAGCGGCACGAAATGGCTGACCTGGTGCGAGGCGGTGTCATACAGATTCAGGCCTTCTGCGGCCTTGGCGACATGCACCGGCGTCAGGCTTGAAGGCATGACGGAAATGTTGAAATCCTGCGGTTCTTGGCTGTTTCCCATAACGCTCAAGCGTAGGGTCCGAACCAGACATGCTGAATCGTTACTCGAAGAGCTTGATGAACGCTTCACAGGCGGGGCCCGAACGAGGTGACAGACGGATGAGAAGCGGGACAACAGTCTCGCGAGAACGCGTCTTTGACCGCTGCGGAAACTGCGAGATTCATGGATTTGCCCTGCCTGTTACGCAAACGGGGAACGCTCGTGCCACAATAGAAGTCATGGCCACACCACAAGTGCTCATTTTGCAACATGTCCCATGGGAACGTCCGGGACGCATATTGTCGAACCTCGAAGACATCGGTCTTGAGACGGTGACGATGAATATCGTCGACAAAAAGAAACCGGACTTGCCTGATTTCGGCGAACTGGCTGGCGTGGTAATCATGGGTGGGCCTATGGGAGCGCTTGATTACGACAAGTATCCGGGGCTGAAGGCGGAAGCCAAGTTGGCGCGTGCCGCCGTGGCTTCAGGCAAGCCGATTCTCGGTGTATGCCTGGGGCATCAGATTATCGCCACTGCGCTTGGTGCGCAGCTGCGCAAGGGCGATGCGCCGGAGATTGGGTTCGCGCCGATCAAGCGTGTGGACAAGCATGACTTCTTCTCCATGTGGGATAAGCAGCTGACGGTGCTGCACTGGCATAACGACGTGGTGGGTTTGCCCGAGGGAGGCCAGCTGCTGGCGCGTTCGTCTTCCACCAAGGTGCAGGCATTCCGACTGGGATCCGCGCTGGGCATGCAGTTCCATCTTGAGGTGTGCGGCTCGCTGCTGGACGAATGGCTGGATGAGCCGAGCATGGTCAAGGATCTCAAGGCCGCGGGTGGGTCCAAGTCCCAATTGCGCGAGCAATTCGCCCAATACGATCAGCTACTGCATCCGCTCGCCGAGCAAGTGTTCTCCGGTTTTGCGGCCCGCTGCAACTCCTACGCTCAGACGCTGGGCAAATAACGTTTGTGGGCCGCCGCTGGGCAAGCGTGGCGCTACATTGGTGAGTCATGCCGACTTATGACATTGGACTGGAACACGTTTCGCTTGCCTTCGCCACCAAAACCATCTTCACTGATGTGGCGCAAGGTGTTTTCGAGGGCGACCGCATCGGCATCGTCGGCAAGAACGGCGACGGCAAATCCACGTTGCTGCACCTGTTCCGCGGCACCCAGGAGCCGGATTCCGGCCGCGTGACGAAGCGCGGCGGACTCACGTTCGGCATGCTTGACCAGCGCGATCCGCTCGACGACAACGCCACCATTCGCGAAGCCGCACTTGAGGGGCGCGCCGACTACGAATGGGCGTCCGACAACACCTCCCGTGAAATCGTCGAGGTATTGCTCGGCGGCATGAGCCTGGATGCCAAGGTCGGCTCCTTGTCTGGCGGCCAGCGTCGCCGCGCCGATTTGGCCCGGCTCCTGCTCAAGGATTGGGATATTCTCGCGCTTGACGAGCCCACTAACCACCTTGATGTGGTCACCATCCACTGGCTCGCCGAACATCTGAAGAACCGCTGGTCCAAAGGCCAGGGCGCTCTGTTGCTCGTGACCCACGATCGCTGGTTCTTGGACGAGGTCTGCGAATCGATGTGGGAAGTCCACGATGGCGTGATCGAGCCGTTCGAGGGCGGGTATTCGGCGTATATGCTGCAGCGCGTGGAACGCGATCGCCAAGCGGATGTGCGTGAAACGAAGCGCCGCAATCTGGCCCGCAAGGAGCTCGCATGGCTTTCGCGCGGTGCCCGTGCCCGTTCCACCAAGCAGAAATTCCATGTCAAGGCCGCGCGCGAGCTTATTGCCGACGTGCCGCCGATGCGTAACACACTTGAGCTGAAGCAAATGGCCACCTCCCGTCTCGGCAAACAGGTGGTCGATTTGGTCGACGTGACGCAGATTTTTGAAAAACCGCAGGGCATGGCCGATATCGACCCGGATGTGGCGGCGCTCTCCGCGTCCGCTTCCCACGTGGATGTGGTCAACGCCATGTACGCCGAGCCGCAGCTGCACGGTTCCGTTGAGGTGGCGGTCACCGACATGACTGACCCGCGCCTGGTGGACGCCGGCGTGCCGGAAGCCGTCGAGGCCGCTGAGGAAGCGCGTAAGAAGGCCGAGGCTGAGAGCGGCAATCCGCAGCTTGCTGACGATCGCGAGGTTCGTCGCATGAACACGGGTGGTGAAACCATCGGCGGTGACACTGCTGCAACGAATTCGGATGATGGCACTGCTGCAGCCGGTGTCACCTCGGCTGCACGCAAGGTGACGGTTTCCGGCCGCGAGATTCTTGACGATGTGACTTGGCTGATTGGCCCCGGCGATCGTTTCGGCATCGTCGGTGCGAACGGTGCCGGCAAGTCCACATTGCTGAAGTTGATTGACGGTTCGATTACTCCGACCGTGGGCCATGTGAACATCGGCAAAACCGTGAAGTTCGCCGTACTCTCGCAGCGCCTCGATGAGCTGGAGAAACTGGGCCAGTACAAGATCAAGGAAGTGCTTTCCCGCTATAAGCCGAGCTACATTGTGGATGGCAAGGAAGTAACGCCGGGACAGTTGATGGAGCGTCTCGGCTTTGAATCCGCCCAGTTGATGACGCCGATTCGCGACCTCTCCGGCGGACAGAAGCGCCGCATGCAGTTGCTGCTCATCCTGCTCGACGAGCCGAACGTGCTCATCATGGACGAGCCCGGCAACGATCTGGACACTGATATGCTCGCCGTCATGGAGGATTTGCTCGATACTTGGCCGGGTACGTTGATCGTCGTATCCCACGACCGGTACCTGCTGGAGCGCGTCACCGATCAGCAGTTCGCGCTGATTGGCGGCAAGGTACGCCATCTGCCCGGTGGTGTGCAGGATTACCTCGATATGGTTGAGGCTATTAAGAACGGCAAGGGATTGCCGGCTGACACGCCTGGCTTCGCGGGCACCGGTAGCAGCTCGGCGAAGTCTGGTAGGGGTAAGGCGGCCGCCGTCAATGCTGCTGCATCTCTCCCTCAGTCCGCTTCGCGGACAGCTCCCTCGTCAGAGGGAGCCAATAACGGTGAGGACTCCACCGCGAAGCTCACCGGCAAGGCCTTCCACGAGGCATCCAAGCGTGTGAATGCCATCGAGCGCAAGCTTGCCAAACTGGAAGAGCGGAAGACCGAACTTGAGGCACAGATGGCCGCCCATGACCCGAGCGACTACGAGGGTCTCAACAAGCTCAATGAACAACTCACCGCCGTCAATACTGAAAGCGATAATCTCGAAGCCGAATGGCTCGAACTCTCCGAACAATTGGAGTAGCGGGAGAAACCGTAACGTTCACAAGGCCTCGGTAGTTTGCCGGGGCCTACCGCTATGCAAACTCCCACGGATTAATCAATTCCACGTCGGTACCTTCGAAGTCCTTGATATTGCGCGTGGCTATGGCCGCATCCCAGGAACAGGCAATTGCCGCAATCATGGCGTCTTGAATACTGGTAGGTGTGCCCCTGCGTTCGCGTTCGACAAGGATATGGGCATAATCCGCAGCTGCCTGGGTGTCAAATGCGAACGTCCTGTCCTCTAATGTCATAAGCGCCAGCTTGACGGTCGTATCTGTGTACTTTCGTCGTTTGCCTTCAGGCATGCGACATATTCCGACCAACAACTCGGCGACGGTGATGGCGGTGGTTGCCAGATTGCTTGTATCTTGGTTCCTCAGCCAATTGGCAACATGTTCGTCTGGCTGTTTCTTGATGATTTCGCTGATGACGTTGGTGTCCAGAATAATCATGGCCGATTCCTATTCAAAAGATACTGGCGGTCGGGAATCGGCGGAATTTCGCTCGGATAGTGGGAGTTCCCCCTTGTCGAGTCCCTCAAAATCCATGTTCTTCATGAATTCGCGGATCTCGTCGTAGAAATTGGTCTTTCGTGTGATTTCATGCGCCACCGTGCCGGCCAGCCATTCTTCAAGAATGGATCGCACCTGAGATTCCATGGAGCGGTTGTTTTTCTCAGCCACTTCTTTGAGCTGTTGAATCTGCTCATCGGGTATTTTTCGGATGGTCAATGTTGCCATGATGCACCTCCTTGTTGCTGTCATAATGCTAGCATAAGGTGCTGTCATTTTGCTTGCAGCACGGGTGATGAGGTATGCACGCATGAAAAAGGCGGATATGCATCATGCACATCCGCCCTTTGAGCTTGGACTGGGTCTCCCCGCAGTCGCCGAATCAGCGCCCGGTAACCTCGGAACCGACGACCTTTTCGCTCAGGGCGCGCGGGCCGCGGGTCACGGCTACGGCACCGGAGCGCACCAGCTCAATCACACCGTAATGCTCCAAAAGCCCCAGCAGCGCATCGATCTTACCTTCGGCACCGGTGGCCTCAATGGTCAGCGATTCCGGATTCACGTCCACCACACGCACGCGGAAGAGGCGCACGATCTCCAGCACGTCGGAACGGTTGGATTCGTCGGCGGCCACCTTGATGAGCACCAGTTCGCGTTCCACGGTGGAGTTCGGGTCGAGCTCCACGATCTTCAGCACGTGCAGCAGCTTGTTGAGCTGCTTGATGATCTGCTCCAGTGGCACGGCCTCCACGTCGGCGGTCACCGTGACGCGTGAGATGTCCGGACGCTCGGTGGGGGAGACGGACAGTGAGTTGATGTTGAACGCACGACGGGCGAACAGGCCGGCGATACGCGCCAGCACGCCTGGGCGGTTCTCCACCAGCACGGACAGCGTATGACGCTGGGAACCATGCTGGGATGCAGGATAGTTAGCCATGAGTGTTCTCCTCTCCTCAGTGCTCGCTCGCAGCGGCAGCGGCGGTCTCGTGCTCGAACACGCCGGTCGCATGCTCGTCCGGACCGGTTCCCGGAGCCGGGGTGCCGCCGGTCAGCGGCTTGATGCCGGGCTTGTACGTCACCTCGTCGTTGGAAGCGCCGGCGGCTACCATCGGCCACACCATCGCATCCTTCCACACGCGGAAATCAATCAGTACCGGGCGGTCGTTGATCTGGTTCGCCTTTTCGATGGCGGCAATCGCCTCTTCCTCGGTGAACGCGCGGATACCCACGCAGCCGTATGCCTCGGCCAACTTGATGAAATCAGGCACTTCGAGCGGCGCATCGCCGTTGACCAGTGCCGCCGCACCATCGGCACCGTGCGCCTCGCCATCGAGCAGGTTGGTCTGCGAGTAGTGGTGCTCGTAGAACAGCGTCTGCCACTGACGGACCATGCCGTACACGGAGTTGTTCAGAATCGCGATCTTCACCGGAGCGTGGTCCAGGAACGCGGCGGCCAGCTCCTCAGAGGTCATCTGGAAGGAACCGTCACCATCGATCAGCCACACCGGCTTCTTGCCCTCGAACTCGCGGGCCGAGCCCACGGATGCGCCGATGGCGGCTGGCAGACCGTAGCCCATCGTGCCGAGGCCTCCGGAGGAGATCCAAGCGTGCTGGTTCTCGAAATCGATGAACTGCGAAGCCCACATCTGGTGCTGTCCCACACCGGTCACCCAGATGGTGGACGGATCGGCCATCTCAGAGAGCTTTTTGATGACCCACTGCGGGGCCATTGATCCGTCGGTCGGCTCATCCCACGTCATCGGGTATTCCTCGCGCCAGCCGTCGATCGCCTTCCACCAGGGGGCCAGATTCGGCTTGCCCTGAATGGCCTGCGTACGCTGGATTTCGAGAATCAAGTCGTCGAGCACGGTAGCCGCATCGCCCACGATCGGCACGTCGGGCTGACGGTTCTTGCCGATTTCAGCCGGGTCGATGTCAATATGAATCACGCGGGCGGTCGGTGCGAAGGTGTCGAGCTTGCCGGTCACGCGGTCGTCGAAACGTGCACCGATGGCCACAAGCAGGTCAGCGCGCTGCACGGCACCGGTTGCGGCAATCGTACCGTGCATGCCCAGCATGCCGAGGTTCTTCGGGTCGGAGTCGGGAATGATGCCGCGTGCGGGCAGGGTCGTGACCACGGGGGCGCCGGTCAGGTCGGCCAGAGCCTTGACCTGTGCGCCGGCGTTGGAGCGGGCGGCGCCGCCACCCACATACAGCACCGGGCGGTACGACTGAGAGAACAGCTTCGCCGCGTCGGACAGCACACGGCCGTGCGCCTTGGTGGTGGGGTTGTAGCCGGGCAGAATCATGCGCTGCGGCCATGAGTAGTACATGTCGCCGGTCTGTGCGGTCTTGGTCAGATCCACGACCACCGGGCCGGGGCGGCCGGTGTTGGCGATGTAGTACGCCTCGGAAAGCACGCGAGGAATGTCCTGCGCGCGGGTCACGAGGAAGGAGTGCTTGGACACCGGGTAGGTGATGCCCACGATATCCGCCTCCTGGAAGGCGTCAGTGCCGATGGCCTGCACGCCCACCTGACCGGTAATCACGACCATGGGCACGGAGTCCATATTCGCGTCCGCAATGGCCGTGACCACGTTCGTGGCACCTGGGCCGGAAGTCACGATGCACACGCCCACCTTGCCAGTGGCCAGTGCGTAGCCTTCGGCGGCGTGGCCGGCGGCCTGCTCGTGGCGCATAAGCACGAAGCGGAACTTCGTGTTGTCTTTGATCTCGTGGTAGACGGGCAGAATCGCGCCGCCAGGAATGCCGAAGACGTCCTCGACGCCGAGATCCTCCAGCGAACGCACCAGCGCTTGGGCGCCAGTCATCTTCTCGCCATCGACGATGGTCTGCTTATCGGGGGCCGCGTTGATTTTCGGCACGCCGCTGAATGCCTGCAAAGGCGTGGGTAAAGCCATGATTCCTCTCACCTCATAGATTTTGCCGCGAACCTGCCCGACCTTGGGATGGGGCCGGGTGCCCGCGTGTCTGATTCCAGTCGCTTCTCCGAGACTTGTGGCCCCGGCACGACTCGTCGCTCATGTTGGTATTAGTCTATTCGCAAATCCGACAGCGGGCTTACTTAGTCCGCGTCTTGAGCGAGTCCAGTGACTTCCAGCCCGCTTCGGCGGCCGCCAGCTGCGCCTTACGCTTGCTGGAGCCCTTACCGATGCCGATGATGTCGCCGTTCTCGCCCAATGAGACGCGCGCGGTGAAGATCTGCGCGTACTCCGGGCCGGAGACCTCCATATGGTAGACCGGCTCATCCTTGCCGAGGCCGTGCGCCTTGACGGTCAGCGAGGTCTTCCAGTCAAGTGCCGGGCCCTCGGTGGCCACTTCGGCGAGCGTGTCGTCAATAAGCCGGTGAATCACCTTGCGTGCCTCGTCGATGCCGTGTTCCAGGAAGGTCGCGCCGATGAGCGATTCCACGATGTCGCACAGAATGGAGTTCTTCTCCGCGCCGCCCTGCTCGGTTTCCCCGTGACCCAGCAGAATGTAGGGGCCCACCTTGAGCTTGGTTTTGGCGATGGCGCTCAGCGCGTCTTCGGAGACGGCCTTGGCGCGCATCTTGGCCAGTTGCCCCTCGGTCATATCCGGGTGAATGGTGAACAGCGTTTCAGTGGAGACCAGTTCGAGCACCGCGTCTCCCAGGAATTCGAGGCGTTCGTAATTGGCCACGCCGGGGTGCTCATGCGAGAAGGAGCGGTGGGTGAGTGCCTGCACGAGCAGATCCGGGCTGAGAGTGGTGCCCAACGCTTCAAGAAGCTCGTTGGCCGGCGTCGGCTGCTGTGGGGTTTCATTACTCATGATTGTTGTATGGTCCTTCACGCGATGGTGATGTGTTGTGTGTTGTGTTGTGTTGTTTGCGATGCGATGGTGTACGTAATGGTGCACTTATGCGAAGACCCCGCCACCCGTCGATGGCAGGGCCTTCATTCAAGCCGTTATCGCAGGACTCACTTGGTGTGAGCCGGCTGGATGGCGGAGCGGTAGGTGCGGCCGCGGTAGTTACCGCAGCTCGGGCAAGCCATGTGCGGCAGGGCCGGAGCGCCACAGTTCGGGCAGTTCACGGTCGCAGCAGCGGTGGCCTTCCAGTTCGCGCGACGCGAGTGCGTGTTGGCGCGCGAGGTCTTGTACTTAGGCAGTGCCATTTGAGTATCCTCTATTTCGTTCGAACAATTGAGCTTAAGCGTCCGTTATCTTAACGCACGGCTCGTACAAACTCCGTTCAGGCGCGCGTCACTCGGCCTGCTCGCCGTTCTGCTCGGCCTCGAGCTGGGCTTTGAGCCCCGCCAATCCGGCAAAACGGATATCCGTCACATCGTGATGATGGTCGGGATCCTCGTTCAGATCGGCACCGCACTGCGAGCACAGGCCCTTGCAATCCGGTCGGCACAGTGGCTGCAACGGCAGCGATTCGACCAGCGTGTCGCGGATCATCGCCTCGATGTCCGCGAATGCGCCGTTCTCCAGCAGCGGATACGTGTCTTCCGACTCGTCCTCGCCGGCGATGATGTCGATCTCGTCGTCCTTCTTGTTCTTGCCGCCCTTGCCGTTGGCCTTGTCCTGACCCGACTCATACGGGAAGAACACCGTCACATCAACCGGCCAGTCCTCGTCAATCGGCTTCAGGCAGCGCGTGCACTCGCTGACGAATGGCGCGACCAGGCGGCCGGTGAAGATCAGGCCGTCCACAATCGAATCGAACTGCCCGCTCACATGTACGGGCTCACCATTCTTGATGCCGACGATGCTGTCGCCAATGCCGGAAGGGGCCGGGAAATCGGCGTCAATCGGCTTGGATTGACCGGCGCGCGAAGCAATCTGCGCTACCGGAATGGCCCACGGGGAATCTTCAACTCGTGCCATGGTATGTTCTTGGTGCCTTTCGTATGTTGGCTGGAGTTATTCGTTACTGGCGTTATTCGCGTTACTGATGTTGCTGGTGCTGCTGGCGTTACTGGGCTTCGGGATAGTCGTTCAGCGTCAGGTGCGGCATCTGTTCGCCGGCCGCACGCTGGCGCTCTTCCAGCACGTTAAGACCGGCCTGCACATCCCGACTGAGTTTGCCGAGCTGCTGGGACAGCCCTTTCATCACCGTAGTGCAGTACTGGTCCGCGCCTTGGGTCAGATGGTCGGCTCTGGTCTGTGCCTGGTCAAGAATCGCGCGCGCTTTCTGCCGTGCAAGCTCGGTGACGTTCTCTTGGCCGGCCAGGAACTGTGCCTGTTCGTTGGCGTCCTTGATCATGTCGGCTGCGCGGCTTTGTGCGGAGGCGACGATGGCGTTGGACTGGGTCTGTGCCGATTCCAGACGGCGCTCGGCCTCGCGCATGAGGGCGGAGGCGCGCTCCAACTGCACCGGCAGCATTTTCTTCAACTCGGAAAGCTGGTCGGTGAATTCGTCGCGGTCAACCTTCACCATGCCGGGGGCGAATATGCTGGACTTCGCTTCGCCCAGTGCCGCCTCGAGCTGGTCGATGATGTCATACACCGTGGTGAATTCCTCGCGGCTCTTGACCGTGGCCGGGTCGTCGTCCGTGGTTTCTCGCAGGTCGGGCATTTCGTTCATGAACGAGGGGCGAGTGCCGGCGGCCTGAGCGGTCTGAGCTTGTGCCCGGGTCTGCTGAGCTGCTTGGGCCTGCGCTTTGGCCTGCATCTGTGCCGGAGTAGGGGTAGGCGCGGCGGGCGGCGATCCGGCGAGAACATCGGCCTCTTCGGTGGGTGCCGGCGCGGCTTGCGTAGACGCGGGCGGTTCCGGGGCGGACGGCTCCGGAGTGGACGATGCGGCGTCCGCATTCGGTTTGGTCAGATCGACGTATCCAGTGGGGTGGTCATCGCTCATAGTCATTAGTGCATCAGTCCTTCCGCTGACGTTCCTCGGCCAGGGCGTCGGCCAGCATCGGCACGACACAATCGGGCACCATGCCGGTCACGTCGCCTCCATGGCGGGCCACGTCCTTGACGATGGAACTGGAGATGTGTTCAAGAATCGGATCGGCCGGCAAAAACAGGGTTTCGATGCCGGCGAGCTCGCGATTGACCAGCGCCATGCCGAGCTCGGCTTCATAGTCGCCGTTCTGGCGCAGACCCTTGACGATAACGGTGGCGCCGACCTTCTTGCAGTAGTCGGTGATCAGGCCGTCGGTGGAAGAAACAGTGACGTTCTTGCAACCGGCTTTGTCAAGGGCACGGCGGATCACGTCGACTCTGGTGGCTTCGGAAAACATCGGTGTCTTCGCGGCGTTGACGGCCACCACCACATGCACCTCGTCGAAAAACCGCGCCGAGCGCTCGATTACATCCAAGTGTCCGGCGGTAACGGGGTCATACGAGCCGGGGCATACTGCGATAGTCATGCCTTATAGCCTACCGCGAATGGTGTGCTTCGTGCTGCCGAGCGTGCATTGTTGTCGCGTCGGCGTATGAGGCAGTGTGTGCGGTGCCGTATGTGGCGTCGGTGCGGCGTTGTGTGCGGCATTGTTATGTGGCATTGTATGTGGCGGGGTGGCGTGATGCGCGACATGGGTGTGTGGAGGTGTGCGGATTACGCGCCAATGGGTTTCGCGGGTAACGACGGGAATCTATGATGGAGTGCAGTCGAATCGTTGAATACGAGGAAAGAAGTGCACCATGACTTTTGCCGAGATGTTCGTTGATGATGCCGAACCGCTGCGCAACCCGGACCAAGGTGCCGGCACGTCGGTGCTGGAACGCCCGGAAACCAAGGAGTCTCCGGTTCGTGACGATGGCGGCGACGCGGATCGATTCGCACATTATGTTTCTAAGGACCGTATCGCCGAATCACGCGCGACCGGTCGTCCGGTGGTCGCCCTGTGCGGCAAGGTCTGGGTGCCCAAGCACGATCCGTCCAAGTACCCGGTTTGCCCCGATTGCAAGCGCATCTACGAAGAAATGACGCGCTAAAGGTGGTACTTGGCTCCGTTGTAGATGACTTTGTTTTAGCTTGTCGCTAGAGCGAAGTCATCTGCATGGCCTCGTTGCCGAGACCAGCTCCAAGTCTCACGCGACTGTCGCCGCCGCTTGGTTCGCGTTTCGCCGGATGCCGCATTGTCCCGCACTCAAGGCGGGTCTGTCTTCCGCTTCCTCCACGCGCGTTTAACGTCTCCGGGGCACTCCCGGCGACTTGGATGTTGATGGCCGCGTTCACATCACGGTCGATGACAAGTCCGCACTCCTCGCAATGGTAGACGCGTTCGGACAGGGGCAGTTTGGCTTTCACCGTCCCGCAGTTCGAACAGGTCTTCGAGCTTGGATACCAGCGGTCGATGACATGGAGCCTCGTGCCGGCGCGTGCGGTCTTGTATTCCAGTTGGCGGCGGAACTCGTGGAAGTCCGCGTCCAGTATGTGTTTGGCAAGCCTCCTGTTATGGCTCATGCCTTGCACGTTGAGGTCTTCGATGCTGATGTCGGAATAATTGTCGGCAAGCCACGTGGTGAGCTTGCCGATGTTGTCGGCTCGTTGGGCGGCTATGCGAGCGTGGATTCGGCGCACGCGCCCCAACGCCCTGTTGCACCGTTTCGACCCGCATCCATGGCTCATGCCCCTATCGCGGCGGCTCAACGCCTGTTGGGCGTGGCGGAGTTTCCGCTGCGTGCGGACGTAGTTGCGTGGATTGGGGAACGTGGTGCCATCCGAGAGGGTGGCGAGGGTCCTAACGCCCAAATCCACGCCGACCCGACGATCACGGTTCTTCCGTTTCCTGTTTTTCGCCGGAACGCTTTCGGTGGGACGTTCGACGGTGAGGGCCGCATACCAGAAGCCCGCATGGCGGCTGACGGTCATGCGCACGATTCGTCTGCCGTGGACGCGTTCGGTGGCGTTCTCCATGCAGTGCACGCGTCCGATGCGTGGCAGTTTCAACGCCTTCGGGTCGTCCTCGATAAGGCCGAAGCTGCCGGTCGTGTATGCGAAACGCGGGACACCGGAGCGTTTCGACTTGTATTTCGGCCAGCCCACCCTACGGCCCGCGCGCCTGCCCTTCCTGCTGTCCGACCAGTTCCTCAACGCCTGGGACAGCCATTCAAACGCGCTGCCGTACGCCTCCTTGCTGTTCTCCCGCCACCACGGGGCGATTTCGTCCTTCCACTCGTTCCACCAGCGGCGCATCGCGTACAACGTCCAGTCCGGTTTCTCACCCAAGGAGATTTGGCGCCGGACGTGCGCGAGCATCAGATTGTACGCGAAACGCGCACCACCCGCATGGGACTCCAACAGCCGTGTCTGCCGTGGGGTCGGGTCGAGCCGAATCCTGACGGCCTCATACGCGCTCATCGCGCATCGCCTCCAACGCCTTCTCCGCACGGTGCCTGGCCGCGCGGCGTCCGTACAGTCTCGCGCAGAACGAGGTCAGCACCTCGGTCATGTCGCGCACCAGATCGTCGTCCGGCTCCGTGTCGTCCACCACGATGATCCGGCGTCCCTGCGCCTTCAACGCGCTCTCCACCAGTCCCGCGTTCATGCGGGCGAGCCGGTCGCGATGCTCCACGATCAGCGTGCCGACGGTCGGGTCGGACAATAGCCGGTTGAGCTTGCGTCGTTTGTCGTTCATGCCGGAACCCGTCTCCGTGACCACCTCGGGCTTCTCGACGCCCATGTTGATGGCGAACGCCCTCAACCGGTCGGCCTGACGTGTCAAATCGTCCTTCTGGTCAGACGAGCTGACACGCGCGTAACACACCGTCCTGCCGTTCGCCGTGGGGGCGACGGGCTGGCTCTCGTATTTCGGGTCGTGGATGATTATCGTACCCGTGCTCATGCGCTCAAATGGGACGGGCATGCGGTTCTCACGGCACCACTGCCATACCGTCTGCTCGTTGAAGCCCTCACGCCTCGCCCATTCCCTGACACGCATGACTCAAGTATATCATACGAAAACAATCGAAAGCAAGCAATTAAGTTAACTGGTTGCAACCCCTCAGCGAGGGAAGCCAAAATGGTCACCGAGCCGAAATCTCGTCGATCAGCTTGAGCTCCTCGTCGCTGAAGTGGTTGTTCTTCAGCGCGCCGATGTTGTCGAGAATCTGCTGAGGCTTGGAGGCTCCGGTCAGCACGGAGGTCACCTTACCATCGTGCAGCAGCCATGCCAGGCTCATCTCGGCCAGCGTCTGGCCGCGTTCGGCGGCCAGATTGTTCAGGTCCACGACCTGCTTGTGCAGTTTCTCGGTCAGGGCGGAATCGTTGAGGAATCGCGGATCGTGAGCCATGCGGCTGTCGGCCGGAATGCCGTTGAGATAGCGGTTGGTCAGCAGGCCCTGTGCCAGCGGGCAGAAGGTGATGAGGCCCTTGCCCAGCTTGAAGGCGGTCTCCTTCAGACCGTTCTCCTCGACGGTGCGGTCGAGGATGTTGTATTTGTTCTGGTTGATGATGAACGGCACGTGCAGGTCGGCGAGAATCGCGGCGGCCTTCTCCATCGTCGGACCATCGTAGTTGGACAGACCCACGTACAGGGCCTTGCCGGAGTTCACGGCCTGAGCCAGCGCGCCCATCGTCTCCTCAAGCGGGGTTTCCGGGTCCGGGTGGTGATGGTAGAAGATGTCCACATAATCCAGGCCCAGGCGTTCGAGCGACTGGTCGAGGCTGGCGAGCAGGTACTTGCGGCTGCCGAGGTCGCCATAGGGGCCGGCCCACATTTCGTAGCCGGCCTTGGTGGAGATGACGAGTTCGTCGCGGTGGTGCCTGAAGTACTTGGCGAGCAGCAGGCCGCAGTTCTTCTCGGCCTGGCCGGGTTCGGGGCCATAGTTGTTGGCCAGATCGAAGTGGGTGATGCCGTTGTCGAAGGCGGTGAAGACCAGGGACTTCATCTGGTCGAATGGCGTGATATCGCCGAAGTTGTGCCAGAAGCCGAGTGAGACGGCCGGCAGCTTGAGGCCGGAGACGCCGGCGCGATTGTAGGTCATCGTGTCGTAGCGATGCGGGTTGGGGTGGTAAGAGGCGGTTGGTTCGAACATGGTGTCTCCCTTGAGATTGGTGCTGCGGACGTTTTCCGGGAATCCCGTGGCGTTTCCCGGGGATGCCCACGCAGTCGGACCTTGGTTCAATCGGTATTGTACCGGGCTGATTCAACCGGGCGACCGCTCAACCGAGCAGGGCCTTGCTCGGCAGTATGCGATCGAGCAGCCAGATGATGAGCGCTATCACGAGGAACGATACGGCCAGTTTGCCGCAGCTGATGCCGAACCCTTGCCAGCCGAGTGCGTCGAGGTTGATGAAGTCGTACGGATACGGACTGCCGCCGGCCGCCGGTCCGGACCCCGGCCAAATCGTCGCACGGGCCAGCACGAAGACCAAGTATGCAGGGAAGTACGCCAGCCACGAGAACATGTAATGCCAGCGGAAACGCCGGTGCGGGTCGAATAGCACGAAATCGATAACCGCCATAATCGGGGCGATTTTGTGCAGCATCGTATTGGTCATGATGCCAACTACCTGCGGTACATAATCCGGGTTATCCGGCGGCATCAGGAAGAACGCCACCAATGCGGTGACAATGGCGTACAAGGTCAGGCAGCCCTTAGGCCATGCAGGCGGCTGAATACCTTTGAGCAGTGTGGCCGCGCCGGCCCACAGCATCACGATGCCCAGCACGAAACCGGTCTGGAACGTGAAATACACCCAGAACTGCGGTTTGGACCATGCCTCATATGTGCCCACGAAGCAGAAACCGGCGATCGCAAAGCGCCACAACGCCACGATGAATCTCATGCATCGAGTCTACCGCTTCGCCAGTGGGCTGTATGGCTTTGCCCGGACTACACTTAGGTGCAACTTCACCACTTATGTAGGAAAGGCCTTGCAATGGTCGATTATTCGCCGGCTCTGATGACCGACATGTATGAATACACGATGCTCGACGCCGCTCTGAAAGACGGTACCGCCGACCGCAAATGCGTGTTCGAGGTGTTCACGCGTCGCCTGCCCGAAGGCCGTCGCTATGGCGTGGTGGCCGGCACCGGCCGCATTCTGGATGCGCTGGAACATTTCCACTTGGACGAAGCGGACCTGAAGTTCCTGGCCGACCGTCACGTGGTAAGCCCCGAGACCATTAAGTGGCTGGAGAACTTCCACTTCTCCGGTACGATTCGCGGTTACCGCGAAGGTGAGATGTTCTTCCCGAACTCCCCGATTTTGCAGGTCGAAGGCACGTTCGGCGAATGCACGCTACTGGAGACGTTGATTCTATCCGTGCTGAACTACGATTCCGCAGTGGCCTCCGCCGCCTCACGTATGGCGTCGGCAGCCAAGGATCGTCCTTGCATGGATATGGGCGGACGCCGCACTAACGAGTGGGCCGCCGTGGCCGCCGCTCGAGCCGCCGTAGTGGGCGGATTCAAGGGTACCGCCAATCTGCTGGCCGCCCAGCTGTATGGTCTGAAGGCCATTGGCACCGCCGCGCATTGCTTCACGTTGGTGCATGATTCCGAGCGTGACGCCTTCGAATCGCAGATCGAGGCATTGGGCAAGAACACCACGCTGCTGGTGGACACCTACAACATCGAGGAAGCCGTGAAAACCGCCGTCGAGGTGGCCGGTCCCGAACTGGGTGGCGTGCGCATCGACTCCGGCGACCTAGCCGCCATGGCCCAGCGTGTGCGCAACCAGCTGGACGCCCTGGGCGCCACGAACACCACCATTACCGTGACCAACGATTTGGATGAGTACGCGCTCGCCGCATTGCAGACCGCGCCGGTCGACTCCTATGGTGTGGGCACCATGCTGGTCACCGGCTCCGGCGCTCCCACTTGTGCGATGGTGTACAAGCTCACCGAACGTGAAGGCGCTGACGGCACGATGGTTCCGGTCATGAAGAAATCCAAGGACAAGGCCACAGTGCCCGGTCGCAAACTGGCATTCCGCTCCTACGAATACGCGTTAGCCGAAGCCGAACACGTGATTTCCGGCTCGGAGGAGAAGCTGGCCGGTTTCACGCCTGAACCGACGTGGAAGAACCTGCTGGTCGACTTTGTGGATCATGGGCAGATCGACGCTCAGTGGCAGGGCCATGACGCCATCATGGCCGCCCACGACTACCACGCCAAGGCGTTGTCCGAACTGCCCATCACCGCGCAGAGCCTCATGAAGGGCGAGCCAGTGATTCCTACGGAGACTCAGGTTCTCTGACGAGAACTTTCGTCTCCATAGGAATCCGTCGCAGCATAGCTGCTCCCCTTACCTACGGACAGCCCACCGGGCTGTCCGCTTAACGGTTCGACCACAGAGACCAAAGTCCTCTGACCGTATCTCACTGGCCGCATCCCTTTGGTTACATTGGCTACTCTTCCCTCTGTCTGTGTCCTTCTGTCTGTGTCCCTCTGTCTGTGTTGGCCGCACTCCTGTGGTCGCCGCCGAGGCGGGGAGATCCAACCCCGGTCGCACCCCCCGTGTTTGCACCCCCTGTGGCTGTGTCCCGGGGCTGTATTGGCCGCGTCCCCTCGGGCTGAACTGCGTCCCGGTTCGGCGGACGTGGTTCCATCTGAGGGTGGCCCCCTTGTTTTTTTTTGGGGGGGGGGCTACTGCTCACCGGGGAAATATGTATATGTGCATGCTGTTGCAATGTACATTTTGTTGTCAGTTGACAACGTCTTGATTCAGATGAATTGGCGGGAAATGTCCATTTGTCTTATCCAATTGATTTGAAGAACGTTGTCAGTTGACAACGTTTTGTACATGGTGCGGAACGACACATATTCCTATCCTGGTCAGGATGCCGACGAGGTGGAGTGAAAAACCAAACCATTTCAGGGGATATTGCACCGAGACGTTGTGGGATTGCCGTGTTGTCGGTGATGTTACAGAGATGGCGCAGTGTTGCGTGAGGGGTGTTGCGTGAGGGGTGTTGCGTGAGGGGTGTTGCGTGTGATGTTGCGTGTGATGTTGCGTTGGGCTGATTGGGAGGAATAGTGTGCCGATAGAATGCCGTGATGCGTGCAGAGCAATCGTTTGCGGAGCAATCGTTGAAGAATCGTGTGAACTGATGCGATACGAATCATACCGTCTCTGAATTGTGGGATATGACGAATCGTATCGTCATGGGATTGTGGGATATGATGATTGCGGTTTGATGAAATGACCGGGAAATCGGCCGAGGCAAGGTGACTTCGATGAGTGAAACTCTCAATGATGAGAACGCGGCGGGCAACGATGACGTATCAGAGCGGCGCGCTGTAGAGCATCGAGCGTTAGAACAGTGCGATGTCGTGCATCACGGTGTGGTATCTGGTTGCCCTGTTAATTCGTGTGCGGCTGTGCTGAATGAAGTGATGTCGCAGACTGGTTGGAATGCCTATGAGCTTGCACAGCGTACTGGTTTGGATCGGTCTGCAATTGGTCGCGTATTGCGTGGGCAAAGAGGTATGTTGTTTGATGTTTTGGCCGAGGGGCTTGAGCGGGCTGGTTTTGGTCTTCACCTAGAAGCCGTGGCCCCCTCGCAAACGATTCCGGAAGACGAATTGCACATGTTGTTGGCGCAACTGCGTAGGCCTCCTGATTTCGATGCAATAGAAAGCGGAGCGACCTGGTCTACGTTGAAGATGCTCTGCGTCAATCTGATTCATGCTCGGAATGTTCAACATCAACGTATATCGTTCGTCCGAGCGGTTGCACGGGTGAACGATGCGTGCTGGATTGCGTTTCTCGCTGGTTTATACCGTTTTCTGCGTTGGGATATCAACCCAAGGAACAGACGCTTGACATTGGTTCCTCCGTACCGGTATGGCTTGGATGGATGGTGGTCCCCACTGCCGAGCGCGGCAATTATGCACGTGCTTCATCGATATGAAGAGCCGTTGCATGACATGGACTATACATATTTGCCGTTAATCGATTACGAACTCAACGCTATGCAGCGCAAGCAATTCAACCAAGATTTCATGGAATATGGCATTCTTATTCCAGCGGACGATCTTTCCCAATCCTCATCAGGTACGCAGGCATTGACTCTGTAAGCGAGTGGTGCATAAGAAAATAGTGGCGTGCAGCCAAGTGTCATGGAATGGATATGTAAGCAGGGAATGACATTGCGCTGGGGTTTGATGATGGTTGACGAGTTGCTATCCAGGCATAGAGCGGATGGCGTATGCTGGGGCGCATGGTTGAAATCAAAGACATGCTTGGCAATCACCAAATAATTCGTGCCGACGGCCGCAAGGTCGACGAGCTGCGCCCCGTGCGCATCACCCGCCACTTCACCGACGCCCCGGAAGGCTCCGTGCTCATCGAATGCGGTAACACGCGCGTGATGTGCACCGCCACTTTTACCCCTGGTGTGCCGCGTTGGCGCAAGGACTCCGGCCTCGGCTGGGTCACCGCCGAATACTCGATGCTGCCGCGTGCCACCGCCGAACGCACCGACCGTGAATCCGTACGTGGCAAAATCGGTGGCCGTACCCACGAAATCAGCCGACTGATTGGCCGCTGCCTGCGTGGCGTCATCGATATGAAGGCGCTCGGCGAAAATCAGATTCAGCTTGACTGCGATGTGCTTCAGGCCGATGGCGGCACTCGCACGGCTTCCGTAACCGGTGCGTACGTGGCTTTGGTCGACGCAGTCAATTGGGCGGAGAAGCACCGCCATATCAAGTCCGCCAGCCGCGTGCTTAAGGACTATGTGTCCGCCGTATCGGTGGGCGTGATCAACGGCACCCCGATGCTTGACCTGCCATACATTGAAGACAGTCAGGCCATGACCGACATGAACGTGGCCATGACCGGTTCCGGCACCTTCATCGAGATTCAGGGCACCGCAGAACACCGTCCGTTCAACCGTGCCGAACTCGGCACCCTGCTTGACTTGGCCGAAAAGGGCAACAAGGAACTGCAAGCCGCCCAGCGTGCCGCTTTGTCCCTAGACTAAGCCAGCTCCCCTTCCTTTAGGGGAGGTTGTCGGCTGGAAGCCGTACGGTCTGCAATGTCCAGCTCCCCTGACAAGGTGAGCCTTCTTAAAGGAGAACCCATGCAAATCGTCGTCGCAACCCATAACGAAGGCAAGCTTGTGGAAATCCGCCGCATTCTCGAAGAGGATCTTGGCGCGGATGCCGAAAACATCGAACTGGTGTCCGCTGGCAGCCTTCACCTGCCGGACCCGGTGGAAACCGGCGTCACCTTCCAGGAGAACGCGCTGCTCAAGGCCCGCGCCGTGGCCATCCGTACCGGTCTGCCCGCTGTAGCGGATGATTCAGGTCTCATCGTCGATGTGATGGGTAACGCTCCGGGCATTCTGTCTGCTCGCTGGGCGGGTGCTCACGGCCACGACAAGGCCAATAATGCGCTGCTGCTCGCCCAAATCGAAGATATTCCGGATGACAAGCGTACCGCGCGTTTCCGCTGCGCCGCCGCGCTGGTGGTCCCGGACACCGAGGCCAGTGCCGACGTGACCGGTGGAGTGGCTGCCGACGGCATCACCGTTTACACCACGGCTGCAGATGGGAGCCCTGCCCCGGTGCATGCCCGGTACGCCATCAAGTCGGAGACAGTGGAACTCGGCGACATGCCAGGTCGTATCATCCGCGAGGCTCGTGGCGAACACGGTTTCGGTTACGATCCGCTGTTCGTCCCGGACGACCAGCCTGCCGGTCGCGTCAGCACTGAGCCTGACCATGAAGGCGAGCCGCTGACCAGCGCCGAAATGACTCCGGCCGAGAAGAATGCGATTTCCCACCGAGGCAAGGCGCTGAAAGCCTTGGTCCCCGCTATCGAGGCGCTGCTGCACTAAGTCGTCTAGGCTGTCTAACTGCACTGAGCCGCGACTAAGCCACAGTTGAGTCGCGGCTCAGCAACTCAGCCCCTCCCGAATCGGGCAAGTGTCTAGCAAGCGCCTATGACCTAGCAAGGGCGATACGAAAGAAGGCCGGCGCTTAGTGCGTCGGCCTTCTTGATGAACAAGAGCCACCCGATAGAATCGAACTACCGACCTTCCCACGAACGAGGGGGATGCTCTACCACTGAGCTAAGGTGGCGTGGCTCCAAGAGCCAAGTAGAGAATATAGCACTGCGTTTGATTCAACGCAAGCCGGACGTTCAGCATCTTCGGGCCATTGTTCTTTGAGCCATTGTGGAGGCAATAGTGCGAACGATGTGCACACCTCATCTGCTCGGACCCCATTCGTCGTGTGCGCGTTATGCTAGCATGGTGAGCCTGATTGACTCGGAGGCAGAGGGAAGCATGCGTGATTTTGTGCTGGTGAAGTTGACAGACGAAGAGTTCGATGATTTCTCCGCCAGGCATCCACAAGGCAATTTCCAACAAACCTCGGCGATGGGACGCCTTCGCGCCGCGCAGGGGATCGACGTCGAATATCTGGCCCTCAAGGAGGGCGAGAAGATCGTCGCGGCGGCGCTGTTCGAAACTCACCGCTCTCGATTCTCTACATTTGCGGCCATCCATGATGGCCCGATGTGCGACTATCACGACACCGAAGCATTGACCTTCTTCATGGATGCGCTGAAACGCCATGCCAAGGCAAAGGGTGCTTCACAGCTGGAAATCACCCCTGAATCCCCGTATCGGCTTCGCGACACCAATGGAGCTTCTTTGCCGGATGACCAGAACGGCGCTCCCGACAATAAGCTGATAGAACGGCTCGAGGCGATCGGCTTCACTCATGGCGGTTTCACCGTGGGCTACACGGCGGTTCCACGTTGGCGCTACCTCAAGGATCTGACCGGCATTACCGATGAGAAAAGTCTGCTGAAGTCCTATGACAAGCGCACCCAGTGGAGCGTGAAGCGTGCCCAATCGATGGGTGTGCATGTGCGTGAGCTGTCGGACGACGAGTTGGGGGTATTCGCACGAATCGAGCAGCAAACCGCCGAACGTCGTAGCTTCGAATACCGTGGCGAAGCATATTTCCACCGTTTCAAGGAAGCGTTTGGCAACAAGGCGCATTTTATGGTTGCCGAGATCCACATCGACGAATATGTAGCGGACATGACGGCCAAGCGTGAAGCACTTTCGGCCAAGGTGGCGGCATTGACCGCCAAAAACGCCGAACACCCCACCACCAAAACCGAACGTCAGCTGGGGGAGGAGACCCGCAATCTGGCGGCAGCCGAAAAGCGCCTGAACGAGGTGGCCGAGTTCGCCAAAGACGGGGATGTGCTGCCGGCTGCGGCATCACTATTCGTGGAGCATCCGCGCGAGGTCATCTACCTGTTCTCCGGTAGCGTCGAGCAGTACAAGCCCTTCTACGCCTCCGCGCTGATTCAGCATGACGCGATGCTGCATTTCTGCGTGGAACACGGGCTGTCTCGCTACAACTTCTACGGCATCGACGGCGTCTTTGATGATCCCGATGACGAGGGGCGTGGTGTACTGGAGTTCAAGCAGGGCTTCAACGGATATGTCGAGGAACTTCCGGGCGAGTTCGTACTGCCGGTCAAACCGGTCGCCTATGCCATGAAGCAATTTGCGCACAAGCTGCTGTCGCGGTAAACGGACGCAGCACACAGGCCGTTCCAGAGCCCAGAGTAACGATCAGAGTAACGACAAGTAAGAAGGTTCGATTATGACGCAATCCGATGCAGGCGTCGCCTCACTCACCCCTACCAAGATCACTCCTGCCGAGCTGGATGCGTTCTCCGCAGCTCAAGTGCAAGGTAGTTTCCAGCAGACCTCGCAGATGGCCGCCATGGGTGCGTTCAACGGTCCGGTGGACTATGTGGGTGTCAAGCGCGGTGACAAGCTGATTGCCGCCTGCTACGTGGTGTACACGCAGTCCCGTTTCGGTTTGGAAGGCTCGGTCTGGTGCGGACCGCTGTGCGATTATGACAATCCACAGGTGGTTGAGGCGATGACCGAAGCCCTGCGTCGTTCGGCCAAGGCCCATCACGCCATCAGCGTATCCTGCTGGCCGGCCGCAGTCTACCGTCTGCATGATCTGGACGGCAAGCCGACCAGCGACCCGGACACCACGATGATGGACAACATGGCCCGCTTCGGTTGGAAACATGGCGGCTTCACCGTGGGCTACGAATCCGTGGTGAACCGCTGGAACTTCGTCAAGGGGCTTGACGGCATTCATAATGAGAAGGAACTGCTGGCCTCGTTCTCCAAGTACCGCCGTAAGAACATCCGCATCGCCCAGGATTCCGGTCTGCGCGTGCGCCGGCTGGAACGCGGCGAACTGAGCACTTTCGTCAAGCTGTGCGATATGAGCGCCGCACGTCAAGGCTTCAAGAGCCGCGATCTGGCCTACTATGAGCGTCTGTTCGATACCTTCGGCGACCTGATCGAGTTCAAGGTGGTCGAAACCCATTTCGACGAATATCTGGACACCCTGCAATCCAAGCTGAATGCGGCCTCCAAAGACAAGCGCAACCTCGAACGCCTGCTCCAGCGCGCGCAACAGCGGCCGGAAGGCACGGCCAAGAAGGGTGCCTCCGACCCGGCAACGCTGGAAAAGCGCATCGCCACCGCAGACAAGAAGATCACGGCGCTGGAAAAGACCATCGGCGAAGTCAATGGCATCATCGCCTCGGACGGCCCGGTCATTCCGGTGGAAGCCGGTGTCTACTTCTGGCATCCGAACGAGGTCGTCTGCCTGTCCAGCGGCGAGGACGATCGTTTCATGGATTACTACCCGTCTTCCCTAATCCACTTCGAGGCGATGCTTGACTGCATCGCCCGTGGCGTGGAGCGCTTCAACTTCTACGGCATTTCCGGCATTTTCGACGCCAACGATCCTTCCTACGGCGTCTGGCAGTTCAAGACTCGCTTCGGCGGATTCGTGGAAGAGCTTCCGGGCAAGTTCACGCTGCCGGTGGACGGACTGCGCTTCGGTGTATCCGAAGCCGCACACAAGCTGCTGCATCGCTGACAAACAGTGGCGAGCACGGACACAGAAATAAGGCACAGGTGACGACGAGATGAGCGCGACTGCGAATCGAACAGATACGACGTATACGTTTGGCGTGATTACGCCCGAAGAGTTCGACCGGCTTTCCGAAGCCACAAGCCAGGGCAGCTTTCAGCAATGGTCCGGGCAGGTCCGTCTTGCCAAGATTCGTGGGCATGAAGCCGAATGCGTTGGCGTGTGCGACGCATCCGGCAATCTGGTAGCCGGCTGCGTGATTCTGTACCTCAATGGTCGTTTCGGTGCAGATGGCTCCGTATATTTCGGCCCCATCGGCATTAGCGATGATCTGGCTCTGCTGCGGGCCATAACCGAGGCGATTCGTGAATCGGCCCGTCGCCACCATGCTGTTTCCGTGGCATGCTGGCCTAACGTCGCCTACCGTCTGTATTCCTCGGACGGGCAGCCCGACGGCGAGCCGAACGATGCACTGCTGACCGGATTCACCGATGCCGGCTGGACGCATGGCGGATTCCATACCGGTTATGACGTGGTCTGCCAGTGGATGTACGTCAAGGATCTCACCGGCATCACCAACGGCAAGGAACTGCTGGCATCATTCGGCAAACGCGCTCAATGGAGCGTCAAGCGGGCGCAGTCGATGGGCGTGCACGTTCGCGAAATCGGCCCCGACGAGTTCGACGTGTTCGCCGATATCGAACGGCGGACCGGTGAACGCCGCGGGTTCGCGACGCGCGGCGCGGACTATTTCCGCCAGTTCAAGCAGGCGTATGGCGCGGATGCGCATTTCATGCTCGCGGAAATCCACATCGCCGAATATGTGGCGGATATGACCGCCAAGCGCGAGGCCTTGCAGACCAAGGTCGCACAGCTGCAGACGAAATACGATGAACGTCCGACCACGCGCATCGAACGTCAGCTGGGGGAGGAATCACGCAATCTCGCGGCCGCCGACAAGCGTCTGGCTGAGGTGGAGGGATATGCCAAGAAGGGCGATGTGCTGCCGGCAGCGGCTTCAATGTTCGTCAGTCACCCCAATGAGGTGGTCTATCAGTATTCCGGTTCGTTGGAGGAGTACAAGCCGTTCTACGCCTCGGCGCTGATTCAGTACGAAGCGATGCTGCACCTGTGTGTGGAACAGGGTGTGAGCCGCTACAACTTCTACGGCATTTCCGGCGTGTTCGACGATCCGAACGACGAGGGCCGCGGCGTGCTGGAATTCAAGCAGGGCTTCAACGGCTACGTCGAGCAGATGGTAGGCAAATTCACGTTGCCGGTGGACAAGTTCCGCTTCGGCGTGAGCAATCTGGCGCACAAGCTGCTGCACCGGTAGCAGCTGGCGGCCGGGGACGAACCTATGTGGGCTGCGTCTCGCCTGACCGTGTGCCCGCCGTGCGCCCGTCGTGTGCCTACTCGCGCATTTGCTCACACGCCCATCAGCGCGTGAGCAAATGCCATCATCACCAGTGAAATCATCGCGGTGATTGCCAGCGAGAAGCCGGCCAGTTTGGCGTTGCCGAGTACTTTGTCGGTGAACAGCGTGGAGAAAATGGCGATTGGAGCCAACGCGCAGATCACCATCACGGCGCGAATCGAAGCCGAGAACGGCAGCAGGAACCACGAGATCAACGCGAAGGCGACACTGAACGGTATACGCCAAGCGATGACGGCCATGACTTCCTTCACATCATGCTTGGACTGGGGCAAATCCATGAGCATGCCCACCATCAGCATCGACACCAGCGCGTTGGCACCGCTCAACGGCTGGGTTATAGAGGCGATCCAATCGGGAATCTTCACGTTGGCGACGGTCAACGCGATCATGAGCAGATACGTGTCGAACGGCACCGAGCCGAAGAAGCTCTTGCCGATGGTGCGCAGCAATGCGCGGCGGGCAAGCCGTTTGGCGTCGCGATCCTTGGGCTTTTCGTACGGCAAGGTGGGAACCGAACCGGCGTGTTGTTCGGCAAGTGTTTTGCCGGGCTGAATATGCAGCAGTTGCTGGGTGAGCACATTGGTGCCGGCGGCCACCATCACGCAGTTGCCGATATCGAACATCGCAGCCGGCACCACCGCGCCCGCACCCCAGAATGACTGGACGACCGGGAAAGAGAAACAACCGAGATTGAAGCCGGCGCCATTGAGCATCAGGAAGGCGCGGTCGGTCACATTGCGCTTGCGGGTGGCCAGAAAGATGAACACGATCGGGATAAAAGCAAACAGGAATGCGAATACCGAAATAAGCAGCAGCGAGATGTCATGCGGATTGGTGGCGAACGAGTATACGATGGCACTGGGTAGCACGATGTTGAATTCCGCGGTTTGCAACACGCGATAATCCTTCTGCCCGAACAGGCCGAACCGCTTGAACAGATAGCCGGCGAGAATGATCAGCAATAGGCCAACCGGCGTAAGAATGGCGGACATACACTTCTCTCCTTGACTCACACAGGCTCACGGCGCACAGGCTCAGACCCACAATGCTGTGACCATTATATTTGCCGCCTTGGCATTGCCATATGTAGAGGCGTCCGCAAGGGCTTGCAATTGCCTCACGCATATACGAAGAGCCTCCCGGAATCGTTGGCGATCCAATGTTTCCAGGAGGCTCAAGCCGGTGCGCGAGATGGGACTTGAACCCACACGTCAAAGACACAGGAACCTAAATCCTGCGCGTCTACCAATTCCGCCACTCGCGCGTGCATATCCGCGTTTCCACAGGTGTGGAAGATATACAAAACCCTAGGCCGGACAGCCATTACAGACCAGCCAGCCTAGGGCATCCGAGCCACTTGTCAGAATCGAACTGACGACCTGCTCATTACGAGTGAGCCGCTCTACCGACTGAGCTAAAGTGGCTTGGTTCGCGGAAGGCATTTCGCCAGCCGCGCACAAGAAATTAAGTATAAGACATCTCCACGAAAAGTCCAATCGGCGGCTTGGCAGTTGTGTCGTGACCGCTCGGTTGAAGATGACGGTTGTGCCGCGCCACGAACTGTTCGATAATGCAAACGATGGCAATCCGACATCGCTGACTGATTTTTGTTCTGTTCATGTCCGAATTTGTGAGTATTCTGTTTGGTGATACGGAGCGCATCCGAGCCGTGAGCGAAGGCGCTCCAGTCACTGATGAAAGGAATGGAATCCTATGGCCATCAATCCGCCCGTTGACGCCACCCAGACCCCTGAGTGGGCTGCCCTGCAGAAGCACTATGACGAGCTTCAGGCCGAAGGCGTGAGCCTCAAGAAGTGGTTCGCTGAAGACGCCGAGCGTGTCGACAAGCTGTCCTTCGACGCCGGCGACCTGCACTTCGATCTGTCCAAGAACCTGATCAAGCCGGAAACCCTCCAGCTGTTCGCCAACCTTGCCAAGGCCGTCAAGCTCGATGAGCGCACCAAGGCTATGTACACCGGCGTGCACATCAACAACACCGAAGACCGCGCCGTGCTGCACACCGCGCTGCGCCGCCCGGTCGAAGACGAGGGCAAGTACATCGTTGACGGTCAGGACACCGTCAAGGACGTGCGCGAGGTGCTCGACCGCATCTACGCCTTCGCCGACAAGGTCCGTTCCGGCGAGTGGACCGGTGTGACCGGCAAGAAGATCGAGACCGTGGTCAACATCGGCATCGGCGGCTCCGACCTGGGCCCCGTCATGGTGTACGAGGCCCTCAAGCCGTACGCCGACGCGGGCATCTCCGCCCGCTACATCTCCAACATCGACCCGAACGACCTGGCCGAGAAGACCAAGGGCCTCGACCCGGAGACCACCCTGTTCATCATCGTCTCCAAGACCTTCACCACCCTGGAGACCCTGACCAACGCCCGTGAAGCCCGCACCTGGCTGCTCGAAGAGCTCAAGGCCAAGGGCGCCATCGACGGCTCCGACGAGAAGAACGCCGAAGCCATCAAGAAGCACTTCGTCGCCGTCTCCACCAACCTGGAGAAGGTCGCCGAATTCGGCATCGACCCGAACAACGCGTTCGGCTTCTGGAACTGGGTCGGCGGCCGTTACTCCGTCGACTCCGCCGTCGGCACCTCTCTGGCCGTCGTCTTCGGCCCGGCCCGCTTCGAGGAGTTCCTGCACGGCTTCCACGAGATCGATGAGTACTTCGCCAACACCCCGTTCGAGAAGAACGTCGTGGTGCTGCTCGGTATGCTGAACGTCTGGTACCGCAACTTCTTCAAGGCCGCCTCCCACGCCGTGCTGCCGTACGACCAGTACCTGCACCGCTTCCCGGCCTACCTGCAGCAGCTGACCATGGAGTCCAACGGCAAGTCCGTGCGTTGGGACGGCACCCCCGTCACCTCCGAGACCGGCGAGATCTTCTGGGGCGAGCCGGGCACCAACGGCCAGCACGCCTTCTACCAGCTGATCCACCAGGGCACCCAGCTCATCCCGGCCGACTTCATCGCGTTCGTCAACACCCCGAACCCGACCAAGGACGGCGACCAGGACGTGCACGAGCTGTTCCTGGGCAACTACTTCGCCCAGACCAAGGCCCTGGCGTTCGGTAAGACCGCCGACGAAGTGCGCGCCGAAGGCACCCCGGAGGAGATCGTCCCGGTCCGCGTGTTCACCGGCAACCGTCCGACCACCTCCATCTTCGGTGTGGCCCTGACCCCGTTCGCCGTCGGCGAGCTGATCGCCCTGTACGAGCACATCACCTTCGTTGAAGGCACCGTGTGGGGCCTCGACTCCTACGATCAGTGGGGCGTCGAGCTCGGCAAGCAGCTGGCCAAGCAGATCACCCCGGCCATCTCCCAGGACGACGACGCCCTCGCCGCCCAGGACGCCTCCACCCAGAGCCTGATCAAGTTCTACCGCAAGAACCGCGAGTTCTGATTTCCGCTCCTGCGTTGCTTCAATCAGAACTCGCGGTTGGCGCGCCGCGCTGTGTTGTTTGATGGTCGGTCTGGCGACCGTCCATGGCGCGAGTTCTGATTCGTCGGTTCGGCTCTAGCAGCTGAACTCTGATACGCATGTGCCCCGGCATCTTCGGATACCGGGGCACATTGCTATATATTCCGTGCGACGTTATATCTATAACCTGTGAACTGGGGGTGGTGTTCCGGGTCAATGAGATCAGCCGTAGTAAACCGCTTCATTGCAGTATTCCTTGCATTTTCATGCGCACTTTTATGAGTGACTGGTACAAAATCAGGCGGACTTACAGGGTGCGGACGTTTTCTTGGAGACTGGACGAAAGGATTATCGTATGTCCGGTCCCGGGGAACGACGGCGCGTGGTGGACTTGTATTCCGCCACGCCGATGGCCGCGGCCCGGGTGGCCGAGCGCTTGGGCTATCCGACCGGGCAGTGCCTGGAATGCCGGCCGGCAAAGGATCCCGGGTATGCCGGCCATATGGCGAAATCCATCATCCCGCTGGAGACGGGGACCAAGGCGATCGAACCGGTGCCGGGCAGCATGCGGCGGAAGCGGGCCGCCGAACTGCTCGGCGCGGGCGTCGGCGCGGTCCACGACCGGGTCAAGGCGTATCGCGGGGGCGGTGTGGCCGCGTTGCGGCCCGAAAACAGGAACTCCGGCCAACCCAAAACACCGACTTGACTAAATACAACTTGCGCGTTTGCTGTACTGCGCCATGAAGAGGTTCTCATCCCGGTCAGGGAGTCCAAAAAACGTCACCACTTCGGTGCAGTCGCTCTTGCCTTACGAACTTTGCTGAAACTTGATATGTCTCCTTTAGCTTCAATCCATTCCGTTATTCTGATTATTGAGTTTGCGCATCATCTATATTGCCTGTTATCCGAGCAGCGGAGATTGCATATCATAAGAGGTTCCGCGAGATGTACCGAAACGGTTCCGCACTAGGGTTGATACGCCGATACTTCCACACCTAGGAATATTCTGAAATATTCTTGTGTCTTAACGTTGATGTCTTAGCAAAGGGAAGGAATACGCATGGCGGGCTCGTACGGTGCGGAAGCGACGCAGGGGGAGCGGTATCGGCTTTCCTTCACTGTCGGCGGACTTCTTGCCTCGCAGGGCCGGGCGCTTGCGGAAATGTATCTGAATCATCTGAATCATGCAGGCGGCGGCGACGCTGAGTGTTCTTCCCAAACCGAGGTGGGCAAGTCCATTGCCGCGATTCGCCAACAGGCCATCGAGGAAAACGTTCTTGCGATTCGCACGGATTCCGCGAACAGGCGCGTTGTGGCGGAAACTACTAGGCGACTCAGTGCGCTCACGGTTGGAGAGCTTGCATATTTGGCAGGCCCGGATTCCTCCACATCCGACCGCGAGGCACTTATGTGGATCGCGATGTGCCGTTATTACGCAATCGTCGGGGAATTCGCCGGCGAAGTACTTAAAAAGCATTATCTTACCGGCAATACGCATCTGGACTTTGAGGATTATGATCGGTTCATTGCGGACAAAGCCACATGGCATTCTGAACTGGAAACCGTAAGCGAGGGAACGGCGAAGAAACTTCGGTCCAATCTGTTCAAGGCCATGAGGGAGGCACATCTGTTCGATAAAAATTCCGACATGGTGTTGTCTTTCCTTCCCAGTCCCTCTTTGGCGGATATTCTTAGAAAGAGGGCGGATTCGTTCGGGTATCTTCCGATGCGCGAATCGTCGTTATGAGCAGAACGGAGGATAGCATGGCTGATTCCATCGCCGATATTGGATTTGTGGATGAGCGTCGTGACATTGATGCTGATTTCGCTCATTTATATGAGATCATGGAGTCCCGTTCATTCCGGACCAACAGCGGGCTGGCAGGAGAACAGCCGTATTACATCTATGACTACCCGCCCATGCAGGAGCTTGAAGTCGCCGAGCATATCAAGCAGTTGGCGAATCGTCTGCAGACGATGACGCCGAAAGATGATGGCGATTACGCTCCGCAAGTGCTTACGTTGGATTTGTACGACATTGCTTTGGAGATTCTTGAGAAGCGTGGCATTTTGGATCGCATATTCAAAAGGGAGGAAAAACGCCACAAAAAGGTTTCATCGGATGTTCACACGGATAACTTCTTGAGATTGCTCGACAATATACTGGGGGCCGATGCGAATCATCTGCCCGATACCATTCGTGATCATTACGAGCAGGCCAAGAGCGAAGGCGGGGCCGATATCGTGTTCATTACGGGAATCGGCAAGGTTTACCCGTATATTCGTGCGCATACACTGCTCAACGCGTTGCAAGGGCGTATCGATGATCGCCCGCTGGTACTGTTTTATCCGGGTACGTTCACAAGAAGCGCTACTTCAGGATCGGTCATGTCGCTGTTCAACTGTTTGCCGGGAGACAATTACTATCGTGCGCAAAATCTGCGTGAGATGAGCGTGCAGCTGGAAGCATAGCGGTTTAAAGGAATGTCCTGTCAGCTGCAACATGGCAAGAGGCAGGATTTGCAAGTATTCGTTCAAAGAAGAAGGGACACAAATGAACGGGGAAAACGGCATCAGTTTCAAGGAGCTGTTCAGCAAGGACATTGACCGCAACATCAATGGTGTGATCAAGGCCAATGATGAGAAAAATCTTAACGATGAGGTCAACGAGTATGTGCTTACGGAGGAGATTTGCCGCAATCTGGCCAAATTCCTTGACGCATACAACGACCCGTCGAACCACGAACAGAACGGTGCATGGATTTCCGGTTTCTTCGGTTCCGGTAAATCGCACCTGTTGAAGATGCTGTCGCATATTCTGGGCGAGGTCCCGGCTGAACTCGTTGACAAGGGCAATAAGCCGACCATGAGTCGCGAACAGATTGTTCATGCCTTCATGGGCAAGGCCGAAGCACAGGATGACCAGATGCTTGCAGGTCAGCTTGAAAAGGCTTTGACGATACCAGCCACGTCGATTCTATTCAACATCGATCAGAAGGCGGATAAATCCAATGCCTCCGACATGCTGCTGTACGCTTTTGTTCGCGTATTCGATGAGGCGCGTGGTTTCTACGGCAAGAATCCATACGTTGCGAAATTCGAACGCGATTTGGCGAGCAATGGTTATTTCGAGGATTTCAAACAAGAGTTCGAACAGGTGGCTGGCAAACCATGGAGCGAAGGCCGTGGTGAGGCCGTGCTATGGGATGATGAGATCTGCGAAGCCTATGCCGCGGTGACAGGCAAACCGGAGCAAGACAGCATCATCCAACGGTACGAGGATACGTACACGATGACGGTCGGCGACTTCGCAGACGACGTGAACGTGTGGCTGTTCCGTCAGGAACCGAACCGCCGCATCCTGTTCCTCGTGGATGAGGTAGGCCAGTTCATCGGTGAGAACAGAGAGCTCATGCTGTCACTGCAATCCATCGCCGAGGATCTTGCCGTCAAGACCAACGGGCGTGCATGGGTGGTGGTCACTTCCCAGGAAGACATGGATACCATTGTTGGCGATCGGACCAAGCAACAAAGCTATGATTTTTCGAAGATCCAGGGCAGGTTCTCCATCAAGCTGAAGCTCAACAGCGCCGACGTGGTGGAGGTCATTCAGAAGCGCTTGCTGACCAAGAAACCGGAATATGAGTCGGTGATGAACGAGCTGTGGGATGAGCAGAACGCGAACCTGCGCACCATGTTCGAATTCACTCGTGAGACTTCGAAATTCAGTAATAACAAGGCATACAGCAAGGACGATTTCATCGCATCGTATCCGTTCGTGAACTATGAATTCGAATTGTTCCAGAACGTGCTGCGGGAGATGAGCCGCTACAACATGTTCTCCGGACGTCATGCCTCCGTGGGCGAACGGTCCATGCTCTCCACCATCAGCAGTGCGTTGCGGTCCAGTCAGAATGAGACGGTCGGGGCCCTGATGCCGTTCGACAAACTATATGACGGTATTGCCGACGCCATCCAATCAACCTCGAACTTCCGCATCAACCAAGCCGAAAAGAGACTCGGCTCCGATATAAAGGAGCTGGGCGTGCGCCTGCTGAAGGTGCTGCTGCTGGTCAAGCATGTTGACGGATTCCCCACCACACCGCATAACCTGCGTATTCTGCTGACCGACCAGTTCGACATGGACGTGATGGAACTGGAACGGAACATCAAGTATGTCCTGGGAGAGTTGGAAAAAGACACGTATGTGCAGCGTGTGGGAGATACCTACAATTACCTGACCAACGAAGAGCAGGATATCGAGCAGGAGATCAAAAGCACGGACATCGACTCCAGCAAGGAAATCGACGAGCTGAAGAAGATCCTGGTCAGTGACGTGCTCGGCAAGATGACCGTGGCATACGGCGAACAGCGTGCCCAGTTCCGCTATGGTTTGCGCATCGATGGGGTGCAACAGTCCGCGCAACAGCCCATCTGGTTGAACGTGGTCACATCGACCAATGCGCAGGACCGTGCGGACGCCATTCGCATGGGCATGGGCATGCGCGACACCATCACTTTGCTGTTGGATATGTCTGACAGAACACTGTTCGATGATCTGCGCATGTACGTGAAAACCTACACATACCTCATGCGCACCGACAAGAACAGCCAGTCAGAAGTGCGCCAGCAGATCATCTCCCGCAAGAGCGTCGCCAATGAAAGGCTTTACACGGAGCTGCGTACCCGCATCGTCAAAGCCGCGGCCAATGGCGAGTTCGACTATAACGGCGGAAAAGTGGAAGTGAAATCCACCGAGGTGCAGGCGCGTATGGCGGAAGGGCTTGGAACGCTCATCGGCCGGTATTACACGAACTTCTCCCTGCTTGGCGGGCAACGATATGAGGAAACGGATCTCGCCCGTATCATCATGAACGCTTCGCAGCACCAACCTGGCATGCTTGACGGCATGAACGCAGTGCAGGACAAGCTCGACGTTCCCGCCGATGATGTGTTCGCCGCGGTCAGTCGTGACAAAGGCAAAGGCATGGTCGCCACCGTCAAGAGCCTTCTTGATGCCTACGGCAGCGTTCCCTATGGTTGGCCGTACGCCGCCACGCTCGCATGCATCGGCCACCTGTATGGTTCCGACAGAATCACGCTGACGCTGGACGGCAAGCCGGTGCAGCGCAGCGAGGCCGCCCGTTTGCTCAGGGAAACGAAAAAGCAGGACTCCATTCGTGTGGATCTACCGCGCGTATTCGACACGAGAAAAGTTTCACAGCTGCGTGACTTCGCCAGGGATTTCCTTGGGCTCACCGCCGCGGACCTGCCATCGAACGCGATTGATCTGGCGGAGGCCGTTACCACGCGACTTAAGCGGGAAGCGGAGAGTCTGACCCAGCTGCGCGTGCGCAATGCCCGATTCGGCTTTGTGCAGCAGCTCGACAAGGCCATTGAGAAAATCAACTATGCCTCCGGAATGGGTGAGGACTGGCTGCTTGGCGATTTCACCGCACAAGAAGCCGAAAACGGTTCCGAGGAACTGCTCGAGTTTAAAGAAGACGTAATCGACCCGATTGTCGCTTTCCTCAACGGCTCCCAATCCAGGATTCTTGCAGACGGATTGGAATGGCTGAAAAACAACAAGCCAAACATCGACTATGTATCTGGTACTACGGCAGCAAGCCTGTACCAATCCGCGGAACAGCTGGCCAACGACCCGAACATCTTCCGCAAAACCAATAAATTCAAGACTGCCATTGACGATCTGCGTGAGGCAACAGACGCAACCATCCAAACCGAACGCGCCAACGCGCTTAACGACGTGGAAGATATTCGCGCCAGAATCCACGATTCCACCGAATATCAGCACGCAACACAAGCCGCGCAAACCAAGGTCGAGACAGAACTGGACCAAGTGGCGGAACGCATGCAGCGCATACCGTTCATCTACAAAATGCGCGAAAGCATACATGAACTGAGCGAACGCACTTACCCGCAACTCATCAACGCACTAGCAGCCTCCGCGCCGAGGCCGAAGACCGCGCTCGCAAGTGAGGCGCAGGTTCCAACCGCTATGACGACGGATGCGGACATTCCTGAATCGCGGCAAGAGGAAACCCCGCGCGTGGCCGTATCATTCGCCACCATCAGCAGACCTCACACCAAGGATGCCTTGGAAACCAAGGATGATGTGGATGATTTCCTTGACGCCTACCGCCGTGAGCTTATCGCCGCCATTGAGAACGGAAAGAAGATCCTGCTATGAACACGTCGAAACTGCAAGCCTTCGCAACGGATGCGCGCCGCCAGCTCATGAACGCGGTGAGGGCCCGGCTTGACGCCGCATTGGTGCCGAATTCCGACGCCCAGGTTGACGACCCGCGTGCGTTCGATTTTCTGCAGCATGAGATTGAGCGTGCCGGCGGCGGTGAAGAGGGCCGCAGGCATGTGGTGGAACGTTATGCGTACCGATGGTTCAACCGCATCATCGCATTCCGTTACATGGATGTGCACGGGTTCACCGGCACGCCGGTGGTCTCTCCAGCCGGTCTGACCAGCACGAATGGACTGCCGGAAGTGCTTGCAGCCGCGAAACGAGGCGAGTATGACAGCAGGGTGTTCTCGTTGCGGATGAATGATAAGGCCAAAGAGCGCATCGAAGGGTTGCTGAGCGGTTCCATCTTGGCGGATGACCCGCAGGGCCTGGCTTATGGTCTGCTACTGCAATCCGAATGCCGGTTCTGGAATCGTAACCTGCCGTTCATGTTCGAAAACGTCGGCAAGGAGGCCGGCAGAGTGGATGAACTGCTTATGCCCGCCGATCTGCTTGCCGAGGGTTCCGTGTTGAGGAATGCGGTGGAGGTCATGACCCCGGAGGATTGCGGTGTTGACGATCCGTCCGGCAATGTGGAGATCATCGGCTGGCTGTACCAGTACTACATTTCGGAACGCAAGAACGAGGTGATGGACGGGTTCAAGAAGAACCACAAGGCTGGAGCCGATGAGATTCCCGCAGCCACGCAGCTATTCACGCCGGACTGGATTGTGCGCTACCTGGTGCAGAACACGGTTGGCAGGCTTTGGATGCAGTCCCATCCAGACAGCCAGCTGTACAAGAACTGGGACTACTATATTCAGCCTTCGGAGGATGGTTCCACTGAGAACGAGGATATTCTCAACATTCAAACGCCTGAAGAGCTAACCGTGTGCGATCCCGCATGCGGCTCCGGCCACATGCTTACCTACGCGTTCGACCTGCTGTATGAGATCTACGAAGAAGAAGGGTATGCGCCGAGCGATATTCCCGGATTGATTCTCAAACACAACTTATACGGCATGGAAATCGACGAGAGAGCCGCAAGCCTTGCCGCCTTTGCCCTGACCATGAAGGCACGCTCCCGTTCCCGCAGATTCTTCAAGAAACAGGTGGAGCCGAACATTCAGCGCATTGCGCCGATTTCGTTCGAGGAAGGCGATGTCGTCGATCTGAATGACCTATACCAGGTGAATCTGGATTCCATGGTATGGAATACCTATGCGAAGGCTGATGTATATGGTTCGCTGATTCAACCGCCGCAGGAGCTTGTTGAATTGGCGGCGTCAGCGCAGAAAAATGCTGATGACATTGGCACGCTGTTCGACCCGCTTCTGCGTGAACATGCGGAGGAGGTTTTCGCTCAAACAAGGTACCTCGCACGTAAATACGCGGCAGTGGTGGCGAACCCGCCATACATGGGCGCAAAGAACATGAGCGGCGAGCTCAAACAGTTCGTACAGGACCATTATGAGGATGGTAAGGCTGACCTCTTCGCCGTATTCATCATGCGTAACCGGCAATTCCTGCGGCATAACGCGATGTTAGGCATGATTACGATGCAATCGTGGATGTTCCTGTCTTCATTTGAGGATTTGAGGCGCAACCTGCTTGCTTCTTCAGCTATAGAAACGATGTCGCATCTTGGTGCCGGAGCATTCGACAGCATCGGCGGCGAAGTGGTCTCCACGAATGCGTTTACGCTCAAAAATAGCCCTAGTAGCGGGAAGGGTATTTATATTCGGCTGGTGGATGTCTCCGGTGACAGTAATCAGGCGGATGCTTGTGCGGAAGCGATTAACGGTGATGCGAATTATCGCTTCGAGGTGAACCAACACGAGTTCGCGCGGATTCCCGGTTCGCCAATTGTCTACTGGCTTAGCAAATCCATGCTAGATACTTTTGCCAAGAACAAAGCACTCAAGGAAATTGCAGAGCCAAAAGTAGGTCTTCAAACGGGAGACAATGCTCGATTCGTACGTGAATGGTGGGAACCAAGTAACTATAAAACTGGCTTTGACTGTGAATCGCGCGAAGAATCGATTGAGCGCGGGACAAAATGGTTCCCCTACAACAAAGGTGGTGAATACCGCAAATGGTATGGCAACCAGGAGTTCGTTGTTAACTGGGAAAATGACGGCAAGGAACTTGAAGATTTCAGACCTAAATCGGTCATCCGTAACCCTAAGACCTATTTTCGGCCGTCTATTTCGTGGTCAAGGATTAGTTCAGGCGCTCCTGCTTTTCGATATTTCAACGAAGGTCATATCTATGCTGATACTGCGCCGAGCATTTTCAGAGAAACTGATACAAAGCTTTATGAGGTAATGTCTGTTTGTAATTCTTCACTCGCATTAACTCTGTTGAAGGCCATTGCTCCAACTCTTCATTTTGAGGTTGGGCAAATATCACAGATTCCGATGGTCGAAGCATTGCCAAGCGAGCTCCTGACAATCGTAAAAGAAGCAATCAACGTCGCGCGTTTCGACTGGAACTCGTATGAGACATCATGGAATTACCAGCGGTTCGCATTGCTTGATTCCAGTCAGGGGGTTTGTGCGGATGATTTGCTTGAAGAAGCGATATCGCATCTGCGTAGATATTGGGATTGTGTATCCGAGGAACAGCATCAGCGTGAGATTTGCAATAATGAGCTGGTCGCAGATGCATATGGCGTGCGTGATGACGTGCCATGCGATGTGCCGCTGGAACGCGTGTCTTTGAAGCGTAACGCCGCATTCGCGTATCCGAAGGATACGCCGGAAGCGCGCAACGAGAAATTCGCCCAAGATGTCGTCAAGGAACTCATTTCCTATGCGGTGGGCTGTATGTTCGGCAGATATTCGCTTGATAAGCCGGGATTGATTCTTGCATCGCAGGGCGAGACGCTTGATGATTTCCACGTGCAGATTCCGAACCCATCGTTCGAGCCGGATGTGGACAATGTCATTCCGGTTACGGAAACGGATTGCTTTGAGGATGATATTGTGACACGGTTCCGCAGATTCCTCGCCGTGGCGTTCGGCAAGGAGAATCTGGCCGCGAACATCGCCTACATCGAACAGGTGCTGGGCAAGAGCATCCGCAAGTATTTCGTGAACGATTTCTACAACGACCACGTGAAGATGTACTCGAATCGTCCGATCTACTGGCAGTATTCCAGCCAAACCAACAACAAAGGCTCATTCAAGGCGCTCGTGTATCTGCATCGGTATACGCCAAAAACCACGAACGTGGTGCTCAACTATCTGCGTGACTACACTAGCAAAATCGCCGACATCGCCGATGGTTTGGAGCGTTCCGACCGTACCGCGGACCAGAAGCAGGCCGCCAAACTGCACAAGGCCGTTCTTGAATGCAAGGACTATGAGGATCAGACCCTGTACCCGCTGGCTACCCGTAATCTGGAAATCGATTTGGACGACGGTGTGCTGGTGAACTACCTGCGCATGGGCAAGGCCCTGCGTTCCATCCCCGCTATCGAGAAGAAGCGCAAAGAAGTCTCCACCTGGACCTGGCCCGTCCATCCGCTGAAGAATGAGTAGGCGTCAGCTTATGTGGATTACAGCGGATGTAGACATTCCTCGGCAATTGCTCAATGCTGCTAAGGAAGACAAGGTGGTTTTCTTTGTCGGTGCGGGAGCTTCATTTAACCCTCCCTCCAATCTGCCTTCTTATGAGCAGCTAGCCACAAAGCTTGCTGCGGAGGCAGATGAACCTCTGCCTCATAATGGTGAGCAGTTGGATCGTTTTATTGGGATGTTGCCTGACAATTTCAATGTCCATAAGCGAACTAAAGATATTATGCGTGGTGATGATATTCATTGCAATTCCACACATGAGGCCATCGTCAGACTTGCTAGTAGCGTAAAAACTCCGCGCATTGTGACAACAAATTACGATCTTCTTCTTGAGGAAGCTACGCAAAAGCAGAATTGTGATTTAGGCAGAAGCTATTATGGACCGGCTGTCCCCATCGGCAGCGATTTCTCAGGATTGTTGTACTTGCATGGTTCAGTGGATAGCCCTGATCGCGAAATAGTCCTTGACGATAGGGATTTTGCTCGGGCTTACCTTTCAGAGGGCTGGGCGACACGTTTTCTACTTAAGCTATTTGAGACATACACGGTTGTATTCATTGGCTACAGCTTTGGCGATGTCATTATGCGATATCTTGCATTGGGCATTTCGTCCCACGCCAGACCTCGGTACATTTTCCTCTCTGAGGAAGAGGCGAGGGAAAACGCCGCTGGGTGGAAACATAGTGGCGTTATTCCGATTTCATATCCTGTCGAGAATAATCATCAGGCGCTGGTGATTGCCTTGAATGCTTGGTCAGACAGATTGCGCTTAAACTACGATGCTTATCGGAAGTTTCTACCAAGCATCATTGAAAATGGAGTCCCGAAAGACAAAGTTAATAGTGACTATGTGAGAGAGGCTCTTACTACCGATGAAGGCGCTCGAGCTTTCGTCGATGTTATCAGCCAGGAAGAAAAACGAATAGAAGTAGCGGAAAAAGGAGAGAAAGAGGAAGGAGGCGCTAAAGGAAAAAAGGAAGAGTGGTTATTCTGGCTGCTGAATGAGGATCGGTTCAGGGTTATTTTTGCGGAAGGTGAGCCAAAGACTTCCAGCGAGAAGATTTTATTGGACTGGTTCATCGTTGATTTTGTAGAGAAGGCAGAAGAAAGGGATTGTGTATTAAGAGTACTTTGTGAGCTTCAATCATCAATATCTGATTACTTGTTTAATCAATTAATCCAGATTGTGGGTTTTGGCATTCAGAATGGGCGCGAAGATTTAGTACCGGTATTTGCGGTCCTTTCTACATCAATACAACAACATTCTGCTCCATATATTTTTGAAAATCAATACAACTTTTTGACTGCTGACAAACCAATTATTCCGGAAAAAATGTTGTCGCTCATAATCCGGCCATATTTGAAGCTATTTTCCTCTCCTTGGGATAAAGACGGAAAACCGACGGCTAATATTATGTGGCCTTGTAATGGCCTATTCGGAATAAATGATGAAGAAAGACTTAACTCAAACGTTACCGCGGCTTTTGCTGAAGACGGATTGAAAAAGGCAAGCGAGTTATTGTGCTCCTATCAGGAGCATGATGAGATTTCACATCTCGATCGACCGTCAATTGAGCCTAGCGATCAGAACTGGCGTCCATCTGATTTGACCTCAACTTTTGTTGACATTCTTCGTAATTACGCGCATTGTCATCCGGAACAAGAAGATGTGCTAATTGAACGATGGTGGAATAGCGGCTCAGCCCTTCTTAAACGATTGACGATTAATGCGATTGCTTTTTCTGAAGTATGGGATGCTGACCGTAAAATACAGTGGATTCTTGATCGGGACTATTTATTTGATTCAGATGCTCATCATGAGATTTATACATTACTCAAACAAGCATCCCCTCAAATAGGACAGAATACAAAGCAAAAACTCCTTTTGTATTTAAAGGGAAAATATGATTATCTATCCGAATTATTTTCGGATGAAAGAATTGCTCGCTATGAACAATATGATGTTCTCCAATGGATTCTTAAATATGGTGATAATTGGCCCGAAGCTCAGCATTGGTGCGATGCCTTAGCTCGAGAGAATGGTTTTAAACCAAGAGAGCATTCTGATTTTTCTGTCTATCACTATTCGGGAAGCGCTGAAAGTGCCGGAATTAGTAATGAACAGTTTATTGAACTTCTAAGAGTTTCTCCGTCTGAGATTGAGAAGAGGCTATTTGCCAAAACGGATGAACAAGGTTGGTCGGGTCCGGATATTGATCTTTTCATCAATCGGATTCAGGAAGCTACAGCATGCGATCCTCAGATAGGGTTCACCCTATGGGGACTTGTTAATCGGCATGAAGAAGGCGGCGCTGCGATGCAGTATCGGTGCGCCATTATTCGTGGTTGGGGCATGTCGTCATTGAAAAGTTCTCAGGAACCAGTTCTTGATTTGATGAAGGATTTTTGTCTCACATCAAATTGTGATCTGAGTTTTGATGAAATAAATGCGGTATCTGGCTTCCTTAATGAACAGATTAACCATGAGAAAAATGACATTTCACAAAAATCCTTACAGGTGATGGATTGTCTTGCGTCGCAGCTATGGGCTAAATATAGTTCGACATTTAAGAAATCTAATGAGCGACAATGGGATAATGATCCAGTTACGTATTCTTTGAACTGTTGGCCCGGAGAGCTTGCTTATTTCTGGATAGGCAGAATTCGTTGGAGATATAATCAAGATCCTGACTTTTGGAGTGGTTTTGATGATTCCGAAAAGAGTGTGATTCGTCATTTTGTAGATGATGAAGGTGACTTTTCTCGGCCTGTTTGGACGGCTTTGCTTACCTATATTAATATGCTCCATTTTCTCGATCGAGAAAACACTGAAAGCTGGTTACCCAACTTGGTAGAGAAAGCAGGTGCGGATTTTATTTGGAATGTATTATTGCCGTATCCAGATCTCAATAATCGGCTCATTAGTCTTGCATTCTATGCAAGCTGTCTTGACGAGTTCGAGTGTCTGTCCCATTTGGATGTTTATAAGAGACAGGGGTTTTTCCTGCAGGTATTTCGGATGGTGACCTATGCTGAATTGGATGAGGAACAAAGAGCAAGGCTGTTGTCTAAAGTGGTGACAGCTGGAGATGGCGTTTATGCAGCTTTGTTTATGGATCAGGTTGCATGGGCCTTTGAATTCCGACTCGATTCCAAAGACAAGGATATGGTATGGGATTTATGGCTCCATCAATTTATTGAAGATCGTCATGCCGATAAAGGACGGAATTGGGGTGAAGAAGAGCGAGTTGCTTTTGCCAAACTAATTCCGCTGCTGGATGAGCACTTCGCGGAAGGTGTTCAGTATCTTTCGGATAGTTTTCCCAAAATTGCTGACCATGATTTCACCGAGCTAATCATGATTGACAATTTTGACAATATCCCATTAAAAAACGGAAAGGCCTGCGTTGACTTTTACTCGCTTTTAATTGAAAGACATGGAGATGGTCCTGCGTGGGGCGTGCAAGAATTGTTGCAGAAACTGGCTAATAGGTTTGGATTTGACGAAGTTGTTCCTTTAGTCTCTTTAGCGAGGCAAAAGCGTATGATTCCAAATACTTGGGGTCTTCCCGCGAAGAAGGAAATACATAACGATGGCAAGGAGGGCGAAGCATGAGCATTGAGACATTGTTGAATGGCGAATCCAAGAATGTGGAGTACAAGCTCACGCCTCCCTCCAGGAGCATCAACTACACCAAAACCGCGGTGGCGTTTGCCAATGGACAAGGCGGATGCTTGGTATTCGGCGTCGAAGATCAAACGCTCCGTGTGGTTGGTATTGCCGAAGACAAGGTGTTCACGGTAATGGATTCCATTTCGGACGCCATTGTCAATAGTTGCGAGCCTCTGATTATTCCCGACATCACCATGCATGATGTGAACGGCAAGACGGTTATCGTGGCTGAGATCGCTCCCGGCTTGCAGCGTCCGTACCATATCAAGTCGCTCGGCCAGGAGCAAGGAACGTTCGTCCGCGTAGCTGGCACCACGCGTCAAGCCGATCAGCCCACTATCCGGGAGCTGACTATCGAAGGTAGCAACCGGAGTTTCGACCAAGTGCAATGCCTTGGATTGTCCATAACGGAAGAAGACATCGAGGCACTGTGCGCAAGTCTGACGAAAACCGCGAAGGATAATGCCGAAGACCCCTCGAAAGTCAAAACGGTTACGGAGAAACAGTTGCTGCAATGGGGCGTGCTGGTGGAACAAGACGGGCAATTGGTGCCTACCAACGCCTATGCGATTCTCACTGGTAATACGGCCGTCCGGTCCGTGGTGCAATGCGGAGTGTTCAAGGGAACCACCAAAGCTGTGTTTGTGGATCGGCGTGAGTTCATGGGCACTCCGCAGGAGCTTATTGAAGAGTCCTACCAGTATGTGCTGCGTAACATCCATATGGGCGCCCGGTTCAAAGGCGTGTACCGGCAGGACGTGTATGAAATTCCGCCGGATGCCATACGAGAGCTGATTGTCAACGCGATAGTGCATCGCAGCTATATCGACCATTCAAGCATTCAGATCGCGATCTACGATAATCGATTGGAGATCACTTCGCCCGGGCGCTTGCCAATGGGACAGACCATTGAACGCATGAAGCAGGGCTATTCGAAAATCCGCAACGAGGCATTGGCCTCTGCCTTTGAGTACATGGGTTACATTGAGCATTGGGGGAGCGGCATCCTGCGTGTGATGCAGGAGGTGCGCGATGTCGGATTGCCGGAACCGGAATTCCTTGGCGGCGATACGGATCTGCGCATCAACATTTATCGCAATGGCTCAGAGACAGGTTCTGATGACGGGATTGTGACAGGATTACGACGGGATTCGCTTTCTGATGACGGGATTGTGACGGGATTACGACGGGATTCGCTTTCTGATGACGGGATTGTGGAAGGAACAACTTCAAAAACGAGTGCTGCTCCGAATGCCGTCATTGCAGTGGTTCCATCCCAGAAGGAGCGTATTCTTGATGCGCTGCGTAAGAATGCGAGTATTTCTATCTCTGACGCCATACGGATACTGGGTGTGCAGGAAAGGCAGGCTCAACGAATATTGAAGAGCCTAATAGAGGAAGGCAGTGCAGTGAAAATTGGTGCTGCTCGTGCTACTCGATACGTTGAGGCGAAGAAAAGGACGGAACCGCATGAGTGAGAATAGCCAAGTAACAAGACTGCTCGCCAGACGTTTCAGCCAGCCAGGCGAGTGTGGACGCATCGTATTCTGGCGCGATGACAAGAAACAGTACGCGGATGATGCGGCAACATTGGTAGGCGAGCATGCCACTGATGAGGTATTGCGTGAGGTTGAACTCATCACTCCGGAAATCGGCGATGAGAACGACAGACGGTACATTCCGTTCACGGTGCGCTACCGCATGTTCCACGAGCAGCCAAACCAAAAATTCCTCGTATATCTGACGGAGCCGGCCCCGGCGGTTCAAGACAACTGGCTGTTGGACTTGGAACTGGCATACGGCCCCACGTTCACCATGGACAAACTCGTCGTGACACTTACGGAAACACTGCCGGAAGCTTCCGCCGACACCCGAAACAAGTGGTTAGAAGTGATGAAGCGTGCGCCGAAGTTCTTCGACAGCGAAGAACGTGCCAAGCGCTTCGCGAAACGTCTTAACGTGCACGACGACGTCACCGATTTCCAAGCGAAGATGATCGCCACGCTGCTGCAACTGAAAGATGATCGGCACAGCATGCAAGACATCTGGGCTGAGCTGCTTGCACAATATTCGCAGGGTGACGAATCCGGCATCGAAGAAATCGAAAAAATGGGATTGAGCCAATTCCACTGGAATGGCACGCGAAGAATCTACCATTTCGATGTGGATACTGGTACTGGAGCCAAACCAACGGTGAAAGACTTCGTGCTATGGCTGTTCCAGCTGGCATGGAACGGATTCTCCGATGGCAGGAACGCCGTCTCCACTTATGCGAATATCATTCGCGACTGGGACGACTGGTATAAGAACATCGACATGCGCACGGTACTGCAGAATCTTTCCGAGAATGCCGTGGAGGAACTGCACCTGTCCACTCGAATCGCCGACATGAGCGTAGAAGAGCTTGCCGACCGCGACCTGTTCCGCGACGTGGACGAGATGATCGTCAACAAGCTGTTCGAACGATTGGGATCGCAATCCATTACGGACGACCAAGTGCAACGAATCATCAACGGGCGCAAGCAGAAGCTTTGGTACGCAGAATATGCCGACCAATATGAGTGCATTGCCGCAGCAAGCAGGCTCCGTGCCGTTCTGACTGAATGCGGTGAACTCATCAGCACCATCAGCTCACCGGAACAAGGGATGAAGCTGTATGCCGAAAAGCTATACAAGGCCGATGGCGCATACAGAAGATATGTGCTCGCATGGCATCGCGCCAACCCGGATGCGGTGGGTGTGGACAATGACCTGCAAAGCGCCTACGAGGCATATCAGCAGGATTTGGGCCAGGCATGGCAAAAACAAGTCGATACGCTTAGCCAATGGAAGTTCATAGACATGGACGCGCAAACCAATTTCTATGAACGTGAAATCGCGCCGACCTTGAAGGCCGGCAGAAAAATCGCCGTGATCATTTCCGATGCGCTACGTTACGAGGTTGCGCAGGAACTGTCCGAACGCATCGACAGGGAAAGCCGTTTCAGTACGAAACTGAGCATGCAATACAGCGTTCTGCCATCCTATACACAACTTGGCATGGCGGCGTTGCTGCCGCACGGCTCGCTCGAATTCGACAGCAAAGACCGTTTGTATGTTCTAGCGGATGGACGCAGCACCAAAGGAATCGAAGCGCGTGATGCCATTCTTTCGGCCGTAGGCGGCAAAGCGATTAGATATGACGATTTGACAAAGCTGAAAGTCAGCGAAATCAAAGAACTATATAAATCCTGCAACGTGCTGTATGTGTATCACAACCATATCGACGCCACCGGTGATACGGAGAAAACGGAATCGGAAACAGTGGACGCGTGCGAGAAGACGTTCAAGGAACTGGGCGAAGTAGTCAAAAAACTTGCCAGCGGCAACGTCCATAACATGATCATCACTGCGGACCACGGATTCCTCTATCAGGACCGAGATTTGGACGGTACGGAATGGCTGAGCGAACAGCCCAAGGGCGATGCGGTATGGGTGAGAAAGAGGCGATTCTCCATCGGATCCAATCTTGCTCCGGGTCGTGCGTTCGTGACATTCAATGCCGCGCAGATAGGAATGGACGATGCTCGGAATGAAGGCATAAGCATTCAAGTACCGAACTCCATCATGCGCTTGCGCATGCAGGGCGCCGGTGTGAAGTATGTGCATGGAGGAGCAGCATTGCAGGAAATCGTCGTTCCTGTGCTGCATGTCAGTAAGGGGCGTTCCGCGGCCGACGATGTGAGGCCTGTGGAATTCACTATTCTGCAACGAACCGACAGGCTTTCCAGCAGACAGTTGACTGTGGAATTCTTCCAGAACGAGCCCGTTGGAGGAAAAATCCGCGCACGTACCGTATTGGCCGGATTGTGGGGGCGTGATGCGGCAGGCAATGATGTGCTCATCTCCAATGAGACACCGGTCGCCTTCGATCTGCTCGGGCAGGAGAAAAGCGAACGCCATGTGACGGCTACGCTCATGCTGACCAGTGACGCGGAACGATTCAATGGAACGAATATCGAACTGCGCCTGCGTGAGAAGACAGATGGGTCAAATGTGCTGGTCATGCTTGACCAGAAGGCACGATACTTCTTCAAACAGGGCGTGGTGGCCGACGATGCCGGATTCTTCGACTGAATTGGATGAGCACAGAGGAGAGCGACCGTAAGGGGTAACACAATGAATGAGCAGGGTATGAGCCAGAACGGTTGGATTGAAAGTCCTGAACACAACGCGGATGGGAATTCCCTGAGCGCGTTGGATGTCAAGACCACCGACCTGTTCCCCGGAGTCACCGTCCGCAAGGATCTGGTGAACAAGGTCAAGGGCAATGCGCTGGTGCCCTCATATGTGCTGGAGTTCCTGCTCAGCGCATATGCCACGAACACCGACCAGGCCAGTATCGAGTCGGGTGTGGATCGAGTGCGTGCCATTCTTGCAAACAACTATGTGCATCGCGAGGAAGCCAATCTTATCCAGTCGAAAATCCGCGAGAAAGGGAGCCATAGGATTATCGACCGTGTACAGGTGGCTCTTAACGAGAAGACCGACCTGTATGAGGCGACATTCTCCAATCTCGGTATCAGCCAGGTCATTGTCGATCCAAGCCTTGTAAAGGCTTATCCGAAACTGCTGGTGACGGGCATCTGGTGTATGTGTCAGATCGGTTACGCATATTCCGGCGACCCGCGCGAAGTACCATGGCAGTTGCTGCAGCTCAAGCCCGTGCAGATGTCGCGCGATGACCGTGCAAACTACATGCAGCAACGTTCGCAATTCACCGATAGCGAATGGATCGATCTGCTGATGCAGTCCATTGGGTTCAATCCCGATCTATTCTCCGACCGGGCGAAACTGCTGCATCTGGTACGCATGGTGCCGTTTGTGGAACGAAACTACAATCTGGTCGAACTCGGGCCGAAAGGTACCGGCAAATCGCACATCTACTCGGAATTCTCACCGCACGGCATGCTCATATCCGGCGGGGAAGTGACAGTGGCCAAACTGTTCGTGAACAACTCCAACGGACACTTGGGGCTTGTGGGCTATTGGGATACGGTGGCGTTCGACGAGTTCGCGGGCAAGGCCAAGAAGGCCGGCCGGGACTTGGTGGACATCATGAAGAACTACATGGCCAACAAGTCGTTCTCCCGTGGCGTCGAGACGTTCCAAGGTGAGGCGAGCATGGCGTTCGTCGGCAACACCTCGCATAACGTGCCGTACATGCTGAAAAACTCCGACCTGTTCGAAGAGCTGCCGAAGCAATACCATGATCCGGCGTTCTTGGACCGCATCCACTTCTACCTGCCGGGTTGGGAGTTCGAACAGATCCGTTCCGAGATGTTCACCAGCGGATTCGGATTCGTGGTCGACTATCTGGCGGAGATTCTGCACAACCTGCGTGATGCCGATTACAGCGACCGGTTCGAAAAGTATTTCGAACTGTCTTCCACACTGTCCACGCGAGATAAGGACGGCATCAAAAAGACGTTCTCCGGATTGATGAAGCTCATCTACCCGGACGGCAAGGCCACTCCCGAACAGATGGAACCGTTGCTGCGTTGCGCCATCGAGGGCCGCAAGCGCGTCAAGGACCAGCTGTGCCGCATCGACTCCACCATGGAGGAAGTCGAGTTCACATACAAGCGTGCGAGCGACGGTGAAGTAGTCGCCGTGCAGACGTTGGAAGAGCTCGACTACCCGCAGCTGTATTGGCGCGGCCGTGTGAAGGAAAATCCGGAAGATGAGGATGAGGCGGAATCGCTGGTCGGGGGTGATGCCACGGCAATTGGTGCTGTGACTGCGGCCAATGGGGGAGAAGCAAACGTTTCCGCCAAGGAGACTAATACTTTGTCTCCAGAGCAGCAGGAAACGCCTGTGCTGACTCCGATCGAACGTCTTGCGGCAAAGGCTGATGGAAAGCAGAAGGAGCTGGTCGAAAACCAGCGTGGAATCACCTATTTCGGATTGTTCGGCCCATACTTGGCTGGAGCGAAGAGGATTGTTATAGAAGATGCATACGTGCGTATGCCGTACCAGCTGCGTAATCTGGCTGAGTTCTTGGAGATGCTGCTCAGATGCAAAAATCCCGATGAGGATGTAGCCGTTCATCTGGTGACCGGGCATAATGAGCCTGGATTCATGGAAGCGCAGCTAAATGGTTTGAACGAATTGGCATCGACGTTCGCACAGCTGGGCGTGAACCTCACATACGAATTCAGAGACACTTTGCACGACCGTTCCATTACCGCGGATACCGGCTGGGAAATTCTTCCCGGTCGTGGTCTTGACATCTTCCAGAAATTCGTTGACGGCGATTGGCTTAACCCGCTGTTGCGCCACCAGCAGCTCCGCCGTGTCAAAGAATGCAAGGTTACATATCGGCGGATTAGCGAGAAGTGAGGTAAAAAATGAATGTCCAATGTCCAGCTTGCGGAACGTATGTGGCAGAGACCGCGACCATGTGTCCGTATTGCGGCTTCCGCGGTGATGATCCGAACCAGCCGATATACAAGCAGGGGGAGTATCGCCCCGTGCCGGTTGTGCCTTGCGAAATCGTGATGGATGATGACCGGCGTGGCGAGATTTGGTTGTCTGACGAAGACAGCAAGAATCTGTTTCGGCATTTGACTGATTGGAAATGGCTCTCAACCATGCTTCCGGCTCTGGCGGAAACATTAGAAAGTATGTTTGGCGGAACTGTGCATTTGGAAGCCAAGCTTCCGGAACATATCATGCGCATGATTGAAGAGGGCAAACTCCATTTCGCCACGGATAAAAACGGTGAGATTCTCGCTGAAGTGTTCGATGAACGCAATAAAATCTTCAAACAAGTGCGTTTAGAGAAAGTCGTCAGAAATGATACGTTATTGCCGGCTATGCAGCATCTTGAAACACAGGCTGCCCTTTGCTTGGTAATGGAAAAAATCGATGAAGTCGGCCGAGCTGTGCAACAGCTTGGTGAGGAAATGCAGCAGGATCGTTTGGCCCGTGTCGATGCCGCGTTTGATATGTTCCAGCAAGCGTGTCGTATCGAGAGCAGTCGGGAACGTAATGAGTATGTACGTGAAGCGTTGAACGAGGCCACGCGCGCGAAGGCTTTGCTGGTGCGTAATTTTGCGCAGCAGCAGCGGCTGGTGAAGCAGAGTAGCAAGAAATCGGATGCCGCATTAAGGGCAATGCAGGATTATGTGGCGATTGTGAATGCAGTGAACGTGCAGATGCAAACGCATATGGCGTTGGGGCAACAGGACGTGGCCGCGTATTGTCTTCAGGATCTTAATAAGTTCATTAAGAACTATGATCTCGATAAGCGCGATACGATGCTCAACCTTGTAGGCAGCGTGAAGAGCAAGAACAGGGGCAGTAATCAGGAAAAGTTTATTGATGGTTCTTTGCAGGTTGCAGCGAACATTGAAAGCGTGGTGAAGGCTCTCGACGCGGGCGAAGTAATCTCTCCGAAACTCATTACCGAGAATGATGGGAACGGGAATGATTCTAACGATGAGGAGAAGCAGCATGATGAAGAAAACTGAGGATGCTGAAAAAGTTGCTGATGAAATTGCAGGTGTTGACGAAGAAAATCCTGCGTCGAAAAAACGCTCTTGTATCAAGTGCAAGATAGAACTGGCTTCCGACAACAAGCTGCCGTTCTGTCCTGCTTGCTGGGAAGAAATTACCGGCTACCTGAAAAAGACCGGAATCGCCATGGGAACGTTGATGGTCGCTTTGATAAGAAAGTATGGTCCCAAAGTCGGCAAGGCGGTCTTCATGGCGATCAAGGCAACATTAAAGAAGTAATCATCTACGCTTTAATTGAGATGCCATAGAGACGCATTGCTTGCGGTGTCACGTGGCTGTTGTTCTCATTTCATGGGAAATGAGGGTGAAAAATCAATGTTTCGAGAGGTGGCACCATGGACGCTGGCAAGAAAATCCTGCTGGACTTATTTACCGGTTCGCTTCGGTTCGTGGTTCCGGTGTATCAGCGCAGATACTCATGGGGCGAGGCGCAGTGCCGGCAATTGTGGGCCGACATTGTAACGGCTGGCAGGCATCCTGACAGAACCCATTTCATCGGATCGATCGTATGGATGCAGGAAGGCGGCATCGGTCCGGATGGTGTCAGCCGATGCCAGCTCATCGATGGACAGCAGCGCCTCACCTCGGTGACCCTGCTGCTTATCGCACTGGCCGAATATGCCCGAGAACACCCTGAGAGCCTGCGATTCTCCGCAGACATGCTCATCGACCGTGGCTGTCTTGTCGACAAGTATGCGACTGGTGAAGGCCGCTACAAGCTGACGCTTTCCGACGACGACCGGGACGCGTTGCAACGTCTGTGCGACCATGCGGTCGACCCCAACTGAATATTTGATTCGTTGTGGTCCGTTGTTATTGCGGTTGGGGGCCATTACGGGTTTTGGCGGTTATTGCGTTTCAGGGCCATGGTTATTGCGCTTTGAGGACATGGCTGGTTAGGCTCCTTTCACCATGCGAGGGACGTGTGGTGAAAGGAGCTGCCGGCAATGGTACGGAAAATACAGGCGAAACTGGTCCTGCGTTTGCATGGCCAGGGGTTATCGGGACGCGCGATCGCAAGTGATATGAACTGATTTTTGTTCCGTATTTCCTCTAACTCGATGGGAGATGATGGAACCATGGCAAAGGGCGTTCGATATACGCCGGAGTTCAAGGCGAAGGCGGTCAGGCTGCTGGCGGAATCGCGTTCCTCGTATTCGTCGGAGACGAACGCGATCTCCGCGGTGGCGAAGGATCCGGGGATAGCGCCGGAATCACTGCGGCGTTGGCGCAACCAGTCGGACGCGACGGTCGCGGAGGAGACGAGGCAGTCGGCCGAGGACGCGATGGCGGAGCTGAGGAGGCTGCGGGTCGAGAACGCGGAATTGCGTCGGGCGAACGAGATTTTGACGACGGCGTCGGCTTTTTTCGCGGCCGGGCTCGACCCGGCACGGCGTTGATGGCCGCGTACGGTTACGGGAAGATGCACGCGCAGCTGGTCGCCCAGGGCCGGGATCGGGCCGAGGCCGGCCGCGACCAGGTGATGAACATCATGCGCGAGCTTGGCATCCGGGGCGTGCGCCGCGGCGGAACCCCGGTGACGACGGAACCCGCCAAGGGCACGGGCGGCAGGCCGGATCCGGTGGACAGGAGGTTCGAGGCTTGTGCGCCGAACCGCCTGCACGTGGCCGACATCACCCACGTGCGCATGGCCAACGGCTCGTTTGGGTCTCGTGGCGGGGACTCGAAGCGCCTGCACCGGTCCCTGGGCTACAGGACACTCGAAGCGGTGGAAACCGAGTATTATCAACATCAAGCGGCACAAACCGCCTCACTATAAGGGAGGAACAAAAATCAGGCCACTTCATAGCATTATCGTAATTACTGGGTGATATTGGGATGAGGGGTAATTTTAATGTCGGGGCGAGGACTGTAGATAAGGGGGGGGCTGCGGACGTTTTTTTTGGAGGTGATCACGCAGCCGTTCCTTGGCTTTGACGGTATCGTACCGGACTCATCCAGCCGAGCGACCGTTTGATGCGCTCGTGGTCGTGCCAGCGGATGCAGTCGTCGATCGGTCAGCGGCTCTGCGGTTCCATTGCGCATGACGGTGTCGCAGCGGGGCAGCATTTCGGAGACGGCGTCCTTGACGACCATGATGCGGCTGACGTTCCCGGACGTTCCGGCGCCGGCGCCGCTGGTCTCACTGATATCGCTGCCACCTGTGTGCTCGCGGTCCGCGTGGTGATGGCTCTTCGCGACGATGACGGTCGCCCGGCGTCGTATCGGATCGAAAGGCGTGCCTCCCTCGACCTGTACGTCGCCGGTATCGTTTGCCGAGTCGTCTTCGACTGCGACGATGGCGTCATCCCACGGATTGCTCGTCGTGTGGGGAATCAGTGTGGTCAGCCATGCCGCATGCAGCACGTAGGGCGAGTTCAACCCGCTCATGCTCTGCGCCCGGTCGAGCTTGATGACGCCGCTGGTAAGTGTGCCGGTCTTGTCGACGCACAGCACGTCCATGCCGCCCAGCGTCTCGATGGCGTCGAGCCGCCTGACGATGGCCTTGCCGGAGGCCATCGCCCGCGCACCCCGGGACAGGCAGACGGTGACGATCAGTGGCAGCATCCTTGCGCACGGGCATGCTTTCGCCAGTGAGCGCCCCCTGCGCGATGCGCAGGTCTCGGCTCTCCAGCAGCTTGCAGTCGGCCGGGACGATGTCTCCGACGGACAACGTCACGATGTCGCCCACGACAAGCTCTTCGGACGGAATCTGCCGCTCGCCGGCACCGACCCGCCGCACCGTCGCCGTGATACTCACCATGGTGGCCAGCGCCGTCGCAGCATGCGAGCTTCGGGAGTCGTGCACGTATCGGATCAGACCGGACACCACCACCATGAGCAGGATGATGCCTGCGGTCACCGGCGCGCCGGTATGGTGTTGCCGCCGTAAGCCCGACGCGCTCGGCGAACCTCGTCGGGTTCCAAGCCGGATTCGTGCGCATACACCAAGGCGAGCGTGGCCTCTGGCGTGGCATGGGCGGCGAAATTCAGTCGCTGGGTGATGCTGGCGTGGAGCTCGCCGCGCAGGCGGCCGTGTTCGCTGTGACGGACCGCTCGGTCGATGATGCGCACCAGCGGTGCCTTGTCTTGCAGCATGGCGGCGAACATCGTCTTGCTTGTCAGAATGTCCGCCTGCCTCCACTGGCGTCCGAGCTCGGTCAATGTCACGTGTCCGTTCTCGACGGTCAGCAATCCCAGCATGGTTCCGGCGTCGATCAGCGGGAACAGGTCGTCCACCTCGAATGACAGCTCGGCGGCCAGATCGGCCAGGTCGATGCCCTGCGCGTGATCGTATACGATCTCCACCAGTCCGGCCAGGCCTCCCGGCGTAGCGTTGGGCAGCATGTCGGAGGATGCCTGATGGTCGGCGTTGCTCGCCCGGGCCGGGGCCTGATCCGCTACCGCGGTCTGGTTCGCCGCGCCATCTGACGTGCCATGCACGACGCCGTCCCCGGCGGCCGTGCGCTCGTCGGCGGTATCCGCCGGCCCGCCATCGCGACTCTGCCCGGTCAGGATCGCATACAGGGTGTCGACCATAGCCTCGAACTGGGCGGAATGACGGTCGCGGGGCCTCGGCAGGGTGACGGGCACGTCGGCGATGAGATAACCGGGATGCGAGCCGAGCACCACGACACGATCCGCCATCTGCACGGCCTCCTCGATGTTGTGCGTCACGATGAGCACCGACTTGATGGAACGTTGATCGCCGCTCCACATCTTGAGCACCTCGTTGCGCAGGTTCTCGGCTGTCAGCACATCCAATGCGGAGAACGGCTCGTCCATGAACAGCGCATCGGGCTGCACCACCAGGGCCCGTGCGATGCCCACGCGCTGGCGCATGCCGCCGGAGAGCTCCTTCGGGTACGCGTTCTCGAATCCGTCCAGTCCGATGGCGTCGATGGCCTGCAGTGCAGCGCGACGGCGTTCCTCGCGCGGCACGCCGCGGGCCTCCAGCCCCAGTTCCACATTCGCTTGCACCGTGAGCCACGGCATCAGCGCGAAGGTCTGGAACACGAGTCCCACTCCGGGATTAGGGCCGGTGATGTCGGTGCCGCGGTAGGTGACGGTACCGCTCGACGCGGGTACCAGGCCCGCCAGGATGCGCAGGAACGTGGATTTTCCAGCGCCGGACCGGCCCAGGATCGCCACGATCTCGCCCTCATGCAGGGTGAAGGAGATGTCGCGCAGCACGGTCAGCTCCTTACCACGCTCGGCACGGTAGGTCTTGCCCACGTGCTGCGCCTCGATGATCGCGGTGCCGGCGGCGTTCGTCGCGGCGGTCTGCGGGAAGGTTGCGGTGCGGTCGGAAAAAGTTGCGATGGTCATGATAAATGGTCCTTGCTGTTACGTTTTTTTGCGGATGATCGCGGCGGATTCGAATGACATGCGCTCGCCGCCGATGCTGTTGGATTGTTGCGGGTCGATGGGCCGGGACGGCCGGTGCGGCCTCCGTCAGGCGACGGAGAAACGGCGCTCGGCGTACGTCTGCAATGGACGCCAGAACAGCCGATTGGCGCCCACGACGAACACGCTCATAACGGCAACCCCGATGATGGTCTTGCCGGTGTCTCCCACCGCGGCCGCATTGGCGATATATGTTCCCAATCCATTTGCCGTAAGCGTGGTGTGCCCGTAGGCCACGATCTCGGAGACGATGGAGGCGTTCCACGCGCCGCCCGCCGCGGTGATGCCGCCAGTGCACCACGAGCCGAACACCGCCGGCAGGATCAGCTTGGTCCACCGCTGCCGCGTGTCCAGATGGAACGCCCGCGTGGCCTCGCGCAGGTCATCGGGAATGGCCGAAGCGCCCGCAATCACGTTGAACAGGATGTACCACTGCGTTCCCAGCGACATGAGCAGAATGCTGCCCCAGCTGATGTCGATATGCCAGGCGATGAACCACAGTGTGACGAACGGGAACGTGAAGTTCGAGGGGAAGCTCGCCAACACCTGCACCAGCGGCTGCACGAACCGGGAAATCCGCGGATTCATGCCGATCTTCACGCCGATCGGCACCCAGATGATGGAGCACACCATGGTCAGCAGCGTCACGCGCATGAACGTGATCAGTCCCAGGACCATCGCGTGGCCGACCTCGGCGAACCCCTCGCCGTCCGATATGAAACGCACCAGTATCCACAGACCAGCCAGGCAGGCCACAGCCATGAGCGCCATAAACGCGATGTCGAGTGTGCGACGCCGGGTGCCGGCGGCCGGCCAGCGTGCGCCGGTACGGCCCAGCGGGCGGGTCAGCCAGAACATCAGATCGGCGATGGGCCGGCCCACGAAAGCCAGCGCATCCGAAATGCCGGAACGCCGCAGAATCGACAGCACCAGACTCGTCTTGGCCTGCACGGACTCGTTCTGCGTGATGCGGAACTTCTCGGCCCACGCCGTCAGCGGCTTCCACAGCAGCACGTCGATGAGCGGCACCACGATGACCATGGTCACGATGGCCCACAGCACCTTGCCCAGCTGTTCGTGCTCGGACGCCACCGCCACGAAGCTGCCGAGGCCGGGCAGTGCGTACGTCCTGTTGTTCACGGAGATCATCTCCGAGGCCGTCAGGAAGAACCAGCCGCCGCCGACGCTCATCATGCAGTTCCATAGCAGCGGAATCATCGAATTCGGCACGTCGAGCTTCCAGAAACGCTGCCAGCGCGTGAGCTGCATGGAACGAGCCGCCTCATCCAGCTCCTGCGGTTCGCTGAGCAGCGAATGGTAGAAGGAGAAGGTCATGTTCCATGCCTGGCTGGTGAAGATCGCGAAGATCGACGCCGCCTCCACGCCGAGAATGGAGCCGGGGAACAACACCATCCAAATGGTGACCGTGGCGGACAGGAAGCCGAGGATCGGCACCGACTGCAGGATGTCGAGCAGCGGTATCAGCACCATGCGCAGTCGCCGGCATCGGGCCGCCGCCAAACCATAGATGAAGCTGAACACCAGTGACAAAAACAGCGCGATGAACATGCGGAACATCGAACGCAGCGCGTAATACGGCAGCAGATGCAAATCGTCGCTCACCGTGCTCGGCACGCCTGACGGGCCGATCGGTTCGTTGATTTGCGGCAGCAGCCAGGCGACGACGCCGAACAGGGCGAGCACGCCCGCGGCCACCACCACGTCTGCGGCGATGCGGCGCGCGGCGCTGCTGCGGGACATGTCGGCGGCGTCGACGTCGGAACGCGGACGAATGCCGGGGAACGAGGAGTAATTGAAGAAGTTGGACATAACGGAACCTGTGCGCTCTCATGTCGTTATCTCGAAGGAGATAAACGGTTCCCGTTCGGTGGGCGTTCGACTCGGTATCCGTGCGGCAAGTGCGCGCCATGGACGTCAGCGGTCGCGTGCAGGCGCGCCGATATGCGGGTATGTCTGCATGCAGATAGCCGATCGGCGTCGTCATATGATGATGCCGATATGCCGGGAGTCCGGAGAACGGGATGTGGATTCGCGATTCAGGCGTTCGGCGCGTACGTCATGCGGGATGTCGCAGCCGTCGTGAGGCGGTGAAGTCGATGCGAGCCGAATTAGTCAGTGATCGGATCGCCCTCGCCGGATACGGCGGTATCGTGACGGACGGCCAATGCCATGGTCGCGGTACAAACGTGTGAAGAGAATGGGCCGTATGCTGCGCCCGATGGCATGTGATATTGTCCGCCATCGCGCAGCCGGCTACTATGACCTAAATCGCCGTCCATGACATTCACCTCCTCAATGGAACCAGTACGCCGTCGGACATTGACGACATGAGGAAGTGCGACTTCTCGAAGAGTTGCCCCTAGTCGTGTCATCGTTCAAGCTTCAGCATCGCAGGGCGGTGGAATTGCGTTAGTTCATGCCTTGATCCGACAAGAACTGCTGACCTGCGTGCAGTGTCTCCACTGTTAGCGGCAGCAACCCATATCCCTGCGGTAGCCTCGCCTACCGACGCTCCCAAGATAAAGCCCGCCTGCAGGTCTGTCAACTACGTCGCAGTGCCTTGGTGTTGGAATGCCATCCGACAGCCATTCTGTCCGCAATAATCCGTACAATTGACGATTGCTGTGTCGAGAAGTGGGCCGCCGCATAAGCCCACGTCTCCATGGGTCCAGTCCGAACGGCCGCAAGGCCTGACTTTCGGCGGATCGGCAGGCTTCCCAAGGGCAAACCCGAGGGATAACGAGAACAGGCCAACGCACGTGATGCGCAATCGCGTGGATGGCCCCAGATCTGTGGCTGATATGCGGCAGCACTGAAGGAAAACAATGGTTAACGCTGTTGAGGCTTTTGACGCCAAGCACATGAAGCCGGCTGAGGAAATCCCGGCCTTCCGTCCCGGCGACACCGTCGACGTGAACGTGAAGATCCAGGAAGGCAACAACTCCCGTATCCAGACCTTCACCGGCGTGGTGATCGCTCGTAAGGGCGCTGGCGTGCGTGAGACCTTCGTGGTCCGCAAGATCAGCTTCGGCACTGGTGTGGAGCGTCGCTTCCCGGTGCACTCCCCGTCCATCGACTCCATCAAGCTCGTGCGTAAGGGCCGTGTGCGCCGCGCCAAGCTGTACTACCTGCGCGCTCTGCGCGGTAAGGCCGCTCGTATTGCCGAGCGCCGCGACAACTCCGCTAAGTGAGTCGATTCGCGGGTGCAATCGTGAGCCTGATGATGCAGGTGCGCGAATAAACCGTGAAATTCAGCCCGGAACCGTTTCGGTTTCGGGCTGTTTTCGTATTTTCCACGTATGATGGACGGGCGCCGGCACCCCTCATATCCGGCAGCATGAATCGCGAGGAGATGGTATGCAGGACGATCAGGATAACGGCGAATTCCCGATTTCCGACAATCCGGAGAGCAATCAGACCTCGTATGATGACGAGGCCGATGCCCGCGATTCCCGTACGTTCCAAGTCGCCGACCACGGCATCGCCCCGTCCCCGGTTCCCCCGGCACCGGCGCGCCCGGCGTACGCCGCTTCTTCCGCTGGTGCGAATGCCGCGGCAGCATCATCGATGGATGATGACCACTTCACCCTACGCGACTTTTTCCTGTGGTGCGGCGTTCCCGTGCTTATCGTGCTGCTGATTCGCATTTTCGCCGTCGGCTTTTACGAGATTCCTTCGCGCTCGATGATGGACACCATGGTGCCCGGCGATCGCGTGGTGACCAGCAAGCTCACCCCCAAGATCTTCGATCTGCAGCGCGGCGACGTCGTGGTATTCAAAGATCCCAACAACTGGTTGAACGAGGAGCAGAGCAGCGCTCCCGGTGGCGGGTACCTCATCAAGCGACTGATCGGCCTGCCCGGTGACGTGGTCGAATGCAAGGGCGCGGGCCAGCCGGTGACCATCAACGGCGTGGCCATCAATGAGACCTCCTACATTCGCCCCGGCGTGGACCCGAGCGCTTTCCCGTTCTCGGTGACCGTGACCGAGGGCCACGTGTTCGTCATGGGCGACAATCGCGCCAATTCCGCCGACTCCCGCTATCATCAGGATGACGGCGATCGCGGCTTGGTTCCCATCTCCGATGTGGTCGGAGTCGGAATCGCGAAATACTGGCCGCTTGACCGGCTTGGTGCGATTGATGACCACCACGAAGTCTTCAAGGACGTGTCTGACGCTTCCGGCTCGAATTCCTGAGTCTTTTTTGAACCGTGTGAGTCTTTGAACTGATTGAGTTCCGGGCCGTCTGAATCCTGAACCATTTGAACCTGGACCGTCTGAATCCTAACCATTGTGAGACGATGGGAGCCGCGCATGATTACCCCGACACTTGACTTGGAACGCAGCCTTGCGGCCCAGGGCTATGACCTTATTACTGGATTCGATGAAGTCGGCCGCGGCGCGCTCGCCGGTCCGGTGATGGTCGGGTGCGCCGCCATCTGGGCCTGTGATTTGGCGCCGCTTGACGGCGATGATTCCGCCGAACTGTCCGGGCGGACCTACCTCGGCGTACCGGACGGCGTGGCCGACTCCAAGATGCTCACCGAACATAGGCGCGAGGCGATTTTCGACGAACTGCGCGACTGGTGCGCGGCCTACGCCGTAGGCCAGGCCAGCAACACCGAGATCGACGAATGGGGCATCACCTATGCGCTCGGCGTGGCCGCCCTGCGCGCGCTCAGCCAAGTCGAACGCGAACTTGGCTTACGGCTTGGAGGGGGATTGACGGCAAAAAAGGTTGCGGGGGAGATTGTGGAAGGTCGTCCGGGAGACTCCGTAGGGGAATCCATTGGAAATTGTGGGGAAAGCGTTCGCGCCCTGCCCAAAGTCGCCGGAATTCTCGACGGGCCGAGCGATTACATCACCAAGGCGCTCAACACGTTCGACGCGCCGGACGTGCCGATTCCAGCCGATATAACGACCAAAGTCAAAGGCGACCAGCATTGCGCCACCGTCGCCACCGCGGCGGTCATCGCCAAAGTGACCCGAGACCGGCTGATGGTCGACCTCGCGCAAAGCAACCCACGTTACGCCGCCTACGAATGGGCTCATAACAAGGGCTATGGTTCCGCCGCACACCGTGCCGCCATCGCCGAACACGGGCCGACTCCGCTCCATCGTGTCTCATGGCACCTGACCTGAGCCGCGTGCGACACGATAGTGTGAGCGCTAACGCAAAACTGTTGTGGACGCGCTAAAGTCAGTATTGATTAAGGTACAAGCCTGGCCGTGCACGGATGCCGGCCGCCAGCGGGGAGGTTAGGTAGCATGGTGACCAGCCGCAAGCCAAGCAAACGTCCGTCCATGTTCGAAGTGGCCAAGCTCGCCGGAGTCAGCCATCAAACCGTCTCCCGTGTGATCAATGACTCGCCGGACGTTTCCGACGCCACCCGTGCGCGAGTCCAGGCCGCCATTGACCAACTCGGCTACCGCCCCTCCAACTCCGCGCGCGCACTGGCTTCCCGCCGTTCGCGCACCATAGGGCTGATCGCCGGGGGCTTCAAATTCTTCGGCCCGATTTCCTCCATCTCATCCATCGAATCCATGGCCCGTGAACACGGTCTGTTCATGAGCGTGATGATGGTCCACGAGGCCTTGTGCATGCAGTCCGAATTCGACAACCTGTGCGACACCTTCAACGAGCAGAACGTCGACGCCTTCATCTTCCTGACCCCGACCGACGTGATGTTCGCCGCCGCCTGCCGTGCGCGAGTCACTCAGCCGCGCGTCATCGTCACCGCCACCCACGGCCAAATGACCGTGCGTGAGGGATTGGGCCTTATCTCCACCGAAAACAAGCGTCGCACTGCACTGGTCGGTATTGACCAGTGGGGTGCAATGGCCAAAGTGGTGGCCTTGCTGGGCGAATACGGGCACAAATCGGCTCTGTATTTTGCCGGTCCCAACGAATGGCGCGACGCCCACACCCGACTGGATGCGTGGCGCAAGCTCGCCGCCTCCCGATCCATCGATTCACAGATCGTGCGCTGCCATACGTGGGATGCCTCTGAGGCATATGCGCACATGAATCATCTCATTGATGAGTATGGGCGTCGGGGCATGGCGTTGCCCACCGCGGTCGTCGCCGCGAACGACAATCAGGCCGTCGGCGTCATGCGCGCGTTGCATGAGCATGGGCTTCGGATTCCGCAAGACATCAGCGTGGTCGGATTCGACGACATGTCTGGCGTGGATAACATGTACCCACCGCTGACCACCGTGCATCCCGATTTCGAGGGGCTTGGCGTGGCCGCCATGCGCGAGACGCTGCGCTTGCTGGGGGAGGGCGGCGAGCCGACCTTCCTGACCACCCAGCACGGCATGGGGCTGATTCCCGCCGAGGTGCGTGCTCGGCGGTCCTTGGGGCCGGCTCCTCGGCGGTAAATTGGCGCTGTTATCAAACCGTTATGATGCGTGACACGGTATAAGTTGTGTCGAATGCAGGTCATCGGTACAATGTTTTTTGAAATTGTGAGCGCTAACATCCTCCCCAAGGAAGGGGATAACAGCGCCGGCGCTCCAAGGCAAAGGAAAGATATGGCAGCAACCGACAACGCGGCCGAGCAGGCCGCCCACATCGCCGAGAAGATTCGCGCTGGCAAGACCACGCTGGGCATCGAATTCGGCTCCACCCGCATCAAGGCCGTCCTCATCGACGACAACTTCCAGACCATCGCCTCCGGCGACTACAGCTGGGCCTCCCACTTGGAGGATGGTCTGTGGAGCTACACCACCGAGGAGATCTGGGGCGGTTTGCAGTCCGCTTACGCCTCCATGGCCAACGACGTCGAGACCGCCTATGGCGAGAAGCTCACGCACGTCGGCCACATCGGCTTCTCCGCCATGATGCACGGTTACCTCGCATTCGACGAGGCCGGCGAACTGCTGGTGCCGTTCCGCACCTGGCAGAACACCAACACCTCCGAAGCTCACAAGAAGCTCTCCGAGCTGTTCCAGTACAACATCCCCGAGCGTTGGTCCATCGCTCACCTGTACCAGGCCGTGCTCAACAAGGAAGAGCACGTCTCCGAGGTGGCTTACTTCACCACACTCGCCGGTTACGTGCACTGGAAGCTCACCGGTGAGAAGGTCCTCGGTGTGGGCGATGCCTCCGGCATGTTCCCGATTGACCCGACCGCTCACACTTACGAAACCGCATTCATCGAGAAGTTCGACGCTCTGCCTGAGGTCGCAGCCCAGCCGTGGAAGCTGGAGAACCTGCTTCCTGAGCCGCTCGTGGCCGGCACTCCGGCTGGCGAGCTGACCGAGGAAGGCGCCAAGCTGCTCGATCCGTCCGGTGCCCTGAATCCCGGCATCGTGCTCGCCCCGCCTGAGGGCGACGCCGGTACTGGCATGGTAGCCACCAACTCCGTGCGCGTACGCACTGGTAACGTCTCCGCCGGCACCTCCATCTTCGCCATGGTGGTTCTGGAGCACAAGCTCAAGGCCCTCCACCCTGAGGTTGACTTGGTCACCACCCCGGCCGGCGATCTGGCCGGTATGAGCCACGCCAACAACTTCACCTCCGACCTCAACGCTTGGGTCGGCCTGTTCGGCCAGTTCGCCAAGGCCATCGGCCAGTCGGTTGATGCCGGTATGCTGTACGGCACCTTGTTCCGCGCGGCCATCGCCGACGACGTGGACGCCAACTGCGGCGGCCTGCTGAACTATCCGTTCCGTTCCGGCGAATTCCTGGCCGGTCTGCCTGAAGGCCGCCCGCTGTTCGCCCGCAGCCCCGAAGCCAACATGACCCTCGGCAACTTCATGCGCGCCCAGCTGTTCTCCGCGTTCTCCCCGGTCAAGATCGGCATGGACGTGATGACCAAGCAGGAGCACGTGCAGGTCGACTCTCTCGTGGGCCACGGCGGCATCTTCACCACTCCGAAGGTGGCTCAGAAGATTCTCGCCGCTGCCTTCAACACCCCGATCAAGGTCATGTCCACCGCCGCCGAAGGTGGTGCCTGGGGTATGGCCGTGCTCGCCAACTACCTGTGGAACACCAACGAGGATCACAGCAACCTCGCTGACTTCCTTGATGGTTTCGTGTTCAAGGACGCCCAGTCCACCACTGAGAAGCCGGTGGCTTCCGATGTGGTTGGTTTCGAGGACTTCTTCGCCCGCTTCACCAGGGGCCTGCCCATCGAGCACGCTGCCATCGAAACCATCAACCTCGAAGATAAGTAAGCCTTTCTGACCTCCCTCTATTGAGAGAGGTCCTTGAGATTTTGAAAAAACGTCCATCCATCACAGTGGAAAGGAAAACCAATAATGGCAACTTTGGCTGATTACGGCCCCGAGGTTCGCTCCGAGGTCAAGCAGGTTCGTGAGGTCGTCTCCAACCTGCACCAGCAGCTGATCAAGTGGAACCTGGTCGTGTGGACCGCGGGCAACGTTTCCCAGCGTCTGCACACCGCCGACCTGTTCGTCATCAAGCCCTCCGGCCTGCGCTACGAGTACCTGACCCCGTCCTCCATGGTCGTGTGCGACCTTGACGGCAACGTGGTCGACGGTGCCGAAGCCCCGTCCTCGGACACCGCTTCCCACGCCTACATCTACCGCAACATGCCCGACGTCTACGGTGTCGTGCACACCCATTCCACCTACGCCACCGCTTGGGCTGCCACTGGTCAGAACATCCCGTGCGGCCTGACGATGATGGGCGACGAGTTCGGCGGCCCGGTGCCGGTCGGCCCGTTCCGTCTGATCGGCTCGGAGGCGATCGGCAAGGGTGTCGTCGAGACCCTCAAGAAGTACCCGAAGTCCCCGGCCGTCCTCATGCAGAACCATGGCCCCTTCACCATCGGCAAGGATGCTGAAGGCGCCGTCAAGGCCGCTGCCATGACCGAGGAAGTCGCTCACACCATGTGGGCCGCCCGTCAGCTCGGTGACATCATCGAGATCGACCAGGCCGACATCGATAAGCTCAACGACCGCTACCAGAACGTCTACGGCCAGCACTGATTTGATGGAGTGTCCGCCGCGTTGCGGAAGGCTCGACGTACCTTCGTACGCCTTCGCCTTCCGCGCCTTGCGGGCACACACATCAAATCAGCGCTGACTCCGCCAGCACGGTGGTGTCTTGGCTCCCCTCTCTGAGGGGAGCCTCGGTCGGCGAATGAAACTTAAACAAACCCCATAAACAAAGAAGTAAAGGAAGTAACCCTATGGTTATGGAAAACCCCTTCGAGGGCAAGGAAATCTGGTTCGGCGTTGGTTCGCAGGACCTGTACGGCGAGGAAGCCCTGCGCCAGGTCGCCATTCACTCCGCTGAAATGGTCGACTACCTGAACAACACCGGCAAGATTCCGGCCAAGATCGTCCTCAAGCCCACCCTGAAGTCCTCCGACGGTGTCAAGGAGTTCATGGTCGAGGCTTCCGCCAACCCGAACGTCATCGGCGTCATCACCTGGTGCCACACCTTCTCCCCGGCCAAGATGTGGATTCGCGGCCTCGAAGTGCTGACCAAGCCGCTGCTGCAGCTGGCCACCCAGCACCACAAGGAAATCCCGTGGGAGACCATCGACATGGACTTCATGAACCTGAACCAGGCCGCCCACGGCGACCGTGAGTTCGGTTACATCGTCTCCCGCCTCGGCATCAAGCGCAAGGTTGTCGTCGGCCACTACACCGATCCTGAGGTCGTCGAGAAGGTCGGCACCTGGGCCCGCGCCTGCGCCGGCTGGGATGCCTCCAACAACATGAAGGTCATGCGCTGGGGCGACAACATGCGTAACGTCGCCGTCACCGAGGGCGACAAGACCGAGGCCGAGCGCGTGTTCGGCGCCTCCATCAACACTTGGGCCGTCAACGAGCTCGTCGCTGCGTACGACGCCGTCAAGGACGACCAGGTCAAGGAGATCATCGAGGACTACAAGGCCAAGTACGACGTCGATCCGGCTCTGCTGGACGCCAAGTACGACTCCCTGTTCATCGCCGCCAAGGAAGAGGCCGCGATGGTCAACATGATGCGCGCCAACGGCTGCACCGCCGGCGTCGACAATTTCGAGGACCTCGGCGCTCTGCCACAGCTGCCGGGCGTTGGTCCACAGCGCTTCCCGTCCGAGTACGGCTGGGGCTTTTCCGCTGAAGGCGACTGGAAGACCGCCATCCTCGTGCGCATCGGCGCCGTCATGGGCTACGGCCTTGAGGGTGGCGCCTCCCTCATGGAGGACTACTCCTACAACTTCACCGAGGGCGACGAGCTCGACATGGGCTCCCACATGCTCGAGGTTTCCCCGTCCATCGGCACCATCGCCAAGCCGAAGCTGGAGATCCACCCGCTGGGCATCGGCGGCAAGGCCGACCCGGTCCGCCTGGTCTTCTCCGGCAAGCCCACCAAGGACGCCGTCGTGGTCTCCATGTCCGACGTTCGTGAACGCTTCCGCCTGCTCATGGACGTCGTCGACGTCGTTGAGCCGCAGGGCTCTCTCAAGGAGCTTCCGTGCGCCCGCGCCGTCTGGGAGCCGAAGCCGAGCCTGAAGACCGCTGTTGAGTGCTGGATCACCGCCGGTGGTTCTCACCACACCTGCATGACCACCTCCGTCGGTCGTGAGGCTTGGGAAGACTTCGCCCGCATCGCCGGTGTTGAGCTCGCCGTCATCGACGAGAACACCACCGCTCGCCAGTTCGAGAAGGAACTGGAGCTGTCCGAGATGTACCACCGTCTCAACAACCAGCACTGATTGGCGGAGCGTATACCGCCTTTCCTCAGGTTCGACGTACCTTCGTACGCCCTTCGCCTTCGGACGGCGGTCTCCGCACGCGCCAATCAGCGCTGGCAAACCAGCACCGATGACTAAATCAGTCTGCTGACTGCTACCGCTGAAAAAGGGCTGTTCCGGAAAACCGAAGCAGCCCCTTTTGCTGTTATCGGCAACTCCCCACAAACGCATCAAAAATCGCCTGCGAGCATGGATCTACCTTGTAGAGAAACTCGGGATGCCACTGCACGGCCCACAGGAAGTGGCTTGCCGGCCGGTACAGGGCCTCGATCACGCCATCGGGCGCGACGGCCATGACTTCGAGACCGGGTGCCACATCACGAACCGCCTGATGGTGATAGCTATTCACCGCAATCTCAGTCTGCCCCGAGAACAATGAAGCCAGGGGAGTGCCGGGCACCAAGGAAACGTTATGTCCGAACGTATCGTACGGCGGATTCATATGGTGTTCGATATCGCTCGGATGCTGGCTTGGCAGATCCTGCCACAACGTGCCGCGCAGCGCTGCATTGATGAACTGAATGCCACGGCAGATGCCCAGAATCGGCTTGTCCCAAGCCATTACAGCTGGCAGCAGAATCGATTCCATTCGGTCGCGCTCAGGAGAGAGCACCTCGCTACGGCCGGTGGCGGAGGCCGCTGCACCAACCATCGGTCCCACATCCGGCCCGCCCGTAAACAGAAACGCGTCAAACCGTTCGGCACATTGCGCAAGAATGTCGGCGTCATCGGTCAGCGGCAACATGATGGGCGTACCGCCGGCCCGCATTATCGCCTCCATATATCCGGGCAGCATCCACAGACTATCGCGCCCGTAATCCATCAGCGGAGTCACCGCAATGAGCGGTCGATTCGTAGTCATGCCTGCCTCTTTTCGCCCAAGTGTCGCTTTCGTCGTTCTGCCGCAAATCGCTTGATTCAGTGGCCAATAATGCCGCCACTGTACCGAACCAATGTAACCGGTCGGCCAGCATTATTTCGTCAGCCAGCCGCGACGAGATCGCACAATGCGCCAATGATGGGGGGCTCGGTGCGACCTTGTCAATGTTCGGGCCATTGCACTTTCAGCGGGGAAAGCATGCCCCGTCCGCGCATCGTGATGAACGAGTAAGGTTGACGGGGAGGGAGAATCACATGAACCAGGCATGCGTACGCAACGACACCATCGACGCGGGCAACCATCATGGCCGACCGCAATACCGGTCGTTCCTGCGATTTCTGACATCGCAGGAACGCAACGTCATTTGGCTGTTGCTGGCCGTCGCTTTTCTTCCGGTGGACGGCACCACGCTTGGCCTGTACGCGCCGTTCTGGTCGCCAATCAGTCCGGCGCTGTTCGCCGTGTACTGCCTATGCAATTGGCGGCAACTGCGCATCGCAGCCAACCGGTACCTGCCAATGTTCCTTCTACCGGTGGTCTGTATAATCCTGTCCATCCCGGGATGGCTGAAGTTCGGCATCCACCTCAACGCCGCGTTCATGAGCATCACCGGATTGCTGGGCGTGCTCGCCACTTTGGGTGCGATCGCCCTTGCGTTCGACATCAAACGCATTCCGTGGCGTACGCCATTGCGGATTCTCATCGCATCATACTGGGTTTCCTTCGGAGTGGGCGTCGTGCAATGGCTGTCCATCCGTCTGCGCGCCAAACCGTTGACCGACTATTTCTCGCACCTCATGTACCGGCAATACATCAGCGACAACTCGGTGTGGGGCGGCGGCCGTCCGCAGTTCCTGTTCGCCGAGCCCAGCTATATCGGCATGCACCTGTTCGGCATACTGCTTCCGCTCATGTGGCTCATGCGCGGGCGCGACCGCATCTACGCCAAACGGCTGCGTGACCTCATCGTCACGTATGCCGTCGGCGCGGTGCTCATGCAAGCCGGCACCAGAATCGTCATCGATTCCGTCGTGGCGTTGCTGATCGCCCTTGTGGCGCGCACCGATTGGCATGACGGCGCACGCCGCGTCCGGGGCATGCTGCAGATTCTCGGCGCATGCGCACTGGGCCTGCTGGGTGTGCTGGCAGATTCCAGACTCTCCGCCATCGCGGAGAACGGGGCCGAGGGAGACGGCTCGTTCTTCGCGCGGATCTACCAAAGCCTCGCTCCGATATGCGGATTGCTCACCCATCCGTGGACGCTGCTCACCGGTTATGGCGCGGGCAACATCATCAATGCGGTGTGGGCCGGCGCGGCCAAAGTCGGACGGCTGCTGGACGGTCTTGGTATGAACGGCGGCGCGGCCACGGGATTCGCGGCCGGCGTGAACGCGGACACGGTGTGGACGATGTGCGCGTATACCAGCGTCATCGCCGAATACGGGCTGATCGGGCTGGCCATGCTGGTCGGAGCCTCGATGGTCTGCATGACGCGCGGGAGGACGGTATGCCGTGGCGGTGCGGATGGCGCATCGTCCGACGGGCTGGCGCACGGTGTTTGTGTCACCGACGTTGCCGACGTTGCTGATGTTGCCGGGGGCAATAGTGGTGATGGCGTTGCTGGCGCGGGTTCGGGCGAATCCGGCGTCTGGCACAAGACCGTCATCTGCTGGCTCGTCCTGGTCGCATACCTGTACATCCAATGCGAGAACTATGCGTTCGCCGCTCTGCCGCTCCTCGTGTTCGCCGCCTCGAAGGTGAGGCGCGAGCGCTGATTCCTCGCGGGCCGACGCATCGACGCGGCCCGCGATGGACCAAAATCCAGAATAACCGACATTCGCCGCTGTTCCGTTTTTCGCCCAAGGTGTATTTCTCCCCATGCCGCCCGCGGCGTGCGCTCCATGATGCGCGGCGCCCTGATTGGCGTGACCGTCTCGGCGGTGCTCGTGCTCAGTCTCATGCTGCTGCTGTGGATGAACGACCGCCGTCAGGAGATGGGCATACTGGTGTCCCTTGGCGTCGGCAAGCCCTCCCTGGTCACCCAATACCTCGCCGAGATGGTGCTGATCGGTCTGCCGTCCCTTGCCCTCGGCTGGCTGTGCGCGCAGGGAATGGCCCAATGGCTCGGCACCACGGCGCTCCATTCCGTGAACGCCTCCGCGGCGAAGGAGCTGAGCAGCATGGGGCAGGTCGGCGGCGATCTTGAATCCAGCATGTCGGTGCGCACCCTGGATTCGCTCACGGTGTCGGTCGATGGGACCGCCATGCTGTACGTGGCGCTCGGCCTGTTGGCGGTGATGCTGGTGTGCGTCGCGGTGGCGTGCATGCCGATGCTGCGTAAATCGCCGCGAGACCTGTCGGAGATTCGATGATGAGCATGAATGTGTGGAAGCGTGCCACGTTGGCGATCGTACGCAAGCCGGTACGCAGCGGCATCATCGGTCTGCTGATGCTGATGGTCTTCACGAGCCTGGTGGCGCAGGTCGGAGTCTCGACGGCCCTGCGTACCATGTCCGACGGCATCGGCGCGGGCATGGGCATAGGGTTTACCGTCAGCGCCGGCGAGAATCCCATCAGCGCCGAGGAGGCGAGCCGGTTCTCGCGTATCCCCGGTGTGACGAAGACCGCCTATGCGACGAAGACCTTGGCGCAGGTGGATGGCGCGCGCCCGGTCATGCCCCGGCAGGGCCCCCGGCTGGACTCCGATCTGGCCATGCAGGTCAGCGTGCTGGGCACCACCGATTCCTCATTGTCAGAGGAATTCCAGAGCGGCCTGTACCGCCTGGTGAACTGCGTGAACCGCACCCCGATTGTTGGACTGGAGTAATACAGATTCGATGATCGGAGGTGCGGTTCAAAAGGCCCTTTTTTGTGTCGGATTACGAACCGCGCGTTTCACCGCTTGCCGTTGTAGATCTCGTTGTCGATCACATCGGCGAACACGCGGTTGACGGCCGGGCGCACTACCTTCAGCGACGGCGTCAGGCACTTGTTCTCCTGCGTGAACTGCGTGCCCAGCACGGCGAACTTGCGCACGGATTCGGCACGCGAGACCGTCGCATTCGCCTTGTCCACGTACTGCTGGATCTCCTCGCGCACCGCGGCGTTCGTGGCGAGCCGGTCGACCGGCGTCTCCGTGGACAGGCCGTGCGCGGGCAGCCAAATGGCCAGCGACTCCGGGTCAAGTGTCACCAGCGCGCCGATGAACGGGCGCTGGTCGCCCACCACCACGCAGTGCTCCACGATCGGGCACTTGGCGATCTCCTCCTCCAGCGGAATGGGGGAGACGTTCTTGCCGCCGGCGGTAATAATAATGTCCTTGATTCGACCGGTGATGATGATGCGGCCGGCGTCATCGATCTCGGCCAAGTCGCCGGTCCTGAGCCAGCCGTCGGCGGTGAATGCCTCGGCCGTCTTCTCCGGCAGATTGTGGTAGCCGCGGAACACGTTCGGGCCCTTGACCTGCAGTTCGCCTTCGTCGGAAATGCGAATCGAGGAGCCGGGCGCGGGCTGGCCTACGGTGCCGATCACATTGTCGGTCACGCGCGTGGCGGCGAACGGGGCGGCGGTTTCGGTCATGCCGTAACCCTGAATCATCGGCAGACCGATGCCGTTGTAGAAATGCGCTAGATCGAGCGACAGCGGTGCGCCGCCGCAGGCCACGTACTTGATCTTCGGGCCCAGAGCGCCGCGCACCGTGCGGTAGACGAGCGTTTCGTACTTGGCGCGCTCGGCGATTTCGGCAAATGTGTGTTGCTCGCCGGCCTGCTCCTTGCGGCTCCAGACGCGCGCGGCCTCGGCGGCTTTGACAAACAGGCGGCCCTTCCAGCCGGCACCGGCCTTATGCGAGGCGGCGTTGTACACCTTCTCGAACACGCGTGGCACGCCAAGCAGGTAGGTCGGTTCAAACGAACGCAGGTCCGGCAGCAGGGTTTTGGTGTCCGGCAGATAGCCGACCACGCCGTCATCGGAGGCGATGGAGGCGTACTGGATGAATCGTGCGAAGCAGTGAGCCAGCGGCAGGAAGAGCAGCAGGCGCGGATGGTCGTCGAGAACCACCTCATGCAACGCCTGCGAGGCGGCGATGGTGATGGACACGAAGTTCTTGTGGGTCAGTTCGGCACCCTTCGGGTTACCGGAGGAGCCCGAGGTGTACACGATGGTGGCCAGGTCGTCCGTGCGCACGGTGGCCACGCGCTCGTTCAGTTCCTCGTCCGAAACGGTCACGCCTAGGCCTTCCAAAGCGCCCAGCGCGTTGCCCTCGATCATGAGAATCTGCTTCAAGGCAGGGCAGTGGTCCTTGACCGAGTCGAGCCGGTCGAAGCGCTCGCGATTGTCGGCAAAGGCCAGCTTGACCACCGAATCGTTCATGATGCGCTGGGCCTGCGGGGCGGAGTCGGTGTCATAGATCGGCACGCTTACCGCGCCCACCGCGGCCAGTGCGAAATCGAGAATGCCCCATTCTAGACGGGTGGAGGAAAAGATGGTCACCGCGTCGCCCTTGGCGATGCCGAGCGCGATCAGGCCCTTGGCGGCCGAGACCACGCGCTCGTGGAATTCGCCGGTGGTGACGTTCTGCCAGCGGCCGGGGCCGATTTTCTTGGCGGCGATTACCGTGTCCGCGCCGGTGCGGGCAAGGCGATCGGTAAGTAGGGAGTAGATGGTCTGGTTGTCGCGGATTTCGATGGATTCGCCAGGCGTGGTGTAGTGGTCAAGCATAAGCGGGCCGTGTCCTTACGTGCGTTGCGTGATGGCTGTTGACAAAATCGAGCCATTCTGACAAGTTAGGTTACGCTGGCGTAAGGTTGCGCGCGTTGTGGGCAATGGAGAAGTTGTCTGTCTGGTTTTGTGGATTGTATACAACGCCGTGTCTAACCGGTTTGCTCTACGGTTATGACACCGTGTCCATTTCGGGAGCCATCGACTTCCTGCAGGACAAGTACGCGCTGAGCCCGGCCCTGCAGGGTCTGGTCATCAGCTCCATCATGATCGGCGGCGTGATCGGCGCCGGCTTCTCCGGCTTCCTGTCCGATAAGTACGGCCGCCGCCGAAGCACTGGTCGCCGCGCAAAAAGCAGCACTAGGCCGCGTTTGCTGCGTCTATTGGCGAATTGATCATATGGGTCGTCTGCGTGCAGACGACCCTTTTGCGTTCCGTCGGCTTCTGACACCGTAGAAACGTGCTTTCTCGGCTTCGAGGGGCTGATTTTGCCTTATCTGGAAGTCTACTTCCACTTCGAGGGGCTGATGCCCAAGTAGACACGGCCCTAAAACGGCGGAATGACGTTGACGTGTAGCCGTTTATACTTCCGATTACATGGATGAGGAGCCCCTCGAAGCGGAGATAGACTTCCGGTAAATGCGAAATCAGCCCCTTGAAACGGAAGTAGGCCTCCGGCAAACGCAAAAATTAGCCTCCTCGAAACGGATAAATGCACGTATTGGGTGTCGTGGATGCTTCAGCCCCTGATATCGAAGCATATTTTTCTGGTTGGCGCGTCTAGCATGCGCACTCCGCAATCGATAATTCTGTGGCCTCTCTCACTTTAAAAGTCTGGCGTGTGCGAGGGCGTTCGCTTAAGGTGAATAGGATTGCGCGGAATGTGGAGCGCAGGTACACATGACGAGGGCACACCGCAACAACACGGCAAGGGGAGGCGGACCATGTTCGACAAACGACTGTTCCAATTGGCGCCTGGCTTGAAAAAACTCATAGCTGGCAAAGTGGCCCTGATGTGGGTAGGTCTGCTTGCCAACATTGGTTTTATGCTGTCGCTGGTAATGCTGCTGAACAGCTTACTGACCGCTGTGGCACCGCCGCTGCTCCAATGCGGCGGCACTTCGCAAGGCGCGGCCTGCCCCGTGCCGTTGTCTGATCGGCACGGCGCGGATGTGCTGCCCATGGCTGGCGACGTCATGATTTACGTGCTGCTTGCGCTGGTCTGTATAGCGGTCCGTTACACGGCCACCACGCACGCCACCCGTCTCGGCACCGAAGCCGCCGAACGAGTCAAGCTCGCTTTGCGCTCCAAGCTGTACCGCAAAATGGTGGCACTCGGCCCGTCCTACAAAACCCGCATCAAGACCTCGGATGTGGTGCAATCCGCCGGCGAAGGTGTTGAACAGATTCAAAGCTTCTTTGAACTGTTCCTGCCGCAGCTCTTCTATGCGATTCTTGCGCCAATCACCTTGTTCGTGGCCATTGCGCCGATTAACGTGCCCGCCGCTGCCGTCATGCTGGTCTGCGCGCCGTTCATCATCATCGTGACCGGCATCGTCTCCATGACCGCCGCCCGCGCCTTCAAGAAGTACTGGGTGCGCTACACCGATATGGGCGCCGCGTTCCTCGACAATCTCCAAGGCCTTGAGACCCTGAAAAACTTCGACGCCGACGAGCGCGCCGCCATCGAGATGGACAAGAAAGCCGAAGGCTTCCGCGTCATGACCATGCGCGTGCTGCAGATCCAGCTGCGCTCGCTGACCGCCATGGACATAGTGGCCTACGGCGGTGCTGCGGCCGGCATCGGTGTGGCGTTATGGCAATACGCGCATATTGGCGATGCTTTTGCCAATGGTGCGTCCGGCTGGTCGCCAATCGCACTGGCCTCACATCTGCCTGGTGTGCTTGCCTACGCGGCATACGGCCTGCACTATCTCATCCCGTTCGGGGTGGGCTACCCGCTGTCTCTTACCGGTCTGCTGTTCATTGTGCTGCTGTCCGCCGAATTCTTTATTCCCATGCGTCAGCTTGGCTCGTTCTTCCACGTGGCGATGAACGGCATGACCTCCACCAAGCGCATCTTCGCTCTGCTGGACACCCCGGAGCCCGAGCATGGCACGGCGACCCTGCCGGCCAACGATTCCGATTCCGCTGACGACGGTCTGACGGTCCGCTTCGACCACGTCGGCTATTCCTATGATGATGCCGGGCACGGCGACTCCAAGTCCGCATCCGCAAAGACCGATAAGCAAGGTGAAACCAGCCCCAATTCCGCCGTCGCTCCTGCGCTCACCAACATCACCTTCGCCGCACGGCCCGGTCAGTTCACCGCCATTGTTGGCATCTCCGGTTCCGGCAAGTCCACGGCCGCCTCGCTGCTCGCCGGTACACTGGCCGGTTACCGAGGTTCGCTCACGCTGAACGGCGTCGAGGTATCCGATTTGTCAGGCGAAACACTGGCCGGAGCCGTCACTGTGATTGGTGCCAGCAGCCATCTGTTTGCGGGCGCATTGCGCGAGAATCTTCTGATGGCCTTGCCCGATGACGAGATTCCTGATTCGCCGGATTCCGTGGACTCCCGTCTGTGGTCCGCGCTCGAGCAGGCGCGCATTGCCGACTTCGTGCACGCACAGCCGAACGGACTGGGCATGCCGATTGAGTCCGATGCCGCCAACCTGTCCGGCGGCCAACGCCAGCGCATCGCCATCGCCCGCGCGCTCCTGCATGATTCGCCGGTATTTGTGTTCGATGAGGCGACCAGCAGCGTTGACATGGAATCCGAAGAGCTGATCCTGGATACAATTCGCGAATTGGCGCAATCCCGCGGCAAGACGGTTATTATGATCACCCATCGCATGGCCAACGCCGAACACGCTGATCAAGTGGTGGTGCTCGAACACGGCAAGTCGGTTGAGAGGGGCACCCATACCGAGCTGATGACGGCGGACGGCGTCTACGCCAAGCTGTTTACCACGCAGGCAGATATTGAGAACTTCGGAGAAGGCCATGCTCGGCGTGTGCTGCAGGTTGGTTCCCGCAAGCAGGAGCTGTCCGACGACAGTCGGACTGAGGGTGGCGCAGCGCGCGTAAGCGCAGAGGCGGGTATGACGGTTGACCGCCTGCAGTCAGCTTTGCCGACGGCTTCCATTGGCGGGAGTGAGCAGGCCTCGGCTGAGACTCCGGCTGGTGTTGCAAATAGCGATTCGTCTTCCAAAATGAGCACATTCCAAGTGATCAGGCGACTGCTTAAGGAAGCCCGACCTCTGGCAGGACTGATGGCAGCGGCCTCCACCGCCGGCACCATCGGCCATCTTTCGGCCACTTTCCTGCCCGTGTTCGGCATTATCGCGGCATTTGCACTTACCGGTAATCCGGTGTGGGGCATGGGTGTTGCGCCCGCCGTCATCATGATGATTATCTGTGCTCTTCTGCGTGGCATCACCCGATACGTCGAACAATATCTGAACCACAATGTGGCATTCCATCTGCTCGCACTCTTCCGTTCCAAGGCGTTCGCCGCGTTGCGCAGACTGGCGCCGGCCAAGCTCGCGGGCAAAGGTAAGGGCAACCTTATCGCCATGCTGACCACCGATGTGGAACTGCTTGAGATCTTCTTTGCCCACACCATCAGTCCGGTGGCCATCGCGGTAGCCTCCACCATCATCTACACGATTGTGGCCGCCACCCTAAGCCCATGGATGGCGCTGGCGTTGATTGCCGCCCACCTGGTTATCGGCATCCTTGTGCCGCGATTCTTTGCCACCGGCGTACGTAACCTTGGCCCTGCCATCCGTGGCGCTGCCGGAGAACTCGACGATGTGATGCTCGATGACATGCGCGGCCTGGACGAAATCATCCGATTTGGCCGCGGCGAGGAACGTGCGCAGGCCATCGAGGACCGTACCCATGCGTTGTGGAAGGATCACGCCAAACTCAGCAAGGTCAACGGCCGTTTCACCGGAATCAGCGGACTCTTGGTGGCTGTGCTCACAGCGGCTTCGGTCGCCGTGGCTATTGCCTGTGCCGGCGCGAACCCGCAGAGCATTCCGGCTCTGATTGCCGCCTTCGTGCTGTTCGCCAGCTCGTTCGGACCGACTTTGGCGCTCGCCGCCTTGCCCGCTAACCTGACTCAGACCTTCGCGTCCGCTAGCCGACTGTTCGGACTGATGGACGAGGTGCCCGCTGTGACCGAGAACGGCACTGTTGTGCCGCAGGAGTATATGGGCATGCGTCTTGATGACGTCACCTTTGCATATGCGGGGGAGCATGAAGTCCTGTCCGACTTCTCGCTTGACGTGCCGCAGCATGGCGTGCTGGGTATCCAGGGGCCGTCTGGCCGAGGCAAGTCCACCATGCTCAAGCTGCTGCTGCGCTACTGGGATCCGCAGCGCGGTCAGGTGACGTTGTCCGGCACGCCGTTGCCCGAGGTCGATGTGCATGCTCGCCGACGTATTCAGGCCATGATGAGCCAGGAAACCCACCTGTTTGATGGCTCTATCCGAGACAATCTGCTGATTGCTTTGCCTGAGTCCGAGGTTGAAGCTGCAAATGTTGCAGGCAATGGGGAAGTGGGTGCCAAGACCGTTGATTCCCGACAGCAGCAGTTGGCGGCGCAATCGGCAGAGGGCGATGCCGTTCAGGTGGCAGCAGCTGACGGTCTCGATGCTCGTTTGCGTCAGGCTCTCGCCAAGGCCTCCGTGCTTGATCTCATCGATTCCTTGCCCGATGGCCTTGATACTCAGGTAGGCGAGCTGGGCGACCGTCTATCCGAAGGTGAACGCCAGCGTATCGGTTTGGCTCGTGTGTTCCTGCGCAATGCTGATCTGGTGCTTTTCGACGAGCCGACCAGCCGTTTGGATGCTTTGAACGAGGCTATTATTCTACGTTCCATTCACGCTATGGCCGTGGGTGAGCAGCATGCAGACAAGGAGCGCGGCGCGGCTGTGGTGCTGGTCTCCCACCGCGAATCCGCCATGCGCATTGCTGATGCGGTACTCAATCTGTAACTGCCTGTAACTACGCGGGAATCACATCGCATTGCGTTACGTTACCGCGTTGCACTGCGGTTCCTCGCGGGTGGCGGCGATGCCATCTCCGGTCGTCATTGCGTTGCTGCGTTTGTGTTGCGATATGTGATGCGGCAACGCAGCAATGCGGCAATGCAATGTGATGTGGCAACGTGACAACGTAGCGATGCAATAACGCGGCAACATGGCAACATGGCAATGCAGTAACGCAACGCAGCATTCACGCCTTGATCAAAGCGCCGATGACGAGCGCCTTCCGCAGCCCCGGGCGGAACAGGTCGTGAAATTCATGCGACATTTCGGTTTCGAGTTTGACCGATGCATGGATGTCGTCAGTGCGAAGGCGTGCCTGTTCGGTGCCGATGATGTGCTCGAGCACCGCGAATCCCTCTTCGGTTTTGCCGGCTTGAATGAGGAATCGTGGGCTTTCCGGTGCTCGCACCATGGAGAGCAGGAACGCGGCGGCCGGAATCGCACCCAGCCTCAGCATCCAACGCCAACCGGCGTTGACATCCCAGCTTCTGGAACCGTAGGAGGCGATGATGTAGTTGATGACATTGGTCAGGAAGATGCCGCATACCGCGAGGAGCTGATAGGAAAAGGCAAGCAGACCGCGGATATTGACCGGCGCTTAAGGCCAGACCGAACGTATATTTGCCCGATCCGTGAGTACGTATGGTTGTTCCCAAGGGATTGCGCTGCTTGGAAGTAGCTTGAAACAGGCCCGCCATGTGCTTTTCCTCTCGATACAGCTATGGGGGGTGCCTGTTCATACTAGTCAGATTCTTGTCATATGGCGTTGAATATCTACAAATGTGGGCACTGGTGAGGCGGCTGAGTGGTGGAATCGCGCCGTGGTGTGTGGGTGTTGGGGACTCACGAGCATGCTGCGCGTTATTTGGTGGTGTGCTGAGAGTCGGGACCTACTCACGTTGGGGAGGGGATGAAGAGCCTCTGAGACAAGTCGCTGTTCGACTGGAGATTTGCTCACGTGGAAAGCATGGAAAAGGCGAAAAAAATCAGGCGTGTCGGGTGATTTGACAAATTGGTACACAGGTGTATCATCTTAGGTATTGGTACACGGGTGTACCAAAGAAAACACCCCAAGGAAAGGTGGCCAGAGGAGACTTCGCAAGCGGCCAAACGAATTGAAATCCAACGCAGCAGTCGATTCGTTTTTGGCAATCGGAAGGCAGTCGTCAACAATCGGAAGGCAGCCAAAGACAGCCGGAAGATAACCGAGAAGTAACCGGACGAAAACCGGAAGCCAGTCGGAAGAAAGCCAACCACCCGCAAGTCAACTCCAATGGTCCAGAAGGAGATAACATGCGCAACACCAAGAAGGTCATCGCGGCAACGGCAGCCGTGGCCACGCTCGTCGGTCTCGCCGCCTGCGGCAGCAGCAACGACAACGGCGCCAACAAGGGTGACGCTGACAAGGCCGAACTCGTGTTCTGGGGCTGGGATTCCGGCAACTCGATGAAGGAAATCCTCGCTGACTTCGAGAAGGCCAACCCCGGCATCACCGTCAAGTTCAACAACACCGGCACCGCCGAGAAGACCTCCACCGCGCTCTCCAACGCCATCGCCGCAGGCAACGGCGCCCCTGACGTCGTGATGCTCGAAGATCCGACCGTCACCCAGTTCGCCGTCACCGATGGCCTCGTGGACCTGAGCGAATTCGGCGCCGACAAACTCGCCGACGACTTCGCCGCCGGCCCGTGGAACAAGCTCCAGTACAACAACAAGCCGTACGCTCTGCCGATTGATTCCGGCCCCGAAATGTTCTTCTACAACAAGGCAGTGTTCGACAAGGCCGGCGTGGACGGCGAGTCCATCAAGACCTGGAACGACTACTACGAGGCCGCCAAGAAGATCCGTGCCACCGGCTCCTACATCACCAATCTGGCCGGTACCTCCAACGACTATCAGCCGTTCACCGCCCAGATCTGGCAGGCCGGTGCCCAGCCGTGGAAGGTCGATGGCGAGAACATCACCATCAACATGACCAAGGACGAGGGCATGCAGCGCTATATCCAATTCGTCCAGAAGCTCATCGACGAAGACCTCGTGGACGCCAAGACCCCGAACTGGTCCGACGATTGGAACCGCGAGCTCAACGATGGCACCCTCGCCTCCCTGACCATCGGCGCTTGGATGCCGATCAACCTTATGACCGGCGCCCCCGATCAGGCCGGCAACTGGCGCGTCGCCCAGCTGCCGCAGTGGGAGGAAGGCAAGGAAGTCTCCGCCGAAGACGGTGGCTCTGCACTTGCCGTCACCTCGCAGTCCAAGAACCAGGCCGCTGCCTACAAGCTCGTTGAGTACATGACTCATGGCGAGGGCGCTCAGACCATGGCCGACACCGGTACTTTCCCGTCCCTGAAGAAGATCCTCCGGTCCGACTCCTTCACCGACCCGACCACCGAGTCCAACAAGAAGACCAACGACTACTTCGGCGGTCAGAACGTCAACGAAGTCCTTTCCGCCGCGGCTCAGCGCCCGACCGAGAAGTTCCAGTACCTGCCGTACAACCCGTACGCCCAGACCGCTTACGGCGACGAAGTCTCCAAGGCCTACTCCGGCGACATCACCCTGGAGAAGGCGCTTGAAAACTATGCCAACAAGCTCGCCGAGCAAGGCAAGCAGCAGGGCTACAACGTCACCGTCAAGTGACGCAACCGATCTATTGCCGGTACATCCGGCACTGACCAACAATCAAAACCTGCGGCTAGGCCACTCTCCTTCCGCCTAGCCGCCCGATCTCCCAAAGCGGGGATGCTCCCCAGTGTCCCCGCTTTCCCGTGCCCTCGCCTGACGTGACCGCTCCAATCGAGCGACCCCCTGGTAGCGGGCGCAGCACAGCAATCCGTATTCCAAGAAAGCAATCGATTATGTCCGATCAAACAATGGCCGCAGCCCCGCAGCCAACGGTGGGAATCCTGCCTGAGGAGGCGGATCTGCACACGGCCGAGGCCCGCGTCAACAAGCACAAGGCCGACTGGCGCGGCTGGAAGTTCATGTGGCCGTTCGCCGTGGTGTTCGTCTTCGTGTTCATCATCCCAATTGTGTACGCCATTTACATCTCCTTCTTCAAGAAGCAGATGGTCGGCGGCACCAAGTTCGTCGGCTTCGAGAACTACGCCCGACTGATTCAGGATCCGCAGTTCTGGAGCTCGGTGGGCCGCGTCACTATCTTCACCGTATTCCAGGTGCCGATCATGCTGTTTCTGGCCGCAGCCATGGCCCTCGCTTTGGATTCGATGAAGCTGCATGGCACCAAGTTCTTCCGCATCTCCACATTCCTGCCCTATGCGGTGCCCGCAGTGGTCTCCACCATGATTTGGGGTTTCGTGTATGGCGCCAAATACGGTCTGGTCGGCTCCCTCAACGACTTCCTCGGCACCAACATCGATGTGCTCAACCCCGACGTGCTGCTTGCATCCATCGCGAACATCAACACGTGGGAATATGCCGGCTACAACATGCTGATTTTTTACAGCTCCCTAAGCACCATTCCGCACAGCTTGTATGAGGCCGCCTCCATCGACGGCGCTTCGGAGTGGCAGATTGTTAAGAAGATCAAGCTGCCGGAGCTGAAGGGCTCGCTGGCCATCACGGTGATCTTCTCGATCATCGGCAGCTTCCAGCTGTTCAACGAGCCGAGCATTTTGCAGAACATGGTTCCGGGCAACGCGATCACCACGTACTACACGCCGAACATGTACGCCTACAACCTGAGCTTCACCGGCAATCAGAGCAACTATGCCGCAGCTCTGGCCATCGTGATGGCCATCATCACCATGGCCATTGCGTATGTCGTCCAGCTTAAGAGTATGAAGGAGCAGATGAAGTAATTATGAGCACTGCAACCATGACTTCAACAACAACCATGACCCTGGCCGATCTCAAGGCTCAGGAAAAGGCCGCCAAGAAGGCCGAGAAGGAGCGTCAGAAGCGCATCGACGCCGACGAGAAGGCCGAGCGCAAGCGCGCCGCCAAAACCGGTTTCTCCAACCCGGCGAACCCGACCCGCTCGATGGCCCTGACCATCGTGTGCGCGATTTTCGCGGTCTACTGCCTCTTCCCGTTTGTCTACCTGATGATTAACGCCACCAAGACCCAGTCCGACTTCACTTCGACGTTCGGCCTCGGTTTCGGCAAAACGTTCGCCCTGTTCGACAACATCGCCACGGTGTTCACCTATCAGGACGGTATCTTTGGCCGCTGGTTCGTCAACACGATTCTGTATGTGGTGGTCGGCGCCGGCGGTGCCACCTTGCTGGCCATCATGGGCGGCTATGCGCTGGCCAAGTTCCGCTTCCCCGGCCGTAAGCTGTGCTTCGTGATCATCATCGGCGCCATTTCGGTGCCGGGTATCGCGCTGGCCGTGCCGCAGTTCCTGCTGTTCGCCAAGATGGGCCTCACGAACACCCCGTGGTCGATGATTATCCCGAGTTTGGTATCCACGTTCGGTCTGTATCTGATGTGGATCTTCTCCGATCAGGCCGTGCCGGATGAGCTGCTTGAAGCCGCGCGCGTGGATGGTGCCGGCGAGTTCCGCACCTTCTTCCAGATTTCCCTGCCGCTGTTGGCACCCGGCATCGTGACCACTGCATTGTTCGCCATTGTAGCGACGTGGAACAACTACTTCCTGCCGTTGATCATGTTGAAGGATTCCAACTGGTACCCGTTGACGATCGGTTTGAACCAGTGGAAGGACCAGGCTTCAACCGCAGGCGGTCAAGCTATCCAAAACCTCGTGATTACCGGTTCGCTGATCACGATCATCCCTCTGGTGATTGCGTTCCTGTGCCTGCAGAAGTACTGGCAGTCAGGCCTCGCCGCAGGCGCCGTCAAGGAGTAACCTCTGGCTCCCTCTGACGGGAACTGGCCGCGGAGCGGACTGAGGGTGGTCATATGGGAATTCGACTGGCGACCACCCCCAGTCAGCTTCGCTGACAGCCCCGCCAGCGGGGGCGGCCTCTCTGGTGTTCACAACCTGCAAGCACAGCACTTCCCGCAAACCGATACAATAAAGGATTTGATTAATATGACTACTCATAGAGCATTTAGGTGGCCGTCCCTGCTGACGGAATCCGGCCGCGGCATCGCGTTCGGCGGCGACTACAACCCGGACCAGTGGCCCGAGGAGACGCTGGACGAGGATATCCGTCTCATGGGTGAGGCCGGCGTGAACGTCGTATCGCTGGCAATTTTCAGCTGGGACAAGATCGAGCCGGTCGAGGGCGCGTTCACGTTCGAGTGGCTCGACCATGTGATCGACAGGCTCGGCAGAGCCGGCATCGCCGTGGACTTGGCCTCCGCCACAGCCGCCGCGCCGCTGTGGCTGTACGAATCCCATCCAGAGGTGCTGCCGGTAGACCGGTATGGTCATACCGTCAACGCGGGCTCACGCCAGTCGTGGCAGCCCACAAGCCCGGTGTTCAAGGAATACGCGCTGCGCCTGTGCCGCAAACTTGCCGAACACTACAAGGACAACCCGTATGTGACCGCCTGGCACATGGGCAACGAATACGGCTGGAACAACCGCTACGACTACTCCGACAACGCCTTGGCCGCGTTCCGCACGTGGTGCGAGGCCAAGTACGGTACCATCGACGCGTTGAACGAGGCGTGGGGCACGGCCTTCTGGTCGCAGCACGTGAACAGTTTCGACGAGGTGCTGCTGCCACGTCACATGGGCGGCGACGCCATGGTCAACCCGTCGCAGCAGTTGGATTACGAGCGGTTTGGCAACGACATGCTGCTCGACTTCTACAAAGCCGAACGCGACGCCATCGAGCAGATCTGCCCCGACAAGCCGTTCACCACGAACTTCATGGTCTCCACCGACCAGTGCGTCATGAACTACGCCAAATGGGCGGATGAGGTGGACTTCGTGTCCAACGATCACTACTTCCATGAGGGCGAATCCCACCTGGACGAACTCGCCTGCTCGGACGCGCTCATGGACTCCCTCGCGCTGGGCAAGCCGTGGTACGTGATGGAGCACTCCACCTCAGCCGTGCAGTGGAAGCCGCTGAACACACGCAAACGGGCCGGCGAACTCATGCGCGACTCCCTGGCCCACGTGGCCATGGGCGCCGACGCCATCTGCTTTTTCCAATGGCGGCAATCCAAGTCGGGCGCCGAGGCGTTCCACTCCGCCATGCTGCCCCACGCGGGCTCCGATTCCAAGGTCTTCCGCGGCGTATGCGAGCTCGGTAAGGCGCTGAAGACCCTCTCCGACGCCGGGCTGCAGGGCACTGAGCTCGAGCGTGCCGGCACGGCGATCCTGTTCAGCGCGGAATCCGAATGGGCCACACGCTCCGAAACCCTGCCCAGCATGAAACTCAACCACTGGCACGACGTGCGCGACTGGTACCGCGGCTTCCTGGATGCCGGGCTGCGCGCGGACGTGGTGCCGCTCGCCTACGACTGGACCGGCTACAAAACCATCGTGCTGCCCACCGTGCTCAGCCTGTCCGACGAAGACGTTCTCCGTATCGCCGACTTCGCGAAGGCCGGCGGAACCGTCATCGTCGGCTATGCCACCGGCCTGATCGACGAGCACTTCCACATCGGCCTCGGCGGCTACCCCGGCGCCGGCAACGGGCTCCTACGCGACATGCTCGGCATCCGCTCCGAAGAATTCAACATCCTCGGTGAAGAAGCCGAAGGCGAGCCCAGCGAAATCAGCCTGTCCAATGGTCTGATGACCCGCCTGTGGCAGAACGACGTGACTTCCGTAGCCGCGGACACCACAGTGCTTGCCTCTTACGCAGGTGAGTCCGCCGCCGACTGGGAGCTGGAGCGCACCCCCGCCATCACCAGCCGCCCCTATGGCAACGGTACCGCCATCTACGTGGGCTGCGACCTCAACCGTCACGACATTGCCCAGTTGCTCAAAGCACTTGGCTCCCGATGGCAGGAGTTGTCGGCGCAGCCGACTGAGAGTGGTCAAACTCCAACCTATCCCACCACAGATCCCCGCATCCTGCACACCATCCGCCGATCCGCAGACGGCTCCACCCGCTTCGATTTCTACCTCAACCGCTCAAACCAGCCCGTCGCCATCAACGGTGTGGAAGGTGATCCCATCATCGCCCACCGTTGCGAGACTGACGCCGTTGGATATACGCTGAACCGCAACGCCATTCTTATCGCTAAAACGTCCTGCTAAACCGCGCTAGAATGGCAATGTTGTCCGGATAGAGGAGTGCGGCATGAGCGACGAGAAAACAGCCAAGCGTCGAGTGACGCTACGCGATGTCGCTCAGGCCGCCGGTGTATCGCTCAAAACTGCATCGAACGTGATCAACGGCTCCGGGCGTATGACGGATGAGACCCGTGCCAAGGTCGAGTCGGTCATTAAGGACCTCGACTACCGAGTCAACGTGGCCGCCCGCAACCTCAACCGCGATCACACCGGCTTCATCACCCTCGCCGTGCCTTCGCTGATTCCGCCATATCTGGCCGAGCTCGCCAACCGCACCATCGAGGCCGCCCGTCAGCGCGACTATTCCGTATACGTCACCACGTATGCGGAAGGCTCCGCGAAAGGCGCGCGCGATCTGCTGAAGAAGTTCAACTCCACGGTGTCCGATGGCATGATCCTTTCCATGAGCGAGGTGGAAAACATTTCGCCCGATGATCTGAAGGTTGATTTTCCGCTGGTCATCGTTGGCGCGCGTACCACGTGGGGCATTGTGGATCACGTGACCCTAGACGATGTATCCGCAGCCGCCATGGCCGCGGGCTACCTGTATGACCGCGGTTCCACCAGACTTGCAGTGATCGGTGCCCGTGACGTTTACGACGAAGAGGCATTGCTGAATGCCGTAGAAGGCAACGCGCAGCTGCGTCTGCGCGGCATCATCGAAGAGACCCGTAGGCGTGGGCTCTCCTTGGATCCGCAGCTGATTGGCAACACCGATCAGGATTGGACCATCGGAGCCGGTGCCCGTGTGACCCAGCGGCTCATTGATTCCGGCGTGCCATTCGACGGTGTGATTGCCTTGAACGATCAGTTGGCCATCGGCGCATTGACCGCTCTGCGCACCGCTGGTTATGAGGTGCCCGTGCAGGTGCAGGTCATCGGCTTCGATAACAACGAGGAAGCCCCCTACCTGCAGATTCCGCTGACCACCATGGATTCCCGCCTTGACTGGACGGCTTCCACGGCAGTGGATCGCATCCTCGGACGCATCGACGGCAGCATCACCAAGTCCGAACTGCTCACCACCGAATCCCAGGTCATCGCCCGCGCCTCCACACGCTGAACGACATTGCTGTAATGCTGGTGTTGCTGTACTGGGCCGTACGAGGCGTTGATACACCGGTTGACCAACACGGCATAAAGTGCTAAGGTGACGATTGCGTGGTACACAGCTGTACCGCGTGGCGCATAAGGAAAGGAAGCGCCAAGCATCACTGGGCGTTCGTTCTGAGCGTTCACCATTCAAAGGAGAAAAAGCATGCGCCGAAATACCGCGCTTACTCGCATTATGGCATCCGGCGTGGCCGCCATAATGCTCTGCGCAGGAGGCACGTTCACTGTAAACGCCGCCGAAGAAGAACCAGTTAAAGCCGACGTCTCGGTCAAGGCCATCCAAGGCTTAAGCGATGATTTCATCGGCGGTATGGACGTCTCATCCATGCTCTCGCTGGAAGAAAGCGGCGTCACGTTCAAGAACGCCAATGGCGAGGTCGAGGATTTGTTCACGTTGCTCAAGGAATCCGGCGTGAACTATGTGCGTCTGCGTGTGTGGAACGATCCGTTCACCGCAGACGGCCAAGGATATGGCGGCGGCAACGTCAACGCCGATCGCGCACTGACCATGGCCAAGCGAGCCACGGCAGCAGGGCTGAAAGTGCTGGTCGACTTCCATTACTCCGATTTCTGGGCCGACCCCAGCAAGCAGCAGGTGCCCAAGGCGTGGAAATCCTTTGAAGGCGACGCGGACAAAACCGCCGACACCGTATACGACTACACCAAGCAGACTCTGACCACGTTCAAACAAGCCGGCGTGGACGTCGGCATGGTGCAGGTCGGCAACGAAACCACTGCGAAAATCGCCGGCATCTCCGGCTGGGACGGCATGTCCAAAGTATTCTCCGCAGGTTCCAAAGCCATACGCGAAGTGCTCCCCGAAGCCAAGGTCGTCATTCATTTCACCAACCCGGAGAAAGCCGGCACCTACGCCACTTACGCCAAACAGTTGAGCAACCACAATGTGGATTACGATGTGTTCGCCAGCTCCTACTACCCGTTCTGGCATGGCACCACCGAAAACCTCACCAGCGTGCTCAAGAACGTGGCCTCCGCTTATAAGAAAGATGTGATGGTGGCGGAAACGTCGTGGGTATACACCTTGGATGATGGCGACGACGATTCCAACACAGTGCCCAGTAAAGTAACCGCCGATAACCTCAAGAAATACGACATCAGCCCGCAAGGCCAGGCCGATGAGATTCGCGCGGTCGCCGAGGCCGTGAACAATATCGGCGACAATGATGGCGATGGCGAAAACGACGGCCTGGGTGTGTTCTACTGGGAGCCCGCATGGGTGCCCGTGGGCACCGGCGGCAAGGATAACGCCGAACTGGTGGATACGTGGAACAAGTACGGTGGCGGCTGGGCCACTGAAGCGGCCGGCGAATACGATCCCAATGACGCCGGCCTGTACTGGGGCGGCTCAGGTGTCGATAACCAAGCTTTGTTCGATTTCGATGGCAAGGCGCTCGCCTCTCTGCCGACGTTCAAGTACATTCACACCGGTGCCGTCACCGATCATGTGTTCACCAAGATAGATCCAGTGGAGATTACCGCGACTGACTCGGATTCCATCGACGCGATCAAAGCGCAATTGCCGAGTGAGGTGGCCGCACACTATCAGGATGGGGTGGACGAGACCGAAACCGTGACCTGGCAATCCGCTGCGCTTGACTGGATTCGTGGCGCAGGCACATACACCATCACCGGCACCACCAACGCTGGCCACGACGTGACCGTCACCGTCACCGTCACCGCCACTCCCGCCAAGGATTACGTAACGGACGGCAGCTTCGAGAACGCTGAGAACGATAAGAACTGGACCATTGCCGGCACCGGTGCGTCCGTCACCGAAGACAGTGGCAACGCCGCCGACGGCAAGCGCGCGCTGAAGTTTTGGGCATCCGATGCCTACAGTTTCTCCGCCACGCAGACCATCACCGGACTCGAGCCTGGCGAATACGTGCTGACCGCCATGAGCCAAGGCGCGGCAGCGGACAACGCCGCTATTACCGATGGTGTGGCCCTCTCCGCCACAACGGGTGGCAAGACCACGTCCGATGCGCTGGAACTCAACGGTTGGGTTAAGTTCGATACCGCCACCGTGCCTGTCACCGTGGGTGCTGATGGCACAGCGACCATCACCATCACGGGCAACCTGCCTGCCGACGCATGGGGCAATGTGGACAAGGTCTCACTCGTCAAAAAGACCGAAACTCCGGTGAAGCCATCCACGGAGAACCTGGACAAGGCCGTGGCCGAAGCCGGGAAAATCAATCGCGATGAGTACACCAACGAGTCGCTCGCCAAACTCGATCAGGCGCTTGCCGCCGCTGACGTGCTGCTTGCCGGCAGCACCTACACCGAGCAGGACGTGAACGATGTGATCAAGCTTGTTGCCGATGCCATTGCCGGCCTCGCCCAAAAGGAGGTCTCCAGCCTGACCGTCACGCCAAGCAAAACCACCTATCAGGTGGGCGATGCCATCGATGCCGACCATGATCTCAAGGTCGTGGGCAACTATTCCGCAGGCATGGGCAACGTGACGCTTTCCGCCGACCAGTTCACGCTCGATTACGATTTCTCCGCTCCCGCTGATGCGGCGAAGGTTACCGTAACGCTCAAGTCGAATCCGAATGTCACCGAAACCTATACGGTTGCGGTTACCGCTCGGGCCGAAGGTGGTTCCGGCAACGGCTCGGACGGTGCGGGTAATGGCGGGGCTACTATCAATCCCGATACGGGCGAGGGCGATAAGACCAACGGTGCGAATGGCGACAAGATCACTGGTGTGCTGAGCAATACCGGTAGCGCGGTGACTGCCGTGGGTCTTGCGGTTGTCGTTCTCGGCGTGGCCGGCGGGGTCTCGCTTGCTTTGCGTCGTAAGCGCTCCTGATAGAGACTGATGCGGCATTATGATGCGGTTGCCGGCAGCCGGCGACCGGCTGCCAGATGCCATCTGTCGGCTGTCGTTTATCGGTTGTCGGCTGTCAGATGCGTCTGTCTCGGCGCAGCGATGCGATTCTGTCCCGGTTCGTGCATCAATCGTTTGATGTGGGTACCAGGACAGAAATCACTGTCCTGGTTTGCGAAAACGGGTGTTTTTCGCGTACCGGGACAATTCCCGTTGCCCCGGTTTGCACGTCAATCGTTCTACGTGAGAACCGGGACAGTATGTTGATTTCGGGATTGGCTGTATTCCGCCGATTCTGTTTGTCGGGGTATGTGGACTTTGGGGATTGTCTTGTCCTGGTTCTCGAAAATGGCCCGAAATTGCGTACCGGGACAACGATTTCTGCCCCGGTGCAAACGTCAATCGATTGACGCCTGTACCGGGGCAAATTCGCGCCCGGGAACAATAGGGCGAGGGCCGGTCGCAGGAGTAGAGCGTGATGTTGTCATGATTGCGCCCGGCTCTCCCACACGGAAGGCCGGGCGCAATCATGCCGTTTGGTTGCAGCACCCGCACATCGCCTGCATAACCGTGTACAGTGGCGTGTAGTTGCAGTACATGAAGGAGCATCACAAGCCATGACCAACGGACACATCAATCCCGCCAACGTGCCGGACATCGCCTTGAAAGACGGCCATTCCATTCCGCAGGTCGGCCTTGGCGTGCTACGTATCGATGACGAGGGCGTGGCCCCTGTCGTCGAATCTGCGCTGGAAGCCGGATACCGCCACATCGATGGCGCCGCCGGATACAACAACGAGGCCGGCGTGGGTCGTGCGCTCGCCGCTTCCGGATACAACACCGGCGCCAAGCGCGAGACCCTGTGGGTCACCACCAAGCTGCGCGACTCCGAGCAGGGCTACGACTCCGCGCTCAAGGCATTCGACAACTCCCTGAAACTCCTCCAGCTCGATTACGTGGACATGTACATGATCCATTGGCCCACGCCGTTCGACTGGCGCAGCACCGACACCTGGAAGGCGTTCGTCAAGCTGCGCGACGAAGGCATGGCACGCACGCTCGGCGTATGCAACTTCATGCCCGCCGATCTGAAGCGTCTGCACGGGGAGACCGGCGCATGGCCGGCCGTCAATCAGATTGAGCTGCACCCCACGTGGCAGCAGCGCGAAGTGGTGGCGTTCTGCAAGAAGCACGGCATCGCCGTGGAGGCCTACTCGCCGATGGCGCGTGGCGCCGACCTCAACGCCGGCGACGGCACCATCGAGAAGATCGCCGCCGCCCATGAGGTCAGCCCGGCCCAGGTGATTCTGCGCTGGCACATCGAAAACGGCACGATCATCATCCCCAAGTCCGTGCATGCCGACCGTCAGAGGGAGAATCTCGACCTGTTCGGCTTCGCCCTGACCGCCGATGAACACGCTGCCATCGACGCCCTCGACGGCCCCACCCGCGCCGGCCACGACCCCCTCACCTTCACCTATGCGTGATTGATGGCACGTCGTAACGCCCACTTCCGCCGTCGTTTCAACGCCTCTGGACCGCTGGAGCGCGTGCTGATTCTCATCGTTCTCGCCGTAGCAATCGGCGTGACCATCGGCCTGTTACTGCCGCAGGTCAGCTCCGACGTGGCCAAAATCACCGGTGGCTACACTGCCACCGGTTCAGCCGCCGACACTTTGAACGCGCTCGCCGTAGACGACAACCAAAGCTCCTCCGGCTACGACCGCGATTCCTTCGGTTTCCGCACCACCGACGTCGACGGCAATGGCTGCGACGTACGCGACGACGTGCTCGCCCGCGATCTCACGGACATCACCTACAAATACGCCGGTTCCTGTGTGGTCGAGTCCGGCACACTGGCCGATCCGTACACCGCCCAGACCATCCATTTCGTACGTGGCCGCGCCACCAGCGCCAAAGTGCAGATCGACCATGTGGTGGCCCTTGAAAACGCTTGGCAATCCGGTGCGCACGACTGGTCCACTGCCAAACGCCATGAATTCGGCAATGACCCCTATAACCTGCTGGCCGTCGACGGTCCGGCCAATCAGGAGAAGGGTTCGGCTTCCGCCGCCTACTGGCTACCCACCAACGCCGACTACCGTTGCGACTACGTGGCCCGCCAGATTGGCGTCAAAGACAAGTACCAGCTCACCGTCACCTCCCAAGAAAAGGACGCCATGCTCGCCGTCCTCCATACCTGCCCGGGCCAGGCCGTGCCCGCAGACGAATAGGGGCTACCGCTCAGGATTGTTGAGCATAGGTGCCTGCCCCTCGTCATAAGCGCGCAGGAGCCGTCGGAGCAAAAATGTGGTGAAGTATGGTGCGGTGAACACGTGTTCGCTGCTACCGATATTGCCGGCGGATAGTTTCACGCCGAACTGAATTTCCGGATAAGAATCCGAAGCGATTAGCGTCCGCATGGATTTGGCGGTGCCTTTTTTCGATTTCACCTCCACCGGCACCAGCCATTCGCGCGTGCGGACGAAGAAATCCTGTTCCAGTGTGGAATCCTCTTTTTTGTAGTAGTACAGGTCATAGCCGGATTTCCGTAGCGCTTCAGAGACGATGCTCTCGTACATAGCACCCTTATAGACACCAAGATTACGATTGGCCCGTAGATCATCACTGGCCTCGTCGTCAAGCATCGCTACGAACAGACCGGTATCGCCGAAATATATCTTGAACTTGTTTTCGTCATAATTGCCTTTCAACGGCAGTTCAGGATAGGACATACATCGGCAGATATTCACCATTCCCGAGGTTTCAAGCCATTCCACGCATCTTCGATAGTCTTTGAAACGCGCTCCGCTGGCAACCTTGCTGATTTGGAACTTCTTGTTTTCCTTGGCGAGTTGCACGGGAATATGGTTGAACACGTTGAGAATTCGTGCCTGATCGAGTCCTTGCGCGTATTTGCGGATATCCTCCTGGTAGTCCAAAATAAGCTGGCGCTGCAATTGCAGTGTTCCCTCGAACGTGCCAGTGCGTATATGGGAGGCGACAACCGCAGGCATGCCGCCAAGCACGCAGTAATCCATAAATGCCGTGGAGAAGACGTTCATTTCCACTTCAGAGAATGGCGTAGCATCACACAGGTGGGTGAACATGCTTTCGATGACGGCCTCATCGTATCCGCGAGCCCACAGAAATTCTTCGAAGTCCAACGATCGCATTTCGTAGTCGGTCTTATATCCCACGCTATTGCTTTCGATTTGCTTATAGCTGATGCCCAACATTGAATCGCTGCAAATCACATCATATTTGCCGTCGATTTTAAAGAACTTCAGTGCAGTGGCGATATCAGGATGGGCCTGGATTTCGTCGAAAAAGATGAGCGTATCGCCCGGAATGAACTTTTTGGCTGGGTCGATCAGGGAAATATTGCGGACGATGGTATTCGCGCCATAACCGTCCGCAGTGATTGCACGATATTTCGGTTCCTCAACGAAGTTGATTTCCACTACCGAACGGTAGTTGTGTGCGGCAAAGTAATCGATAGTCTCTGTCTTGCCTACTTGACGAGGGCCCTTGATGATTAGCGGGGAGCGATTCGGGTCGGATTTCCATGCATTGAGATAGGCATCGGCTTTGCGTTTGAGATACATGAGGAGCCCCTTTCCGAATTACTGCTATATCAATGATTTTACACTTTCATGAGCGAGTTTTCTACCGTCTGGCACATTTCATGAGCGAGTTTTCGGCGGTTTTTCACATTTCATGAGCGAGATGGCGGGAGATGCCAGCTGCCAGTCCGCCGGTCATCCATCAATCGTCCGCAGATTGTCTGTTTGTTGACTCGGGAAACATGCCTGCGCTATAACTGTGCGCGGTATGAAGGGAACAGGTACAAACGATATGGCGGTAACACACACCGCGGCAGATGTCACTGCGGCAACCACTATGACGAACGCTGTGGCAGACATCGAACAGGAAACACCGGAAATCGAGAAGGAACGCCAGCTTGCTGGAGTCGGAACCGGGACCGGAGCAGGGGCGAACAACAAGAAAAAGCCGCATGACCATGCGCTGGCCAGCATCCTTGGTCCCGCGTTCGTGGCGGCCGTGGCCTACGTCGATCCTGGTAATGTGGCGGCCAACATCACCTCCGGTGCGAGGTACGGCTACCTGTTGGTATGGGTGCTGGTGCTCGCCAATGCCATGAGCGTGCTTATCCAGTATCAGTCCGCCAAACTCGGCATCGTGACCAACAAATCCTTGCCGGAACTGCTGGGTGAGCGTATGAGCGACGCCGGCCGATTCATGTTCTTTATGCAGGCTGAAGTCATCGCCATCGCCACCGATCTGGCCGAGGTGATCGGCGGTGCCATCGCCCTGAACCTGCTGTTCGGATTGCCGCTGTTCATCGGCGGTTTGGTGATTGGCACAATCTCCACGGTGATGCTGTGGTTCCAAGGCGGCAAGACGCAAACCACGTTCGAGCGCATCATCATCGTGATGCTGCTGGTGATTACGTTCGGTTTCATCGCGGGTCTGTTCGTAGCCCCGCCGAACCCCGGCGAAGTGGTCAAGGGCATGATTCCACGCTTCCAAGGCGCCGACTCGGTGTTGATGGCCGCCTCGATTCTGGGCGCCACCGTGATGCCGCACGCCATCTACCTGCACTCCACGCTGGTGAACGACCATTACGCAGGCGGCGAAAAGCCGTCGATCAAAACGCAACTGAAAGGCTCGAAAATCGATGTGGCCTGGGCGCTGTTGCTGGCCGGCACCGTGAATCTGGCGATGCTGGTGCTCGCCGCCAACTCGCTGCATGGCATGTCTGGCACGGATTCCATCGACGGCGCACAGCGGGCGATCACGCAGGTGCTTGGCCCGGTGATCGGCACGATCTTCTCCATCGGTCTGCTGGCTTCGTCGCTGAGTTCCACATCGGTCGGCACGTATGCCGGCTCGGAAATCATGCACGGTCTGCTGCACGTTAACGCCCCGATGTGGGCCTGCCGCGTGGTCACGCTGGTGCCGGCACTGATTGTGCTGTGGTTCGCCAAGGACCCGACTCAGGCGCTGGTCATCGGCCAGGTGGTGCTTTCCATCGGCATCCCGTTCGCCGTGATTCCGCTGATGCGATACACGCATGACAAGGAACTCATGGGCAAGTGGGCTGATGGAACCGTCAAGCACGTGATCTTCATGATCGTCGTGGCGCTGATTGTGGCGCTCAACGTGCTGCTGATTGTCCTGACGCTGATGGGCAGGGCGTAATAGACTCCAGCTGAAATCCTGCGATAGCACAACATAATAAGAAGCCCCGGTGTTGGAAACCGGGGTTTCTTATTATGTTGAGAATGGTTGGATCTGCCGTCAGTTCGCAGCCATACGCCGCGCACGCCGTTCGCGCAGCGAACGCAGGGAAATAATGTCTCGCGTACGACCGGCACCGTCGCCCTTGACGCCGAAGAACACCATCAACACCATTGCCAGACAGATCATTGTGGAGATGCGCAGCGCCCATTGAATGCCGAAAATCGAAGCGGCGACGGCGGAGGCGCCGCCCTGCTTATGCAAAGCGGCAAACGTTTCCATCAGAATCACCAACACGGGTGCGCCCACAGCGCCCGCAATCTGACGCGCGGTATTCGTCACCGATGATCCGGCGGACACTTCGCTCGGCCCGTTCAGGCAATTCAGGGACCACGTGGTAATCGGCATCAGCAGGAAACCCATGCCGATCTGACGGATGAACTGGCAGATCGATACCCACCAGATCCACGTATCCATCGCCACCAGCGACATGCCCAAGGTGCCAAGGGTCAACACAATCGAACCGAACAAAGCCACGGGTCGTGCGCCGAATCGATCCATCGCACGGCCGCCGAAGAACTGGGAGACGCACTGGCCGATAGCGCCCGGCAACATGATCAGACCACTCATCGTGGCAGAATACCCACGGTCGGTCTGGATGTAGAGCGGCATGATGACCAGAATCGAACTGAAGGCGAAAAATGCCAGCGACGCGGTAATGGTGCCGACGGTGAACGAACGGTTCTTCAGCACTTCCAAGTCCAGCAGCGGCGGCTGGGGGAGTGCCGACTTGTCCTTGGCTACGGCCTCACGATAGCGCTTGCCGGCGCGCAGGTTACGCAGCACGAACCATACGATGCCGATCAGACCCACAACCATAGGTCCCCACGTTACCGGCGCCGTAAATCCATAGGTCTCCGAATTGGTGAAGCCGAACATCAGCCCGCCAAAGCCAATCACCGACAGGCTCACCGAGAAAAAGTCCGCGCGGGCAGACGGGTCATGCGAACCGAAATTATGTAGTCCGAACATGGCCGCCACCAGCGAGACCACGCCAATCACGGTCATGGTCAGGAAGATGGAACGCCAGCCATTGGCGTCGGTCTGCCAGCCGCCCAAGGTGGGGCCGATTGCCGGAGCCACGCTCATGGCCATGCCCACGGTGCCCATGGCAAAGCCGCGTCGGGACAGCGGGTAGATCGAGAACACCGTGATCTGCAGCACCGGCCACATCACGCTCGTGCCGGCAGCTTCGAGCACGCGCCCGACCAGCACCCATACGAAGTTTGGCCCCAACCATGCCAGCAGGGAGCCGACCGTGAACACCGCCATTGAGCAAATCACGATCTGGCGGGTGGAGAAGCGCCGGGTCAGAAACGCGGTCAACGGCACCATGACGCCCATGACCAGCTGGAACACGGAGGTGAGCCACTGCCCGGTGGTTACGGAGATGTGGAATTCGGAAACGATAATCGGCAGCGCGGAACTCAGCTGCAGCTGCGTGAAGTTGCCCACGAAGGTAATAAAGGTCAATATCGCGATGGAGATGAACGCCGCCCGGCTGAGTTTGCCGTCTACATATGATTCCTCGCGGCTCAGCACCCGCTGCAGTTCGCCGCGACGATTTTTGATTCCCCGAGCTCCGTTCATTCCACTCACGTGCATACTCCACTCTCGCTGATCGACCGCAACAACGCATCAGGCAGTCTCTCAAAGCAACCCCAACACGCTACACCCAGGGGTAGTCCGTCGAGATGCAATGCCGAGATGACTGGCCGCCCGGTTGCAGAGCAAATTAGTCCCGTTATTCGAGACGTCAAAATGAACGTAGTTACTATCCGATCACGTTCGCTATGTGGTTTTCCAACCCCATTACCATGTTTGGTAGGCCCCGATGGTCGGGGCCGGGTCGCCGGTTCCGGT
>JACXXQ010000027.1_pt1 | contig 121010 bp, 117 predicted proteins | sample 8621361 | NCBI WGS metagenome assembly JACXXQ01 (sample SAMN15503820, study PRJNA645414) | gut metagenome | isolation source: feces | host: Bos taurus | place: USA | collected 2016 | reverse complement strand
TTTTCCTACATCAGGGGGTCTTTTGTCACTGTCCGTTTTTACTGGACCTGTTCACCGCAACGCGAAGGGCGCTTTTTGCGTTGTAACAGGAAAAAAGGGAATACAGAACCGGAATCGGCAGGGGGGATTACAGCAGAATGGCCAGTAGCACCGCCGTTCCGGCGCAGCACAGGCAGGCGTAGGCCCGCTGATCGGAAAAGGTTCTGTCGTCGGTTGCGCGAATTGCGCCAATTGTGAAATACGGCGCCATTCCCGCCAGCAAGGCCAGCAGGGCAAGCAGAATGAGTTCTGCCATGGGCGGTTCCTTTCCCCAGCGCGAAGCCGGCTCTTTTTCCTTTATTGTAAGGAAGGAAAACAGCGGCTGTCAAGCACAGTGGCTTGTCAATTCCGAGGGGGAATGGTATAGTTTATAAATAGAGAAGAATGGAAGGGGCACCCGCCTCTTCCCGCGCACCGCCGGTGCGCCCAGAAAGGACCTTTTTATGGTAACCATCAAGGATATTGCAGATATTGCCAATGTGAGCACCACCACGGTGTCCAACGTGATCCACGGCAAAACCGAGAAGATGTCTCCCGAAACAAAACAGCGGATCGAGCAGCTTCTGCGGGAGAAAAATTATATCACCAACATGGGGGCGCGCATGATCGCCAGCAACCGCTCCAACCTGATCGGCGTGCTCATCAACAACCCCAGCTCCGAGGATAAAAACGCCCTGCAGGATCCCTATACCAGCGAGCTGCTGGGCGCCATCGAGCGGGAGATCCGCAAGAGCGGTTATTACATGATCGCCTATATTGCCGAGCAGGAGCAGAGCGTCACCGGCCATCTGGACGACGCTATCCGCATGGCCCAGAGCTGGAAGGTGGACGGCCTGATCGTGCTGGGTCTGGATACCCAGGAAAGCGAGTATCTGCTGGGGGCGCTCAAAATTCCGCTGGTCTTTCTGGACTGCTTCTGCCAGGATCCGGCCTGCGTGAATGTGGGCGTGGACGATGAATCCGGCGGCTACCAGATTACCCGTCATCTGCTGGAAAAGGGGCACCGGAGCATCTGTTTTCTGGCCGACCGGCCGGATCCCATCGACGTGGACGGCGCCCGCCTGCGGGGGCATATCCGGGCCCTGCGGGAATGGGGAATGGAATTCCGCAGCGATCATCTGGTGGTACTGCCCCGTGGCCGGGAGCAGCGGATGCGTGTGCTGGAAGGACTGTGGGGGGGCCGAACCAGCTTCACCGCGCTGCTTTTCACCTCGGACTACTACGCCAGCGACGCCATGCGCTTTTTCCAGCAGCGGGGTGTGCGGGTGCCTCAGGATCTTTCCATCACCGGCTTTGACGACAACTATTTTTCCCAGATCGTGACCCCGGGCATCACCACCATCCGGCAGGATGTTTCCCGCAAGGGGACGCTTGCGGTGGAAAAGCTGGTGGGGATTCTGGCGGGGGATACCGCGCAGGCCACCAGCAGCATTCTGCCCATGCAGCTGGTGGAGCGGGACTCTGTGCTGGACCGGAACGACCGGTGAACAGCCGAAAAACCAGGTGTGCAGCCGGGCGGTTTTGTTTGTTTTCAAACAGAACCGCCCGGCTTTTTTGCTTCGGAATCCATAGAAGCGGGGTTAAAAAGCGAAAACGAACAGGTTATACGCATAACTAAACAAAAAATTCATCGTTAATATTGCATAATGACGAAAGTTTGAAATTGTGGAAGCCTACGAAAAAGGCGATAGGCACATAAAATATGATAATATTCCGTTGACTTTTGCGCATAACTTACATATCATAAAGACAGCAAAAACAACGCGAAAAGGGCGGAAACACCATGAAAACTCGTCGATGGGTTCGTTTGCTGGCGGCGGGACTGGTTGCAGCTTTAGCGTTAGGCGGCTGTGGGCGGTCGGCCACAAACAACGAACAGACCTCGAACTGGAACTACGATCTGTACATCTACAACGGCAAGCCGCAGATTGCTGTCAGCTGGAGGAGCTGTGCAGCATTTACGAGCAGGAGACCGGGGTGCGCATCAAGACCCTCACCCTGGACGAGCCGGATGCACTGCGCACCGAGATGATCTCCAGTGCACCGCCGGCCATTCTCACCACCTAGACCGACACCATGATCGAGTGGCAGGAGGGCGGCTTCCTGCTGGACTTCAAGGATGCCCAGACCGAGGCCTTCCGGCAGCTGGCCGAGACCGTTCCGCAGGACATGCGCCTGAGCACCGATGGTTCCAACAGCTACGGCATCCCGTACAGCATCGAGGGCTACGGCCTTGTGGTGGATACCGATATGCTGGCGGATCTGTTCGGCGCAGACGGAAACGCGGTTGCGAAGGATCTGCAGCTGGCCAGCTACGAGGAATTTGAAGCAATGGTCAAAGCGGTGAATGCTTATGTGAACCAGGGGCAGGCGGCGCAGATTACCCTGAACGGCACTGCCTACCTGCTGCAGGCCGAAAAGCAGGGCCTTGCGAAAAATCTGCTGGGTGTGTTCGCGGTGGCCGGTTCCGAGACCTGGACCTACGGCGACCATCTGGTGAACGCGGCCATCTGCTCGGTGTTCAACAATGTGGTGGACGCAAATCTGGTGAGCCGCGAGGATGTGGACAAGCTGGACGGCCCCATGCAGCGCTACGCTCAGCTGCTGGATATGATGACCTCCTATGCGGTGTCCAAGGACGGCAAGATCAGCCGGGGCGGCGATTTCGTCAGCTCCACCATCAACGGCTATGACCAGTCAGTGCAGAACTTCGCCTCCGGCAAGGCACTGTTCCTGCAACAGGGCAACTGGGCCTACAACGATCTGGTGAGCGCCAACGCCGACCTGGCCGACAGCCTCACCTTCGTACCCCTGAAGTTCCCCTATCAGGAAGGGGATGTGACCGCCGAGGGTAAAACCGTGGAACAGCTGAATTCCTCCATCCCGGTGTTCGCTCCCTGCTATTACAGCATCAACACCCAGGTGAGCAAGGAAGAGCAGAAGCTGGCCGAGGAATTCCTGGTCTGGATGAACACCTCCGAAACCGGCCGCGATTTCATCGAGAACAAATTCTCCTTTATTCCCTACGACGCGGGCGAGGATGCCGTGGCCTCCAACAGCCTGAACGCCTCGATTCTGGAATACAAGGCCGAGGGAAATGTGCTCTCCAACCCTTACACCGGCGCACCGCCCACCTGGGCCAGCAAGGTGATGGGCAACATGATGCTGGAGGAGTATCTGTGCCGCGAGGGCAGCTGGACGCAGGAGGATTACCAGCACATCGCTCAGGAGGCGGTCAAGGGCTGGAAAAACCTGATGGATCTGTATTAAGAGGAGGAAGCTATGGAACGGTACTATAAAAAGTGGTTCATGCTGCTCACCCTGCCGGCCATTGTGGTGTTCGGCATGGTGGTAGTGGTCCCGTTTATCTTCGGTGTGCTGTATTCGTTTACCGGCTGGCGGGGCACCTACTTCGTGCAGATCGTGGACGGAGTCACCCAGAAGGTGGATCATTTCTGGCAGGCCTTCGTGGGGCTGCGCAACTACGCCAACGCCTTCCGCATTGAGGAATTCAAGGAGGCCATGCTCTACACCCTCGAGTTCACCATCATTGCCATCGTGATGATCAACGTGGTCAGCCTGCTCATGGCGCTGCTGGTCACCAAAATCAACCGGTTTTCGGCGGTGTTCCGGGGCATCTACTTCCTGCCCAACCTGCTGGGCGGCCTGACCCTGGGCTTCATCTGGAGCTTTATCTATGAGATCGTGTTCTCCAAGATCCTGTTCGGGCCGGAGGGCCTCATCCACATCGAGGCGCTGTGCTACATGACGCAGGACAGCACCAAGAACCTGTTCGCGCTGGCCTTCCTGGCGGTGTGGCAGATGGCGGGCTACATGATGATGATCTACATCAACGGCCTGAACAACATTCCCAAGGATATTTACGAGGCCGCCAGCATCGACGGTTCCACCGGTGCGCATACCTTCTTCAAGATCACCGTCCCCATGCTGATGCCCTCCATCACCATCGTGTTCTTCCTCACGCTGGCCAACTGCTTCAAGATGCTGGACCAGAACGTGGCGCTGACCAACGGCAACTTCAATACCCGTCTGCTGGCACTGCAGATCCTGAACACCACCCAGGACTACACCCCGCCGAACTACGGTCTGGCGCAGGCGCAGGCGGTCATCTTCTTCGTGCTGATCGCGGCGGTCAGTCTGGTACAGCTTTCCATTACCAAGAAAAGAGAGGTTGAGGCATAATGCGGGACAAACGAAAAACTGCCGGCATCTATCTGGTACTTACCATCCTTGCGCTGCTCACACTGGCTCCGCTGGCCTTTCTGCTGATCAACTCCTTCAAGAGCCAGGCCGAGATCGTGGACGATCCTCTGGCGCTGCCCAGTCACTTCACGCTGGAATATCTGGTGAACGCGGCCCAGACCATCCAGTTCCCCAAGGCGCTGGCCCTCACCATATTCATCACCGTGGTTTCGGTGGGTCTGCTGGTGATCATCTCCTCCTTTGTGGCCTGGATGATGGTGCGCACCAAGTCCCGGGCATCCAAGGCGCTTTATCTGGCCTTCAGCGCCGCCATGCTGATTCCCTTCCAGTCGGTCATGTATCCGCTGATTGAGCTGTTCGACGGCTTCGGCCTGAAGAACCTGGGCGGTCTGATCATCATGTACTGCGGCTTCGGCATGTGCATGTCCGTGTTCATGTACCACGGCTTCATCAAAAACATTCCCCTGTCTCTGGAGGAGGCGGCGGTCATCGACGGCGCCAGCATCTTCCAGCTGTTCTTCAAGGTGGTGTTCCCGCTGCTGCGCACCACCACCGTCACCGTAATCATCATCAATACCATGTGGATCTGGAATGACTATCTGCTGCCCTATCTGGTGATCGACAACGCCGAGAACAAGACCCTCACGCTGGAGCTTTATTACGCCAAGCAGATCGTGAGCCAGTACGGCAACCCCTGGGAGATGATCTTCCCGGCGGTGCTCATCTCCATCCTGCCGGTGGTCGTTCTGTTCCTGCTGCTGCAAAAGCAGGTGATGACCGGCATGACCGACGGCGCGGTAAAGGGCTGACCGGTCTTATACACACAAGCAAAGGAGCGAATCAACCTATGGAAAAAGCCTGGTGGAAGGAAAGTGTCGTCTACCAAATTTACCCCCGCAGCTTCTGCGACAGCAATCACGACGGCATTGGCGACATCAACGGCATCATCTCCAAGCTGGACTATCTGAAGGAGCTGGGCATCAATGTAATCTGGCTGTGCCCGGTATATCAGTCGCCCAACTGCGACAACGGCTACGACATCAGCGACTACCGCAGCATCATGCGGGACTTCGGAACCATGGAGGATTTTGACCGCCTGCTGGACGAGGTTCACAAGCGGGGCATCAAGCTGATCATGGATCTGGTGGTGAACCACACCTCCGACGAGCACGCCTGGTTCTGCGAGAGCCGCAAGAGCGAGGAAAACCCCTACTGGGATTACTATATCTGGCGGGAAGGCAAGGGCGACCAGCCGCCCACCAACTGGGAATCCTGGTTCAGCGGCTCCGCCTGGATCTACTGCCCCGAGTGCGGCATGTACTATCTGCACATCTTCGCGGAAAAGCAGCCGGATCTGAACTGGGAGAATGACCGGGTGCGGGCCGAGGTCTACGACATGATGAACTGGTGGTGCCAGAAGGGCATCGACGGTTTCCGCATGGACGTGATCAGCATGATCTCCAAGAAAGAGCCCTTTGCAGACGGCGTGGTGGAGCCGGGCCATCAGTACGGCGATCTGTCGCCCTATGTGATCCATGGCCCCCGGGTGCACGAGTATCTGCAGGAGATGAACCGGAAGGTGCTTTCCCGCTACGACCTGATGACCGTGGGCGAGACCGCAGGCGTCACCGTGGAGGATGCCAAAAAGTACGCGGGCTTTGAGCGGGGCGAGCTGAACATGGTGTTCCAGTTCGAGCTGATGGATCTGGACTTCGGCGACAGGGGCAAGTGGAACGATAAGCCCCCAGGCTGACCGCCATCAAACAGGTGATCAGCAAATGGCAGACCGGACTGGAAGGGGTTGCATGGAACAGCCTGTTCTGGAACAATCACGATCAGCCCCGCATTGTCTCCCGCTTCGGCGATGACGGCCGGTACAGAGAACTGTCCGCCAAGATGCTGGGCACCTGCCTGCACATGCTGCAGGGCACACCCTGCATCTATCAGGGCGAGGAGCTGGGCATGACCAACGCGGGCTTCACCCGCATGGACCAGTACCGGGACATCGAGGCGCTGAATGCCTACCGGGATTTTGTGGGCGGCGGTGTGTTTGACCACGACTACATGATGAGCTGCCTGCGCTACAAGAGCCGGGACAACGCCCGCACCCCCATGCAGTGGGACGACAGCCCCTACGCGGGCTTCTCGGACGTGGAGCCCTGGATTGAGGTGAACGAAAACTACCACCAGATCAATGCGGCCAGCCAGCTGGCGGACCCGGATTCCGTGTTCCATTATTATCAGAAGCTGATCCGGCTGCGCAAGGAGCAGCCGGTCATCGTCTACGGCCATTACGAGCTGCTGGACGCGGACAACGAGGCCGTGTTCACCTACACCCGGGAATACCAGGGCAAAAAGCTGCTGTGCGTGTGCAACTTCACCGGAGAGAACCAGACGGTGGAGCTGCCCGAAGAATTCCGCACCGGTGCGGCAAAGCGGCTGATCGGCAACTACCCTGAGCAGGAGACCCCGGGCGCACTGCGCCCCTGGGAGGCTCTGGTGCTGCTGATCGGGGAATAACAGAGCGGTTTACCTTATTTAAAATGCCGTGCACCGGCCCCAAAACGGCGCACGGCATTCCCTGTTTATCGCCCGGGCAGGGAACAAAAGAAAATATGAAAAATCCCCTTGACGGCGCCAGCCCGGCGTGATATACTAGACCGGTAAAGAAAGCAGCAACCGGTTTAGCCGCCGTGCTCACCTTGCGGCCCAGAGGGGCCCGGGTCATATCTGCGACAATCCGTTTTCAAAGGAAAAGGGGTCGCTTATGTATGCAACTGCGCGGCTGCCGATTCGGCGGCCGCGTTTCATTTTATCACAGTTTTGAAATCAAATTGGAGGTGTATCCACATCGCTACGAACGGCAAAAAAGAGCTTGAGATCAACGAGGGCATTCGTGACAAAGAGATCCGTCTGATCGGCGCGGATGGCAGCCAGCTGGGTGTGATGTCCAGCCGCGAGGCGCTGCGCATGGCCGAAGAGCAGAATCTGGACCTGGTAAAGATCGCCCCCCAGGCGGTTCCCCCCGTGTGCAAGATTCTGGACTACGGCAAATACCGCTTCGAGCAGCAAAAGCGTGAGAAAGAGGCCAAGAAGAACCAGAAGGTCGTCGAGATCAAGGAGATTCGCCTCTCGCTCAACATCGACACGAACGACTTCAACACCAAGGTCAACCAGGCCGCCAAGTTCATCAAGGCCGGCCACAAGATCAAGGTGTCCATCCGGTTCCGCGGCCGTGAGATGGCGCACACCAACCTCGGTCTGGAAGTGGAAAAGCGCTTCGCCGAGGCCCTGCCCGACGCGGTGGTGGATAAGCAGCCGAAGCTGGAGGGCCGCAGCATGCAGATGTTCATGAGCCCCAAGCCCAACAAGTAATTCAAACAACTAGGAGGAAATTAAAATGCCTAAGATCAAAACTCACTCCGGTGCGAAAAAGCGTTTCAAGCTGACCAAGAACGGTAAAGTAAAGCGCGGCCCCGCCTACCACAGCCACATCCTGACCAAGAAGAGCACCAAGCTCAAGCGCGGCATGCGTAAGAATGCCTACGCCGACAAGACCAACGCAGCTGCCGTGAAGGCCATGCTGCCCTACGCCTAAGCCTTATTTCGCTTAGACGGAACGGACTTTTTAACTTTTAGATTGTGACTGTAAAGGAGATATAAACAATGGCACGTATCAAAGGCGCTATGATGACCCGCAAACGCAGAAAGAAGACTCTGAAGCTGGCCAAGGGCTACTTCGGCAGCAAGTCCAAGCACTTCAAGATGGCCAAGCAGCAGGTCATGAAGAGCGGCAACTACGCTTTCGTTGGCCGTAAGCTGAAGAAGCGTCAGTTCCGCAACCTGTGGATCACCCGCATCAACAACGCTGTTCGCGCTCAGGGCATGAACTACTCCAGCTTCATGAACGGCCTGAAGAAGTCCGGCATCGAGCTGAACCGCAAGATGCTGAGCGAGATGGCCATCAACGATCCCGCTTCCTTCACCGCTCTGGTGGAGACCGCCAAGAAGGCTCTGTAAGTTGATAACCGAAAGCAACGCCCGCGCACGCGCACGGGCGTCGCTTTGTATCTGGGGGCTTGCCGCTCTGCCGCCAAAGGGCAGGCGGCGCTGCCCGCCGCCGGATGCAGACCAGATAAGGAACTGAACACATGCCAGAACGCATTACCAGCCGTGAAAACGGCAAAATAAAATATGCCTGCAAACTGGCCCAGAGCGCAGCCTTCCGCCTTGAAGAAAAAGCTTTCTTCGCGGAGGGCTTAAAGCTCTGCCAGGAGCTTGCAAAATCCTGCCCTATAAAGGTAATATATTATACGGAGAAAGCCCTGGCCAAAACGCCGGATCTGAAACGCTTTGACTGCGAGCAGTATCTGGTGCAGGACCATGTGGCCGAAAAGCTGGCGGGCACCCAGTCCAATCAGGGGGTGTTCGCGGTGTTCGGCCAGCCTGTGGCCAATTTTCTGGAGCTGCCCCGCAACGGCCGCTTTCTGGCGCTGGAACGGGTGCAGGATCCGGGCAACGTGGGTGCGCTGATCCGCAGCGCCGCCGCCTTCGGGTTCGACGGCGTGATCCTGAGCCCCGGCTGTGCCGATCCCTTCGGGCCGAAGGTGCTGCGCGCCAGCATGGGCGCGGCGGGTCGGATGCCGGTGGTCACCTGCCCGAATCTGGCCGACGCGCTGGCCCAGCTGCGGGCCTGGGGCAGCACCTGCCTTGCGGCCGCGCTGTACAACAGCCGCCCGCTGCATGAGGTGGATGGCGCTTACCCTGACGGGGTGTGCGTGGTCATCGGCAGCGAGGGGCAGGGCCTTTCCGACGGGGTGATCGCCGCCTGCGACGCGGCGGTGCGCATCCCCATCACCGGCAAGGTGGAAAGTCTGAACGCCAGTGTGGCGGGCAGCGTACTTCTGTGGCATTTTCGGGGGGAGATTCAGTGACGGATCGGCGGCAGCTGGAATGGCTCTGGTTTTCGGCGGTGCTGGGGGCAGGCGCGGCCCATTGCGGGCAGGTGCTGGCCCTGTACGGCAGCCCCGGGGAGCTGTATGACGCGGTGGGCAAAGAGGATATGTCCGGCCTGCTCACCCCGGCCCAGCTGCGCCGCTGCGAAACCCTGACGCCCCAGCGGTTCGAGCCTCTGCTGGCCCGCTGCGAGCGCATGGGCATCCGGGTGCTCTGCCTGGACGAGGAGGATTACCCCGCCCGGCTGGCCCCCCTTTCGGACGCGCCGCCCGTGCTCTTCTGCACCGGCGATGTGTCCGCCCTTTCCCAGCCGGCGAATGTGGCCATGATCGGCAGCCGCCGCCCCAGCAGCTACGGGGTGGAGGCCGCCGCGCTGATCGGCAGCCAGCTGGCCCAGGCGGGCGTCTGCCTTGTGAGCGGCCTGGCCGACGGGCTGGACAGCGAGGCCCACAAGGCCGCTGTTGCTGCCGGTGCGCCCACCGTTGGCGTGCTGGGCACCGCCATCGACAAAACCTATCCCGCAATCAACCGCCGTCTGCGCTCGGAAATGGAGCAGGGCTGCGGTGCAGTCATCAGTGAATTTGCCCCGGGGGAAGCCACCGGGGCGGGCGGCTTTCTTTTACGCAACCGGCTCATTGCCGCCCTTTCGGACGCGGTGTGTGTGGTGGAGGCCCGCCAGAAAAGCGGTACCATGAACACCGTAAACCACGCAAAGCGCTACGGCCGCACCGTATTCGCGGTGCCGGGCGCCATCTTCAGCCCTCTGTGCGGGGGCACCAACCAGCTGCTGGACGAGGGCCAGGCCCACGCCGCCAGCAGCGCAGCGCCGATTCTGCGGCATCTGGGCATCGAGCCCGCGCCGCAGGTCGCTTGTCGCCGGGCACGCCCGGCAGCCCCAACTTTAAGCGCCGAGGCCAAGGCCATGAAAAAGGCGCTCACCAGCCAGGCCCAGGGTCTGGAACCACTGGCCAAAGCGGCCGGCCTTTCCGCCGGCCAGGCGCTGGCCGCCCTGATGGAGCTGGAGGTCAGCGGCATTGCCGTTTCCGGCGCCGGCGGGCAGTACCGGCGCGCATAAACAGCCGCCCGTTCCCCGATGCAGGGGGGGCAGGGCGCTCTGTGCAAGGGAGAGTATTATGTCTAAGCTAGTTATCGTGGAGTCGCCTGCCAAGGCGAAAACCATTCGGAAATATCTGGGCGATGGCTACGAGGTCACCGCCAGCATGGGCCACATCCGCGACCTGCCCGCCAGCCAGCTGGGCATCGATGTGGACCACGACTACACCCCGCAGTATATCAACATCAAGGGCAAGGAAAAGCTCATCAAGGAACTGAAGAGCGAGGCCAAAAAGGCCGATCAGGTCTACCTTGCCACTGACCCGGACCGTGAGGGCGAAGCCATCAGCTGGCATCTGGCCCATCTGCTGGGTCTGAACATTGAGGACACCAACCGGGTCACCTTCGGCGAGATCACCAAGAAGGGCGTCACCGAGGGTATGGCTCATCCCCGGGCCATCGACATCGACCTGTTCAACGCCCAGCAGGCCCGCCGTATTCTGGATCGTCTGGTGGGCTACAAGCTCAGCCCGTTTCTGTGGCGCAAGGTGCGCCGGGGCCTGTCCGCCGGACGGGTGCAGAGCGTGGCCGTGCGGCTGATCGTGGACCGGGAAAAGGAGATCGAGAACTTCAAGCCCGAGGAATACTGGAATCTGGACGCCGTGCTTTCGCCGCCGTCCAGCCAGAAGAAATTCACCGCCCGCCTGTACGGCACCGCCGCGGGCAAAAAGCTGGAGGTCACCAACGAGGCCCAGGCCACGGGCATCGTGAAGGATCTGGAAGGCGCGGACTACACCGTGACCGAGCTCAAGCGCGGCCACCGCAAAAAGGTGCCCGCTCCGCCCTTCATCACCTCCACGTTGCAGCAGGAGGCCAGCCGCCGCCTGGGCTTCACCGCCACCCGCACCATGCGTGCCGCCCAGACCCTGTACGAAGGCGTGGACATCGCCGGCCGGGGCACCATGGGTCTGATCACCTACATGCGTACCGACAGCCTGCGCGTGTCCGACGAGGCGGTTGCCGGGGCCAAGGAGTATATCACCGAAGCCTACGGCGAGCGGTACGTCTGCCCCACCAAGCGCACCTACAAGAGCCGCAGCGCCACCGCCGCCCAGGATGCCCACGAGGCCATCCGGCCCAGCGTGCCCGGCCTGACCCCGGACGAGGCGGAAAAGAGCATCTCCGGCGACATCGCCAAGCTTTACCGGCTGATCTGGAGCCGGTTCATCGCCAGCCAGATGAGCGACTGCGAGCAGGACACCGTTTCCGCCCACATCACCGCGGCGGACTACCAGTTCCGGGCCAGCGGTTATGTGGTCACCTTCGAGGGCTTCACCGCCCTGTACGAGGAAGCCACCGACGAAAAGGAGAAAAAGGAGACCGCTCTGCCTCCGCTGGAGCAGGGCCAGACCCTGAAGCTGCGCTCCCTGACCCCGGAGCAGAAGTTCACCCAGCCTCCCGCCCGCTACACCGAAGCCACCCTGATCCGCAGTCTGGAGGAAAACGGCATCGGCCGCCCCTCCACCTACGCGCCCATCATCACCACCATCATCGACCGTGGCTATGTGGAGCGGGAGCAGAAGAAGCTCAAGCCCACCCTGCTGGGCCGCACCATCAACGACCTGATGATGCAGGAATTCCCGGACATCGTGGACGTGACCTTCTCCGCCGGTATGGAAAAGAATCTGGATAAGGTGGAAAACGGCAGCGCCGACTGGTGCGAGACCATCGACGCCTTCTACAAGGGCTTTGCCGCCGCGCTGGAAAAGGCCGAGAAGGACATGGAGGGCAAAAAGATCAAGGTGCCCGACGAGGAAACCGACGAGATCTGCGAAAAGTGCGGCCGCAAGATGGTCATCAAGACCGGCCGCTACGGCAAGTTCCTGGCCTGCCCGGGCTTCCCGGAATGCACCAACACCAAGCGTCTGGTGAAGGACACCGGCGGCAAGTGCCCCAAGTGCGGCGGCCGCATGCTGCTGCGCAAAAGCGCCAAGGGCCGTGTGTACTACGGCTGCGAGAACTACCCCAACTGCGACTTTATGACCTGGGATGAGCCGGTGGCCCAGACCTGCGAAAAGTGCGGCGCGACCCTGTTCAAGAAGGGCAGCCGCCTGTACTGCGCAAAGGAAGGCTGCGGCTTTGAGACTCAGGTGAACAAACAGTAACGGAGAATTATGGAAAAACGAGTAACGATTTTAGGGGCGGGCCTTGCGGGCTGCGAGGCCGCCCTCTGGCTGGCTGAACAGGGCGTGCAGGTTGACCTGTACGAGCAGAAGCCGGTCAAATTCAGCCCCGCCCACAAGAGTGAGGGCTTTGCCGAGCTGGTCTGCTCCAACAGCCTGAAGGCCGACCGGCTGGATTCCGCCTCCGGCCTGCTCAAGGCCGAGATGAAGCTGCTGGGCAGCCATCTGCTGAAAGCCGCCGAGGCCACCCGGGTGGCGGCAGGCGGCGCGCTGGCCGTGGACCGGGACGCCTTCAGCGCCGCGGTCACCGAAATGGTGAAGAGCCAGCCGAACATCACCCTGCACACCGGCGAGGTCACCGCCATCGACGAGAACCGGCTCACGCTGGTGGCCACCGGCCCCCTCACCGAGGGCGCTCTGGCCGACGAGATCACCCGGCTGACCGGGGGCGACAAGCTGAGCTTCTACGACGCGGCGGCCCCCATCGTCACCGCCGAAAGTCTGGATATGAACAGGGTGTTCTCCGCCAGCCGCTACGGCCGGGGCGACGCGGACTACCTGAACTGCCCCTTTAATAAGGAGGAGTACCAGGCCTTCCACGCGGCGCTGGTCAGCGCCGAGCGGGCCCCTCTGCATGAGTTCGACGGCAAGCTCACCGTCTACGAGGGCTGCATGCCCATCGAGGTGATGGCGGGCCGCGGGGCGGATACCATGCGCTTCGGGCCGCTGCGCCCGGTGGGCCTCACCGACCCCCGCACCGGCCACCGGCCCTGGGCCAACGTGCAGCTGCGGCGGGAGAACGCGGGCGGAACCCTCTATAACATCGTGGGCTTCCAGACCAACCTGAAATTCGGCGAGCAGAAGCGGGTGTTCTCCATGATCCCCGGTCTGGAAAACGCCGAGTTCGTGCGCTACGGCGTAATGCACCGGAACACCTTCCTGAACAGCCCCCACCTGCTGAGCCGGAGCCTGAACCTGAAAAAACACCCCATGGTGTATTTTGCAGGCCAGATCACCGGCTTCGAGGGCTACATGGAAAGCGCCGCCTGCGGCCTGCTGGCTGCCCGCAGCATTCTGGCGGCATTGAACGAACGCCAGCTGCCCAAGCTGCCCGCCGAGACCATGCTGGGCCAGCTGGTGCGCTACATCACCACCGAGAACAAGAACTTCCAGCCCATGGGTGCAAACATGGGCATCCTGCCCCCGCTGGCAGAGCATATCCGCGACAAGCGGGAGCGGTATCTGGCCATTGCCAACCGGGCGGTTGCCGCCATGGAGCAGTGGGCCGAAGAGACCCGATAAACAACAAACCGAACAAAACAGCATGGAAAGGGTGTGCAAACCATGAAAATCATTCTGGACGCAATGGGCGGCGACAATGCCCCCGCCGAGATCATCAAGGGTGCGGCCGCAGCGGTGGCCAGCTTCTGGCCGGAGGTGGAGATCATCGCCGTGGGCGATGCCGAGAAGATCGCCGCATGCGCAAAGGAAAACAACCTGAAGCTGGATCACATCGATATCGTGAACACCACCGAGGTCATTGAAATGTGCGACGAGCCCGCCAAGGCCGTGCGCACCAAAAAGGACTCCAGCATGGTGGTGGGCCTGAAGCTGCTGGCCGAGGGCAAGGGCGACGCCTTTGTTTCCGCCGGCTCCACCGGCGCGCTGCATGTGGGCACCAGCCTGATCGTGCGCACCGTGAAGGGCGTCAAGCGCCCGGCGCTGGCCACCATCATTCCCGGCAAGACCCCCTTCATGCTGCTGGATTCCGGCGCCAACGTGGAATGCCGCCCCTCCATGCTGGAGGCCTTCGGCGTGATGGGCAGCGTTTACATGGAGCAGGTCATGGGCGTGAAAAATCCCCGCGTGGCTCTGGTGAACAACGGCGCCGAGGAGTCCAAGGGTACCCCCACCTATGTGGAGGCCCACGCCCTGCTGAAGGCCAACAGCCGCATCAACTTTGTGGGCAACGTGGAACCCCGGGACATCCCCGCCGGCGCGGCCGACGTGGTGGTGGCCGACGGCTTCACCGGCAACGTGATCCTGAAGCTCACCGAGGGCCTGGCCAAGTTCTTCGGCGCAAGGCTGAAGGGCCTGTTCAAGAGCGGCGTCAAGGGCGCGCTGGCTTACCTGCTGCTGAAGGGCGGCGTGGCCGACTTCAAAAAGGGCATGGACGCCGACGAATACGGCGGAGCCCCCTTCCTGGGCGCGGCAAAGCCGGTCATCAAAGCCCACGGTTCCTCCAATGCACGGGCCATCCATCAGGCCATCCGGCAGGCAAAGCTCTGCGTGGAGAACGATCTGTGCGGCGTGATGGCCCGCAACCTGATCAGCGAAGAGAAAGAAGCGTAACAACATGCATCAGTTGGAAAACATCATCGGCTATACCTTTAAGGATCCCACCCTGCTGGAGACCGCCCTCACCCACACCAGCTTCGCCAACGAGAGCAAGACCCCCATCCATCACAACGAGCGGCTGGAGTTTCTGGGCGACAGTGTGCTGTCCATCGTGGTGGCGGACCATCTGTTCCACCAGTGGAAGGATCGGCCGGAGGGCGAGCTGACCCGTGCCCGGGCCAGCCTTGTGTGCGAGAGCGCCCTGTACGAGTTCGCCAAGGAAATCGACCTGGGCAGCTATCTGCGCCTGGGCAAGGGCGAGGAGCGGGGCGGCGGCCGCCACCGCCCCAGCGTGGTGAGCGACGCCTTCGAGGCCCTCATCGCTGCCCTTTATCTGGACGGCGGCATCGAGGTGGCCCGCGCCTTTATTTTGCCCTTCATCACCGAGGGCAAGACCGCCGAGGCGGACTACAAGACTCAGCTGCAGGAGGTTATCCAGCAGAACCCGGAGGAGCGGCTGCGCTACGAGCTGGAAGGCGAGGACGGCCCGGATCACGACAAGCGGTTCTCCATGGCCGTGTACCTGAACTCCAACCTGATTGGCCGGGGCGTGGGTCACAGCAAAAAGGCCGCCGAGCAGGCTGCCGCCAAGGAGGCCCTGCGCCTGATGGGCCTGGTGGACTGAATCGGGCCGGTGTGGCACGGAACACCCGGCGCCGCACCCGTTTTGCCCGGCACGAGAAAACAGCGCAGCCAGAGCTTGCTGCGCGGCTTTCTCCTGCCGGAGCACATCCCAATGATCCCAGGGAGGATTTATGGTATTAAAGGAACTAGAGATACAGGGCTTCAAAAGCTTCCCGGACCGCATCAAGATCCCCATTGACCGGGGCATCACCGCGGTGGTGGGGCCGAACGGTTCCGGCAAGAGCAACATCTCCGACGCCATCCGCTGGGTGCTGGGCGAAACCAGCAGCCGCCAGCTGCGCGGCGCGGGCAAGATGGAGGACGTGATCTTCGGCGGCACCCAGAGCCGTGGCGCCATGGGCTTTGCCAGCGTGAACCTGACGGTGGACAACTCTGACCGCCGCATCGACGTGAACGCCGACGAGGTGGTCATCGGCCGCAAGTATTACCGCAGCGGCGAGAGCGAGTATTCCATCAACGGCCAGAATGTGCGCCTGAAGGATATCTACGAGCTCTTTCTGGACACCGGCCTCGGCCGGGACGGTTACTCCATCATCGGGCAGGGCCGTATTGCCGAGATTGTGGGCGCCAAAAGCGCCGAGCGCCGGGAAATCTTTGAGGAAGCCAGCGGTATTGCCCGCTACCGCTACCGGAAAAACGAGGCCGAGCGCCGTCTGGCCAGCGCCGAGGACAATCTGGAGCGCCTGCACGACATTCTGGACGAGCTGGAAAGCCGGGTGGGCCCGCTGGAAAAGGAAAGCGCCAAGGCCCGGCAATTCCTGGAGCTTTCCGCCCGCCGCAAGGAGCTGGAGGTCACCCTCTGGGTGGACAGCGTGAAAACCGCCAGGGAGACCGTGCGCGGCCAGCAGCGCCGCTACGAGACCGCCCAGGCGGACTACGACCGGATGACCGCCGAGATCGAGGCCATCGACGCCGCCACCGAGGGCATCCGGGCCGAGATGAACCGGCTCACCATGGAGGTGGATCGGCTGAACGGCGAGATCCGCACCATCACCGAGGAGGTGGCGGGCAGCGACAGCCGCATCGCCGTGCTGCACAACGACATCCGCCACAATACCGAGACCATGGCCGACCTGGCCCGCCAGCTGGAAGAGAGCGGGGCCGGGCGCGAGAGCTTTGCCGCCCAGATGCAGGAGCACCGGGCGGGCATTGAGAACATTCGGAAACACATCGAACAGCTGGACGGGCAGATCCGGGAAAAGGAGGAGATGCTCCGTCGCATTCAGGCGGAAAACGCCGCCACCGGCGAGCGCCGGGGGCAGGTGACCGGGGTGCTGGCCGAGCTGACCGAGCGCCAGACCGCCGAGAAGGTGCGGGCCGCCGGCTGCGAAAGCACCGCCGCCACTGCCGCCCAGCGGCTGGAAGCCCTACAGAATGAGCCGACTTCCGGTCAGGGGCTGGAGGAGCTGGAGGGCGAGCTGGCCGACACCAGAACCTACCTGAACAAGCTGGACGAAAGCCTGACCCGGCTGGAAAACATCAAGCAGGGTCTGAGCCTGAAGCTGTCCAGCCGGCAAAAGCAGCTGGAGGAGGCGGACGGCGCAGCCGCCCAGCTGAACCGCCAGCTGGAGGCCTCCACCCAGCGGCTGCAGCTGCTGACCGATCTGGAACGGAACATGAACGGCTACCAGCACAGCGTAAAGACCGTGATGCGCGCTGCCCAGAACCACCGGCTGCGGGGCATCATCGGCCCGGTGAGCAGCATCCTCACGGTGCAGCCGGGCTACGAGGTGGCCATCGAGACCGCTCTGGGCTTTGCGCTGCAGAACATCGTGGTGGACGGCGAGACCGCTGCCAAGGCCGCCATAGCTTTCCTGCGCAACGAGCGGGCGGGCCGGGCAACCTTCCTGCCGCTGGACACCGTGAAGGGCAGCCACTTCGACGCGTCCCGCCTTTCCGGCAGTGCCCGGGTGGCGTCCAGTCTGGTGGAATATGACCCCAAATACAACAACATCGTGGCCAATCTTCTTGGCCGCATCATCGTGGTGGACGAGATCGAGGAGGCCAGCCGGGTCGCCCGTGCGCTGGACTACCGCAACCGGATCGTCACCGCCGACGGTCAGGTCATCAACGCGGGCGGTTCCTTCACCGGCGGCAGCGTGAGCCAGTCCGCCGGCCTGTTCAGCCGCCGGCAGGAGATCGAGGATCTGCGCAAAAAGATCGGCTCTTTGCAGAACCGGCAGGGCCAGGCCCAGGCCGCGGCGGACAAGCTCAAGGCCGAGGTGGAAGCTCTGAACGCCCAGCTGACCGCTGCCTCCAGCGAGGCCATCACCGCGGGCGGCGATAAAATTCGCGCCGAGGGCGAGCTGCGCCGCATCGAAGCGGCCATCAGCCAGGCGCAGGCCGCCGCCCAGCTGCGTGCCGCCGAGTGCGAGCAGCTGAACGAGACCATCCGTCAAAGCCGCACGGAGCTGGAGAATGCCAGGGCCGAGGAAGCACGGCTGGGCGAGCAGATCGCCGCGCTGGAGGCCGAGCTGACCGAGCTGGCCGGCAGCGACGACAGCTTTTTGGCCACCCGGGCCCGCCTGTCTGACGAATTGAGCGAGACCCGTCTGGCCCGTCTGGCGGCGGAGAAGGATGTGAGCCTGCACGAGGCCTCCATCCGGGATCTGGAAAGCCGCCACGGCGAGAGCGGTCAGCGGGAGCTGGCCCTGCGGGAGAACATTGAACGGCTGAAAAAAGCCAATGAGGAGCACGAGCAGAGCATCCGCGCCATTCAGGAGGAAAAGGAAAAGAGCGCCGGCCGCATCCGCGAGACGGAGGAAGCCATCCGCAAGGCCGCCGAGGAGCGGATGCAGAAGGAAGGCAGCATCAGCCGCGAGAGCCAGCGCCAGCGTGCGGTGAGCGACGAGCGGGAAAAGATGAGCCAGGAGATGGCCCGCCTGAACGAGCGCAAGGCTGCCGCCGAAAAGGAGTACGACGAGCTGATCGCCAAGCTGTGGGAGGAATACCAGCTGACCATGAGCGACGCCCAGCCGCTGTGCGTGCCCTTTGAAAGCGCCGCCGAGCTGCGCCGCCTTGTGGCCGAAACAAGAGGCCGCATCCGTAGCTTGGGCAACGTGAACGTGGGCGCCATCGAGGAATACAAAGAGGTGAGCGAGCGCTACACCTTCTTAAAGAATCAGGTGCAGGACGTGGAGAAGAGCCGCGCTGAACTGACGAGGATGATCGGGGAGCTGTCCGCCGAAATGCAGGACATCTTCAGCCGCAGCTTTGCGGAGATCAACCGCAACTTCGGCCGCATCTTCACCGAGCTGTTTGGCGGCGGCACCGCCACCCTCAAGCTGGATGACGAATTGAACGTGCTGGAAAGCGGCATCGAGATTCAGGTTTCGCCCCCGGGCAAGGTCATCAAGAATCTGGCCGCATTGTCCGGCGGCGAGCAGGCGCTGGTGGCCATCAGCATCTACTTCGCCATTCTGGCGGTGAACCCGGCCCCCTTCTGCATTCTGGACGAGATCGAAGCCGCGCTGGATGATGTGAACGTGGCCCGTTACGCCCAGTATCTGCGCCGCATCACCGACCACACCCAGTTCATCGTGATCACCCACCGCCGCGGCACCATGGAGGCCGCCGATGTGCTCTATGGCGTGACCATGCAGGAGGACGGTGTGTCCAAACTGCTGCGTCTGGATCTGGAACAGGTGGACGCGACGCTGGTTTCGTGATATAAAAGAAGAGAACCGGCCCGCTTCCCGGCGGGCAATCAAAGGAAACGAGGGGAGACATTATGGGACTTTTCAGCCGGAAGAAAAAGCTGGATGAAGGCCTGGCCAAGACCCGCAAGGGCTTCTTTGTCGGCATTCTGGACATGCTCAACGCGGGCGAAATCGACGACCATATGTACGAGGACCTGGAGGAGCAGCTGATCCTGGCCGACACCGGCGCCGACGAGGCGGTGCGGCTGGTGGAGGAGCTGCGCACCCGGGTGCGCAAGGACCACATCAAAACCGCTTCCGACGCACTGGCCGCCCTGAAGGACATCATCACCGGCGAGCTGGTGGCCGATGAGCCCATGGATATGAGCGGCAAGCCCGCCGTGATCCTGATGATCGGCGTGAACGGCGTGGGCAAGACCACCAGCATTGCCAAGCTGGCCAAGCTCTATAAGGATCAGGGCAAGCGGGTGATGCTGGCCGCGGGCGATACCTTCCGCGCCGCTGCCGCCGAGCAGCTGTGCATCTGGGCCGACCGGGTGGATGTACCCGTGGTGCGCCACAGCGAGGGCGCAGACCCGGCTGCCGTGGTCTTTGACGCGGTGCAGTCCGCCGCCGCCCGGGGCTACGACATCGTGATCTGCGATACCGCCGGCCGCCTGCACAACAAGCAGAACCTGATGAACGAGCTGGGCAAGATCAGCCGCAGCGTGCACAAGGCCTGCGAGACCGCCAGCGTGGAAACCCTGCTGGTGCTGGACGCCATCACCGGCCAGAACGCCATCAATCAGGCCTCTCAGTTCATCAGCGCCGCCGGTGCCACCGGCATCGTGCTCACCAAGCTGGACGGCACCGCCAAGGGCGGCGCGGTGATCAGCGTGAAGCAGAAGCTGGGCCTGCCGGTGCGCTTTGTGGGCGTGGGCGAGGGCGTGGACGATCTGATGGAGTTCTCTCCCCACGATTTTGCCGACGCACTGTTTGCCGAAAACTGATCCGAAGGAGACAGATTCCAATGCTCATCTGCGCAGCCACCGGCAATGCCGGTAAATTGAAAGAAATCCGCCGCATTCTGGAAGCTCAGGGCCACGAGGTAAAAAGCCAGAAGGAACTGGGCATCACGCTGGAGCCGGAAGAGACCGGCACCACCTTTGCGGAAAACGCCCTCATCAAAGCAAAGGCCATCTGCGAAGCCAGCGGCCTGCCCACTCTGGCCGACGATTCCGGCCTGATGGTGGATGCCCTGGGCGGTGCGCCCGGCGTTTACAGCGCCCGCTACTGCGGCCGCCACGGCGACGACGAGGCCAACAACGACAGGCTTCTGGCCGAGCTGGCCGATGTGGAGGAGGGCAAACGGGCGGCAAAGTTCGTGTCCGCCGTCTGCTTTTACCTGCCCGAGGGGCGCTACGTCACCTATCTGGGCGAGTGCCCGGGCCGGGTGATCTTCGAGCGCCGGGGAACCAATGGCTTCGGCTACGACCCCCTCTTTGTGCCCGATGAGGTGGGCCTTGCCGGGGGCGGCGTGCGCCCCAACACCGAGGGACGCACCTACGCCGAGCTGGAGGCCATTGAAAAGGACGCCATCAGCCACCGGGGCAAGGCCATGGCCCTGCTGGACAAGAATCTGGCCGCCTTCCTGAACGAGGGCTGAGCCAAACCCAATTGAAACTGTAATATAAGGAGAATACTATGCTCACCAGTAAACAACGCGCCGCGCTGCGCGCCGCCGCCAACACCCTCGATCCGGTCTTTCAGGTCGGCAAGGGCGAGATCGACGAAACGCTCATCAAGTCCACCGCCGATTGCCTGGCTGCCCGGGAGCTGATCAAGATGAAGGTGCTGGAGACCAGCATGTACAACGCCAAGGAGGCCGCCGCCATTCTGGCCGAGGCCACCGGCGCCGATGTGGTGCAGGTTATCGGCTCCAAGTTCGTGCTGTTCCTGAAGAAAAAGAAGGAGTCCAAGTTCGAGGATATCCTGAAAGCCGCCCGCTGAGATCCGGCAACGTGGCCTGAAAACAGATTGTTTACAATTTGTTTGTAACTTATTTGAAATATCTGCCCGGCAAAATTCGTTGTTTTGTTACATGGCCGGGCGCACTGGGGGAGTGGCGCGATGAAACTGCTTTTGTTCGGGGGGACCTTTGATCCGCCCCACAAGGGCCATATACGCCTGTTGCAGAGCGCCATCGACGCGGTGCAGCCGGATAAGGTGGTGGTCATGCCCGCGGGCATTCCGCCCCACAAGGCGGCCAGCGCCACGCCGGCCAGCCTGCGGCTGACCATGTGCCAGTGCTTTGTGCCGCTGCACCCGGATCTCACCGTCTCGGACTGGGAGATCGGCCGCGGCGGCAGAAACTACACCATCGACACGGTGCGGATGCTGGAGGAGCGCTACCCCGGCGCCGAGATCTTTCTCAGCGTGGGCAGCGATATGCTCACCACCTTCACCCAGTGGAGGGAATGGCAGAGCCTGCTGGAAAAAACCACCCTTGTGGTGCAAAGCCGCTACAATGGCGACGACGCGGATCTTGCGGCCGCGGCCCGCACACTGGAAGCGGCGGGGGGTCGGGTGATCTTCGCCCATGCCCCGGTTCTGCAGGCAGCTTCCAGCGATGTGCGCGCCGGGAAGCTGGGCATGGATGCGCTGCCCCCTCTGGTGCAGCACATCTGCAAACAGTATCATTTATACGAAAAGAGCTGAGGACCATGAACGCAAAAGAAGCGCAGAAGATGGTAAAGGAGTGCCTTTCCAGAAAGCGCTACACCCACACCATGAACGTGCGGGACGCGGCGGTGCATCTGGCCGAAAAGTACGGGGCCGACCCGGACAAGGCCGAGCTGGCCGCCCTTTTGCACGATGCGGTGAAGGAACGCAGCCGGGAGGAATTGTTGCAGATCCTGCAAAACAATGCTATAATGGCACAAAATGCCGAAAAAAGCCCCCCGCCGGTCTGGCACGGCATCTGTGCCGCCATTCTGGCCCAGACGGAATGGGGCGTCACCGACCCGGAGATTGTCAGCGCCATTCGCTGCCATACCACCGGCAAGGCGGGCATGTCCAAGCTGGACAAGATCATTTATCTGAGCGATATGATCAGCGCCGAGCGGGACTATCCGGAGGTGTACGAGCTGCGCAGGCTCGCTGAGGAGGATCTGGACAAGGCCGTCTGCACGGCCGTGGAGAAGAACATCGGATGGATGAAGGAATGCGGCAAATCCATCGACCCCTTGTCGCTCGAGGCCCTGGAGGACCTGAAGCGCGGCATGCAAACCAGGGAGGATACCCATGAATGAACCCAAACAGCCCCGTAAACTGAACACCGGCTCCGCTTCGGGCCGTTCGTCCGCGCCCAGCGGCTCCACCGGCCGCCGCATCAACCGCAGCGGTTCGCCCGCTTCCGGTTCAGGCCAGCAGCGCACGGTCTACCATGCCAGCGAGCAGCCTCGCCGTCAGGCTCAGCCTCCGCGGCAGGATCAGCCCCAGAGGAAGGCCCAGCCGGCAGCGCACCGGGGCCAGCCCCGCCGCCGCCCGAAAAAGAAAAAGAGCCCGCTGAAGATCGCACTGATCAGTCTGCTGACTCTGGTGACCGTGGTCTGTGTGGGCCTGTTCGGCCTGTATCAGTGGGTGGTGCACAGCATCAGCCCCGATGGCGGCACGCCCAGCATCAACGAGCTGATCAACACTCCCAGCGAGTATAAGGGCGATGTGGTGAACATTCTGGTCTGCGGCATCGACTACGAGGAGGGCCGTGCCTATTCCAACGATCCCACCTCCAACGACGGCATGACCGACATGATCATGTATGTGAACTTCAACGTGAAGGAAAAGAAGATCAACATGCTGCAGATTCCCCGCGATACCTACGCGGGTGAGGAATACAGCACCGGCCGCACCGGTAAGATCAACGCGGTTGCCCTGCGCAACGAGGGCGGCATCACCGATCTGGCCAAGCTGATCACCGAGCAGTACAAGCTGCCCATCGACTATTATGTGACCATCGACATGCAGTCCCTGAAGGAGATTGTGGATCTGTTCGGCGGCATTGAGGTCTACCTGCCGCAGGAAGTGGCCGACGGCAAGGGCAGCCACCTGCCTGCCGGCCCCCATAACCTGGATGGCGCTTCGGTGGAATTCCTGGTGCGTAACCGCCATGGTGATGGCTATGCCCAGGGCGACATCGCCCGGCTGGACATGCAGCGTTACTTCTATCAGGGCCTGTTCAACCGCATCCGCACCGCTACGGTATGGGATCTGGCCAAGCTGACCCCCGTGGCCCTGAAGTATATCACCACCGACATCCCCGGTGATACGCTGGTAAGCCTGGGCGTGAGCTTCTTGCAGGTGGACAGCGCCAACATCATGATGTGCAAGGTGCCCACCTACAGTGCGGCCGAGCGCTACAACGGTCAGTCCATTCAGGTGTGCGACACCACAAAGACGCTGGAGCTGATCAATACCTACTTCCTCAGCTATACCACCCCTGTGGACAGCCTGAACGTGCCCACTCTGGCCACCGCCGGTTCCTCCATCGACCCCAATGTGCAGTACATGGGTCAGCTGGATACCGAGGCCGAGGGCGGTTCCGCCTCTGAGGCGGGCTGATCCAACCCGATAACCAACCCATCCACCGCTCCCGAGAGGGGAGCTGAAAGGAGAGAATCAAACAAGAATGGAAAGCTTGCAGCTTGCGACCAGCATCGCAAAAGTGCTGGATACCAAAAAAGCCGCGAACGTGAAGGTGCTGAAGGTGCGGGATCTGACCGTGCTCACCGATTACTTTGTAATCGCCAACGGTACCTCCACCACCCATGTGAAGAGCCTGGCCGAGGAAGTGGAGTTCCAGCTGGAGCAGCAGGGCGTGAAGGCTCTGCGCACCGAAGGCTACGACGCCAAGAACTGGATTCTGCTGGACTACGGCACCGTGATCGTGCATGTGTTCTATCCTCAGGCCCGCGAGTTCTATGATCTGGAGCACCTGTGGGCGGATGCCGAGGAGTGCGACATCCAGTTCGACGCACCCGCCGAGGGCGGCGCAAACGAATAAATCAAACGGAACGCCGCCCGGCGCCTTCGGGGGTCGGGCGGTCAAAAGCCAGTTTTCCACAGCGGGAGAAGCCTGCGGTGGAAAACTGGCTGTCGCCGTTTTATTTTAAAGGGCAGCAGCACACAATTCCAGGTGGTCTTCGCCGTGAATGGTGCGGTGTTGCCAAAGGGGCAAATCGCTCAAATTTTGGTTGGAGTTGATAAAGGTGAAATACGATTTCAAGGCCATTGAAAAGAAATGGCAGAAAGTCTGGGCGGACGAAAAGACCTTCGCCGCCAAGATCGACCACACAAAACCCAAGTTCTATGCTCTGGTGGAGTTCCCGTATCCCAGCGGCCAGGGTCTGCATGTGGGCCATCCCCGCAGCTACACCGCGCTGGACATCGTAGCCCGTAAAAAGCGGCTGGCCGGCTACAATGTGCTGTACCCCATGGGCTGGGATGCCTTCGGCCTGCCCACCGAGAACTTCGCCATGAAGAACCACATCCATCCCGAGATCGTGACCAAAAACAACGTGGCCCGCTTCAAGAGCCAGCTGCAGGCGCTGGGCCTGTCCTTCGACTGGGACCGTGAGATCAACACCACCGATCCCAGCTACTACAAGTGGACCCAGTGGATCTTCCTGCAGCTGTACAAGCACGGTCTGGCCTATAAAAAGGAAATGAGCGTGAACTGGTGCACCAGCTGCAAGGTGGTGCTGGCCAACGAAGAGGTCGTGAACGGCTGCTGCGAGCGCTGCGGCGGCGAAGTGGTTCACAAGGTGAAGAGCCAGTGGATGCTGAAGATCACCGAGTATGCTGACCGCCTGATCGACGATCTGGACGGCCTGGATTACATCGAGCGTGTGGCCACCCAGCAGAAGAACTGGATCGGCCGCTCCACCGGTGCCGAGGTGAACTTCACCACCACCACCGGCGATATCCTGACCGTTTACACCACCCGCTGCGACACCCTGTTCGGCGCCACCTACATGGTGGTCAGCCCCGAGCATGCGCTGGTGAACCAGTGGCTGGAGAACGGCACTATCCGGAACGCAGACGCCGTTCGCGCCTATCAGGCTGAGGCCGCCCGCAAGAGCGACTTCGAGCGCACCGAGCTGAACAAGGAAAAGACCGGCGTGAAGCTGGAGGGTGTGATGGGCATCAACCCGGTGAACGGCAAGGAGATTCCCATCTTCATCTCCGACTATGTGCTGGCCACCTACGGCACCGGCGCCATCATGGCCGTGCCCGCCCACGACACCCGCGACTACGAGTTTGCCAAGGTGTTCGATCTGCCCATCGTTGAGGTGGTCAAGGGCGAGGGCGAGAGCCATCTGGACAAGGAAGCCTTCACCGACGTTGCCACCGGCACTCTGGTGAACAGCGGTTTCCTGGATGGCCTGAGCGTGGAAGACGCCAAGAAAAAGATGGTCCAGTGGCTGGAGAGCGAGGGCAAGGGCCACGCGAAGGTCAACTTCAAGCTGCGCGACTGGGTGTTCAGCCGTCAGCGTTACTGGGGCGAGCCCATCCCCATGGTTTACTGTGAGAAGTGCGGCTGGCAGCCCATCCCCGAGAGCGAGCTGCCCCTGAAGCTGCCCGAAATCAGCGACTTCGAGCCCGGCGAGGGCGGCGAGAGCCCGCTGGCCCGTCACACCGAATGGGTCAACACCACCTGCCCCTGCTGCGGCGGCCCCGCCAAGCGCGAGACCGACACCATGCCCCAGTGGGCCGGTTCCTCCTGGTACTTCCTGCGCTACATGGATCCCCACTGCGACACCGCTCCCGTGAGCAAGGAAGCCGTGGAATACTGGGGTCCTGTGGACTGGTACAACGGCGGCATGGAGCACACTACTCTGCACCTGCTGTACAGCCGTTTCTGGCACAAGTTCCTGTACGACATCGGCGTGGTGCCCACCAAGGAGCCCTACGCCAAGCGTACCAGCCACGGCATGATTCTGGGCGAGAACGGCGAGAAGATGTCCAAGAGCCGCGGCAACGTGATTAACCCGGACGATGTGGTGAACGAGTACGGCGCCGACACTCTGCGCCTGTACGAGATGTTCATCGGCGACTTCGAGAAGGCCGCTCCCTGGTCCACCAAGGGCATCAAGGGCTGCAAGCGTTTCCTGGATCGTCTGTGGGGTCTGGGCGAGATGATCGTTCCCGGCGAGGGCTACCGCCCCGAGCTGGAGACCGCCTTCCACAAGACCATCAAGAAGGTGGGCGACGACATCGAGGTGCTTAAGCACAACACCGCCATCGCCTCCATGATGAGCCTGCTGAACGACCTGTACGCCGCCGGCGGCGCCACCAGAGACGAGCTGCGCACCCTGCTGATTCTGGTCAACCCCTTCGCTCCCCACATCACCGAGGAGATGTGGCAGCAGCAGGGCTTTGAGGGCCAGATCGCTCACGCCCAGTGGCCTGCCTACGACGAGGCAAAGTGTGTGGAGAGCACCGTGGAGGTGCTGGTGCAGCTGAACGGCAAGCCCAAGGCCCGCCTGAACCTGGCCTCCGGCCTGGATAAGGACGCCACCCTGGCTGCCGTGAAGGCGGACGCTTCCGTGGCCGCTCTGCTGGAGGGAAAAACCATCGTGAAGGAGATTGCCGTGCCCGGCAAGCTGGTCAACCTGGTGGTCAAATAAGCAATGCTGTTGACATTCTGCGGTTGGGGATCGGATCCCGGTCCTCAACCAAAGAAAGTTTTGAAAATACACAAGATTTTAGTTGACAGAACCACCTGCGGCATAGTATAATCGATATGTTGAATACCCTGTTTTGGGGGATATGCAACGAAACTCCTGCCTCAGGTCCAAGGGAGGGAAAAATAGATGTCGGAAATTCGTGTCAAGGACAACGAGTCGCTGGAGAGCGCGCTGCGTCGTTTTAAGCGTTCTTGCGCCCGCAGCGGTGTGCTTGCCGAGGTTCGCAAGCGTGAAGCTTACGAGAAGCCCTCTGTGCGCCGCAAGAAGAAGTCCGAAGCTGCCCGCAAGCGCAAGTTTAAGTAATTGCGGTTAGCCGGAACAATGGCTGAAATGCGTGCAAACGCCTGAGCGGGTCCCCTTGGGGGCCCGCTCATTTTTTATCGATTTTTCCGGGGCCAATGCCCCGCATTTATGGGAGAAGCACTATGTTCATCACACCGGAGTATCTCTTTTCCGGCGCAGCGGCCATCACGCCGGAATTTTTGAAGGGCAAGGGCATCACCGCCCTGGTGCTGGATGTGGACAACACCCTCACTGGCCACGACAGCCAGCAGCTGCCCCCGGCCATCCGTGACTGGCTGGATCGGATGCGGGCGGCGGGCATTCAGCTGGCCATTGCCAGCAATAATAACGAGGAACGGGTGCGCCCCTTCGCGCAGGCCATCGGGCTGGATTATGTGGCCATGAGCTGCAAGCCGCTCACCTTCGGTCTGGCCCGGGCCCGCAAAAAGTTCGGAGTACCCAAAGGCCAGATGGCCATTGTGGGCGACCAGCTGTTCACCGACCGGCTGGCCGGTGCGCTGTATGGCATTCCGGCGCTGGTGGTGCAGCCCATGTATGAGGATTTCAAAAAGGGAATCCGTTTCAAGCGCCGGCTGGAAAAGCCCTTTCTGGCCCGCTATTTCAAAAAGGGAGGGAAGCTTCTGTGAGCATCTTATTCGGAACCGCCGGCACCAGCCAGAGCTTTGCCGAGCAGGGATATAAAAACAGCGTGCAGGTGCCGGAATACACCGCGAAAATGGGCCTGGACGCCTTTGAGTACCAGTGCGGCCGGGGCGTGCGCATCAAGGAGGAGCTTGCCTCCAAAATCCGCGCTCAGGCAGCGGTGCACGGCACCTATTTCAGCCTGCACGCACCTTACTACATCTCCATGAGCAGTCTGGAGGAGGAAAAGCGCCTGAACAGTGTGGATTACATTTTGCAGAGCGCGGCGGCCATCCGGGCGCTGGGCGGCCAGCGGGTGATCTTCCACTCCGGCAGCTGCGGCAAACAGAGCCGGGAAGCCGCGCTGGAAAAGGCGCTGGACACCATGCACCGCATTGTGGCGGCGGTGGACGAGGCTGGTTTCTCTGACATCGTGCTCTGCCCCGAGACCATGGGCAAGGTGGGCCAGCTGGGCACGCTGGACGAGGTTCTGGCCCTGTGCGGGGTGGACAAGCGCATCACCCCCTGCATCGACTTCGGCCACCTGAATGCCCGGGATCAGGGCTCCATCAAAACCAAACAGGACTATGCCGCTATTCTGGATCGGATGGGCGAGGTGCTGGGGGACGAGCGGGCCAGCCGCTTCCATGTGCACTTCAGCAAGATCGAATACACCACCGGCGGCGAAAAGCAGCACCTGACCTTCGCCGACACCGTCTACGGGCCGGACTTCGAGCCGCTGCTGGAGCTGTGCTACGAGCGGGGACTTTCGCCGGTGATCATCTGTGAATCCGCCGGCACGCAGGCCGAGGACGCAGCCACCATGAAGCGGTATTACCAGAGCCTGGGCAAGTGAGCCCGAAGGCCTGCCCCACGGGCCGAAAAGGCCAAGAAAGGGCTTGAAAAATAGCCGTTTCTGGGGTAGAATAATAACAGATATGTCAGTGAATGCCCGCGCCGCATCGCTGCTCTGCAAGCAGCAGGCAGCCAGGTCGCGGCGCTGGCAGCGCAAGGCCGGTTTGGCCGGGCCAGAATAAATTTTAATTGGAGGATCATTTATGATTTCTGCAGGCGATTTTCGCAATGGCGTAACTTTTGAAGAGAATGGCAACGTGCTCCAGGTTGTGGAGTTCCAGCATGTTAAGCCCGGTAAGGGCGCTGCCTTCGTGCGCACCAAGACCAAGAACGTGATCACCGGTGCCGTGACCGAGAAGAGCTACAACCCCAGCGACAAGTTCCCCACCGCCTTCATCGAGCGCCGTGAGATGCAGTACCTGTACGAGGACGGCGGCCTGTACTATTTCATGGACACCGAGACCTACGAGCAGATCCCCCTGAACGAGCATGATCTATCCGACTCCTTCAAGTTCGTGAAGGAGAACGAGATGGTTAAGATCCTGAGCTACAAGGGCAACGTGTTCGGCCTGGAGGCTCCCAACTTTGTTGTGCTGCAGGTCACCGAGACCGAGCCCGGCTTCAAGGGCAACACCGCCACCAACACCCTGAAGCCCGCCAAGCTGGAGACCGGCGCCGAGATCCGCGTGCCTCTGTTCATCAACGAGGGCGACATGATCCGTGTGGACACCCGCACCGGCGAGTACATGGAGCGCGCCTGATCATAAGGCTTCATCCTGATCGCATCCACCTGGGCGGCGGCTTTGCCGCCGCCCGGGTTTTATTTTACTCAGTGTGAGCGCCGCGCCGCCGTTTTTTGGCAGCGAGGGCGTGGTCATAAAAATGTTTGATACTTCTTCAAAGGAGGAATGAGCAATGGAACTGAAAGAGCGTGCTGCATACCTGAAGGGCCTGATGGAGGGTCTGGAGATCGGCGACAGCAAGGAAGGCAAGGTACTGAAGGCCATGTACGACCTGCTGGAGGATCTGTGCGACACCGTGGCCGATATGGACGACGACCTGGATCAGGTCTACGATGAGCTGGACGCCATGGACGAGGATATGGACGACCTGGAAGAAGCCGTGTTCGGCGACGACGAGGACGAGGACGACGAAGAGGAAGACGACGAGGACGAGGAAGTGGAAGCCGAGTACGAGCTGACCTGCCCCAACTGCGGCGCTGTGACCGTTGTGGATGAGGACACCCTGCTGAACGAGCAGGTTTGCTGCGGCAACTGCGGCGCTGAGTTCGAGATTGAATTCAGCGAGTGCGGCGAGGACTGCGAGTGCGGTGACTGCACCGAGGAGAACGAGTAATCCTCTGATTGCCGGATCAAACAAATAGAAAGCGGCGGATGGCAAAAGCCATCCGCCGCTTTTTGCTGCCTTTATGGACAAAGAAAACGCCCTGCGGATGCAGGGCGTTTTTGCTGCAAAATCGATTTTCCTGTTCGGAATGCAAGGCTTCCTTTCAAAGGCAAAAAGCGGCACAGATGCCATTTACCGGGCGGATTTGGCACGCTCCATGGCCGAAAGCTCCGGCATCACGGTGAGCCGCATGGTAATGTAGCAGGCAAGGCCGCCCACAAAGTTGGAAACAGGCTCGGCAAGAAATACCCCCTTCACGCCCAGACCGGCCACGTGGGGCAGAAGCATGGTAAGGGGCACCACGATGATGGCCTTGCGCAGCAGGGGAAAGAAGATGGCCAGTTTTGCCTTGTTCAGCGATTTGAACACACTCTGGCCGGAAAACTGAAAGGCCATCATGAAGAAGCCGAAAAAGTAGATCTGCAGCGCAGGCACCGCAGCGGCCAGCAGCTCCGGATCCTGATTGAAGATGCGGATAAAAGCCGCGGGGAACAGGGAGATCAGCGCCCAGATCAGCAGGGTGTAGCCGAAGCCCAGCTGCGTCATGAAGCGGATTGCGGCGCGCACCCGGCCGGCCATTCGGGCCCCGTAGTTGTAGCTGATCACCGGGGAACCGCCGTCCGAAAGGGCCAGTGCAGGGGTCTGGGCGATCTGTCGCACCGAGTTGATCACCGTCATCACGCTGATGTACAGATCCCCTCCGTAGGCCCGCAGGGTGGAGTTGCAGACCACCTGAACCAGGCTGTCGGTAAAGGACATCACAAAGGTGGAGGTGCCCAGCGCCACGATACGCCGGATCAGTCGGCCATCCGGCCGAAAGCCGCGCAGAATCAGCCGCAGCTCCGCTTTTGGGCCGGTGAGAAACCGCATTACCCAGATGGCGGAAAGCAGCTGGGAAAACACGGTGGCGATGGCTGCTCCCCGTACGCCCAGCCCCAGCCCGAAAATCAGAATGGGGTCCAGAATAATATTGGTCACCGCACCCAGCAGCACTGTGAGCATGCCGATGCGGGCAAAGCCCTGGCTGTTGATGTAGGGATTCAGCCCCAGCGAAATCATCACAAACACCGTGCCCAGCAGATAAATGGTCATATACTGCGCTGCCACCGGATAGGTATCGTCGCTGGCGCCGAACAGATAGAGCAGGGGTTTGTGCAGTGCAATGCCAAGCACCGTAAGCACAACGCCGCATACCACCAGCATAAACCAGGAATTGGCCATGATGGCCCGGGCGGTTTTCAGATCCTTCTGGCCACGGGCAATGGAACACAGCGGAGCACCGCCCACACCGAACAGATTGGAAAATGCGGTGATCAGCGTGACCACCGGGAAACACAGCCCCAGTCCGGCAAGGGCCAGCGTGCCCTGACCGGGAATCTTGCCGATGTAGATCCGATCCACGATGTTATACAAAAGGTTCAGAAGCTGCGCCACCAGCATGGGAGCGGTTACGGCAAGAACACTGCGGCGGATATTGGGGCTGGAAAAATCCACCTGACCGCCCCCGGCTGTCCGGTGAAAATGTGGAAACGGCATCTTACTGCATCCATCCTTTCTTACGAAGCCATGCCCCGGCAGGCTGCGGGGCAACAAAATAGCGCGCTGTTCCAGCCCGGAACAGCGCGCGTTGCTTTTGATATGGTCCCGGGAGCAGGGATCACTTCTTGGCGGGCGCTTCCTTCAAAGCGCGCTCCAGCCACATGGAGCCGATCTCCAGAGCGGTGTACAGGCCGGTCTTGCTGCTCTGCTTGACCACACGCTCGGGCAGAGGCTTGGAAGAATCGGTGCTCATGAGGATCACATGAATCTTATCGGCCATCTTCATGCCCTGTTCTTCCTTTTCGGTGAGGATCTGCATAAAAATCACAAAAGGATCAGCCAGGCTGCCGTAGTAGATTTCGTTGCCGCAGCGAACCAAAGGCTTGCCCTTGTAGGTCAGTTTCGGGGTATATGCCATTGTAAAAACCCTCCAGTCGGTTGATATATATTATGTTTTATTATATCATAAACGACTCAGAAACACAACGGCGCACCGGATCACAGGTCCAGCTTGCCCCGCTCGATTTTTTCCTCGTTCAAAGCCACCTTCTGAGCCAGGCTTTTCAGCTTGGAATCCATCTGGCTGAGCCGTACCGACATATAGAACTGCTTGATCAGCAACAGGAAGATAATGGCAAGATACACCACGTTGATCTCGCTCACAAAGCCGAACTTGCGCGCCACCCAGGTGGTGATCTCCGGGAACAGGCTCAAAAACAGAAGGCAGGCAGAAAACAGCAGCCAGAAGATGGAATCTTCAATCTGCACCTTTGCCTGGCGAACCCGGCGAAGAATGAACAGGGTGGTGCACAGACTGCCGCAAATCAAAAGTGCGCGCAGCGCGAGGGGAAGCAGTGGGGACATGGCGTTCAGTTTCTCCTTTCCGGGTAGTAGTTATTCACGGGCTCCCGCTTGCGGAACCACTGGATCAGTAAAATCGAAAGTCCCATCTTGAGCATGTACTGGATGGAACGGGTGAAATTCAGATAGCTGGTGCCGGTGAGCCGTTCGCCCATCTGCACCTGAATCTCCCGCACCACAGCGCCGTTTTTGATCAAATAGCTGATGGTGTCCGGCTCGGGGCCGTAGTTCAGGTTCAGGGCGAATTCCTCCACCATGCGGCGGTTAAACATGCGCATGCCGCTGGTGGGGTCACAGATGGCCTGGCCGGTGGTGAGGCGGATGGCCCAGCTGATCAGGTAGCTGCCCAGCATGCGCAGGCTTTTGGGCTTTTTCACCGTGAGGAACCGGCTGCCAATCACAATATCGGCTCCGCTTTCCAGCTCATCCAGCATGGGCTGGATGTATTCCGGCTTGTGTTGACCGTCTGCATCGAACTGGAGGGCACAGTCGTAGCCGTTTTCGGCGGCGTAGCGCAGCCCGGTCTGGAACGCGCCGGCCAGCCCCAGATTCACCGGCAGGTCGATCAGCCGGAAGCCGTTCTGGCGGCACAGCGCCGCAGTGTGGTCGCGGCTGCCGTCGTTTACCACAACGTAATCGTATTGGGGATAATGGGCCACCAGCTCGTTCACCACGTGAACGATGTTGCCCTCCTCGTTGTAGGCAGGGATCACGATCAATAGCTTGGACATAACGTTATAATTCCTTTACAGTCAGGTTATTGTGCGCCGGCAAGCCGCAGCAGCTCACGGGTTACAGCGTCCCAGGTGAAGTGTTCCTCCAGCCGGGCAGCGGTTTTCCGGGCAGCCTCGCAGCGCCAGGCATCGTCCGTCAGGCAGGATTTCAGGGCAGCAGCAAGGGAGGTGGAGTCCACTCCGTCCAGCTGGATGCCGTAGCTTTCGTCCGGCAGAAGCTCATCGCTTCCGCCGGTGCGGGTGGTCAGAATGGGACATCCACAGGCAGCCGCTTCCAGAAAAGTGGTGGGAAATCCCTCGGCGTAATAGGTGGGCAGGCAGTACAGCTGGGCCTGGGCCAGCAGCTGCATGGCCTGGGCGTATGGCACTGCCCCTGCCAGATGCACGCCGGGCGGGCAGTTTTCCTGCAGCCTGGGCAGCAGCGGGCCGTCGCCGGCCACCACCAGGCTGCACCCGGAAAGCCCGGCGGAAGGAAAAGCGTCGACCAGCTCGGCCACGCCCTTTTCCGGGATCACCCGGCCCAGAAAAACCACAAGCTTTTCCTCAGCTGGAAGGCCCAGCCGGGTTCGCCAGTCCACCGCGTCCGGCGCGTGGGCCAGCGCCCGAACCTCGGAAGGCTCCACCGCGTTGTACAGCTGGCCGGCGGGATGAATGCCGAAGTGCTCCAGCCAGTGGCATACCGCCCGGCTCACGCCGAAAAAGCGGGGCCCGCAGGCCTTCAGCCAGGCGGCCGCCAGATGCTCATAAAACGCCCCGGCCGCGTTCAGCAGCGGACTGCCCATGGGCAGGTGGCCAGTGGAATGATCCACCACAATGGCGGGGATACCCCGCTTTTTGCACTGCCGGGCCGCATACAGGCTGCTGATGTAAAAGCGGGTGTTGATCAGGCAGAAATCAATGGGCGTTGCCCACAGCTGCGCTGCCAGCGCCCGGAAGGCCTTGCCGGGCTTTAAAACCGGGAACCGGCCGTTCATCAGCGGCCACACCGGCAGCCGGATAATCCGTATGCCGTGTTCGTCGGTTTCGGTATCCGGCAGGCCGGGCAGGGCGCTGGTTACCACAATGGCATTGTGGCCTGCGTTTACCACCCGGCGGGCCAGATTGAAGGTATAGCGCTCCACCCCGCCCACCGTGGGCAGATACTGGGCGGAGAAAAAACAGATGGTCACGAAGCGAACCTCCCGTGTGCGGGCCGCGTTACGCGCCGCGCTTTTTGTAAACGAATTCCCGCTGAATCTGGAAGCTGATGAAGAACAGGAACACGTCCACGCAGATCTTGATCACCAGCTCGGAGAAGCCGCCGGTGAGGGCGTACAGCAGGCTGACCAGACCGGCGGAGCAGGCCATCTGGATTACGGCCAGCAGAAAATATTTGCCGGCGGCCATGCCGTGGTTTTCCCGGCTCTTGAACACGATCTTGTAGTTCAGCAGATAGTTGTAGGTGGCCGAAATCACGCGGGCGCACACGGTGGCCAGCGTGATGTACAGCGTCCCGGAAACCACCGGCGCCAGCAGGAAGCAGAACAGGCTGAACAGCGCCAGATCCACCACGCTGGAGGAGAGGGAGGAGAACAAAAACTTGCCGAACACCGCGTAGATGCGGGCCGAGTCCTTCAGGGGATTGAAATGGCTGGTCTTGTTCTCTTCGATGTAAACCGTTTCGATGGGTACCTCCACGATGGGCACTCCGGCGTCCTTGGTGTCGATGAGCATGTTGGACTCGAACTCGAACCGCTCGCCGCCGGTGTGCATCAGCTTTTTCATGAAGGCGGTGGGAATGGCCCGCAGGCCGGTCTGGGTATCGGTGATGGCAAGGCCAACCAGCGCCTTGAACACAAAGCGGGTGCATTTGTTGCCGAAGCTGGAGCGCAGCGGCACGTCCTTCTCGTCGAAGTTGCGGCAGCCCAGAATCAGTGCGTCCGGCCGGTCGGTCAGGGCCTTCATCACCTTCAGAATGCAGGCGGGGGTATGCTGGCCGTCGGAATCGGCGGTCACACAGCCGGGGGCATCCGGCCAGGTGTTCAGGCAATAGTTGAAGGCGGTTTTCAGCGCCCGCCCCTTGCCCAGATTCACTGCATGACGCAGCACCGGGCAGCCCCAGCGTTTTTGCGCTTCCTCAAAGAAATGGGCGTAGGCAGGGCCGCTGCCGTCGTCCACCAGAACAATGTTCTGAATACCCGCTTCGTGCAGCTGCTCCAGCAGGCGGGGCAGCTTTTCGTCCGGCTCCAGAGAGGGAATGATCACGGGAATCTGCTTGTAATCCATAAAATATCGTACTCCTTAACGGATGGCGTTTGGCCCTTTACCGGGCCAGAATGGAAAGAAAAGCATTGAACACGACCAGAATGTCCACCAGCGTCACAGCGTACACAAGGCCGCGGGTGAAATCGGTTTGCAGCAGCAGGCGTCTGGGCCGGGCCAGCAGCAACAGGCTCAGCACCGGCAGGAAATACCGCCCCTGCAGACCGTAAATGGTGGTGTAGTAGGTGGGCGTCCAGGAGACGCAGCCCAGCACCGCCAGCCCACAGCAGGCAAGGCCGATCAGCAGGCAGACCGTCTTGGCCCAGACCGGAAGCTCAAAGCCGGGCTGCAGCCAGGCCAGAACCAGCAGAATCAGCAGTGCGGCCACCCAGGTCCAGGCGATCTGCACGCCCGGGTCAAAGTAGCTCAGGGTGCCGCCCACCAGTGTCTTCACATAGTGGTCGCCGTACTCCACCACCGAGCGGATGACCAGCTCCACGGTGTCCAGCGGATGGCTGAGAATATAGGGCAGCGAATAGCACACGCTGTCGTCCTGCACGGGCTCTTCCGAGGCAGGCTGCGGGGCGGAATCCGCCCCGGCGGTTTCGCCGGAGGAGGCTGTGCTTTCCGGTGCGGGGGCGGATTCAGACTCCGCGGCCACACTTGCGGCCGGTTCCGCTTCCTGCACAGCCGTGCTGGAGGAGGCCGCGCCTGCGGCCACCGGGGTATCGCCGTTTACAAAGCCGCCCAGCGTCAGCGTTCCGCCCGCGCTGGATAGAAACACCACCATGCACAGCACAAGGAAACCGCCCTTGATCGCTTTGGAAAACCGGCCCAGGCGGGCGGCGGGGATCAGAAAGACCAGCAGTGCCAGCGGGAAATATACGATTTTGGAGGGCGCGATCAGCAGCCCGGCCAGTGCGGGCAGAATCAGCTGCTTCCAGCTGATTTTTTCCGTCGGGCCGAAAGCCAGATCCAGCACCAGCGCCGCGAACAGAAGACAGAGCGCCAGCAGGTTGGAATCCCGGCTGTAGGAGGCGGCAAGGTGCAGCGTCATGGGCAGCAGGGCCACTGTGGCGAATACCGCCTTTGCCACCGGGGTGCGCTTCACCGCCCAGGAGGCCAGAAATGCGAAGAAGAGAAGGTTTGTCAGCCTGCCCAGAAACAGGGTGGGGATGAAGCCCAGCCGAAGCAAAAAGCCCGCCAGCACGCCAAGCGCGCTGATCCAGTACATGGTGTAGCTGGAGTCCACCTGATATTCATCGAAGTCGTGGGTGGCGGTGAAGGGATCGGGGCTGGTGGTAAGCAGATTCTTGGCAATATGCTGCCAGGTGAATACTGTGGTTTCGCCATCCTGCACGATCACGTCCTGATCCGAAGGGCGCCGGATGGTGCTGTGGATCTGGCTCTGCGCAATGGGCAGGTGCGGGTCATATATGGTGGAGGCCAGTGTGAAGCTCTGGTTGATGTGGAACTGCTCGTCCGGCGCGGAATAGGGGGGCAGCACCATGCTGAACAGAATGCCCAGTGCCAGCACGAAGCAGAACACCATCCGGTGCAGCGGGCACTTCTGCCCGGTGAACAGCCACCAGCCGGCCCCGATGAGAACCAGCGCCAGCAGGGCAATGACCCAGTAGAATTTGGTCAGAAAACCGCCGATCTGAGCATATACACCCAGAATGGCCAGCATGCCCTCGGTGGGCTGGCCGTTCACGGTCAGCCCCAGACCCGCTTCATTTGCAGTGGGGGTGTAGCCGATGAGCAGCCGGCCCTCGCCGGTGTAGTGAGCGGTCAGAGTCACCCGATAGTGCCGCTCACCAAAGGAGGTCAGTTCCACCGGCTGGGAAAGCCCCAGCGTGGTGTAGTAGGCCTCGGTGGTGTCCAGAATGTTGCTCATGTCGCCTTCGCTGGTGGCCAGCACCTCGCCGGTGTCCAGATCGGTGAGGGTGAGCTCCAGCACACCGGCGGGGCCTTCGTCGCCCGCCTTCTGCACCTTGAAGGCAAAGCCCATGTACAGCAGGTCCCGGTCGCAGACGAAATCCTGAGTCACGGTATCGTCGATGAGGGCAAACTCGCTGAACTGGTCATTGATCATCCAGCTGCGGCTTTTTTCGCCGTTGCCCCGCACCTGGGTGAGCCAGATACAGGCAAAGATGAAAAAGGTCACAGCCAGCAGCGCAGCGCCGCCCAGAAGGCGGCGGTGCGTTTTGAGTTGCGTGAGAAGTTTTTCCATGGGAAAACCCTTTCCGTTCGGGCCTGGCCCGTGATCTACTTGCCCGACTGGCCGTAGTAGGCCCCCGGGCCGTGTTTGCGCAGGTAGTGCTTGTCCAGCAGGTAATCGTCCACCGGCTGTGCACCCAGCGCAAGGCTGTGGTAGGCCATCATGGCCACCTCTTCCAGAATGATGGCGTGCTCTACCGCATCCGCCGCGTTTTTGCCCCAGGTGAAGGGGCCGTGGCCCTTTACCAGCCCGGCGGGAACGGCTTCATAGTGCTCCGCGCAGGCAGCGGCCAGCACCAGACCGGTGCTGGTCTCATAATCGCCCTCCACCTGCTCTCTGGTCAGGGCAGGAGCGCAGGGCACCGGACCGTAAAAGGTGTCGGCATGGGTGGTGCCCAGCGCCGGGATCTGGCGCCCGGCCTGGGCAAAGATGGTGGCCCACCGGCTGTGGGTGTGTACCACGCCGCCGATGGCCGGGAAGGCCCGGTACAGCTCCAGATGGGTTTTGGTGTCGGAGGAGGGGCGCAGCTCGCCCTCCACCACGCTGCCGTCCGCAAGGCTCACAATCACCATGTCCTCCGGGTGCATTTTGTCGTAGTCCACGCCGGAGGGTTTGATGGCAAACACTCCCGCATCCCGGTCCACCTGGCTGGCATTGCCCCAGGTGGCAAGGCAGAGGTTGGCTTTGGGCAGGGCCAGATTGGCGGCCCATACCGCCTGCTTCAGTGCTTCGTACATGGGCTCACACCCCCGCGCCGAAGGCGGCGTTCACGGCCTGCTCGAAACAGCCCGCGTCCTTCAAAAGCTTTTCCACCGCGCCGCGCACCGCGCCCTCGCCGCCCTTCTGGGGGCAGACGTAGTGGGCGATGGCCTTTACTTCGGCGGCAGCGTCGGCAGGGCAGGCCACAAAGCCGCACAGCTTCATGGCCGCCATGTCGTTCCAGTCGTCGCCCACATAGGCCGCCTCTTCCCGGGCAAGGCCCTGTTCGGCCAGAAAGGCGGCAAGATACTCCGCCTTCTTTTTGCAGTTCTGCACGCAGTAGTCCAGATGCAGCTCTTCGGCCCGGCGGCGTACCGGTTCACTTTCCCGGCCGGTGAGGATCATCACCTTGATACCGGCGGTGCGGGCGATCACAAGGCCCGCGCCGTCCTTCACGGTAAATTTTTTGGTTTCGTTGCCGGTGGAATCCAGATACAGCCCCCCGTCGGTGAGGGTGCCGTCCACGTCCAGCACAAGCAGTTTGGTCTGCATGGGCATGTTACTCCTTTTCGTAGTAGCTGGGGGTTACGAACTTTACGCGCAGCGCCTGAGCCCGGATGGCCTCGGCCATGGCATGGTTGTAGTCCGCGCCCCGCAGGGTGTGGTTTTTCATACGGGGGTCACAGTAATTGTCGTCCCCGGGGCCGTAGCCGTCCGCGCCGGCGATGGCCGCCTCGTTCACGCCCAGCGCTGCCAGAAGATGCAGCAGCATGATCAGGCTGTTGGAGCCCTTGTCGAAGGCGCCGGCCAGGCTGTTGTAGTCCAGCCGGTAGTCCGCTTCGCCCTGCAGGTTGCTGGTGGCAATCACCGCGCAGGGGCAGCCTTCCAGCTTTTCAAACCGCTTGCCGTTGGTGAAGAAGGCGAAATCCGCCTTGTAATGCTCCGGCACAAAGTTGGCGCTGATGATGACCGGATTGTTTTCGGCGATGTAGGCCTCGATGGCCTGCCGGTGGGTGTCCAGCGTCTGACCGGGGGCCAGCGCCAGAATCTTCCGGCCGGCCAGCAGCTCTTTCAGCTTTGCCCGGTCGGCGGCATCATCCAGCGCGCTGCCCTTGTACTGGGCATACAGCTCGTCCGCATAGGCGGCGTCGAAGGCGGTCTTTTTCTCCGGGGCGATGCGGCTCAGGATGTGGTTGATGTCCCGGTTGGACAGATCGCCCTTGCCCAGCAGATGCTCGGCGTAGTTGCGGTGCAGATTGTACCGGGCAGACAGGAAGTAGGGCGGAGAATAACCCCAGGGCTCCTTTTCCCGGATGGGCATGATCTGATCCTGAATGGCGTCCAGCATGCAGTCGATGTCGTACTGCTTGCCGAAGTTCAGGTTCAGGTAGTCAGCGATCAGCTCGATGCACAGGTTGCCGGGGGTGCGGCCCATGCCCAGAAGGCTTGCGTCCACGATCACGTCCCGGTTCAGGTGCTTGTTCACAAAGCTCTGGGCCAGGCTGGAGCTCAGGGCCATGTTCTCATGCAGGTGCAGGCCCAGAGTGATGTCCTTGGCCAGATTGTTGTGTACCAGGCTCACGATCCGGTCCAGATCCTGCTGGCGCATGCTGCCGAAGGTATCCACGATGGAGAAGGCGTAGGGATGGATCTTGTTCACCTGCTCCACCAGCCAGAGCACGCCCGCGTCGGAGTAGCCCATGATGTTGATGGGGTTGCAGCTGATCTTGTAGCCCTTGTCCTGGGCTTTTTGGCAGAAGGCAAGGCCCTCCTCGATGTCGTAGTCGTGGAAGGTCACCCGAATCAGGTCGATGCCGGTACCGTCCCAGGGCTCCAGCTTGTCGATGTCGTAGAAGTTGTGCAGGGCCATGCCGCTGAACATCACGTTTTTCCGGTCGGCGGGCAGAATCTTCTTCAGCTCGGCCACCGTGTTCCAGCGGGTGCAGTCCGGGTCGTAGTCCACGTTGCGCAGAAAGCCCACCTCCACGATGTCGGTGCCCGCCTTCACCAGGCTGCGCACAATGTCGCGGATGTTTTCGTAGCCGAAGCGCCAGTCGTTGATGTACCCGCCGTCACGCAGGGTGCAGTCCAGAAGTTTCAGGTTGTACATAGAGCAGCTCCTTTCCCGGCATTCATTCAGTTGCCGCGCTGTTTCAGGATCTCACATACGATGTCCACGTCCTTTGGGGTGTCCACCGAAACCGTCTTGCAGGGGGAGACCACCGCGTGCACCGTGTGGCCGTTTTCGATGAAGCGCATCAGGTCGTTTTCCTCGGCTTTTTCCAGCGCGCTCTTGGGGGTGGCAGCATAGAAATCCAGCGCCTTTTTGCTGAACAGCTGAATGCCGGTGATTTTTTCATATTCAAAATCCGCCGTTCCCTTGGGGTAGGGGATGGGGCTGCGGGAGATCAGCAGAATCTCCCGGCGGGCATTGCAGGCCACCTTCTGGTTGGAGAAGTCGATCACATCTGCCGGGTGGTCCATGATGTTGGTCACACCCGCCACATAGTAGGGGTCTTCGGGCAGGCTGTCCGGCAGGATCAGATCAAAGGCCCGGGCGTCGATCAGCGGCTCGTCGCCCATGATCTGCAGATACAGATCCGCGTCCAGCATGCAGCTCACCTCGTGGATGCGGGCGGTGGGGGTGTCGTGGTCGGCACGGGTCATGAGAGCGGGCATCTCGTACTGGCGGCAGACCTCCATGATCCGCTCGTCGTCGGTGGCAATCACCAGATCGTCCAGCTTTTCGCTTTTTTTTGCTGCCTGATAGACCCACCAGATCATGGGTTTGCCCAGAATGTCGGCCAGGGGCTTGCCGGGCAGCCGGCTGGACTGGTACCGGGCGGGGATCACGCCGATGATTTTCATAGGAACAACCTCCTTGCGGGCCCGCAATAAAAACGATGAAGCGGACCGCCTGATTTCATAGTAAAGCCTTGGTATGAACAAATTATGAGCGCACGGCGCTCTTTTCACAAAAAAGGCTCAGCGGAGCAGGGCCAGCGCCTCGCTGAGGCTCAGCTCCAGCTTTTCGTCCGCCACTTCCAGCGCCTTTAATACGGTGGATTCCACCGTAACGGCTTTTTTGAACCGGAAGGGCAGCGCGAAGTTCAGCACCTCGCTGGGCATGGTGCGCTCCAGAATGACCGCGTCCGGGAACAGCGTGGAGTAATCGAAGGTATCCCGGGGATGGGTCTTGAGAAAGAGCGGCCCGTCAGAGCAGTGGGCCTTTACCACGGCGGCGAACATCTTTTTCTGGGTCTCGCTGTCCAAAAGACCGTCCGGAACAAAGTCCCGGGGCAGAAACAGCACCGCACCTTCGGCCTTTTCCGGCAGAGGCCGGGTCAGGAATACCTGACGGATCAGGGCCTTCTGGTCGGCGGTCAGCCGGTGGAACCGGTCCGACTTGGAATCCTCCCGCAGCTTTTCGGGGAACAGGCCGGTTTTTGCAGCGCACTCGGTCTCCACTGCCGTGACCCGCTTGTAATCGCCCCAGTAAAGATAGCCATAGCAGAATTTCTGCCGCAGCCTGAAGTGGGACAGCTTTCGCTGTTCGTCAATGATGGGGTGCTCCGGGCGGCAGGTGCTGGCCATGGTATCCTCGCAGAGGATGTAAGGCGCTTTCAGGTCCTGCAGATACCGGCCCAGAACACTCCAGTCGTTGTGAATGTAAATGGCCTTGTAGTCCTGCGGGCGGATGGAAAAACCGTAATATTTTTCCACATTGCGGCGGCCCATCACCCGCTGAAGCAGCAGTGTGCGCAGAAAACCCTGCTGAATGGCGTTGCCGCAGGCAAGCTCGTCAAAAACCCGTACACAGCGGAACAGGCCGGTGGCGGAAAGCCGCCCGGCCAGTTCTTCGGTGTTTGGGATGACACTGCTCAAAATAAGCTCCGGGGGCACAGCGTCCTCCATGGCCCGGACCATGTCCACCAGCACCTGATAGGCGGTGTGGCAGATGTATAAATTGGGGCGCTCCATTTACAGCACCTCGCTGGACTCGACGGTCACCGGCGGGAAGTGGATGTGGCCCCAGCCGCTGGACCACTCCGGCAGGGTGCGGTCCATGTTGGTGATCTCGAAGGCAAATTCCTGGGCGGGCTTGTCCAGGCAGGCGGCGTTGGCCAGCTCCCGCTCGAACACGTCCAGATAGAAGAAATACTGGCCCTCGCTGAAGATGGAGGTGTCCACCGTGAACACGGTGGAGTAGCGCTGGCCCGGCCTGGCCTCGCCCAAAGTGATGGGATGGGTGATGCCGATGGGCGTGGAATCCCGGTAATGAAAATTCAGCTTCAGGTTCACCGCGTCGAAGTGCTGCATGACCTGCCAGTCGATGCGGATGCGCAAAGGCTCGCCGGCGGCAAACACGCTGCTTTCCTTGTCCAGGAAGGTCAGCCGCTCCACCCGCAGCCGCTTGCCGGCGCTGGTGTTCATGCGGCCGATCTCGCGCAGGTCATAGTCCACCACGTTCACGTCGGTGGTGTCCATATAAACGGCAATGGCGTCGTCCACGTTGCCGTCGAAGATCACCTTGCCCTTGTCCAGCACCACGCAGCGGGTGCACAGCTGGCGGATGGTGCTCATGTTGTGGCTCACATACAGAACGGTGCGGCCCTCCTGGCCCGCCACGTCGCTCATCTTGCCCAGGCACTTCTGCTGGAACTTCATGTCGCCCACGGCCAGAACCTCGTCCATGACCATGATCTCACTGTCCAGATGGGCGGCCACCGCGAAGGCCAGCTTCACGAACATGCCGCTGGAGTAACGCTTGACCGGAGTGTCAATGAAATCGCCGCACTCGGAAAATTCGATGATCTGGTCCAGCTTGGAATCCACCTCAGCCTTGGTCATGCCCAGAATGGCGCCGTTCATGTAGATGTTTTCCCGGCCGGTCATCTCCTGATTGAAGCCGGTGCCCACCTCCAGCATGCTGGCGATGCGGCCCTTGATTTTGATCTCGCCCTCGGTGGGGGCGGTGATGCGGCTGAGCAGCTTGAGCAGGGTGGATTTGCCCGCGCCGTTGCGGCCGATGATGCCCAGCGCCTCGCCCTTGTAAACGGTCAGATCCACCCCGTTCAGGGCCATGAAGGTCTGGCCGAACAGGCGGGTGTCGGTGCCGATGGGCAGGTTGGGGTCCTCCTTGCCGCGGATGCGGGCCCACCAGCTTTGCAGATCGGCGGTGAGGGTGCCGCCGCCGATCTGGCCCAGCTTATACTGTTTCTTTACGCCGGATACCTGAATGACAGGCTCTTTGCTGTGTACCGGCTCGCTGTGATTGGACATGGCAAAAATCCTCCTGTTACACGGTATCCATAAAGGTCTTTTCGATGCGGCTGAACAGCACCACGCCGATGACCAGCAGCACGGCAGTTACCGCAAGGCTGTACCACAGGCCGGAGACGCTCACGCTGCCGCAGCCCAGCAGGGCCATGCGGAACACCTGCACCGGCGCGGTCATGGGGTTCAGGTTCACGATGGTGCTCAGCAGCGGCTGCTCGGTCAGGCTGGTGGTGGAGTACACCACGGGGGTGGCGTACATCCACAGCTGCACGCCGAAGGTCACGGCGATGGCCAGATCCCGGTATTTGGTGGTCAGGCTGGAAACGATGATGCCCACCGCCAGACCCAGCAGCATCACCTGAATGATGCACACCGGCAGATAAACCACCCAGCCGGTCATGGTCAGGGCGCCGAAGGTTTCCTGATTGAAGAAGAAAATGACCCAGAACACCAGGAACATGGCAAACTGGATGAAAAAGTTGATCGCCGCGGTGAGCACCTGAGACAGGGGGATGGTCAGGCGGGGGAAATACACCTTGCCGAACATGCCCGCGTTTGCCACAAAGGTGTTGGCGGTGTTGTTGATGCAGGCGGCAAACATGGTCCACAGGGTGTTGCCCGCCATGATGAACAGAAAGCTGGGCGCGCCCTCAGTGGGCAGCCCGGCGATGCCGCCGAAGATCACGTTAAACAGGATGGTGGTGATCAGCGGATTCAGCAGAATCCACAGCGGGCCCAGAATGGTCTGCTTGTAGATCACCGCAAAGTTGCGCTTGGTGAACAGGGTCACCAGATCCCGGTAATGCCAGAGTTCTTTCAGGTCGATGTCGAACCAGCCGGTGCGGGGTTTCACAACGGTGGTCCACTGCTGTTCGTTGGGCTTGGCCATCAGCGTATTTCCCTTTCTATTGCGTAATCAGATGCGTAATCAGACAAGAAAAAGCGATAAATTATCATGTCATTATACCATGCCATGGCAAAAAAATCAAAAACGGGCCGGGCGGCTGAACCGCTGGCCAATGGCCTCCAGCTTGCCGTACAGATCCGGCCTGTTTTCCCGCAGCTTCCACAGCCGGGCCACAAGAGCGGGGCTGCGGCGGCGCATGGCCCATGCCAGCGGCGAAAAACGGCCCGCAGTCTTCAACGCGTCGCAGAGGGCGGCGGTCTCGGGCCAGCTCAGTACGGCCCGGGCCCGGGCCTTCTGGTCGGCTTTACCGCCTTCGCCCCGGGCAAGGGTGTCCTGCACGCCGTCCGCAATGGTGCATACCCAGCTGTGGCGGATGGCGGTCAGGTCGGCGGCAGGGCAGTGGAATGCCTGCTCGCAGTCCGCCGTAAGGCGGCCGAACAGCCGCATCCACAAATCGAAGAAATCCGGCCGGTAGCGCTGGGTCAGGCTGTTTTCGTTTTCTGCCGTTTCGTAAAAGGTCTGGGGCTCACGCAGCTTGAAAAAGCCCGCGCCGCCCAAGGAGAAAAAGGCCCTGCAGTAGGCAAGGCAGAACAGGAGGTCCTCGCCCAGCGAATAATCCGGGTCAAAGCGCAGGGCGGCGGCCTCGATCTGCTGGCGGTCAAACAGCTTGTTCCAGGGCATGGAAAGGCAGCAGTCCAGATACATCCAGCCGGTCTTTTCCACTCCAAAAGCCTCGCCCTCGCAGCAGGCGGTTTGGGGCAGAGCCTCCGGCTGGCAGGCAAAGGGCCAGACCACCAGCCGGTTCGGGTTTGCCTGCTGCGCGGCCAGCGCGCTTTCCAGCGCATGGGGGGCCAGGGCGTCGTCCGCGTCCACGAACACCACCCAGCGCCCGGCGGCAGCGGCAAGGCCCGCGTTGCGGGCGGTGGAAACGCCGCCGTTTTTCTGGTGGATCACCCGGACCCGCTCATCCGCCAGCGCAAGAGCGTCGCACAGGCCGCCGCTGCCGTCGGCGGAGCCGTCGTCCACCAGAATCAGCTCCAGCCGACTGTGGCTCTGGGTCAGGATGCTTTTGGCGCAGCGGGGCAGGGTGGCCAGCGCGTTATACACCGGCACGATCACGCTGATCAGGTCCATGGGCTTCATCCTCCATCTGTTGGAACGCCTGCAAAAAGGCGTCGTAATACCGCGGGGCGGAAAATTCCGTTGCCCGCCTGCGGCCCGCCGCCGCCATTTCGGCCCGGCGGCCGGGGTCGGCCTTCAGGGCCAGAACGGATTCGGCAATGGCGGCGGGAAGCGATTCATCCCGGGGCAGAAGAATGGCGTTGCTGCCCGCGGCGTATTCCGGCAGACCGCCGCTTTGGGTGGCGATCAGCGGGCAGCCCGCCGCCATGGCCTCCACGGCCACCAGCCCGGCGGCTTCCTCCACCAGCGTGGGCATCACGGTCACCTGAGCCAGGTGATAGTAAGCGGGCAGCTGCCCGGCCGGAACATAGCCGGTGAAGCGGATGCGCCCGGCCAGCGGCTTTGCCAGCGCTTCCAGCTGCCGGGTGAAGGGGGTCGTTTCGGAAGCGGCAAAGAAAGAGCCGCCCACCACCACCAGCTTCACTGCCGGATCCGGAATCAGGGCCATGGCCTCCACCAGCTTGTGCACGCCCTTGTCCTCCTCCAGCCGGCCACAGAACAGCACCACGAAATCGTCCGCGGAAAGCTCCAGCTGCTGGCGCAGTGTCTCCACCGCCTGCGCATCGGGCGGGGCGGCGAACCGCTCCACCGGCACGCAGTTGTAAAGCAGAAGGGCCTTTTTCGGGTCGAGGGCGCTGGTGGCAAGCCACTGGCCCCGGATGTATTCGCTCAAAGCCAGCACATGGCCATAGCAGCGATCCAGCAAAGGGGAGGCGTGGGTCAGCCCGTGAAGATGGGCGACCATGCGCTCTTTGCCGAACGCCCGGCTCACCTGCTGCCAGCCGGTCAGGTCGCCGCCCTCTGCCACCAGGTGGTCAGGATGCAGCGCCCGGAGAAAGGGCAGGGCCTGGCTGTAATAAACATTCCAGTGAACGCCGCGGCCTGCCAGCGCCCGCACCCGGCGGGCAAGGCTGTACAGCGCCCGGCGCACAGGCGAAGCGGGGCGCACAAAGCAGAACAGCGTCTGGGAAAAACGGGCGGCCGCAACGGCGGCCTGCTCGTCCAGCACGGTGACCACCGCAAGCTCCATCCGCCGCCGGGCCTGGTTTTCCTCCACCAGACGGCTGGCGAGACCCTCCACCGCGCCGCCCTTCACAGCAGGCACCGGCAGGGCGGGGGGCATGAGCAGAGCAGCCCGGAGCAGCTCTTTCTTCGGGGGCAGCGGCAGCGGCCGGGTGCACCAGCGCAGGCAGCTGAGCTTTTCGGGCAGGGTCAGTTCCCCGCAGGTTTTCAAAAGGGGCAAAAGGCAGTGCAGCTCCGCCTGCGTGCTGTGCCAGCGGGCCGCGATGGGCCAGGTCAGTTCGTTTTTCGCCCCGGCGCACAGGGAAAGATACCGCCGGAAGCAGGCGGCCAGCGCCTTGTCCAGCAGGGGCTTGTCAAAGTCCTCGTCCCGGAAAAAGCGGCACCAGTCCGCGTGAGCGGTTACCCCGTCAAAGCTGCCGGGGCTGATGCCGCTGCGGCAGATGCTGCCCTGTCGCAGCCGGTAGCGATAAAGCGGCTCGGTCAGGCAGGCCACCTTTTTGCAGGAGGCAAACAGCCGGTGGGCCACCGCGTCGTCCTCGTGGATCAGCCCCTCCGGGTAGCGCAGCTGCTCCCACAGGCTGCGTTTGTACAGCTTGTTCCAGGCCACCGTGTAGCAGGTGGCATTGGGGCCGAAAAATTCCGCCAGCAGCGCCTTGCCGGAAAAGCTTCCGGCTGCGGCGGGCGCGGTAATCTCGGGATGCTCCAGCGGCGAGCCGTCCTCGTTCACGTCCTCCACCGCGCACAGGGCCATATCCGCCCCGGCAGTGTGCAAAGCGGCGTGCAGCCGCTCCAGATAATCCGGAGCCACCAGATCGTCCGAGTCCACAAAGGCGAGAAGCTCGCCCTTCGCAGCAGCAATGCCGGAATTGCGCGCGGCGGAAAGCCCGCCGTTCTGCCGGTGGATCACCCGCACCCGGGCATCCTGCCCGGCATAGACGTCGCACAGTGCGCCGCAGCCGTCCGGGCTGCCGTCGTCCACCAGAATCAGCTCAAAATCGGCAAAGGTCTGGCTCAGAATGCTCGCCACACAGGCGGGCAGAAACGCCTCCACCTTGTAAACGGGAACGATCACGCTGATCGCGGGCATGGCTCAGGCCTCCTTTTCGCGGTCCATTTTTCCCCGGGCCGCCGCCAGCTTGTAGCACAGCGCGGGGCTTACACAGAACAGCACCGCCCGGAATTTTTCAAACCCGGGCACATGGGGATTCGAGAGGATACGGGGCAGCAGCTTATTCAGCTTTTTCTTGTGCGCCGCAAAGCCCTGTTTCAGCTCGGCGGGCATGGGCCCGGCCAGATTGGCGTGCACATAAAACAGGTAGAACACCTGCCAGTAGCGGGCCACCGCCCAGGCGGACAGATCCTCATAGCCGGGTTTGCCGGCAAAAAAGTCCACCCAGCCCCCGTACAGGCGCAGATCATCCAGCCGCTTGGCCGAGAAGGCCAGCGCGGTCATGCTGCCGGTGCGGGTGCGGTAGTAATAAAGCGGCTCGTTGGAGAGCACGATTTCGTTGCCGTCGTAGATTTTATCCATGATGTTGGCGTCGTCGCCGTAGAACATGGTCTCGTCATGGCGCACGTTTGCAAAAAGCCGGGCGTCGTACAGCTTGTTCCAGGTGACCATGGAATACATGCCGCCGTTTTTGAACACGTCCAGAAACTGCTCCAGCGCGTCGTGACGGCCCAGGAATTCCTCGGGCAGGGTGACCCCGCGCTCGAGAAAATTGCCTTTTTCGTCGATGCACACCGCGCCGCAGGCCGCCAGCGGGCAGCCGCTTTCCTTCACGGTGTTGTACAGGGTTTTTAAGAAATCCGGATGCAGCAGATCGTCGGAATCCACATAGCTGATGTAGTCGCCGGTGGCGGCGTCCAGCCCGGCGTTGGCCGCGCTGGCGGGGCCGCCGTTTTTCTTGTGCACCACCCGGATGCGGGGATCGGTTCTGGCCAGCTCGTCGCACAGTTCGCCGCAGCCGTTGGGGCTGCCGTCCTCCACGAGAATCAGCTCAAAATCGGCAAAGCTCTGGGCAAGGATGCTCTGCACGGTCAGGGGCAGATAATCCTTTGCGTCGTATACGGTGGTGATGATGCTGATGGCGGGCATGGGATGCCTCCTTATCAAAAAATATCAGATCAGCGTTTGCCCTTCAGGCGCAGGGGCAGCAGCGCGCGCCCCGCGTTTTTCTTCGCGGCGGCCTTGCGCAGCCAGCCGTTGTAAAGGCCCTGCCGGCCTTCCAGCCGGGTCATCAGGGCGGTGTGCCACATGGGATTCGCAAACAGCTTTTCCAGCCCGACCTTGCGCTCTTCCAGGGTGTAGGGCTTGGAGGAATCGGTGAGCAGATCGAAAAAGCTCACCGCGTCCCAGGGCAGCTGGGCGGCGGCCAGCTGGGGATACAGCTCGCTCTGGCCGCACTGCTCCAGAAAACGCCGCACCCCGTGCAGCACCCGCTGGCTGGTTTCCATATTGTCCAGCGTGGCGGCCCGGGTCAGGGTCTGGGCGTGGTTCCAGTATTCGTAATAAATGCCGTCCAGATGCTCCATCTTCCCCAGATTGGCAAAATAGGCGAAGTTGAACTGGATGTCCTCGCCGGTGCGCAGGGTTTCGTCCAGCGAAAGGCCAAGCCCCTTGATCAGCTGGGTGCGGTAGACCTTGTTGCACAGCGAGAAGAACTGGTTGGCCCGGTAATATTCGATGAAATGGGGCCAGAACTCCTCCAGCGAGGCGGCGGCAAAGGCGGGGTACACCGCCTCGGTGAAGCCGGTGTCGCTGCAGAACGAGAAGTTGAAGCTGACCAGATCCAGCTCCCGGTTCTCCATGGCCTGCACGGTCTTTTCAAAGGCCTTGGGCAGCAGCACGTCGTCCGCGTCCACAAAGGTGATGTAGCGCCCTTCGGACGCCTGAATGCCCGCGTTCCGGGCCGCCGCCGCGCCCTTGTTGGTCTGGGTCAGCACCCGCACCCGTTCGTCCTTGCGGGCGAACTCGGCGCACAGGTCGGCGGTGCGGTCGGTGGAACCGTCGTTCACCAGAATCAGCTCGAACCAGGCAAAGCTCTGGTCCAGCACGCTCTGCACGCTTTTTTCAAGATATTCCTCCCCGTTGTAAACGGGCATGATACAGCTTAATACAGCCGCCATAGATATGTTTGCCTCCTTGGGAAAATGAAATCACAGCGCATGGCTGGTGCTGCATCGCAGCCAGCACCAGAACGCCATGGGAAAGGCCAGCCGCAGCCCCACGCAGATGCGGTAGGGCAGGGCCATCAGCCGGTTGGAATCCGCCGCCAGCCAGCAGGCCAGCGCCCGGCGTGCATCCGGCAGAGCCAGCATCCGGGCAAATGCCCGGCGGTATCCGCGCAGGGAAAGGGGCCCCTTTCGGCTCATGAGAACCGACATCTGGGCCACCGCCACATTGCCCTGCCGGGCAGCGGCCAGCGCGGCGGCCTGCGCTTCGTTCAGTCCGTAATGGGCGGCGAACTGCAGCAGCGCCGCCCGGGTGGCCTGCTCCGCGTCCAGCAGGTCCGCCCGCAGCGACCGGGAGAGCGAGCCCTCACCGGTGTGGTCACAGGCGTAGTAGTTGGTGGGCACAAAGCGAACCGGCCCGCAGCGCTGCAAAGCCAGCAGGTTGAACAGAAGGTCCTCGTTGATCTTCAGTGCCGGGTCAAAGCGAACCGGGCCGATCACATGGGCCTTGTAGATTTTGTTGTAGGGGGCCGCGAACTGGCCGGTGGTCACCAGATACCGCTCAAACTCGCCCGCCAGCGCGGCAAGGCTTTCGTACGCTGCGTCCGGCAGGGGCGGCTCCGGGATGTAACCCACGTTTTCCACCCCGAAGAACAGCACGTCCGCGCCCTGTTCCAGAATGGGCAGGGCCGCTTCGTAAAGACCGGGCAGCACCCAGTCGTCCGCGTCCACAAATTGCAGATAGCGCCCGGAGGCGGCGTCCAGCCCGGCGTTGCGGGCGGCGCTGGCCCCGGCGTTTTTCTGGTGAATCACCCGCACCCGGCTGTCCTGCTCGGCAAGCCGGTCGCACAGTGCGCCGCTGCCGTCCGGGCTGCCGTCGTCCACTAAAATCAGTTCCAGATCGGCGGGCGCCTGGGTGAGGATGCTTTTGACACACTTTTCCAAAGTGGCCTCGGCTTTGTAGACCGGCACGATCACGCTGAAGGAAGGCTGGTTCATGGTCTGTTCCCTCCCGTGAATTTGCGGACCACCAGCGAAAGGCAGCGCCCCGTGAAATAGAAGGGAAACAGCACCTTTGCGGAAAGGGGCATTCGGCCCATCAGCCGCACAAAGGGCCACAGCTCGCCGTATTTGATCCGGTCGATAAAGGGGTAAAAGCTGCCGGCGCACAGGCATTTGGCAAAGGGATACTTGCCCTTCCAGTAGCGGCGGCTGGCGTTTACCACGTCCAGAAAATCGGCGTATTTTTTCAGTGCGCTCTGGGTGCCGTTGTAGTTCTGGTGATTCTGGTCGGTGCCCGCCACCCGGTAGGCGGAGAGCGCCTCGTTCATTACGAACACACTGCCCTTGTCCAGATACAGCATGCACAACGCAAAGTCCGCGATGCTGCGGTTGGCGGTCACATAATCATAAAGCTCTTTGTCCGCCGGGTCGAAGATGTTCTTCACAAGGCAGGCGGTGCAGGAATAGGTCACGCCGGCCAGAAACAGCTCCATGGTGGCGTCCCTGCCCGGAATGCGGGGATCGTCCGGCAGGGTGCCGTAGGTGTTGCCCGCGTCATCGGTGAGCAGCAGGGTGTGGCTCACCGCCAGATAGTCCGGGTGGGTGCGCAGAAAATCCACCTGCTTTTGCAGCTTGTGGTCATCCCGCCACCAGTCGTCGCCCTCCAGCGTGCAGACGTACTGGCCCCTTGCGGCGCACAGGCCCTCGTACCAGTTGCGGCTGATGCCCGCGTTCTGTTCGCGCAGGTTCAGCCGGATGATGTCCGGGAAGCGGGCCGCGTAGTCCTGCAAAATGGCGCGGGTGCCGTCCGTGCCGCAGTCCTCGGAAATATAAACTTCAAAGGGAAAATCGGTTTTCTGGGCCAGTACACTGTCGATGGCCTTACCAATGTAGCGTTCCTGATTGTAGGTGGTGATGAGCACCGTTACCAAGGGCTGGTTCACGGTTTTGCCTCCTTCGTGCCGCAAAGCTGATTGTACAAAGCCATCTGCGCGGCGGCAATGGCTTTCGGGTCGTGGTCTGCCATGGCCCGGGTCCGGGCAGCCTTGCCCATGGCCTCGGCCCCGGCGGGATCGTCCAGCAGGGCAAGCACCGCCTGCGCCATCTGATCGGGCCGGGCGGGGTCGAACAGCAGGCCCTCCTTCTTGTCCTCCAGCATACTGGGCACGCCGCCCACGTTCGCGGCGGCGCAGGGCATGCCCAGAAGCATGGCCTCGCCCAGCGAGTTGGGGCTGTTTTCCAGGCTGCTGGGCAGCAGAAAGACGCTGCTCTGCAAAAAGCAGGTTTTCATGGCTTCGGCGTTCAGCACGCCGGTGTAGCGGATGCGGTCCGCCACGCCCAGACGACGGGCAAGCTGGTCCAGATAACCGGGATACTCCGCCAGCCAGTTCATCACCGGCTGCAGCAGCGCACCCTTGCGGGGCGGGGGCCAGCCCGCCACATCCACCTGCACGTCCGGGTACCGGGCGGCGATGGCGGGCAGCGCCTTGATCACCCGGTGCAGACCCTTCAGCGGGGTGTTGCCCTGGCTCACGAAAATGCGGGGCCGGCGCAGCGGATCCCGCTGCCAGCCGCCGGAGTAAAAGGGCGCACGCAGAATCTCGTTCAATTTGTAATAGCGGGCCTGTGGATTCACCGAAGCGGTGAAGGCCTTGTCCCATTCGGTGCGGCCCAGCACGTTCCGGGCAAGGGCAAAGACCTTTTTCTCCGCCTCGCCCTGATCCAGAAGCCGCTGGCGCAGCTGGTACACGGTAGCCCCGCCGAACCGGGCGGTGACCGTCTCCTTCAGGGGCTGGCGGCGCAGAAACCGCTCGGGCAGGCCGTCCGCCATGTGCTCGCCGCAGGGGCCCGCAAGGCCCTGAATGTAGATCAGAACCTTTTCGGGGTCAAAGGTTTCCAGCGCCCACACCGGGTGGTCGTTTTCGGTGCCGAACACCTGCACCAGCTCCGGCTGCTCGGTGTCCAGCACCTTTTTCAGGGCAGAAGCACCCTCCGCGGTGGGGAAAGCCCAGTATACGGTATCGCCGATTTCACGGCGCTCGGTTTTTGTTACGGCGAAATTATGGGCGCACAGGATGATCTCCACCGGCTGCTGCGCCATTGCCTGATACAGCGCCGTCACCCAGCTGCCGCTGGCCTGCACCGGCAGATCCAGCGCACGGGCCAGGGGAGCGGGAAGAAAATTCAAAAGCCAGAGTACCTTCATGGTTCAGCCTCCAAGGGTCTGTTCCAGGCAGCGGGCCGCCGCCTGGGGCGTATTGGATTCAAACAGCCGCTCGGCCTCTTCAAAGGGCAGGCGGCAGCGCCCCTTTTCGGCCAGAAACGCCGAAAGACGGGCCAGCACATCCGGCCCGGTGCCCTTCGATTCCAGCAGGGTCAGGGCGAGGGGCCAGCGGTCAAAGTAAGGGCGGCAGGGGTCGTTTTCCAGCTTGGCCAGATGCAGCACCGGCCGGCCCGCCGCAAAGTATTCAAAGATCTTGCTGGGCACCTGGTTGTCCACCCCGTTGCCCAGGCTCAGCAGTACGTCCGCCTTTGCCAGTTCTTCTGCGGCCTGTTTTGCGGGCAGTGGGCCGGTGACGATCAGCCGGTCGCCCAGAATCTTCCGGTAGGGCTCCAGCAGATCGGCGGGATAGTTCTCCCAGCCGCCGCCCACGAATACCAGCTCCAGATTCGGATCGTTCAGTGCGCAAAACAGCTCCAGCGCATAATGGGGGGTGCGCAGCTCGGGATACAGACTGCCCACGAATACACACCGCAGCCGGCTGCTTTTGCCGGTAACGGCAGGCGCGGCGGGCGGGGGCACCAGACTGGGAAAATCCAGTACATGGGCCTTGCCTGCAAAACGCTCCAGCGGTGCGCCGGGAGCGTAGTACTGTTTCATGGCCGGGGCAATGAACACCGCGTCCAGCGCTTCCAGCAGCTGTTTTTCCCGGTCGAAGGCGCCGGGAGCGTTGTAGCTGTGGTTGGCCGCGTAGGGATCCATCTGCCAGCTGGCCTTTTTGCCGCCGAAGCGGGCGGCGGCAAGGGCGAAGCTGCCCGCGTAGGGAGCAGCCACCGCCACCGCCGCGTCAAAATGGCAGCGGGCGTCCAGCGCTTCGATGGCCTTTTTCGCCGCCGAGATGCGCCGGGGCTTTTTGAAGGCAATCTGCCGCACCGCGGCCAGCGCTGCCGCCGGATGGGCGCAGAGCTTCAGCAGTCGCAGGGGCACCGGGGTGCCGCCCGGGTTGCCGAATTCCAGCACCCGGTTCATCACCCGCTCATCCGAAAAGGGCAGCAGCGTCCGGCCGCAGCCGGGCAGTTCGGCGGGCAGGGTTTCGCCGTCGTACAGTTCCAGAAAATGCACCGTGTGGCCCTGCTGCGCCAGCAGCGCCGCCGCCCGCCGGGCAATGGCCGGGGTGGGGGCAAGGGGGAATTCCACACTGTCCAGAATGCAAAGCAGTTTCATGAAAAAACCTCGAAAAAGGGCCGGTCAGCGCCGGTCGGTGAGCATCAGTCGGCACAGCCCTGCGTAGAAAATGCCGCCCCAGCAGGAGAGCATGGCCGCCAGCTTCATGGCGGGGGAAAGGTGCCGGTTTTTCAGCGCCCTGCCAAGCCCGGCGCGAATCTCTTTTTTCAGAGACTTGTGCTCGGAATCAAAATCCCGGGCGTTGGCCTGACGCAGAATCATGCTGTTCAGATACAGCAGCTTTTCATAGTAAAATGCCTCGGCAGAGGCCTCCAGCGGGCCGCCGCGGGCGGTATCCAGAATGGTGCGGGCCACGAAAAGCTGGTCGGTGAGCATCCGCTCCTGCAGGGGCCGGTGCGTGGTGGATTCCGCATGCTGGCGGTAATAGTAGCCCACAAAATCCACAAAGGCCATGCCGCCGGCGTGCTGCAGGATGTTCCAGTTCAGATACAGGTCCTCGTTGTATACCACCGGCGAATAAAAGGGTACATCATCGAACAGATTCCGGGCATACAGCTTGTTGCAAAGGCTGTATTCCACCCGCTTGTCGTGCATCAGGGCGTCCAGATGGGCGGGGCTTTCCAGCACCAGAAAATCCTCCGGGCAGCTTTCCGGCTGAGGTACCGGGCCGTAAAAGGGGATGAAGCGGCAGCCCGCCACCGGCAGGGTGGTGGAAAGGCACTCTTCCAGCAGAAGCCGCACCATTTCGGGATGCAGCAGGTCATCGCCGTCCACAAAGCTGATGTATTCGCCACGGCTGTGGGAAACACCGGTGCCCCGGCCGCCGATGATGCCCAGGTTTTCCTGATGAATGGTGCGAAAGCGGCTGTCCCGCAAGGCAAAGTCATCGCACACCTGGCCGGAGCCGTCCTGGCCGCCGTTGTCGATCATCAGCACCTCCAGATTGCGGTAGCTCTGGGCGGCGATGCTTTCCAGGCAGGGCAGCAGATAGTCGCCGGTGTTGTACACCAGCACCACCACTGAAACGAGGGGGGTCTGATTCATGAGCGGGATCCTCCTGCGGTTGGGTCATGGCTTTGGGCAAGGCCCAGATAAAAATTGGTCAGCCAGGCGGCAGTCTGGCGGATATCGTATCCCGCCGCGGCGATCTGCTGCCGGGGGGAAGAACGCACCGGCCGGTTTTCCATTGCCTGTTCCAGGGCGGTTCTTGCCCAGACCTCATCGCTGCTTTCCAGTGCAAGCTGCTTTACCAGCGGGGTTATGCAGACTTCGCTGGTGATGGTGGCGGCCGCGGTTATGGGCAGGCCGGCCGCCTGCGCCTCGACCAGAGTCACCGGCAGCCCCTCGTGCAGGGAGGGGAACAGAAAGCCGTCCATGCCCTGCAAAAGGCGGGGAATATCCTCCCGGCTGCCCAGAAAATGTACGCAGTCGGCAAGGCCCAGCCGGGCAGCCTTCTGGCGCATTTCGTCCAGCAGAGGGCCGGTGCCCGCCAGCAGCAGGGCGCTGCCGGGAGCCTGCTTGTGGATGAGAGCAAAGATATCCAGAATGCGGTCGTGGTTCTTCTGGGGGGTGAACCGGCCCACATGGCCGAACACCAGGCATTCGTCCGAAAGGCCGAACTCCTCCCGCACGCTGGCCCGGGCCACCTCGTTCACCGCGAAGCGCTCCGGGTCGATGCCGTTGAGCAGAATGTGCGCCCGGTTTGCCTCAGGGCCGAACATCCAGTCTGCCGCCGCCCGGGAGCAGGCGAACAGATGGGTGGCGTTGGGCAGCACCATGTTTCCGTAGTAGTCCTTCACCACCTGGAAGGCCAGCCCCCCCTCGTTCCGGGTGTTGTGGCTGTGGGCGATGCGCACCGGAATGCCGGCCTTTTTTGCCTGCCGCATCACAAGGCCGCTGAATTTGTCCATGTGGGAATGCACAATGGAATAGCGGGGGCTTTGAGCCAGCACCCTGTCCAGCGCATGGGTGTAGACGAAGGGGCCCTTCTGGGTGATGAAGGGGATGCGGTGGATCACACCGCCCAGCGCTTCGATCTCGCTTTCGTACACACCGGGAAAGGAGCTTACAAAATCGAACTGCACCGCGTCCCGGTCGATGCAGTGATACAGATTCATGATCAGGCTTTCGTAGCCGCCGTGGGCCAGACCGGCCACGCAGTGCAGAACGCGCACAGCCGCCATACAAGGCACCTCACTTTTGCCCGGCGAAAGTCTTCCTGCTTTCGCACGCAATAATACAGCTTATAGTATAACAAAAAGCCCGGGCTTTGCAAAGCCCGGGCAAAAAGGAAAAACCGGCCCCGTGCGCGGCACGGAACCGGTTTGAAGGATCAGGGATTGACGTAATTGCGAACCAGCGCCTGCAGCAGATCGTCGCGGTCCACACGGCGGATCAGCGAGCGGGCGTTTTTATAGGTGGTGATATAGGTGGGGTCCTCGGACAGGATATAGCCCACCAGCTGGTTGATGGGGTTGTAACCCTTTTCCTTCAGTGCGTCGTAGACCTCCTGCACAACGGCACGGATCTCCCGGTCGCGGTCATCATAAATGGAGAATACAGCGGTAGGATCAGACATAAAACGGCCCCCCTTTTTGCAGAAGAATCAATTTAGATACAGTATACCCCATTTGCTGGCGGAATGCAAGAGCTGCCGGGGCCAAGGTTTACAAGGAAAGGGGACTGTGCTATACTTACACTGACTTTTTATGACTATTTAAAAGAGGTATTGTTACATTATGACGAAACAACGCAGCTGGATATGCCGAAACTGGTTTTGGCTGGCCTGGGCCGCGGCAGCGGCCGGGCTGGTCTGGCGGGCGCGGTTCTGCATCGCGGGCGAGGAGGAGAGCTATTTCCTCACGCAGGCATACTCGTATTTGCAGGGCTGGATTCCCACGGCGGAGATCTGGGGCGCAACCCAGTTCAGTTCCATGATTTTCATGCCGCTGGCGGCGTTGTTCCACGGGCTTACCGGCGGATGGGATGGAGTCTATCTGTTTTTGCGGCTGTGCTACATCGCGTTTGAGTGTGCAGTGAGCGCGGCAGCGTTTTTTCTGCTGTGCCGGTTCACCACCCGCAACTGGGCGGCCTTCGGTGCGCTGCTGGCGCTGATGTTCACCCCGCTGAATCTGAACACCTTTTCCTACAATTCCCTGGGCATGCACTTTACGCTGCTGTTCGTGCTGCTGGCGCTGTTTGGCGCAAGGCAGGGCGGCTGGTGGCCTGCCGTTCTGGCCGGGGCCTGCTTTGCCCTGGCGCTGGAGGCCTACCCGCCCATGATCGTGCTGGTGCCGGTCTGCCTGCTGTTGCTGGTTCAGTATCCGGCGGGGCGGCGGCTGCGCTCCTTCGGCTGGTTCTGCCTGGGCGGGGCGGCGGTGTTCGCCGTGTTTGCGGCGGAGCTCCTGATCCGTGCGCCCCTCAGCGTTTATCTGGAGAATTTCGGCAATCTGCTGATCGCGGACAGTGCCCATCAGGGCAGCGGCGGCATTGTGGCCGAGATCATCAGCTGGCTGGCCAGCTGCCGCTGGTGGTACGGCACCGCCATCATTCTGGCCTGCGGTGCGCTGTGGGTGCTCTGTGGTGCGGCGCGGCTGGCGACCTGCCGGGGCAAAACGCTGCCCCGGGCGGCGTGGGTGGCGCTGGCGGTGCTGGTGTTTGCGGTGGCCGTGTGGGGCCTTGTGATGCTGCCCCGGGGCGAAAAGTTTTACAGCAACATGAAGTGGTTCATCCCCGGCCTTCTGTGGCCGGCGGTGCTCTGCCTGTGCTGGCCCAGGGACATCCTGCCCGGCCTGACCCTCTGCGTAACCGGTATGCTGTATGCGATGGGCGTGTTTTACGGCTCGGATCTGGGCGTGGTGAACGGCAGCTACGGCTTTTTCTTCTGTGTGCTGGGCGAGCTGGTCTGGCTGGGCCAGTGTCTGGCTGCCTGCCGGCCCCGGCGGCCGGAGCTGGCCCTGCGGCGGCTGCTGGCGGTGGCGCTGGCGCTGCTTTTGCCGGTGCAGCTGGGCTACATGCGCTTTTTCTATGATTCCTTCGGCAACCCGGCCCGCTGCACCGTGCGGGTGAGCGAGGGCATTATGACCGGCCTGTGGCTGGAGCCGGAAAAGGCCGAGGCCTATGAGGGCGTGCTGCGGGATGTGGCGGCCAATGTGCCCGCCGACGCAAAGCTGCTGGTGCTGGATATTCTGCCCTATGCCTATATGCTGAATGACTATGTGGTGTGTGCCCCTACTCCCTGGATCAACGATGTGGGCGACGAGCAGAATCGGATTTTCTACGAAAAGAACCCGCATCTGGTGCCGGAGTATGTGTTCATCGCCCAGGAAAAGACCGGCTTTTCCAACCGGGCCGATACCTCGGCGGAAAGTTTGCCGGAGGGCTGCATCAAGGAGATGCTGCTGCAGCCCGGCGTACAGCGCACCGAGACCGAAAGCGGCACGTTTTACAAGCTGCCCTGAAAAGATGTGGAAATCCAGCTGCGCAGGCTTGCTGCCGGCGGCACGCTGAAGTGAATTGAGCCGCAGCGGCGTTATATTAGGAAGAAGATTGGAGAAGGAGAACTGCACATGGCGCAGAATGACACAACCCCACAGCAGAAACGCCGGCTGGTACTGCTGAGCCTGGGGCTTGCGCTGGCCTTCGGGGTACTGAGTCTGTTTGCCAGCCCCTCCAGCTGGCCGCACGATGACTGGGATATTTCGCTGGTTCTCAGCGGCTGCTTTGACCCGGGCGGGCAGATCAATTTTGTGAATATCCTGCTGGGCTTTCTCATCAAGGGGCTGGGGCTTATCAGCACCACGGTAAACTGGTATTTCTGGCTGCGATGGGTCTTTACCGTGCCGGCCTTTGCGGTATTTACCTATACCGCCTTTCTGTGCCTGCCCGCCGGGCTGGCCCTCACGGCGGACGGCCTGTTCAAGTTCCTGTTCTGGCAGGTGTGTATGGTGGAGACAAACTTCACCCGCAATGCCGGGCTCTGGGCCGCGGCGGCGCTTGCTCTGCTGGCGCTGTATACATGGAAGCGGGCAGGGCGATGGGCCTTCCGGGGCGGGCTGCTGTTCTGGTGCATGGGATATCTGTGGCGGCCCAAAGCGGCGCTGCTGGTTGCACCCTTTGCACTGGTGCTGATCCTCTATTCGCTCCTGTGCCGCATGAAAACTTTGGCGGACTGGAAGGCAGCTCTGTCCGGCGTGGTGAAAAATCGCCGGGGGATTATGGCGCTGGTCGGCTGCGTGCTGATCACTGCGGTGGCTCAGGGGGCCCAGCTGGCCTTCTGGAGCCAGCCGGAATGGGCGGCGTTCAAATCCTTCAGCGATGACCGCTCTTCCTTTGTGGATTATTCCACCGGTGGCTGGGAGAAAAACCAGCGGGCACTGGAAAGCGCCGGATTCACGGAAAACGACTACTGGTGCATGGAACACCAGAGTTTCGCAGACCCGGAGTTCTTCGATGCAGACCGGATGAACCGGCTGGCGGATTTGCGTGCGGAAAAACCTGCCCCCGCAGAGTTTGTTTCGGGGCAGGCAATTCCGTTTCTGGTGAAACTGCCGTTTCAGGTGAAGAGCTTTCTGGGCTTTTGCCTGGTGGGAGGAATTCTGTTCCTGCTGGGGGACTGGCGGCGCCGCGTTGCAATTCTGTGCACGGGCGCCGGCAGCCTTGTGATCTGTCTGGGCCTGCTCTGGCTGGGCAGCCTGCCTGAACGGGTAATGGAGGCTGTGTTCGCAGCCGCCCTGTTTACGGTGGTTCTGCTGGGCGTTCGGCAGCGCGGCGGCCTTCCCGGCTGGCTGCGTAAGGGTGGCCTTGCCGCGGGCGCGGTGGTATTCCTGCTTTGCAGCACAGTGAGCGTGGCCCGCGTGGCAGACCGGCTGGCCATGCCGCGGGTGAATACCATCGAGAACGGAACCACCGGTGTGCAGTCGGTGGATATTGCCGCCACCGATGAGGAGCATGTGTATGTCTGGAACATTTACAGCGCCTACAATCGTGTGCAGCAGGCCTATGGTCTGACTGCGCTGCCCGAGCGGGATTTCTTTTCCCACAATACGATTCTGGGCGGCTACCATGAGCAGAGCCCCTACATGAAAAAAAGCCGCGCAGCCATGGGAATTCACAATCCCATGCGGGCGCTTGTGGAAAATGAAAACGTGCTTCTGGCCGATGATTACGAGCCGGAGCGGATTCTCCGGTATGTGCAGCAGCACTATGAACCGGAAGCGGCGCTGAGCTCCGCAAAGGATCTGGGCGATTTCTGGGCGCTCAAGATCACGCCGCCCATGCAAAGTGAAGAAAGAAAGCCGATCGAATGGGAGATGCAACCCCTGCAGAACGCGCCCACCAGCCGCAGCGGCTGGTATACAACAAGAGGGAAGGCCAAAGGTCTTCCCTCTGATGGGGCGCTATGGCTCAGGGCGAGCCGTGCGGACGGTAAAAACCGCTGCTACCGGCTGGTGCGGGGCGAAAACGGCGAATTCTCCGCCGGCCTGTATCTGGACTGGGCCGAGCCGCAGGAGCTGACCTTCACCCTGCTCTGGCAGCAGGACGGAAAAATTATGGAAAGTGAACGCCTGGTGTGAACAGCGAACACCGAAAAAACAGCGAATACCGGAGCGCTCCGGCACCCCGGATGAATAACATAAGGGAGTTTTAAAGTATGATTTCGTTTAATGTGCCCCCGCTGGTAGGAACGGAACTGGACTATGTGAAAAAAGCCATTGAAAACCACAAGATCTGTGGCGACGGCCCCTTCACCAAGGAGTGCAACGCATGGCTGGCAAACCGCTTCGGCGCCCAGAAGGTGCTGCTCACCACCAGCGGTACCACCGCGCTGGAAATGGCCGCCCTGATGTGCGATCTGGAGCCCGGCGATGAGGTGATTCTGCCCAGCTTCACTTTCTCGTCCACCGCCACTGCCTTTGTGCTTGCCGGCGCAAAGCTGGTGTTTGTGGATGTTCGCCCGGATACCATGAACATCGACGAAACGAAAATCGAGGCTGCCATCACCGATAAAACCAAGGTCATCTGCGCCATGCACTACGCGGGTGTGGCCTGCGAGATGGACACCATCATGGACATTGCCCGCCGCCACGGCCTGAAGGTGGTGGAGGATGCGGCTCAGGGGGTGATGAGCACCTATAAGGGAAAAGCTCTGGGCACCATCGGTGACTTCGGCTGCTTCTCCTTCCATGAGACCAAGAACTATTCCATGGGCGAGGGCGGCGCGCTGCTGATCCGGGATCCGGAATACAACGAGCGGGCCGAGATTCTGCGGGAGAAGGGCACCAACCGGGCCAAGTTCTTCCGCGGTCAGGTGGACAAATATACCTGGGTGGATTACGGCTCCAGCTACCTGCCCAGCGAGATGAATGCCGCCTACCTGTATGCCCAGCTGCTGGAGGCAGACCGGATCAACAACGACCGGCTGGCCAGCTGGAACGCCTATTACGAGGCATTTGCTCCCCTGGAGCAGGCCGGAAAGGTGGAGCTGCCTGCCCTGCCCGAGGGCTGCGTGCACAACGCCCACATGTTCTGGCTCAAGCTGCATGATCTGGAGGAGCGCACTGCATTTATCCAGCATCTGAAGGACAATGGCGTGCAGGCCGTATTCCACTATATTCCGCTGCACTCCGCGCCTGCGGGCCTGAAGTTCGGCGTGTTCGCCGGCGAGGATGTGTACACCACCACAGAAAGCGAACGTCTGGTTCGCCTGCCGCTGTACTATGGCCTGACCGAGGCCGACCGGAACACGGTGATCGAGACCGTGCGTTCTTTCTGGAAATGATGCAGGGGAAAGTGGCTGAACGGCGCACCCGCCCGGTGGTGTGGGCGGGGGTAGCTCTGCTTTATGCACTGCTGGGCGAGGCTGTGGCAGAAATGCTTTTCATTCAGGCTGCAGACCCGCTGGCCGGAGATTTTTACCAGCACCTGGAATCTGCACGGGACCCCTCCAGCCGGGAGTATTCCCTGTTTAACCTGATCTACCGCATGCTGGATGGAGTGTGGCATTCAGACCTGCCCATCATCGCTTTTCTGGTGGCGGTGGTGCTGGCGGGGGTCTGGCTGTGCAGTGTGTTTTTTCACCGGTACAGCCCGGTAGGGCATCCCCTTGCCTGCACGCTTCTGGGAATGGCCTGCTACTGCGCCGACCCCATTTTTATCGCTGCACTGAACCCCTATCGAAGCCTGGGCGTGCAGGCGGGCGGTGTGTGGCACAACCCCACCCTGCTGGGAATCAAAACCATGCTGCTGGCTCTGGTTCTGGTGTATCTTTCGATTTGCGAACAAATGGAAGATACACGGGCGGCGCTTCCGATTCGGGAGATGCTTCTGTTCAGTTTGATACTTACCGTGGCCACCTGGATCAAGCCGAACCTGGCCACAAGCGTGGAACCGGCCATCGCCTTCTTTCTCGTGTTTGATCTGTGCCGGCACAAGGGGCAGGGCTTTTGGAAAAAAGCCGCGTTTGCCGCCACCGTTGTGCCCAGCTTTGTGGTGATTGGCTGGCAGTTCCTGATTTCCTTTACCGGTGCGCCGGCCGGGGAGGAAAGCGGAATCGCCTTTGCGCCGGGTATGGCGCTGCTCACCTGGACAAAGCATCCCATCTGCGCCATATTCCAGTCGCTGGCGTTTCCGCTGCTCGTGCTCTGCTTCAGCATTCCCAGAGTGTTTACCGATCGAAAATACGGGTTTGCATGGGCCATTACCGGATTTGCCTATGCGCAGTATCTCTTCCTGGCAGAAACCGGCCGCCGGGCAGGCGACGGAAATTTCAGCTGGGGAATGCAGATGGTTATGGTGTATCTGTTTGCAGTCAGTGTGATTCGGCTGATGGAGGCATGGCCTGTGCTCTGGCAGAAGATCTGGGGCAGAGTTCTGGCTCTGGGCAGCGCGGCGCTGTTTTTGTGGCATGTGTTCTGTGGAGTGGAATACATCGTTCTGTTCCTGCGGGAAAAAACGTATTTTATGTAAAACTGCGGGCGTTGGATCGCCCCGAAAAAAGAGGCTATGAACATGCAGTATTTTATGGTGTTGGGCGCGGGAGAATTTCAGGTTCCGCTCATTCAGGCAGTGAAGCAAAAAGGGATGAAGGTGGTCGTGGTGTCCATCCCCGGCGATTACCCGGGCTTTGCGCTGGCGGACGAGGTGGTTCACTGCGACATCCGGAACCGGCAGACGGTGCTGCAAGCGGCCCGGAAATATAACATTTGCGGCATTGCCACCGACCAGACCGATATGGCGGTGCCCACTGTGGCCTATGTGGCCGCTCAGATGGGGCTGCCCGGCATGGACTGCGAGACCGCCTTGAATTTTACCGATAAATCCCGGATGCGCCGCCTGTGCGCCCGGCTGGGCCTGCCCACCGTGCGCAGCCGGGAGGTAAAAAGCCTGGACGAGGCGCTGGAATTCTACCGGGAGCTGGGCCGGGAGGCCATCATCAAGCCGGTGGATTCCCAGGGAAGCCGCGGCGTTTACCGGATCGACAGCGAGGATACCCTGCGCAGCATGTTTGAAAAAAGCGTCGCCTACTCCCAGCAGGGGCAGGTGGTGCTGGAGGAATTCATCCACGGCCGGGAGATGGAGATCAACACCATGGTGGTGAATGGTCAGGTGACCACCCTCACAGTGGCGGACGTGATTCCCTTCGCGGTGAAGGATGTGTTCAGCTCCTGCCAGCGGCTGTATCCCAGCCGGCAGAAACCGGAGCATGTGGCCGCGCTGGAAGAGGTGAACCGGCGCATTGTGCAGGGGTTCGGGCTCCAGCAGGGCCTGACCCACGGCGAGTATATTCTGGATGAGCAGGGCCGGCCCTATCTGGTGGAGATCGCGGCCCGGGGCGGCGGAAACTTCGTCTCCTCTCACATGGTGCCCGCCTGCAGCGGTCTTGCCACCGAGCAGTTCGTGATGAACGCGGCGCTGCATCACCGGATGCAGCCGCCCAAGCTGCATTTCAACGGAGGCGCAGGATGTATCCAGTCCTTCTATCTGCCCCGCGGTGTGGTGCGCTCGGTGGAGGGCGTGCAGCAGATGGATGAATGCCCCAACGTGCTGGTTCATTCGCTGCACGGCATCCGCCCGGGCATGGTGCGGGGCGAAAATTACGACAAGACCTCCCGCTTCACGCTGGTGCTGTATGCGCAGGATCAGGCCCGGCTGGAGGAGTGCATCGACTGGGTGAAGCGCACGGTGCGCGTTCAGGTGGAACAGGACGGCGAATGCCTTGGCCCGATCTGGCAGTAAGGCGGGCAGGCGAAAAAGGAGACGAAAAAGGAAATGGAACAAACCCCGAAAATATCTGTGATCATTCCCTGCTACTACTCGGAAAAGAGCATCGGCAAGGCGGTGCATCTTGCGCGGCAGGAACTTGTGCGGCTGGACTACGATTATGAATTTGTGCTGGTAAACGATGGCTCCACCGACGGCACCTTCCGGGAGATCACTGCTCTGTGTGAGGAAGATCCGAAGGTGAAGGGCGTGGATCTGAGCCGCAACTTCGGCCAGCACAGTGCTCTGATGGCGGCGCTGCATTATGTGACCGGCGATTATGTGCTGAGCATGGATGACGATCTGCAGACCCATCCCTCCCAGTTCAAAAAGCTGCTGGATGCCATTCAGCAGGGCGGCTACGATGTGGTGTACGGCTGGTATCCCCAGAAGCACCACAACTGGTTCCGCAACCTGGGCTCGGCATTTGAGCGTTGGACCATGCGGGTACTGACCGGGCGCCCCAAGGGCCTGCACACCAGCAGCTTCTGGGTGGCAAAGGTGTTTGTGTGCCAGCATGCCATTGATTATATGGGGCCTTATCCCCACATGTCCGGCCTGCTGATGCGCATCACCAAAAATGTGGGCAATGTGGAGCTGCAGCATTTTGACCGGGAGGTGGGGCATTCCGGGTATACCCTGAAAAGCCTGATCCGGCTGTGGAGCACCGGCACCAACTTTTCCATTCTTCCGCTGCGTCTGTCGCTGCTGTGCGGCGCGGGATTTGGCCTGGCCGGCGTGATCGGTGCCATTGCGGTTTTTGTGAACAAGATCCTGAACCCCAACGTGACCATGGGATGGAGCTCGCTGATGGTGGTGATTCTGCTGGCGGCCGGCATCAACCTGATCTGCCTGGGTCTGGTGGGTGAATATGTGGGCCGAATGTTCATGATCGCCAACCGGCAGCCTCAGTTTGTGGTGCGCACAGAACGCAATGTTCCGACCGGAACTCCGGGCAGCAAAGGCTGAACCCGCCATGCGGAAGGAGAAGTGTGAATGAAAAAATACAATTCACAGGCCCTTACCCTGATCGGGCTTCATGTTCTGCTGGGAATCTATTCCCTCAGTGGCTTTTTCAGCAAAAATGCCGCCGCCCAGCCCTTTCTGAGCTGGAAATACATTGCCTTTTACTGCGGCATGATGGCCATCATGGTTATCTACGCCGTGGGCTGGCAGCAGGTGATCAAGCGGCTGCCTCTCACGCTGGCCTTCGCCAACAAGGCGGTCACGGTGGTATGGGGGATTTTGTGGGGAGCGGTGTTCTTCCATGAATCCATCACCCCCGGCAAGCTGATCGGTGCGGCCGTAATCGTGGCCGGTGTGGTGCTGTTTGTAAAAGCCGACGGGGAGGAAAAACGCCATGAGTGATACCATCCAGCCGCTGTACGCGCTGATCTATCTGCTGGGGGTGTTCCTGGCGGCGATCTCTCAGGTGCTGCTGAAAAAGGCGGCCATGCGCCCGCATAAAAATTTTATCATGGAATATCTGGACTGGCGGGTGATCCTGGGCTACGGCATCTTTGTAGGCTGCACCCTTTTAAGCATTCTGGCCTATAAGGGAATACCCATGAGCCTGGGCCCGGTGCTGGAAGCCACCAGCTACCTGTATGTGACGGTGTTCGGCGTAACCATCTTCAAGGAAAAGCTCAGCCGGAAAAAGTGTATTGCACTGGCCATGATTCTGGCAGGCATTCTCATTTACGCTCTGGCGGGCTGAATCAGGAAAAACGGCGGCGCCGGTTTGCAGACAATGCAGACCGGCGCCGCTTTTTTGTGCGGCGGAAATGAGGGAAAGTGACGGGTCTGTCACCCGAAAAGGACAGTTTTTCGATATAATGAAACAAACGGAAAAAAGGTGGGGAAGCCGGTGAGGATTCTTCTGCTGGAGGATGAGGCGGCCATCGTGCTGCCGATGAAAAAGCTGCTTGAGCGGCAGGGATGGCAGGTCGCGTCAGCGGCCAGTGTGGCCGCCGCGCTGGAACAAATTGAAAAAACGCCCTTCGACGCGGCGCTGGTGGATCTGGGTCTGCCGGACGGCAGCGGGGAAACGGTCTGCCATGCACTGCGCGGGCAGGGCGACGCCGCCATTCTGATCCTCACTGCCCGGGCGGACGAGGCCAGTGTGATCCGGGCGCTGGAGCAGGGGGCAGACGATTACATCATCAAGCCCTTCCGGGCCGGAGAACTGCTCAGCCGGATCAAGGCGGTGCTGCGCCGCCGGAAAGGGCCGGAGCTGCTGCGCTTCGGTGCGCTCACGGTGGATCGGCGCAGTGCCCGCGCCTTTGTGGGCGAAAACCAGATTCCGCTTACCGCGCAGGAATACCGGCTGCTGCTGGTGTTTCTTGCGAACCCCGGCCAGATTCTGGAGCGGGGCCAGCTGTTGCAGGCGCTGTGGGATCAGGAGGGCAATTTTGTGAACGACAGCACCCTCACCGTCACCGTGAAGCGCCTGCGGGAAAAACTGGCGGGCGGCTGCGGCTGGCACATCGCCACAGTACGGGTGGAATACAGACCGCAGGCGCTGTATTACGAATTCCGGGTGCAGAACACCGGGCCAGCCATTCTGCCGGAGGATATGCCCCATTTATTTGAACGGTTCTGGCGGGGAGCCGCTGCCAGCCCGGGCAGCGTGGGCATCGGTCTGCCGCTGGCCCGCAGCATCGCCCGGGGTCAGCAGGGGGACGTGAGTGCGGAAAACACCCCGGAAGGGCCCCTGTTCCGGCTGCGGCTGTTCCGGTGACAAAACTGTCAGCGGGGTGTCACCGGCCTGTCACCGGAGCGGGGTATTCTTTGGGCAGGAAAGGAGGTGGTCCGCTTGCCGTTTCTGGAAGTGGAACATCTGACAAAAGTCTATGGAACCGGGGCAAATCAGGTGAAAGCCCTGGACGATGTGAGTTTTACCGTGGAAAAGGGCCAGTTTGTGGCCATCGTGGGGCCGTCCGGCTCCGGCAAATCCACCCTGATGCATCTGCTGGGCGGGGTGGACCGGCCCACCAGCGGCAGCGTGCGGCTGAGCGGTATGGATCTGGCAAACCAGCCGGACGAGACGCTGGCGGTGTTTCGCCGCCGTCAGATCGGGCTGGTGTATCAGTTTTATAACCTGATCCCGCTGCTCACCGTAAAGGAAAACCTGCTGCTGCCCCTGCTGCTGGATGGCCGCCGCCCTGCGCCGGGCCAGCTGGAGGGTATCGTGGAGCAGCTGGGCATCGAGGGCAAGCTGGATGCCTTCCCGGATCAGCTGTCCGGCGGGCAGCAGCAGCGGGTGAGCCTGGGGCGGGCGCTCATCACCCGGCCCGCCCTGCTGCTGGCGGATGAGCCCACCGGCAACCTGGACGGAGCCAACACCGCCCAGGTGATGGAGCTGCTGCGGGCCATCCACAAGGGCACCGGTCAGACCATTCTGATGATCACCCACGACCGGGAGCTGGCTCAGCAGGCCCAGCGGGTGCTGGTAATCGGGGACGGCCGCCTGCAGAGAGACGAGGTGATCCGTCCATGAGAGCCATCTGGTCGGTTACGGTGCGCCAGCTGCTGCGCGGGAAGGTGAGCACAGGGTTCGCCTTTCTGAGCGTGCTGCTCAGTTCGGTGCTGCTGAGTGCGGTGCTGCTGGGGGGCGATTCTCTGGTGTATACCCTGAATGTGGAATATTACAGCGAGTTTGCGCTGGTTGCGCTGGCGGCGGTGAAGCTGCTGCTGTGCGTGTTGCTGGCGGGCACTGCGCTGATGATCCGGGGCGGGTTCTGGCTCTCGCTGGAGCGGCGCACCCGGATGCTGGGCCAGCTGGCCAGCGTGGGGGCTACTCCGGCCCAGCTGCGGGCCAGCGTACTGCTGGAGGCGGCCCTGCTTGGTGTGGTGGCCATCCCATTGGGAATGCTGTTTGCAATGCTGGGGCTGCGGGTGGGCTTCTTTGCCATGAACCAGACCCGGGGCATCCAGACCATCACCAACGGGCAGGGCATTCGACTGGCGGTACAGGCCGGTCGCCTTGCCGCGGCCGCGCTCTGGTGTGCGCTGGCGCTGCTGCTGGCAAAGCGCAGTCGCCAGCGGGCCCCCGGACGCTACCGGGTGCTGAGCCTGGGCCTTGCGGTCAGCGCAGCCCTGATTTTCATGGCTTTCATCTTCAATCAGGCGCTGGTGCGCAACTATGATGTGAGCCACGCACCTTTTTCTTACAGGGTCTACCTCTGGGGGGGACGAAAACGCCCAATATCCCGCCGAACTGCTGCAGCAGCTGGCCGGAGCGGTCCCGGACAGACCGGGCACCGTGACCGAGCTGGTGGAAAAATTTTACGGAGTGCGGGAGGAACGCATGGTCAATACCCTTCAGATCGTACTGGAGGACGAGGATTTTGAATGTTGGTACGGTCAGCCGTTGACCGGCGAGCAGGGCGTCGTGCCGGTGGTCTGGGCGAAGGACGCTTCCGACCTTTCGCCGGAGGAGCTGGGGGAGGAAACACTGCTCTGGAGCTTCGCCGGGCCGAAAATGGTGGTGGCCGGTGCCAGTGACGCGCCGCTGCCGAACGGCATTCGGCAGAAAGGTGCGGAAGATGACCGGTTCACACTGGTACTGGTCACCAGCCGCAGCGCCTTTGAGGCCAGCGGCATCTCCTTTGCACAGGGAGAGGTTCGCAGCTATGCGGTTTATTGGGATGCGGATGACGGCCGCGCCGTTACCAAAGTGGTGGCGCCGGTTCTGGCCGGGTGCGGGCTGACGTATGAGATTCAGGACTATACCCCCACCGGTCAGACAGTTTTGCTGGGCAGCGGGGTGCGTATTCTGCTCACGGTGTTCTGCGGTGGTTTCGCGGCGGTGGTGCTTCTCACCAGTGCGGCCAACATCCTGAGCACCGTCAGCAGCAGTATGCTGCAGCGGCGGCGGGAGTTATCGCTGCTGCTGTCCGCAGGCATGAGCCGCCGCCAGCTGGCCCGTATGCTGGCCTGGGAGTGTTTGGGCTATGGCGTCCGGGGAATTCTTTGGGGCTTTCCGGCGGGAGTTGTGCTTGCCTGGCTTCTGGCAGATCGGATGCTGGGCATCCCGCTGTCCAGCGCATTGAGCCCGGCGGCGCTGCTCACCCCGGTGGTGTGCGTGGGGGCGGTGAGCGCTTTGGCACTGCTGGTCTCGCTGCGCATGCTGCGCCGGTTTTCCATTCTGGAGGGGCTTGCCCAGCGGGACTGACCGCTTGCGCCCTGCCCGGCGGTTCCGTATAATAAAAAGCGAGAAACGGCCCCGGCGGGGCAAACGAGGGGGAACAGCCAATGATCTACGGCATCGGCACCGATCTGGTGCGCACCGACCGAATGGAAAAAAGTCTGGCCAGCCCGGCCTTTCTGCGGCGGGTATTCGGTGAGGAGGAGCGGGCCTTTCTGCTGAGCCTGGCTCCCCGCAAGCAGCCGGAAAGCGCCGGGGCGAACTTTGCTGCCAAGGAGGCCTTTTTAAAGGCCTGCGGCACCGGCATCGGCGGCTTTGCCCTTTGTGAAATTCAGGTGCTGCGCGCCGAAAGCGGTGCGCCCTACTATGCACTCACCGGGCAGGCGGCGGACTGGCTGGAAGAAAACCGGCTCACCGCCCATCTGAGCCTGAGCCACGACGGCGGCCTTGCCCAGGCCTTCACGGTGTTGGAGCGAACCGGCGATTAAGAGCCGCGCAAGGCGGGCATACTACCACCAGAACACATCCAAACAGCCCCGCAGCGGCGGGGGCACATAGGCGTGCGCCGTGCTTCGGGGCGGATCACTGGAGGGAGTATGACCATGGAAGTGCATAGAGGCGAAGTGTTTTATGCAGATCTGAGCCCGGTGGTGGGCTCGGAACAGGGCGGCATCCGCCCGGTGCTGATTCTGCAGAACGATGTGGGCAACCGCCACAGCCCCACCGTGATCGCGGCGGCCATTACATCAAAGCAGGACAAAACCCATCTGCCCACCCACATCGGCCTGCAGGCCCAGACCTGCGGCCTGACCCGCAACAGCATTGTGCTGCTGGAGCAGATCCGCACGCTGGACAAGCGCCGCCTGCGGGAAAAGGCGGGCCGCCTGAGCGAGAGCGACCAGCGCCGGGTGGATCAGGCGCTGGGCATCAGCGTGGGTCTTGTGAGTATGTGAATCACAAAATAAGAAAGAACGCCGCTTCGGGAAAATCCGGGGCGGCGTTCTTCGTTGCCAGTGGAATTGCCGCACGCTTCGTGGTATGATAAAACAAAAAAGCGCGGGCAGCGCCCGCATGTGGGAAGGAAGAAGCAAGTGATCTATCTGTATTGGGTGGCCGTGTTCACGGTCATTGCTCTGGCGCTGGCGGTGCGGTTCGACCGCCGGCTGGAGGTGACCTTTGCCCCGGCTTTGTTCGGGGGCATTCTGGTGATGTATCTGTTCGGTCTGGCCGGGCCGCTTTTGTGGAGCCTAGCGGCGATCAGCCTGCTGGGCGCTGCCTCCGGTGTGTATCTGATCGTTCAGGCGGTACGCCGAAAGGATCTGTTTCTGCGCCGCTGGTGTACCCCCGGCGCGCTGGTGCTGGTGGTGATGGTGCTCTATATCGCCTGGATGCAGGCAGGGCGGCTGGCCATCGGCAACGATGAATTCAGCCACTGGGCCTACACGGTGAAGGTGATGGCAAATCACGACCAGCTGAGTGTCTGGCACACCAATGAGCTGGGCTTCGGGGAATATCCCCCGGCGCTGGCGCTGCTGGAATACCTGTTCGTGCGGCTGACCCCTGATTTTACCGAGGGCTATCTCTACCGGGCCATGATGCTGTTCCAGGTGAGTTTGCTTTTGCCGGTGCTGGCCCGCTTCGGCTGGAAGCGGCTGGGCGGCGCGCTGGTGGGCTTTGCCGGTATATTTCTGCTTCCTCTGGCCTTCTATGGTCAGTTTTACAGCGATTTGTGCGTGGATGGCACGCTGGCGCTGCTGTTTGCCTATCTGCTTTATGCCTGGCTGAGCACCCGGCGGCTGCAGGGCTTTGTGACCCTCCAGCTGAGTCTGGGGGTTGCGGTGCTGGTGCTCACCAAGGAAAGCGGCGTGATCTTTGCGCTGGCGGCACTGGCCTTTGTTGCCTGGGATGGGCTGCGTCTGGCCCGGGCCGGCGGCCACCCGGGGGCGCAGCGCCGGTTTCTGATTCAACTGGCCTGGCCGACGGGCGCGCTGGTGCTGGCCCGGCTGAGCTGGGGCATTGTGGTGGCCATGCAGGGCCTGACCGCCGGCGGCAGCGGCAACCCGCTGAGCCGTCTGGCCGGGCTGTTCGGCCCATGGCCGGAAAAGTGGAGCCTGACCCTTGCGGCTTTTCTGGAGCATCTGTTCCTTCCGGTGCGCAACGAGAGCATCCTGCCTCTTTCTCCGGCGGCCTGGCTGGTGCTGGGGCTGGTGGCCCTGCGTCTGGCCCGGATGGCGCTGCCCCGGCTGGAGGCCAGCCTGCGGCGGCTGAGCCTGGGGCTGGCGGCAGGCTTTGCGGTCTACTGTGCCGGGCTTTTGTATCTGTACTTTTTCCAGTTTTCCGATTATGAAGCCACCCGGGTGGCAAGCCTGGAACGGTATCTGGGCAGCTGGCTGCTGGCGGTGGTGCTGCTGGCAGCCGATCTGGCGCTGGCGGCATGGGGCCGTGCGGAGGGCCGGCGGGCGCTGAGCCCGGGCTGCGTGCTGGCCGCAGCGCTGCTGGTAATGCCCGGAACCAGCGACGAGATCCGGCGGCTGGTGGCTCCCGCCAAGGGAGCAGCGCTGGAGCAGCAGCAACGCGCCGCTTATTTCACTCCCGCTTCCTTCCCCATGGAGTGGACTGAAAACGACAAGCTGTATTTTGTGGCGGAGGATACCGCTTCGTACGAGGTGCTCTGTGCCGGTTACAGCTTCTATCCCTGGAACCTTGGCTGCTCTGCCGGCTACAATTTCAACACCGAAGGCGACTGGGCCACCTGGGCCAACGAGGTGACCGCCGACCAGTGGGCCGAAACACTGGCCTCGGAGGGGTATACCTATGTGTATCTCTACCAGATCAGCCCTTCCTTCGCGGGCAAGTACAGCGAGCTGTTTGCTGACCCCGGCGACATTGTGGGCGGCGCGCTCTACGCGGTGCAGACCGGAGAAGAGGGCGTGCAGCTGGCCCGTGTCTGGCCTGCTCTTGCCGAGGGCTGAGCCTGCCTGCCGGTTGTGTCTGGCCGATTGAAACAGAACAGAAAAAGCCCGGAACATCCTTTTGGATGTTCCGGGCTTTTTGCTTGCAATCGGATTATTCCAGCATCATGTGGGCGGCTTTGTAAATGTCGCCGCAGCCCATGGTGATCACAAAATCGCCGGGCTGTGCGTGCTCCTTCACATAGTCGGCGGCCTCCTTCAGGCCGGCCACCACCACGCAGCCGGGAATCTTTGCGGCCAGATCTTCACTCTTCACACTGCCATCGTCCACCTCGCGGCTGCCCATGATGGGGGTCAGCACCACCTGATCGGTGTCCGCCAGAACCCTGGCAAAATCGTCCAGCAGCTCGCGGGTGCGGCTGTAGGTGAAGGGCTGATGCACCGCCCATACCTTGTTGTAGCCCAGCGCGTGGGCGGTTTTCAGGGTGGCGGCGATCTCGGTGGGATGGTGGGCGTAGTCGTCCGCCACGGTCACGCCGTTGAACTCGCCCAGAATTTCGAACCGACGGCCCGCGCCCTTAAAGCTCTCGGCGGCTGCGGCGGCGTCCTCGCCGGTCAGGCCAACGGTGAAGCAGCAGGCGGCCATGGCCAGCGCGTTGTAGATGTTGTGGTAGCCGGGGGCGCTCAGCTTCAGGTGGGCCACCGGGTGACCCCACTCCAGCACATCGAATTCATAGAAGCCGGGCTTGTGTTCGCGGATGTTCACCGCCTGATAATCCGCCTCGGAATTGATGCCGAAGGTGCGCACCGCACGGTCCAGACTGTTGATCACCTGCACCACGTTGGCATCGTCCGCGTTGGCCACAATGGTATGGCGGGCCATCAGGGCGAATTTCTTGAAGGCAAACTTCAGCTGGCCCATGGTGCCGTAGTAGTCCAGATGATCGTTGTCGATGTTCAGCAGCACCGCAATGTCCGGGGTCAGATGCAAAAAGGTCTCGGCAAATTCACAGGCCTCGATCACGATGGTATTGCCGCTGCCGTTCTTGCCGTAGCCGCCGATCAGGGGCAGCTTGCCGCCAATCACCGCGGCGGGATCCTGGCCGGCCAGCTCCAGCAGACTGGTGATCATGGAGGTGGCAGTGGTTTTGCCGTGGGTGCCCGCCACGCAGATGCTGCGGGGGTACAGCCGGCTCACATAGCCCAGCAGAACGCTGCGCTCCAGCATGGGAATGCCCCGGGCGTCTGCTTCCCTGATTTCCGGGTTGTCTTTATGAATGGCGGCGGAGTAGACGATCATGTCTGCCCCCAGCACGTTTTTGGCGTCGTGCCCCATGAACACCTGAATGCCCATGGCCCGCTCCGAATCAATGATGCTGCCCTCGTTCACGTCGCTGCCGGTGATGGTGTAGCCCCGGGCATGCAGGATCTGCACCAGCGGATACATACCGCTGCCGCCGATGCCGATAAAATGGAGGCGCTTGACGCCGTCCAGCAGATTGGCGTTAAAGCCGCTCAGGAAGTTCATTATGATCCACCTCTCCTTAGCATGATGGTATTCCCAAAAGGATGGTCGGCGGCCCAGACGAAAGCCGTCGCAAATGTATCCGACACAGATTTGCGCGCCGAATATGGATTTCTGTAGCTATCATTATATAATTTTTGCTCCACAAAATAAACACTTTCAGGGGATTTTTTGGGATGCGTTCGATGAAATTTTCCGTTTTGGCGAAAAAGCAGGTGAATTTTTTACCAAAATGCCAAGGCAAAGTGTTGCCGCACACTTGCGCCGCAGCGGGCATAGCATGGGCAAAAGCAGTGCGGCCCCTGGCCGCAAAATCACAAAAAAGGGGGAGCGCAAGTGATGGCAAACGAAAGAAAGACGGTGTTTGCCGTGCTGGGGGCGGATGCCCGCCAGCGGGCGGCAGCGGATCGTCTGCGCCAGCGGGGCTGGCAGGTGGTGGGGGGAGAACGGCTGGCCGCAGCGGACGTGATTCTGCTGCCCATGCCTCTGGGCGGCGAAAGCGAAAGCCTGACCCGGCTGCTGGCCGGGGCAAAGCCCGGGGCGATGGCCTTTGGGGGAAGAGTAGGCCCGGCAGCGGCCCAGGCGGCCGTCCAGGCTGGGGTGCCGCTGCGGGATTATCTGGCCAGGGAGGAGCTGGCGGTGCTGAACGCCATCCCCACCGCCGAGGGCTGCATCGCCCTTCTGCTGCAAAACCGTACCCGCACGCTGTGGCACAGTCCGGTGCTGGTGCTGGGCTACGGCCGGTGCGGTGCGGCATTGGCGGTGCGGCTGGCGGCGCTGGGCGCCCGGATCACGGTAGCAGCCCGAAGCCCAGGCCAGCGGGCGCAGGCGGAAAGCAGGGGCCTGAATGCCTGCGGGCTGGAAGAAATGACGCATCGGCTGCCTGGCTTTGAAACGGTGGTGAACACCATTCCGGCTCCGATGCTGGGCCGCCGGGAGCTGGCGGCGCTGGCACCGGGCAGTCTGGTGATTGACCTGGCCAGCCTGCCCGGCGGGGTGGATCTGGAAGCGGCGGAGGAGCTGGGCATCCGGGCCATCCGGGCGCTGAGCCTGCCTGCCCGCTGTGCACCGGTGACTGCCGGGGAATTTGTGGCCGACACGGTGCTGGCCATGCTGTGTGAGGAGGGATTGTGCGTATGAACGAGAAAACTGTGGTGTGGGCGCTGTGCGGCAGCTTCTGCACCTTCGAGAGCATTCTGCCGCGCATGGAGGAGCTGGTGAACAGCGGGGTAAGGGTGCTGCCGCTGATGAGCTTCAATGCCGCCGGGCTGGACACCCGGTTCGGCGCGGCGGCGGACTGGAAGCGGCGGCTGGAGCAGCTGTGCGGCACGCCGCCCATCGAAACCCTGCAGGGGGCCGAACCGCTGGGGCCCAAAAACATGGCGCAGGCCATGGTGATTGCCCCCTGCACCGGCAACACCCTTGCAAAGCTGGCCCACGGCATCAGCGACACGCCGGTCACCCTGGGGGCGAAAAGCATGCTGCGCAGCGGCAGGCCGGTGGTCATTGCTCTTTCCACCAACGATGGGCTGGCTGCCAGCTTTTCCAATCTGGCGGCGCTGACCAACCGCAAGCACTATTATATGGTACCTTTTGCGCAGGACGATTACCTGAAAAAGCCCAGCAGCCTGCAAAGCGATTTTTCCCTGATCCGGGATACGCTGGAATGCGCCCTGCGGGGCCGCCAGCTGGGCCCGGTGCTCAACGTTTAGGTTCCGCAAAGAAAACCCTCTTCGGTAAGCACAAGATCAGCACGGCGGTCATGGGCTTCGGCGGGCAGATCGGACTGCACCAGACCGGTGGGGCAAAGCAGCACCACCGGGCAGCGGCAGCGGGGCAGAAAGCGGTCGTAGTAACCGCCGCCCTGGCCCAGCCGCAGCCCGCCGGGCGCTGCCATCAGGCAGGGGGCGACCACCAGCTCCAGCTGTTCAGGGGCAAGGGCCGGCAGGTCGGGCGCAGGCTCCAGCAGCCCGAAGCGGGCGGGGGCCAGCTGCTCAAGGGAATCCACCGGTACAGCCTCCATAAAGCCTTCCGGCCCGGTGCGGGGCACGCAGAGGGTTTTGCCTTCGGCCAGTGCCCGTTCCAGAAGGGGCCGGGTGCCCGGTTCGCGGGGGGTGCTCACAAAGCAGAACACTGACCCGGCGCGCCGCCAGAGATCGCTTTTGGTCAGATGTTCGGCCATGGCCCGGCCCCAGGCGGCAGTCTGCTCCGGGCCGGCCGCGGCCAGAAACGCACGGGCCTGTGCCCGCAGCGCGGCCTTGTGCTCCAGCACAGCGGAGGAGTGTATTGTCATGGTGAAAAACCTCCTTTTGGGCAAATGCCGCCATTTTGACAATTTGATTGTATCATAGCATAAAAACCCATGCCGCGGTGCAGAGGCTTGCAAACATTCTGTGGAAATTTTGTGGAGAACTTGAACCGGGGGCGGCCGGTAGGCTATAATAAATCAGTTAAAGCAGTGTATTGCGAAATTGCGAAAGCGAACGGAAAACTAACAGGTAAAGGATGTATTCGGTTTGAAAAAACTGGTTTCAATATTGGCCGCCGCTGTGCTGGGCGCAGCTGTGCTGGCCCCCACCGCTGCGGCGGAGGACCTGCCCCAGGTGACCTGCGAGGCCTATGTGGTCATGGACGCGGACACCGGCCAGGTTATCATGGAAAAGAATCCCGACGAGGTGCTCTATCCGGCCTCGATCACCAAGATCATGACCCTGGGGCTCACCATGGAAAAGGCACAGGGTGACTGGTCCGCCCAGCTGACCATCGATTACGATGTGGCCCACAGTCTGGAATCCAACTCCACCCACATTGCGCTGCTGCCCGGCGAGGTGGTAACGCTGGAGGATGTGATCTACGGCACCCAGCTGGAGAGCGCCAACGACGGCGCCAACGCGCTGGCGGAGTATTTTGGCGACGACGGCACCATTGCCAGCGGTGTGGAGAAGATGAACGCCAAGGCACAGGAGCTGGGGCTTACCAACACCCACTATGCCAGCCCTCACGGCCTGTATGATGAAAACCATTACACCAGCGCCCGGGATATGGCGAACCTGACCCGCTGGGCCATGCAGCAGCCCGGGTTCATGGATGTATTCTGCCGCAACGACGAGTGGCGCATGGCCGCCACCAACCTGCAGCCGGAGCGTGCCTTCCACTGCACCGACTGGCTTCGAGTGGGCGGACCGCTGCTGTACCGGGCATACGAAAAGGGCGGCAAGAGCGGCTTCCACGATCAGGCGGGCTACACCTATGTGGGCTATGCCGAGCAGGACGGCCTGAATCTGATTGTGGTGGTGCTCAAATCGGTGGGGCTCAACGGCAACTACAAGGATGCCGCTGCCCTTCTGGACTATGCCTTTGCCCATTTCCGGCGGGTGAGCATCGCCAGCCCGCAGGATACCTGTGAGGTGTCGCTGGTGGGCGGCGGCTTCGAAAGTCTGGGCAATGTACAGGTGGCGGCTCAGGGGGCCGAGGTGCTGCTGAATGATGCTTTCACCGAAGCGGATGTGACCGCGGAATTTGATATTCCGGAACAGTATGTGCTGGGGCAGGGCTTTTCCGCCACGGTTACCTATTTGCTGAAGGAAAACACCCTTCAGCCCACCACCCTGCGCACCGTGGGGCTGACGGTAAGCGGGCTGGAGCAGATTCTGCAGGCCAACACCTATGTGCCGCAAAAGACCGCCGGCGACGGGCGCATGTATCTGGGCATCGGCGTGGCAGTGGCCGCGGCGGCAATCGCCATTCTGCTGGCGGTGCGTCTGATCCGTGGTGGCGGAGGGCTGCAGAGCCTGGCGGCAAAACGGGCCCGGGAAACCGGCCTGCCGGCGGATTTTCAGATCATTACCCGCACCGGAGCGGTGAATTCCACCCCGGTGCAGACGCTGGATGTACGCCGCCCCTCCACAAAGGAAGGGCACGATGAACGAACCGATCTGCCCCGGCGCTGAGCGCAAGGAGATCCGATGAAAACCGGGCGGCCCGCCGCCCACGGGAACAGGTTTTCCGTGGGCGGCGGGCCGCTTTTTGCGTTTTTGCCAAAAAGGAAAAGCATTTCCGCAAAGGGACGAAGGGCTTTTGCGGGAATTCTTGTTGCGCTTTGGGGTGGGATGGGGTAAAATATACCATGAATATGTTTGGCCTGCCGCAGCGGCGGGCCGTTACAGCAGGAGGGAATTGCGTTGATGAATATCATGCCCAACGATCTGGGCCGCCAGTACAGCCTGCACGCGGCGGAGTATGAGCAGAAGGCACTGCAGGTGCTGCGCAGCGGCTGGTATGTGCTTGGCAAAGAGGTGGAGGCTTTTGAAAAGGAGTGGGCTGCCTACATCGGCGCGAAGCACTGTGTGGGTCTGGCCAGCGGGCTGGATGCACTGTGGATCAGCTTCCGTCTGCTGGGCGTGGGCGCGGGCGACGAGGTGATCGTCTGCTCCAATGCCTACATTGCCTGTGTGATGGGCATCTCCATGAACGGGGCCACCCCGGTATTTGTGGAGCCGGACGAATATGACAACATCGACGCGGAAAAGATTGAAGCTGCCATCACCCCCAAAACCAAAGCCATTCTGGCGGTGCATCTGTACGGCCAGTCCTGCGATATGACCCGTATCATGGCCATTGCGAAGGCCCATGATCTGAAGGTGGTGGAGGACTGCGCCCAGAGCCACGGCAACCACTGGCAGGGCCAGACCGTGGGCACCTTCGGTGATGTGGGCTGCTTCTCCTTCTATCCCACCAAGGGCTGCGGCGCCTTTGGCGACGCGGGCTGCATCGTGACAAACAGCGACGAGCTGGCCCAAAAGTTCCGGGTCTACCGCAACTACGGCAGCGAAAAGCGCTACCACAACCAGGTGGTGGGCACCAACTCCCGGCTGGACGAGCTGCAGGCGGGCCTGCTGCGGGTGAAGCTGACCCATCTGGACGACTTCAACGCCGAGCGCTGCGCCATTGCCGGAACCTACAACGACAAATTGAAAAACCCCCATGTGCAGCTGCCTAAAATCCGCCCCGGTGCGGACTGCACCTGGCATCAGTATGTGGTGCATGTGCCCAATGGGCGCGACGCGCTGGCCGCTTACCTGAAGGAAAAGGGCATCGGCACCATCATCCATTATCCCATCCCGCCGCATCTGTCCGAGGCGTATGCCTATCTGGGCTTCGGTGTGGGGGATTTCCCCATTGCCGAGCGCTATGCCGGCGAGGTGCTCAGCCTGCCCATGTACAACGGCATGACCGCCGAGGAGCAGCAGTATGTGATCGACGTCATCAACCAGTGGGAGCCGTGAGGAATATCAGCCGATGAAACAAAATAAAAATTACGATAAGGTGAAGCTGCTTCGCTTCGGTGACCTGGGCGACGAGCGGGGCAGCCTGATCGTGGTGGAAGGCGAGCGGGATGTTCCCTTCGCCATCCAGCGTGTGTTCTACATCTATGGCAGCGATGCGACCGTGATGCGCGGCCAGCATGCCAACCGGAACACCGAATTTGTTCTGGTGAACGTGGCAGGCAAGAGCAGGGTCCGGGTGGACGACGGCCTGGGCCGCGAGCAGGTGTATCATCTGGATCAGCCCAACACCGGTATCTACATCCCCCGCATGGTGTGGAAGGATATGTATGATTTTTCGCCGGACAGTGTGCTTCTGGTTCTGTGCAGCGAACACTACGATGGAGAGGAATACATCCGCGACTACGAGGCGTTCCGGGCCGAGATGGCCCGCGAAGGCGAATCGGAGCGCGACTGATCAAAAGTCTAACGAAGGAGACATACGAAAATGGGGAAGTTTACGTTTGTTGAAACCGGGCTGCCCGGTGTGCTGGTGATCGAGCCCACCGTGTTCGGTGACGCCCGCGGCTATTTTATGGAGACCTTCCAGAAGGAAGAGTTCGCCGCCGCCGGCATCACCGACGAGTTTGTGCAGGACAACCAGTCCAAATCCAGCCGGGGTGTGCTGCGTGGGCTGCACTTCCAGAAGGAGCACACCCAGGGCAAGCTGGTTCGTGTGACCAAAGGCGAGGTGTTTGACGTGGCGGTGGACTGCCGCCCGAACAGCGCCACCTTCGGCAAATGGGTGGGCGTGACCCTGAGCGAGGAGAACAAAAAGCAGTTCTATGTGCCCAAGGGCTTTGCCCACGGCTTTCTGGTGCTGAGCGACGAGGCCGAGTTCTGCTACAAGTGCACCGATTATTACGACCCCACCGCCGAGGGTGGTATCCCCTACAACGATCCCACCGTGAACGTGGAATGGCCGGACTGCGGCTGTGAGTATCTGCTGAGCGAAAAGGACAAAAAACATGAGCCCTTTGCAGCCCAGACCTTCGATTATTTTGGTAAGTGGTAAGGGAGCGCCTGTATGCTGAAACTTTATGTGCAGGACTTTTTGCGCTACCGCTACCTGCTTTACAATCTGATCAGCCGTGATTTCAAGCTGAAATACCGCCGCAGTGTGCTGGGCGTTGCCTGGAGCGTGCTCAACCCGCTGATGATGTGTGCGGTGATGTTTGTAATCTTCAACACACTGATGGCGGGCATGCGGGGCGAAGGCATCGAAAACTTCGCGGTCTATCTGGTGATCGGCCAGCTGCTGTTCAACTTCTTCCGCGAGTCCACCACCATGGCCATGTCCAGCGTGATGAACAACGCCATGCTGCTGCGCAAGGTGTATATTCCCAAATACATCTTTCCGCTGCAGAAGATCTGCTTTGGTCTGGTGAACTGTCTGTTCAGCTTCATCGCTCTGATCATCGTAATGATTATTACCCGGGCGCGGCTGTATCCCACCATTCTGTTGGGGCTGTACCCGCTGCTTATGCTGGCGGTATTCAGCCTGGGCATTGGTATGATTCTGGCCGCCATGGCGGTGTTCTTCCGGGATGTGATCCATCTGTGGGAGGTGTTCACCACCATCCTCATGTGGTTCTCGGCCATCTTCTACACCCCCGAACAGTTCGGCAATGCCCTGCTGGAAGGCGTGATCGCCCTGAATCCCCTGTACCAGTACATCACCGCCTTCCGTGATACCGTAATGTACGGTCAGCTGCTCAGCGGCGGGCAGATCCTTGTCTGCGGCGCGTGGGCGCTGGTTATGCTGGCACTGGGTCTGCTGGTGTTCAAAAAGACCCAGGACAAATTTGTTCTGTATATGTAAGGAGGCGCGGGAAATTGCAGCAGCCTATCATTGAAGTCAATAACGTTTCCATGCGCTTCAACCTGGCCAAGGAAAAAAGCGAGAGCCTGAAGGAGTATTTTCTGCAGCTGGTCAAGGGCAAGCTGCGCTTCGACGAGTTCTTTGCCCTGAAGGACGTGAGCCTTACGGTGCAGCCTGGCGATTTCTACGGCCTGATCGGCCTGAACGGCAGCGGCAAATCCACCCTGCTGAAGGTCATCTCCGGCGTGTACAAGCCCAGCAGCGGCAGCTGCAAGGTGCGTGGCACCGTGGCGCCCCTGATCGAGCTGGGCGCGGGCTTTGACATGGACCTGACCGCCCGGGAGAACATCTACCTGAACGGTACCGTTCTGGGCTTCAGCCCCAAATACATCGACGCTCATTTTGAGGAGATTGTGGAATTCAGCGAGCTGCGGGACTTTCTGGACGTGCCGCTGAAGAACTATTCCAGCGGCATGGTGGCCCGCCTGGCCTTTGCGGTGGCAACCATCACCAAGCCGGACGTGCTCATTGCCGACGAAATTCTGGCGGTGGGCGACTTCCTGTTCCAGGAAAAGTGCGAGCAGCGCATGCAGAAGCTGATGAGCGGCGGCACCACCGTGATTCTGGTGAGCCACTCCATCGAGCAGATCGAGCGCATGTGCAACAAGGTTGCCTGGCTGGAGCACGGCCGCATCAAGATGAACGGCCCCACCGAAGAGGTCTGCGAAGCCTACAAGCAGACCACTCGGGAAAACGATAAGATTTAAAACACACAGCCAAGGCAGCGCGGGGTGATCAGCCACGCGCCTGGCCTTGGCTGTTTTCAAAAGGAATGTGCAAGATGGCAAACGAGAAAAACAACCAGCCCCTGCCCGCGGACGTTGCCCAAAAGGACAGTGTGGGCGGCATGGCAAAGCGCCTGCTGGATCCGGCCCATGTGAAGCAGCTTGCCGGCTGGTGCGCCCGGGTGGCAAGGGAAGAGGGCGGCCAGGCCCTGTGGCGGGAGATCAGCTTCCGGGTGAATCTGGCGCTGCATCGGGACACCTGGCAGTACCGGGCGGATCTGCCCACCCGCCGGATGCTTAAGCGCCAGCGGGCCGAGGGTGTGCCCGGCGGGCCGAAGATCAGCGTGGTGGTACCGCTGTACAACACCCCGCTGCCCTTCTTGAAGCAGATGATCGAGAGCGTGACCGGCCAGAGCTATCAGAACTGGCAGCTGGTGCTGGCCGACGCCTCGGACGAGGCCCACGCCAATGTGGGCGCGGTGGCCCGGCGCTATGCCGCGAAGGACAGCCGCATCACCTACAAAAAGCTGGCGGAAAATCAGGGCATTGCCGGAAACACCAATCAGGGCTTTGCGCTGGCAACCGGCGACTGGCTCACCCTTTTGGATCACGACGACGTGCTCTACCGCAACGCCCTGTACGAGGTGGCGAAGGCCGCCGTGGAGGGCGCGGATTTCGTCTACTCCGACGAGATTGTGCTCAGCGCGGATTTAAAGCATCTGGTGGACTACCACTTCAAGCCGGATTTTGAGCCGGACTATCTGCGGGGCTGCAACTACATTACCCATCTGGCGGCCTTCTCCCGGGGGCTGTTTGAGGCCACCGGCGGCGGCGAGCGGGCGGAATACGACGGCAGCCAGGACTTTGAGCTGATTCTGAGGCTCACCGAAAAGGCAAAAAAGATCGTGCACATTCCCTATGCGCTTTACATCTGGCGCAGCCACGCTGCCTCCACCGCCTCCTCCATGGACGCGAAGCCCTACGCACTGGCGGCGGGAGAGCGGGCGCTCAACGACCACCTGAAGCGGGTAGGCCTTGCGGGCGAAGCGACCCGCATTCCGGGCTGCCCCGGCGCTTACCGGGTGCGTTATGAGCTCACCGGAACCCCTCTCATCAGCATCATGATCCCCAACAAGGACCATGTGGAGGACCTGTCCCGCTGCCTGGAAAGCCTGTACAAATATGCGGGCTACGACCGGTTCGAGGTGATTGTGATCGAGAACAATTCCACAGATCCGGCCACCTTCGAATATTACGAGAAAGCAAAGCAGCAGTTTGCGAATCTGCAGGTGGTGCAGTACGAGGGCGGGTTCAATTTCTCCGCCATCAACAATTTCGGCCGCAAATTTGCCAAGGGTGAGCAGCTGCTGCTTTTGAACAACGACGTGGAGCTGCTCAGCGAGGGCTTTCTGGCCGAGATGCTCATGTACAGCCAGCGGCCGGACGTGGGCTGCGTGGGCGCGAAGCTCTACTTCCCGGACGATACCATCCAGCATGCCGGTGTGTTCCTTGGCATCAACGGCACCGCCGGCCACAGCCACAAGAGCCACCCCAGAGCTTCGGCGGGGGATTTGTACCGGCTGGCCACCCCGCAGGATCTGATGGCGGTGACCGGCGCCTGCCTGATGGTGAAGGCCGATCTGTACGATGCCTGCGGCGGGCTGGACGAGGAAAAATTCGCCGTGGCCTACAACGACATCGACCTGTGCCTGAAGCTCTGGCAGCAGGGGCTCCTGAACGTATTCACCCCCTTTGCCGAGGCCTATCACCACGAAAGCAAGAGCCGCGGGCTGGATACTTTGAGCGAGAACGCCAAACGCTACGAGCGGGAAAAGGCAAACTTCATTGAAAAATACACCCCCCTCATCCAGAAGGGAGATCCCTACTACAACCGGCATTTCAACCTGCTGTTTGAAAATTACGGTCTGAAATAAGGCCGCGCAGACAGCACCCAAATCAATCGGAGAAGAGGAACCCCCATTGAATCTGAAACTGAAACGCATCAAAGAGCTGATGGGCTACACCCTTCAGGTGCTGAAGGAAGAGGGCCCGGGTCCGGTGCTGCGCCGGGCCGCCGGATTTATCAAGCGGCGCTTTTTCGGTAAAAAGGCCCGCTACCTGCCCAAAAAGCAGGTGCTGGAAGCCCAGCGCAAAGAGTGCGCCAAAGGCGCGCCCGGGCCGGTGATTTCCATCTGTGTGCCCCTGTACAACACGCCGGAACCTTTTCTGCGCCAATTGCTGGACGGCGTGCTGAACCAGACCAGCCCCGGCTGGGAGCTGTGTCTGGCAGATGCCTCGGACGAGGTGCACCGCCCGGCGGTGAAAAAACTGGTGGATGCCGCCGCCGAAAAGGCGGGCAGCCGCATTCGCTACAAGGCAATTGAGAACAAGGGCATCAGCCACAACACCAACCACGCGGCGGCGCTGGCCACCGGGGAATATCTGGCGCTGGCGGACCACGACGACGTGCTGGCCCCTCACGCCATTTATACCGTTCAGAAGGCCATTGCCGAGACCGGCGCGGCCTTTCTGTACAGCGATGAGGCCCTGTTCACCAAAAAGATCGAGAAGTCCACGGTGGGCCACTTCAAGCCGGACTACGCCCCGGATTACCTGCTCTGCTGCAACTACATCTGCCATCTGGCGGTGTTCCGCCGGTCGGAATTTCTGGCGGTGGGCGGCGAGCGGCCGGAATGTGATGGCAGTCAGGATCATGACCTGTTCCTGCGGCTGCTGGAGCGGCTGGAGCCGGGCCAGATCTGCCACATTCCCCAGGTGCTTTACTACTGGCGTGTGCACGCGGCCAGCACCAGCGGCGGTGTGGCGGCCAAGCCCTATGTGGCCAAGGCGGCAAAAAAGGCCATTGCAGACCATCTGCAGCGCACCGGCCAGCAGGGCGAGGTGAAGGACGGCATTTTCCCCAGCACCTACAAGGTGGACTGGGTCATTCCCGGCGAGCCGCTGGTGAGCATTCTGATCCCCAACAAGGATCACACCGATGATCTGGAAAAGTGCCTTGCCTCCATCTATGCAAAAACCAGCTGGCAGCGGTTTGAGGTGATCGTGATCGAGAACAACTCCACCGATCCCGCCACCTTCGATTATTACGAAAAGGCAAAGGAGCGCTTTGCCAACCTGCAGGTGGTGAAGTTTGAGGGCGGGTTCAACTTCTCCGCCATCAACAACTTCGGCCGCAAATTCGCAAAGGGTGAGTATCTGCTGCTTTTGAACAACGACGTGGAGATCATCGACGGCCAGTGGCTCACCGAGATGCTCATGCAGGCCAGCCGCCCCGGCGCGGCCATCTGCGGTGCCATGCTCTATTATCCGGACGATACCATCCAGCACGCGGGCATCATCACCGGTCTGGGCGGCTATGCGGGCCACAGCCACAAGTACAAAAAGGCCGGCGGCAGCGGCTATATGTTCCGTCTGGCCACCGTGCAGGACTTCTCCGCTGTCACCGCTGCCTGCCTGCTGGTGCGCAGCGAGGTGTACGACGAGATGGGTGGTCTGGACGAGGGCTTCACCGTGGCCTTCAACGATGTGGATTTCTGCCTGCGTGTGCGGGATGCGGGCTATCGGATCATCTGGACCCCCTATGCCCGGCTGTACCACTACGAGAGCAAGAGCCGGGGCAGCGACGAAAAGGACAAGGCGAAAAAGGAACGGTTCGCCCAGGAGCAGAAGCGCCTGACCGACCGGTTCACCCGCTACGGCCTGACCCACGATCCCTACTACAACCCGAGCCTGACGCTGGACCGGGAGGATTTTTCCGAAAGTGCCGACCTGCGGAACCTGAAGGATCCGCAGAGCGCTCTGTAAAAGAGAGGAAAACGCAATGAAAAAACTTTCACGCCGCAGGGCGCGGTTCGCCATTCTGGCCTTCTGGGGCGGCATGGCGCTGGTGATCGCCGGCGGCTGCATGAGCCAGTTCACGGTGTTTGAACTGGGGCTGGCGGCGGTGGTGGCCGCCTGGATGGTCAAGCGGTTCGGGCTGCGCTGCCCCCACTGCGGCTATCCCGGCGTTCTGCCCCGCTGGAAGGGCAAGGGCGGCTGCATCCGCTGCGGCCGCACCGTGGAATTTGACGACTGACCGGTTTTTAACCGGCAGAAAATACCCCAAAAAAGAGGTGTACTTCTATGGAATTCAAAATCAACGAAAACAGCATCGTATACGGCGACGAGACCCGGGAACTGGCCCGGATCACCTTCCCCCAGGTGGCACCCGGTGTGGTGGACATCGACCATACCTTCGTGGGCGAGGAGCTGCGGGGCCAGGGCATGGCCGGCCAGCTGATGGAACAGTGCGTGGCCCAGCTGCGGGCCAGCGGCCGCAAGGCACGCACCAGCTGCAGCTATGCCGCCAAGTGGTTCGAAAAGCACCCCGAAGAAGCGGATCTGCTGGATAAGTAAAACAAGCACAACGAAAAAGCCGCCGGTTTTCCCAACGAAAGGGGAAACCGGCGGCTTTTGCTTTGCAGTGATTTATTTCTTTTTGGGGCGGCGGGGCGCCTGGCCTGCCTTTTGGGGGGCGGGGCTACGCTTAGCCCGGTCAGATTTATGAGGCGCTGTTTTTTCAAAGGTGGGCTTTTTCGGAGTCGGGGCCTTTCGGGCCGGGGGCTGCTTTTTGCGCACGCTCCAGCCAAAGGTGCCCATCCCTTCGCCCAGGCTGTAATACTGGCCGTGGGCGTAGGCCAGCAGGCCTGCCCGTTCCAGATGCAGCTTGCCCGCAGTATCCAGCAGCTCCTCGCTCACGTTCACGGCCACCACGTCGGCCAGAAACAGGTCATGGGTGCCCAGCGGAATCTGCTGGAATACTTTACATTCCAGATTCACCGGGCTTTCCCCCACCAGAGGGCAGCTTACCTGACTGGCGGGCAGGGCGGTCAGGCCCATGGCCTCGAATTTGTTCACGTCCCGGCCGCTTTTCACACCGCACCAGTCCACGGCGCGGGCCAGAGCGGTGGTGGGCAGATTGATCACGAACTCGCCGCTTTGCTGAATCAAGCCGTAGCTGTGGCGGCTGGGCCGCACCGAGATGGAGACCCGGGGCGGATGGGTGTTCACGATGCCCGCCCAGGCCACGGTGAACACATTGGGGGCCTCCGGCGTGCCGCAGCTGACCAGCACCGGGGGGATAGGGCCAAGCAGCACGCTGCCCTTCCAGGTGATTTTGCTCATTTGTCCTCCTTGTCCGGGAAGGTGGTCTCGCTGATGATGAACCGGGGCCGCTGTTTGGTTTCCAGATAGATCTTGCCGATGTATTCACCGATCACGCCCAGGCACAGCAGCTGGATGCCGCCCATAAAGCATACAATGCTGGTGGTGGAGGCCCAGCCTGCCACGGTGCTGCCCAGAATGGCCTCAACCACCGCCCAGATCACGCCCACAAAGCTGATTACCGAAACGAGAGCGCCGAAACCGGTGATCAGCCGGATGGGTTTTACGGAAAGGCTGGTGATGCCGTCGAAGGCAAGGGCCAGCATTTTTTTCAGGGGGTAGTGGCTTTCGCCGGCAATGCGCTCGGCCCGCTCGTAGTACACGCTGGTGCTCTTGAAGCCCACCAGCGGCACCATGCCCCGCAGGAAAATGTTCACTTCCTTAAAATTGGCGAACTCGTTCAGCATCCGGCTGCTCATCAGCCGGTAGTCCGCGTGGTTGAACACCACCTGTGCGCCCATCCAGTTCATCAGCTTGTAGAAGCCCTCGGCGGTGAAGCGCTTGAAGAAGGTGTCGGTGTCCCGCTTGGAGCGCACACCGTACACCACCTCGCAGCCGTCCCAGTAGGCATCCACCATGGCATCCATGGCGTTGATGTCGTCCTGACCGTCGCAGTCGATGCTGATGGTAATGTCGCACCGGTCCTTCACGGTCATCAGGCCGCCCAGCAGAGCGTTCTGGTGACCCCGGTTGCGGGAAAGGCAGATGCCCTCGAAGTGCTCGTCGCTTTTGGCCAGCTCCTGAATGATGTTCCAGGTATTGTCCTTGGAGCCGTCGTTCACAAAAACCACCCGGCTTTCAGGGGCAACCCGGCCCTTTTCAATCAGGCTGTTGATTTTTTTCAGGAACATGCCGCTGGTCACGGGCAGAACCTCCTGCTCGTTGTAGCAGGGGATCACGATGTATAAAACAGGGGCTTTCATAAACAGAAAATCTCTCCTTTTAACAGTGATATTGGCGGGTCAGCTCCGCCTTATTCAGCAGCTTGAAGCTGTTTTTGTAGGTCTCGATCAGGCCCTCGTCCCGCATGCGGGAGATCTCCCGGCTCAGGGCACTGCGCTCGCAGTTCAGATAATCCGCCAGCCCGGCACGGGAGAAGGGGATGGTGAAGGTGTCGGCCCCGGCGCGGGCGGATTCCTCCAGCAGATAGGCGCACAGCTTGCTGCGCAGGCTTTTCAGAATCAGCAGATCCACCCGGCGGTTGAGAGCAAAGTATTTGTCGGAAATGGTGCACACCAGATTCTGCATCAGCTGGAAGTGGCTGCCGTGCATCCGGGCGCAGGGGTGCAGAATCTTCTGGTAGGGCACGAACAGCACCTGACAGTCGGTTTTGGCGATCACCGTGACCGGGCTTTTGGTGCTGCTGCCGCTGAGCACATCGCCAAACAGGCTGCCCGGCTCCATCAGGGTGATGGCCACGCTGCCGCCGTCCGGCGTGTTTTTTACCGCCTCCACCTGACCGGCCAGCACAATGCCCACATCTCGCATCTCGTAGCCGGAAAGCAGCACGATCTCACCCTTGGAAAAGGCACGGGCGGCGGGCTGGAAACACTCCATGGTCATGCGCAGCTCTGCCAGACTCAGGCCGTGAAACAGGGTGGTTTGCAGCAGAATGGGAAGATGATCGTCCAGTAAGATGGAATTGCGCATGGCATTGGCTCCTTTGTGCGGGCGGTTGGTTGCCGCCGCAACGGCATAATTTCTTTTATTATAGTAGAATATCCCTAAAAAGGCAAACCGGGTTACGGCCCGGAACAACTGCCCAGAAGGAGAGAACTTTCATGAAACGTTTGTTAAGCATGGTAATGGCTGCCGCAATGGCTCTGAGCCTGGTTGCCTGTGGCGGTACCGCTGCTTCCGGCAGCACCGCTTCCTCGCAGGCTGCATCCAGTGCGCCTGCTTCCAGTCAGGCGGAAAGCGTGCCTGCGTCCTCCGCTGCGAGCGCTTCCGAGGACACTGCCGCTTCGGGCGATGCCATGCGGATCGCGGGCCTGCAGGGCCCCACCACCATGGGCATGGTCAAGCTGATGAAGGATCAGGAGAGCATGGAAAGCCCTTTGTATGATGTGACCATGTACGGCGCGGCGGATGAGATCGTGCCTCTGCTGACCAAGGGCGAGCTGGATGCGGCGGCCATCCCCGCCAACCTGGCTGCCACCCTGTACCAGAAAACCGAGGGCAAGATTCAGGTGGCTGCGGTGAACACCCTGGGTGTTCTGTATGTGGTGACCACCGGCGATGATGTGGCCAGCGTGGCCGATCTGGCCGGCAAGACCATCTATTCCACCGGCAAGGGCACCACCCCTGAGTATGTGCTCAACTACATCCTCACCGAAAACGGCATCGACCCGGCCAAGGATGTGACCATCGAATACAAGAGCGAGGCCACCGAGGTGCTGTCCACGCTGCAGAGCGCCGGCGAGGGCGCGGTGGCCGTGCTGCCCCAGCCCTATGTGACCGCTGCCCAGGCTCAGGTGGAGGGCCTGAACGTGGCGCTGGATCTGACCGAGGAATGGAACAAGATTGACCCGGATTCCCAGCTGATCACCGGCGTGCTGGCCGTGCGCAGCGACTATGCCGAGCAGCATCCCGAGGAGCTGGAGGTCTTTCTGGCCGACTACCGCAGCAGCATTGAGTGGGTGACCGCCAACACTGCCGACGCGGCCCAGCTGGTGGCGGAGTACGGCATCGTGGCCAAGGCTCCTCTGGCTGAGAAGGCTCTGCCCGCCTGCAACATCACCTACATGGACGGCGCGGACATGAAGCAGGCCCTGAGCGGCTATCTGGACGTGCTGTACCAGCAGGATGCCGCCTCGGTGGGCGGTGCGCTGCCGGGCGACGATTTCTACTATGGTGTGGAATAAACGAATCAAACAAGCGGCCGCCATCCTGTTTTGGGTGGCGGTCTGGCAGTTTTCGGCCATGGCGATGGAGCAGAGCTTTCTGCTTGCTTCGCCGCTGGAAACACTGGAAAAGCTGGTCGGCCTTGTGCCCACCGCCGCCTTCTGGCAGCGGGTTGGCTTCAGTGCCCTGCGCATTCTGGCGGGCTTTTTCGGCGCGCTGGCAGTGGGCACGTTGCTGGCGGCGGCCAGTGCCTGGCTGGAGCCGGTGCGGGTGCTGATCCGGCCGCTGATGCAGCTGATCAAGGCGGTGCCGGTGGCCAGCTTTATCATTCTGGCCCTGTTATGGGTGCGCAGTGCCAATCTGGCGGTGCTCATCAGCTTTCTGATGGTACTGCCGGTGGTGTATACCGCAGTGCTGGAGGGCATCCAGCAGACCGACCGACAGCTGCCGGAGATGGCAAAGGTGTTCCGCATTCCCTTTTCCCGGGCACTGGGGGCCATCTGGCTGCCCCAGGTGTGGCCCTATTTTGTGCAGAGCTGCACCGTGGGTATGGGCCTTGCATGGAAAAGCGGCATCGCTGCCGAGGTGATCGGCCTGCCGGACGGCAGCATCGGCGAGGCGCTGTATCAGGCAAAGCTCTATCTGGAAACCGGCGAGCTGTTCGCCTGGACGGCGGTGATCGTGCTGGTGAGCGGTGTGTTTGAAGCAGTATTTGTTCGGCTGCTGGCAGCAGCGGGCAGGCGGCTGGAAGGGGGCGGCGCATGAAGGCGATACTGAAGGGCGTTGGCAAACGCTACGGGGATCAGTGGGTGCTGCGGGATCTGGATCTGACCCTGGAAGGAGTCAACGTGCTCATGGCTCCCTCCGGCCGGGGCAAGACCACCCTGGCCCGGCTGCTGCTGGGGCTGGAGCAGCCGGACTCCGGCAGCCTTGTGGTGGATGGCCGGATCGTGGCCCAGTTTCAGGAGGATCGGCTCTGCGGTCAGCTTTCGGCGGTGGGCAACGTGGCCCTCTGCTGCCCCCAGCTGGGCCGGGAGCAGATCGAAACGGTGCTGGCCCGGCTGGGCCTTTGCGAAGAGGACTGGGCAAAGCCTGCGCGGCAGCTGTCCGGTGGGCAGGCCCGGCGGGTGGCACTGGCCCGGGCGCTGCTGGCCCCTGCCGAAGGTGTGATTCTGGACGAACCCTTCAAAGGGCTGGATGAAGAAACCCGGCAGCGGGCCATGGACTGGGTACACCGGGCGCTGAACGGCCGATGGCTGCTGCTGATCACTCACGACGAGCAGGAGGCCGGGGCCTTTGGCGGCGCCAGCGTGGTGATCCCGGAATTGCGGAAAAACTGATGGAAAGCAAACAGATTGTTTGAGGGAATCTCGCGTGATTCACTATTCGAAATTGTGCGGTATTGCCTGAAATTTACAATCTGTTTGCTTTTGTTTTTGACATTTTGCTTGTAAGCGCCCGGGGCAGGGGCTATAATAAAGGTAACGACAGGACCGGCCCTCGCGGCCCCGTTTGGGGCAGAGCGCGGGCGGCAACAAAGGAGGTCCCGCAGATTATGAAGCTTACATTTTTGGGCGCAGCCCATGAGGTTACCGGAAGCTGTTATCTGCTTCAGGTGAACGACCAGAACATCATGATCGACTGCGGCATGGAACAGGGCAGGGATATTTATGAAAATCAGCCCCTGCCGCTGGCACCCGGCCAGGTGGACAGCCTGCTGCTGACCCACGCCCACATCGACCACTCCGGCCGTATCCCGCTGCTGGTGAAAAACGGGTATCGGGGGCCGGTGTTTGCAACCACCGCCACCACTGAGCTGTGCAACATTATGCTGCGCGACTCCGCCCACATTCAGGAATTTGAGGCAGAGTGGCGCAACCGGAAGGCAAAACGCTCGGGTGCAGCGGAATACGAACCCATCTACACCATGCAGGACGCGGAGGACGCACTGAAGCTGTTTGTACCCATCGATTACGGCGAGACCTTTGACGTGGTTCCCGGCGTGAAGGGGCGTTTCGTGGATGTGGGCCATCTGTTGGGCTCGGCCAGCATCGAGCTGTGGGTCACCGAGGGTGAGGCCACCAAAAAGCTGGTCTTTTCCGGCGATATCGGCAACGACCACCAGCCCCTGCTCAAGGATCCGCAGTACATTTCCGAAGCGGACTATGTGGTGATGGAATCCACCTATGGCGACCGGAGCCACGGCCCCCGGCCGGATTATGTAACCGAGCTGGCAGGTGTGATTCAGGAGACCTTTGACCGGGGCGGCAATCTGGTGATTCCCAGCTTCGCGGTGGGCCGCACCCAGGAAATGCTGTATTTCCTGCGGCAGATCAAGGAGCAGAACCTGGTGAAGGGATACGGCGATTTTACTGTTTATGTGGACAGTCCGCTTGCTGTGGAGGCCACCCACATCTTCCGGGAGCAGTGGGCGGAGTGCTACGACGAGGAGGCCCGGGCACTGGTGCTGCAGGGGGTCAACCCCATCAGCTTCAAGGGATTGAAGCTGGCTGTGAGCAGCGACGATTCCAAGGCCATCAACTTTGACCAGAGCCGCAAGGTGATTCTTTCCGCCAGCGGTATGTGCGAAGCCGGACGCATCCGGCACCATCTGAAGCACAACCTGTGGCAGCCCCAGTCCACCGTGCTGTTTGTGGGCTACCAGAGCCCCGGCACCCTGGGCCGGGCACTGGTGGAAGGCGCAAAAGAGGTGCGGTTGTTCGGCGAGATCATCGAGGTGCGGGCCCAGATCAGGGTGCTGGCGGGCGTTTCCGGTCACGCGGACAACGAGGGCCTGATGCGCTGGGCCGCCGCCTTTAAAGAGCACAAGCCCCAGCATGTGTTCGTGACCCACGGCGAGGATACCGTCTGCGACATCTTTGCCAACCGGCTGATGGCCGAGCTGGGTTATTCCGCCAGCGCGCCCTACAACGGCGCGGTCTACGATCTGGTGAGCGGCCACTGCCTGGCTTTGGGTAACCGCAAGCGCATTGAGGAAAAGAAAGCCGGCCTGCGCAGCCAGAACCCGGTGTTCCGCCGTCTGCTGGACGCCGGCCACCGCCTGCTGAATATCATCAAGGCCAAGGAAGGCCACGCCAACAAGGAGCTGGCCCGGATGGCAAGCCAGGTGGAAGCCCTGTGCGAGAAATGGGAAGATTAAGCAGAAAATCAGTAAAAAATAGTTTGGGATATACAGACTGTAAATAATAACCGCTGAAAAAACCGCTCGCTTTCGGACAAAACCGAAGGCGGGCGGCTTTTGTGTCATATTGCTGTTCTGCGAATGTGAACCCGATAAACAGGAGGGGGCTTCAGTCCAGAAGCTCACACAATATGCTGTTCTGGATAATCAATCCGGAAGGGGTAAGCGAGAGTACGCCGTTTTGGAATCGGGCGTACCCGGCGGCCACACATTTTTCTACAAAACGCAATTGTTTTTGTGAAAATTCCACACTGTATTTGCTTTTCAGGGCGTTCAGGTCCAGTCCGCTGGTCAGCCGCAGCTGTAAGAGGATATAGTCCTCCGCGCCGCAGCCGCCGTCCTGCACCGGCTGGCAGGCCGGGTCCAGAAAGGCGTGGGTATCGCCGGGCCAGTAGAACCGCCGATTGTTCACACAGCTGTGGGCGGCGGGGCCAAGGCCCAGATAGTTCTGACAGTTCCAGTATAAAAGGTTGTGCCGCCCCGCAAAGCCCGGGCGGGCAAAGTTGCTGATCTCATACTGGGCAAAGCCCGCCCGTTCCAGCTGCTGCACACCGTAGAGATAGAAATCCGCGGTGGCGTCCTCGTCCGGCAGGTCGGCGGGCGGATTTTTGCCGAAGGCGGTGCCCGGTTCGATTTTCAGCAGATAGGCCGAAATGTGGGTGGCGCCGCCGGATGCAATCAGCTCCAGCGTGGCATCGAACTCCTCCCGCGTATACCGGGGCAGAGCCATCATGATGTCGCCGCTGATGTTGGCAAAGCCCGCCTGCCGTGCCGCCCGGAAGGCTTCCCGGCTCTGGGCCGCGGTATGGGGGCGGCCCAGCCGGGCCAGGCTCTCGTCAAAGGCAGTCTGCACCCCCAGGCTCAGCCGGTTCACGCCCGCCTGCAAAAAGCCGGTGAGAATTTCTTCGTTCACGGTCTCCGGGTTTGCCTCCAGCGTTACCTCCGCACCGGGGGCGGGGCTGGCCGCGGCAATGAGCCGGGCGGCCTGTTCCGGAGTCAGCAGGCTGGGAGTGCCGCCGCCGAAATACACCGTGTCCGGATGCCGGGCCAGCAGGCCCTTCCGGCGGAACTCGTCCATCCGGCGCACCAGCGCATCCACATATTCCTGCGGAACGCCGCGGCTGCCGCCCTTGGAATAAAAATCGCAGTAACGGCATTTTGCCAGGCAGTAGGGGATATGAAGATAAAGACCAAAGGCCATGAAAACGCTCCTTTCGCCGGTGGTGGTTTTGCGCGCTGCCACCGGCTTTTGGGGGATCTTGTCACAAAGTCATTATAAAAGATTTTGATTTTATTTACAAATCCAGATATAATATACGGTATAATCAACCTTAAGAAAGGATTTGATGTTATGAACGACTACAATCAATGGAACAATTCCGGCCCTAATACCGTTTATATGAACGAAAAATTCCAGTACGAGACCCTGAGCAACTATACCGCAAAAACCTTTTTGTGGATGTTTGCAGGTCTGCTGGTCACCTTCGGGGTTTCGCTGGCTGCATACATGAGCAACATCGGCTTTTACCTGCTGCGTTCCAGCTTTACCTTCTTTGGTCTGGCCATTCTGGAGATTGTGCTGGTGGTGGCGCTGGCATCCCGCCTGCACAGCATGAGCGTGGGTTCGGCCCGGGGCCTGTTCTTCCTCTACGCGGCGGTGAACGGCCTTGTGTTCAGCTCCTACCTGTGGCTGTATAACATGGGCGATGTGCTCATGGCCTTTGGCGCGGCGGCGCTGTACTTCGGCGTAATGGCAGCCTACGGCTATCTGACCAAACGGGATCTGACCAGCTGGCGCACCCCGTTGATGGTGGGCCTGATCGTGCTGCTGGCGGTGAGCGTGATCGGCATGTTCTTTATGAGCGGGTCCAGCATTCTGTTCAGCGTTCTGGGCATTGTGATCTTCTCCTGCTACACCGCTTACGACACCCAGAAGATCAAGGCGCTGTACTTTGCCTATGCGGGCAACGAAGCCATGGCGAAAAAGGCATCCATCTATGCGGCGCTGCAGCTGTATCTGGATTTCATCAACCTGTTTTTGTACCTGCTGCGCATCTTTGGCCGCAACCGGGATTAATTGGAATCAACACAAAAAAGCGGGAGCCATCGGCTCCCGCTTTTTTGTGTCGAACGGGGCAGGCAACAGGCTGTTTCTTGCTCTCCAGGACGGGCCGGTGCTATACTGAGGGCAGAAAACCGGCGGGAAAGCGGGGAAGCATCATGAAGGAACAGCATACCGAACAAATGGAAAACCGGCAGGATCTCGGCGGCCGGCTGGCGGCTCTGCGCCGGGCGGCGGGGCTGAGCCAGCAGCAGCTGGCAGACCAGCTGTTTGTGACCCGGCAGGCGGTGAGCCGCTGGGAACAAAACCGCACCCAGCCGGATCTTGCCACCCTGCAGCAGCTGACGGCGGCACTGGGCTGCGGGCTGGATGAACTGGTGGGCGGGCTGGATGCAGATGCGGCCTTCCGCCGCCGCTGCGCCAGCTGGCAAAAGGCCACCTGCCTTGCCTTCCGGCTGGCGCTGGCGGTGCAGCTGGGGCTGTTTATGCTGGGCGCGGTGCGGGGACAGATGGAATGGGTGCTGCTGCCGGTGCTGCTGTTTCTGTGCGGCGGCAGCCTGCACCCGCTGCTGGCAGTGATGACGTCCAGCGGCGATTACACCATGCTGGCGGGTTACGACCCGGATGCGGCCTATGATCGAAAAAAGCTGGAAACGCTGGTGCGAGCCATGGATCTGTGGGTTCAGGTGACCAATCTGGGCATCAGTCTGGTGGCGGTGCCCATTGGCTTTGCGGCCAGCGAGGCCGGGTTTACGGTTTTGATCGTCGCACAGGTGATCGGCCTGCTGGGAGCCATCGGATGTGTGCAGTATAAATATGGCCGGAATCTGGTGACAGCCTATCCCGGGCTTACGGCGGCAGGCCAGGCGGGAAAGCAGCAGACGCGGGACATCCAGAGTCAGCAGATGAAGCCTCTGATCTGGTGGAGCGGGCTGTTTCTCGCGCAGTTTTTTCTGGGCTTTTTCTGCGTTGGGGTGTTCCACATTCCAAACAACAGCCCGGGCGCGGTGGCGCAGCTGGCCACCATGCTGCCGGGGGTCTGCCTGGGAGTTGCCTTTCTGCTGATACAGACCGGCCGGGCAAAGCGTATGGCGGCCCGGGGAGAGCGGTGGCGTATGAACAAAAGCGGCGCGGCTCTGCTTCTGGGAGCCGTGGCGCTGATGGCGATGCAATTGCTGGCAGCCGCCTTTATGCAGGGGGGCGGAAGCTGGTAAATCTTTATATACAATAGGAAAAACACCCCGACGCCTTGTATTGGGGTGTTTCTTTTACTATAATAGAATTACGTTGATTTCTGACCAATTTTCACCGGATATGCCGTGCGTAACACGGCAGCCGGGCAGAACAGAAAGGGGAAAAACCCAATGCCGAACCTATTGATTCTGGGCGCAGGCGGTTTTGGCCACATGGTCTATGAATCCGCCATGGCGACCCGCCAGTTTGATAAGATCGCCATGCTGGACGACGCCTGCAAGGAGAGCTGTGTCATCGGCAAGCTGGTGGATTATAAAGAATTCCGCAAGGAGTATCCCTGTGCGGTGGCCGCTTTCGGCAACAACAAGATGCGGCTGCACTGGGTGAAGAAGCTGCTGGAAGCGGATTTCGTGGTGCCCACCATCATTCATCCCAGCGCGGTGGTCAGCCCCAGCGCCGAGATCGGCGCTGGCAGCTTTGTGATGCAGCGCGCCGTGATCAATACCCATACAAAACTGGGCCTTGCCTGCCTGGCGAACAGCGGCGCCATCATTGACCACGACACCGTGGTGGACGAGGGCGCTCACATCGGCCTGGGCAGTGTGGTCAAGGCCAACTGCCATGTGGAGGCCCACCGCAAGGTGGAAGCAGGCGAGGTGATTTTCGCCAGGCGCCGCAAGATCGACGGGGTGGACAGCCGCGTGCTGGAGGATGCTCTGTACGCCTTCGGCTTCGGCAACCAGTGCAGCTACGTGCAGCCCTTCGGTGCCGGCCACATTAACGAGACCTACGCGGTATACATGCCCGGCGAAAACGGCGAGGAAGAGCTGAGCTATGTGCTGCAGCGCATCAACACCCATGTGTTCAAAAAGCCCCGCGAGGTGATGGAGAACATCTTTGGTGTGACTGAGTACCTGCGTCAGAGCATCCGCGCTGCCGGCGGCGACCCGGATCGGGAGACCCTGAGCTATATCAAGACCAAAGAAGGGGAAAACTATTACGAGGATACCGATGGTCTGCCCTGGCGCTGTTATAACTTCATTCCGGATTCCGTGTGCTACCAGAGTGTGGAATGCCCGGAGCAGTTCTATCAGTCTGCCCGCAGCTTTGGCCGTTTCCTCAAGCAGCTGGACGGTTACCCCGCCGACACGCTGTATGAAACCATCCCCAAATTCCATGATACCGAGGATCGGCTGAAGAACTTTAAACAGGCGCTGCGCCGGGATGTGAAAAACCGTGCCCGCACCTGCAAGGACGAGATTCAGTTTGTGCTGGATCATGCGGCGGATTGCAGCGTACTCATGAGCCAGCTGCGGGCGGGCACTCTTCCGCTGCGTGTTACCCACAACGACACCAAGCTGAACAACATCCTCTTTGATGAAAATACCGGCGAGGGTATCTGCATCATCGACCTGGATACCATTATGCCCGGCCTTGCCCTGAACGATTTCGGCGACTCCATCCGTTTCGGTGCCACCCATGCTGCCGAGGATGAGACGGATCTCTCCAAGGTACACTTTGAGATCGATCTGTTTGAGGCCTACACCAAAGGCTATCTGGAATCTGCCGGCGATGTGCTCACCGAGAACGAAAAGGCAAATCTGGCCTGGGGCGCCAAGATCCTCACCCTGGAATGCGGCATGCGCTTTTTGACCGATTACCTGCAGGGGGATACCTATTTCAAGACGCAGTATCCCACCCACAACCTGATCCGTGCCCGCACCCAGTTCAAGCTGGTGCAGGAGATGGAGCAGCAGTTCGATGCCATGCAGGCCATTGTGAAACAATACAGCTGATCATTGAGCAGGGCCCGCTGGGGCGGGCCCTGCAATTTTGCTTTAAAAGGAGAAAAGACCCTTGTATTCCTTCCTGGTGGATTGTCTTTACGACTATGCAAACGTTGCGGTGCTGGGGCTGTTTGCCGGTTGCGTGTGGTATGCCTGGCAGACGGTGTTCGGCCCAAAAACGGCGCCCTGGTTCAGCCTGGCCCAGCAGCTGACAACCCCGCGCATCCTGTTTGGCGACTGGCTGAGCGGCCGGCGGCTGAGCATCGGCTCCTGGCTGTTTACTCTGGCTGCCGTTGTGTATCAGTTCGAAATCTTTTTTGCGAACAGCCTGTATCGCTATCGCATTCCCTGGCTGTTTGACTACGGTACCATGGTGCTGGATCATATTCTGGCTCTCTGCCTGCTGGGCAAGATTCTGCTGTGCACCCGTTACGACGGGCGGCAGCTGGCGGTGGCTTTCGGAACACTGTTCGTGATCCGCTGGGTGTTTATGAACAACCATGAAAAGTGGATGCTTCTGGCGCTTCTGTTCGCACTGGCGGCAAAGGATGTGCCGCTGCGCCGTGCGCTGAAGGCAGTGTTCACAGTGGGAGCGGCAAGTGTGGCTGTGGTGGCGGTCAGCTCTCTGCTGGGCGTGATCAACACCGTGCAGGAGCTGGGAACCGGCCGATATCGAAACAGTTTTGGTTATGGATGGTACAATTTCTTCGGTGCCTGCCTGCTGGGGCTGGCAGTGATGTATGTGTGCCTGCGCGGCATCAAACGGCTGAAATGGTTCGATTTTGCGTTGCTGGCAGCAGTTACGCTGCTGTGCAATTTCGGGCCGGACAGTCGGGCGGCTACCATATGCCTCTGTGTTCTGATGGTGGCTGCCCTGGTGGTACGGATCTGGCCGGTGGTGCTTCGGCCGCTGCCGGTGCGTATCCTGCTTGCCGCTGCCCCGGTGCTGGCGTTTGCCGCCAGCATGATTCTGGCATTTCTCTGGAATCCGGACAACCCGGTGCTGGCCATGCTGGACCGGCTGCTCAGCACCCGCATCTCGCTGGGCTGGGAAGCTTTGCAGACGATGCCCTTCGCCATTGCAGGGCAGATGCCCGCGGATGGCATGCTGGTGGATAACGCCTACCTGCATTACTGGCTGGTGGCCGGCCCGGTGGCAAGCGCTCTGATCTGGGGCGGGTTTGCTCTGCTGGTGTGGCACCTGTTGAAGCAGGGCCATGCAACGGAAGCAATCTGTTGCCTGGTGATGATCTGTCACGGTACCATGGAGGGGCATGTGATCTGGGCTTGCGTCAATGTGACCATCTGGCTGCTGTGCGGCGTGATCTTCTGGCCGGAACGCCAGCCTTCCTTTTCCTGCGCGAAAGAAACCAAAAAAGTAAAAATTCATTCCAAAGGAGCCGTAACCTTATGAAACTTCTGATTGCGTCCGACCTGCATGGTTCGGCCTTTTACTGCGAAAAACTGATGGAGCGCATCCGGGAGGAACAGCCGGATCGCATTCTGCTGCTGGGTGACCTGTTATACCACGGCCCCCGCAATGACCTGCCCGAGGGCTATGCCCCCAAAAAGGTGATCCCCATGCTGAACGGCCTGAAGGAAAAAATCATTGCCGTGCGGGGCAACTGCGAGGCCGAAGTGGATCAGATGGTGCTGGAATTCCCGGTGATGGCGGATTATACCACCCTCTGGCTGGAGGAAGGCAAATGTCTGTTTGCCACCCATGGCCATAAGTTCAACCCGGAAAATCTGCCTCCCATGCCTGCCCACAGCGCCTTTGTGTTCGGCCATGTGCATGTGAAGCATGCCGAGTGGCAGGGCGATACCCTGATTCTGAACCCGGGCAGCGTGTCCATTCCAAAGGACGGCTCCCACAGCTACATGATTTATGAAAACGGCCTGTTCACCACCAAGACCATCGACGGTCAGGTGCTGGGCAGCATTGCCTACTAAGGAGAGAATGCAATGAAAACCATCGCGAGCTTTACTGTGGACCACGACAAGCTGGAAAAGGGCATGTATGTGTCCCGGGTGGACGGAGATGTGATTACCTATGACATCCGTATGGTCAAGCCCAACGGGGGCGTCTATCTGCCCAACCCGGCCATGCACACCTTCGAGCATCTGTTTGCCACCTATGTGCGCAATTCCGCCTTCAGCGACCAGATCATTTATGTGGGGCCCATGGGCTGCCGCACCGGCTTTTATTTCCTCACCCGGGATGCCATGAGTGGGGAGCAGGCCATCGCTCTGGTGCGGGAATGCTTTGCCTTCATTGCCGCTTTTGAGGGTAAGATTCCCGGCAGCGAGCGCAAGGAATGCGGCAACTATCTGGAGCATGATCTGTCCGGTGCAAAGGCTGTGGCGGCGGATATGTGCCAGGTTCTGGAGCACTGGACCGAGCCCATGCTGCAGTATGACTATCAGGGCTGAACCTGTTTGAACAACAAGATTGCAAAAGCAGCTGCGCAATAATTTGATTGTGCAGCTGCTTTTTTGTATGCTATACTAACTCTCGCAATGCGCGGTGCCCGGCACATAAGACCAATTGCCGGGCCCGCGCTGATTTTATGTTACAGGGTTAGTTCTAACTAACCTTCAGGACAATAAGGAGGTATTTTCATGCGATCCAATCGGATCACCGTGGCCCTCGCGGTGGCACTGGTGCTTTTGGCCGGGCTGTCGCTCTTTGTGGGGGTGATCGAGCTGGACCTGCAGGCTCTTTTGCGGGGAGACGGACATGCCTGTGAGATTTTTCTCCTTTCCCGTTTGCCCCGGCTGCTGGCCATTCTGTGTACCGGAGCGGGCATGAGCGTGGCAGGGCTGATCATGCAGCAGCTGTGCAGCAATAAATTTGTATCCCCCACCACGGGGGCTACCATCTCGTCGGCCCAGCTGGGCATTCTGCTGGCACTGCTGTTCTGGCCCGGCTCCACCTTGTGGGGAAGGGCGCTGCTGGCCTTTGCCGCAGCCATTGCGGGCACCTGGGCGTTTGTGTGGTTCATCCAGCGCATCCAGTTCAAGGATGCGGTGATGGTACCGCTGGTGGGCATCATGTTCAGCAATGTGATCGGCGGGGTAACCAGCTATCTGGCCTATCAGTATGAGATGACGCAGGCGTTGTCCTCCTGGCTGGTGGGGCATTTTTCGCTGGTCATCAAGGGCCGGTACGAGATCGTCTGGCTCACCGCATCGCTGATCCTGCTGGCCTTTGTGTTTGCCAATCACTTCAACATCGTGGGCCTTGGCCGGGACTTTTCCAAAAATCTTGGGGTGCCCTACAATCTGGTGCTGTTCATGGGGCTGAGCATCTCGGCCATGATCACTGCCAGCGTGGTGGTTGTGGTGGGCTCCATTTCCTACATCGGGCTGATTGTACCCAATCTGGTGGCCCTGTTCAAGGGGGATCAGATCCGGGGTACGCTGGCGGATACCGCTCTGTTCGGGGCCATCTTCGTGCTGGTGTGCGATATGCTGGGCCGGGTGATCATTGCCCCCTATGAGCTGCCCATCGAGCTGATTGTGGGGATTCTGGGAAGTGTGCTGTTTGTGGGCCTGCTGTTCTACCGGCTGCGCAATGGCCGCAGGGTCATCCGCCTTACGGCTCCTTCGGCCGGCTGCTGCCCCATGCCCCGGCTGAAGGAAGGAGGGCAGGTATGAATTCAACTGCTGTTCGCGCCAACCGGCGCAGACTGATGCTGCTGGCGGTGCTGGCGCTTTTATGCGCTGCGGGTTATCTGCTGGTGAATACCGACCCGGGCAACGCCAGACTGTTTGCCTATTCCATGAAGATCCGTGCCCCGAAGCTGGCGGCCATGGCGCTCACTGCGGTGTCCATCGGCGGAGCGTCCATCGTGTTCCAGACCATTATCAACAACACCATCGTGACACCCTGTCTGCTGGGCATGAATACCCTGTATACCCTGATTCATACCGCGGTTGTGTTCTTTCTGGGGTCGTCCAGTATCGTGGCCACCAATGCAAATCTGGCTTTTGGCGTGGATGTGATCCTCATGGGCATCACCGCCACCCTGCTGTATGGCTGGATCTTCCGCAAAACAAAGCACAATGTGCTGTATGTGCTGCTGGTGGGCACGGTGCTCACCTCCTTTTTCGGCAGCATCCAGACCACCCTCACCCGGGTGATGGATCCCAATGAATACGACGCGCTGCTGAGCAGCCTGGTGGCCAGCTTCAGCAACATCAATTCTGAAATTCTGCTTTTTTCCGCCCTCTTGCTGGCGGGGGTGGCCTTTGCGCTGCGCCGCGAGCTGGCCCTGCTGGACGTGCTCACACTGGGCAAGGAGCAGGCCATCAATCTGGGCGTGGACTACGACCGCTGCATCCGCCGCCTGCTGTTGGGCGTTACACTCTGCATCGCGGTGGCCACGGCCATGGTCGGGCCCATATCCTTTCTGGGCCTGATCATCGCAAACCTCTCCCGCCAGCTGCTGCGCACCTATCGCCACAGTCAGCTGGTGGCTGGCTCGGCGCTGTTTGGTATGGCGGTGCTGGTGGGCGGCCAGCTGATTGTGGAGCAGGTGTATTCCTATGCCGTGCCGGTGAGCGTGTTCATCACCGTGGGCGGCGGTGTGTATTTTCTCTATCTGCTTGTGGCAAGAAAGAAGGTGTAACCCATGAAAATTCGTCAGCTGACAAAACGCTATCAGGGCAAAACCGTGGTGGACGGAGTGAGTTTTTCCATTCCGAAGGGGAAGGTGACCTCGCTGATCGGCCCCAATGGGGCGGGCAAATCCACCGTAATGAGCATGATCTCCCGCCTGATTGCGCAGGATGAAGGCCTTGTGGATCTGGACGGTACCGATGTGGGCCGCTGGAAAAGCCGGGAGCTGGCCCGGCGGCTGGCCATCCTTACCCAGTCCAACCATATTCAGATGAAGCTCACCGTGCGGGAGCTGGTGGCATTCGGGCGATTTCCCCACTCCGGCAGCCGCCTGACCGAGACCGACGAAGCGTTCGTGGACCGGGCCATCGCCTATATGGAGCTGGAGGAATTCCAGGATCGCTTTCTGGACGAGCTGTCCGGCGGGCAGCGGCAGCGGGCGCTGATCGCCATGGTGATCGCGCAGGATACCGAGTACATCCTGTTGGATGAGCCCACCAACAATCTGGACATCTACCACGCCACCAATCTGATGAAAACCGTGCGCCGCCTGTGTGACGAGCTGGGCAAAACCGTGATTCTGGTGCTGCACGAGATCAACTACGCGGCCTTCTATTCCGATTACATCTGTGCCTTCAAGGATGGCCGCATCGCCCGCTTCGGCCCGGTGGAAGAGGTGATCACCGGCGAGAACCTTTCCGCCATTTACGGGGTGGAATTCCAGATCCAGACCGTGAAGGGCAAGCCGCTGTCCATCTACTACTGACCGCATTGTTTTTTAAGACAAAAGATTCATTCAAAGGAGAAGCTCCCCATGAAAAAATATCTTTCTCTGGCCCTGGCCGGGCTGTTGGCTCTTTCCATGACCGCCTGCGGCGGCATTGCGGCGGATTTTGCCGCCATGGCATCCCCCAAAAGCGAAAGCACGGCTTCCGCTGCATCCGGATCCGAGGCTGTGCAGCAGGAGGTGACCATCCAGAGCCTGAACGGCAGCAAGCAGACGGTGGAACTCACCGTACCCTGCGACCCTCAGCGGGTGGCGGTGCTGGACATGGCCAGCCTGGATATTCTGGATGCACTGGATCTGGGTGACCGGGTGGTGGGCAGCGCCGACACCAGCCTGGACTATCTGCAGAGCTATGTGACCGACGAGGCAGTGGCCAATCTGGGCACCATCAAGGAGGCGGATCTGGAAGCGGTGATGGCCTGTGAGCCGGATATGATCTTCATCGGCGGCCGGCTGGCCTCCTCCTATGATGCACTGAGCGAGATTGCGCCGGTGGTGTATCTTTCCACGGATACCGAGCTGGGCGTGGTGGAAAGCGTGCGCAAAAATACCGAGACCATTGCATCCATCTTCGGCCGACAGGAGCAGGCCGGGCAGCTGATGACCGGATTTGATGCCCGGATCGAGGCGCTGCGAGCCTTCGCGGAAGGGAAAACCGCCATTGTGGGCATGGTGACCAGCGGCAGCTATAACGTGCTGGGCAACGACGGCCGCTGCTCCATCATCGGGCGGGAAATCGGCTTTGAGAATGTGGGGGTGGGTGCGGCCATCGATACCTCCACCCACGGCAACGAGGCTTCCTTTGAGTTCCTGGTGGAGAAGGATCCCCAGTACATTTTTGTGATGGATCGGGATGCTGCCATCGGTACCGACGGTGCGAAGCTGGCTCAGGAGATTATGGACAATGAGCTGGTGAACAAGGCCCAGGCGGCGCAGAATGGCCATGTGATCCATCTGGCAAGCCCGGCGGCGTGGTACACCGCCGAGGGCGGCGTTACCGCGCTGGACCGGATGCTGAGCGATCTGGAAACCGGCCTTGGTGTGAATGCCTGAGCAAAAGCATAAAAAGAAAACCCGCCCCGGGTGCGATTGATTTCGCACCCGGGGCGGGCTGTTTGTGTGCAAGGAAGAAAAATCATGCGGCACTGGCCTGGGCAAACCATTCCTCGTCCACCACGAGGCAGTCCGCGGTGGAGCCCACCAGCGCGTTGGTCACCAGGTCGGCGTTGGATGTGCCGTAGGTTTCCAGATACCGGGTCTCATAAGAGGTCTGAAGGCCCTGCAGAGCGGCATCAATGCCGGGGAAGTAGAGTTTGAGTGCCTCCGGTTTGCAGTGCAGTCCATCGTAGAACAGGCTTTCCGGCACGCCGATCCGGCTGGCATGGTAACTGCCGTAGAGAGGGATGTTGTGCTCCTGGGCGAAGCTGCGCAGCCAGGGCTCCACCTCAAAGAAGCCCTCGAAGCCCTGCGGGTTGTTGTACACATGCTTGATGATGAAGGGGTGATAGGGAGTGAGCAGGAATACCACATTCACATCCTTGCTCTGCACATAGCCGATGAACCGCTCGAACAAATCGGTCCAGTAGGGGTCCATTTTGGAGAAGCCGTGCAGGCCGTTCAGGGTGCCCGCCTGGTCCAGCACCTCGGCCATCACCTGATCGTAATCCCAGTTGCGGAAATCCGCCTGATACAGCACGCTGCCGTCCGGCTCCTTCACGTTGTTGTCCAGCGAATCCAGATCGCCGCTCACCGGCTGGAAGGGAATGCTCTCGCCGTCCTCGGTGGTGGCTTCACCGGTGGCGCGCTGCTTCAAGGCGTATTTCACATTGCCCTGGAAGTAGGCCGGGTCGATCAGCGCCTTCCAGAGGGCCAGCTGATCCGGTTCCTCGTAATCGCTGGTAAGGCCCAGTGCCTTCTGTAAAAATTCACTGAACAGCTCGGTGTCCGCCTTTTTGTTCAGGTCGGCGGCGCTGTCTCCGTTGAAGAGCCAGGGATCCACCTCAATGATCAGGTTTTTGGGCAGCTTGCCCGCCTTGTCCAGCAGGTAGAAGCAGTTCATGATGTCCATGGAAGAGGCGCCGCTCAGGCCCATGTTGAAAAAGCTGCCGCCCACCAGTTCCTGCCGCAGCTGCAGCACCCGGCTGGAGCCCAGAGCGATGGTATCCGGCACCTGATCCTCGGGCAGATTCTGCACATAAAGCTCCAGCACCGCCCGTTCATCCATCTTGTCGTAGTTGGATACCGTCTCGCCTGCCAGCAGCATGTTGGCCACCTCGCGGGGGGCCAGCTCGCCCTGAAACAGGCCGCTGATGTCCACCTTATGGCTGAACCAGACCATGAACAGCAGGACAGGGATGAAAAAGCAGAATTTGATCAGGATTTCCAGCCCGGTAAAGAAACGGTACAGAAGGGTGCGGACGAAATTGCGCTTCTTTTTGCGCTTTGGTTGACTGGTCAAGATCGCCGCACCTCCTTAAAATTGCTGGTAAATATAGGCCGACTGGCCGAACGCGCCGAAGAACAAAAGCAGCAGGCACAGCCCGTAGTACAGCGGCCAGCGCACAAAGGCCCGCTGGGTGCGAATCCACTGAGCCACCGGGCCGCGGGCCTCGATCAGCTCCACCACAAGGCTGCTGCCAACCAGCATGAGCAGGGTTCCGCCGCCCAGACCCAGCTTGGCAAAGCCGGCTGCCAGCTGGGCGGGGCCGGCCTGGCCCCAGCCTGCAAACAGGCCGGTGAACACTGCACCCGCCTGCCCGCCGTAAAGATCGGCGGCAAAGAACACGATGCAGGCAGTGAACAGCAGATACACGCAGCACCGCTGCCAGATTCCCTGCAGATGGGGAACCTTGTACAGCGGGTTTTTCTTGGCCCATTTACGGCGCTTTTTGGCGGTGGCCTTGCCCACTACCATGAACAGGCCGTTCAGAATGCCCCAGATTACATAGCCGAGGCTGGCGCCGTGCCACAGGCCGCTGATGGGGAAGATGATGAAGATGTTGAACCAGCCCTGCAGCTTGCCCAGGAAGCCTTCCGCACCCCGGTTGTAGAAGGAGAGGGGGGTGAAGATGTAATCCTTGAACCAGTTGGTCAGGCTCATGTGCCACCGGTTCCACAGCTCGGTGTAGGTCTTGGCGGCGAAGGGCCGGTTGAAGTTTTCCAGCAGATCAAAGCCCAGCATCCGCGCCGCGCCGATGGCAATGTCGCAGCAGCCGGAAAAATCCATGTAGATCTGATAGCTGAACAGAAGGCTTGCCGCCAGCAGGTAAGGGCCGGTGTGCTGGTCCGGCGCGGAGTATACCGCCCGTACAAACACGCCGATGTTGTCGGCAATGACCATCTTTTTCACATAGCCCCACAGCACCCGGAACAAACCGCCCGCGATCCGGTCGTAATCGAACCGGCGGGGATGCTCAAACTGGGCCATCAGGTGATCCTTACGCTCGATGGGGCCGGTGAAGATGCAGGGGAAAAAGCTCACAAACAGCGCATACTTCAGCGGGTTGCGCTCGGCCCTGGTCTGGTGCAGATACACATCGATCACATAGCCAAGGCTCTGGAAGGTGAAGTAGGAAAGCCCCAGCGGAGCAATCAGATCCAGATGGGGCGCTTTTCCGCCGAACAGGCCCATGATACCGCCCAGCAGTTCGCCGAAGAAGTTGAAGTACTTGAAGAAGAACAGAAACCCGCAGCACACTGCAAGCGAGACCACCAGAAACAGCCGCCGCGTGGCCTGCTGGGGGACGCTGTCCATGGCAAGGGCGCATACCCAGGTCACCACTGTAACGCTGATCAGGATGAACACCAGCCGGGCGTTTTCCGGCTTGTAAAGATAAAAGGCGTAGCTGGCGAGCAGCCACAGATAGGGCTTCGCGGCACGGGGCACGCAGTAGGTGAGCACCGCCACGCCCGCAAAAAAGCCCAGAAAGACCAATGTGTTAAAATCCATGCACACACCTCACACTGTGGTTGGAAATTCAGGTTCGCTGCCGCAAACAGCATTTATATACCCCGCACTGCGGCCGGGGCCGTTTTGAATGAACAGACGCAAAACTCGGCCGTTTGTTACCGGCCGGTACGTTGCATTTGCTCCTCCAGCTGGCGCACCCGGTGTTCCAGCATGGCGTTTGTCTGGGTCAGGCGTTTGAGCCGTTCATTGTACTCGCTGACCACCGCGCACAGGATGAGCAGCACCAGCAGAACAAAGCAGAACAGCATGATGAACACCATGTTGGAGACCACCTCCACCTGCACAAGGCTGCGCAGGATCTTGGCCACCTCCGGCCATACAGCCAGCACCAGCATGCCGGCGCCCAGCCCCAGCCAGGGCAGGCTGAACCGGACGCTGAGCCGGCCGTTCTTGACCATCACAAAGATGAGAAACAGAAAAACAAGATCGCCCACCAAAAGCAGGGCTTGGAATACCGGGCTCATCCTTTTCCTCCTTTTTGAATGGCACTCAGCCGGTGGATGATGAGCGCCAGGCTGACCTTGATCATGTAATACACGCTCTTGAAGGCCCGGATGGACGATACGCCGCCCTGGCGTTCCTCCATAACCACCGGCACCTCGCCCACCTTGTAGCCGTTGCAGATGGCTGTTACAATGGCCTCCGGCTCCGGGTAATCCTGGGCGTAGTGCTGCGCGAACAGGGCCGTCATCCGCTTGCCGCAGGCACGGTAGCCGCTGGTCACGTCCAGCACCCGCTGGCCGGTGAGAATCCGGATCATGAAGCTTAAAAAGCGGATGCCCACCCGCCGCATGAAGCTGGTCTGGAAGCCTTCTTTTTTGATGAAGCGGCTGCCGATGCACATATCCAGCCTGCCTTCGGCCACCGGGCGGATCACATCGTAAAGATATTGGGGGTCGTGCTGGCCGTCGCCGTCCATCTGAACGGTGATGTCATAATCGTGGGCAGTGGCGTACAGATAACCGCTCTGCACGCCGCCGCCGATGCCCAGATTCAACGGCAGATCCAGATAGTTGTAGCCGTTTTCCCGCAGGATGCGGGCGCTGTCGTCGGTGGAGCAGTCGTTCACCACCAGATAGTCCACATCCGGGCAGGTGGCCTTCAGCCGCTGCACCACCCGGCAGATGTTCTCCGACTCGTTGTAGCAGGGAATGATCACGAGTACCTTCAAGGGATTCACCTCAAACGTTTGTTTTTTCGGTTGGAAGCAAAAAATCTTCCAGCTGATCCAGCACCGCCCGGCGGCGGTAGTTGGTTTGGTACCAGGCAAAGGCCTTTTGACCGAGAGCGGCCCGCTCAGCCTTACCAGTCTGATACAGAGCCAGCATGTTTTTTGCCAGTGCGTCCGAATCCTCGGCGGGGCTGGCAAAGCCGCATCCGGCGGCCTCCACCGCCCGTGCGCCCTCGCCGTCCATGCTGGCAAGCAGCGGCTTTGCCGCCGCCATATAGCTGGCGATCTTGGCTGGCACCGTCATGCCCAGATCCGGGCTGGCGCTGAGAGAAGCCACAAGCCCGTGGGCCAGTGTGGTGTAGCGGGGCACATCCGCAGGCGGCACGCTGCCGGTAAACACCACCGTGTCCCGGGCGTTCAGCTCGTCCACCAGCGCTTCCAGTGCGTTTCGGCTCATGCCGTCGCCCACCATCAGAAGCCGCAGGTTTTCCGCGCCCATGCTGCGGGCCTTCACCGCGGCTTTGATCACCGTGTCCAGGCTCTGGGCCGGGCTGAAATTGCCGGTGAACACCAGATTGAACCGGCCTGCATACCGCTCTGCCAGTTCCTCGTCCGGCTGGGGAACGGCATAAAAATCCTCGCAGTGCTGGGGGATTACCCCCACCCGGTCCGCATCTTTGCCGGTACGCTCCATCAGCCGCTTTTTCAGCGAGGGGCTCATGGCAATCAGCCTGTCCGCCCGCTTGTAGTGCCAGTCGCTCACCGCGTTGGCGATGCGGCGCAGAAAACCATTCTGCACCGGCAGCACGCTGTACAGGTTTTCCGGCCAGATGTCCAGCACATAGCTGGTGAAGGGGATGCGGTGCAGCTTTGCATACACAATGGCCGGGAAGTTCATCAGCACCGGGCTGGTGTTGTAGCAGAGCACCGCGTCGTAGGGGCCCTTCAGCCGCCACAGGTTGAACAAAGCGAAAAAGGGCCAGCTCACGTAATTCAAAAAGATCATGGCCCCGGAATTGCCCTTGCGGGGAATTTCCCCGGCCCGGAACACCCGTGCGCCCTTGTAATTCTCACGGCGGGGGCCGGTGTATCTGTAGCCGGAAAACCACTCGCCCCTGGGGTAATTGGGCAGGCCGCACAGCACGTCCACTTCCAGCCCGTCCTCCACAAAGCCCTCCACAATGTCGTTGATGCGGAAGGGCTCCGGCCAGAAGTGCTGGCTTACCACTAAAATTCGTTTCACAGTGTCAACGCTCCTGTTTCGGGGCGGCTTAGTACTTGCGCCACACCATCTTGTTGACCACGCCCACATAGCTCTGGATGATCTTGACCACCTTGGTGGACACATCCTCCACATAGTTGGGCACGGGAATGCCGATGTCGCCATTGTCGTTCATGGCCACGGCGGTTTCCACCGCCTGCTCCACGCCGCCGGCGGTGATGCCCGCCAGAATGAAGCAGCCCTTGTCCAGCGCTTCGGGGCGCTCGGTGGAAGTGCGGATGCACACCGCCGGGAAGGGCTTGCCGATGCTGGTGAAGAAGCTGGATTCCTCGGGCAGGGTGCCGGAGTCGCTCACCACGCAGTAGGCGTTCATCTGCAGGTGGTTGTAATCGTGGAAGCCCAGAGGCTCGTGCAGCCGCACCCGCTCATCCAGTTTGAAGCCCATAGCCTCCAGCCGCTTGCGGCTGCGGGGATGGCAGGAGTAGAGAATGGGCATGTTGTATTTTTCCGCCAGCGCGTTGATAGAAGAGAACAGGGCCACGAAGTTTTTCTCGGTGTCGATGTTCTCCTCCCGGTGGGCGCTGAGCAGCATGTATTTCCTGGGCTCCAGACCCAGCCGCTCCAGCACATTGGAGGCCTCGATCTGCTCCAGATTGGCACGCAGCACCTCGGCCATGGGGCTGCCGGTCACATAGGTGCGCTCTTTCGCGGTGCCCTCGGTGTTCAGGTAGCGGCGGGCATGCTCGGAGTAGCACAGGTTCACATCCGCGATGTGATCCACGATGCGGCGGTTGGTCTCCTCAGGCAGGCACTCATCAAAGCACCGGTTGCCCGCTTCCATGTGGAAGATGGGAATGTGCAGCCGCTTGGCGGAAATGGCGGACAGGCAGCTGTTGGTGTCGCCCAGAATCAGCAGAGCGTCCGGCTTCAGCTCCACCATCAGCTTGTAGCTCTTGGCGATGATGTTGCCGATGGTCTCGCCCAGATCCTCGCCCACCGCGTTCAGGTAGTGGTCCGGCGCACGAAGGCCCAGATCCTCAAAGAAGATGCCGTTCAGGGTGTAGTCGTAGTTCTGGCCGGTGTGCACCAGAATCTGGTCGAAGTATTTGTCACATTTTTTGATCACGGCGGCAAGGCGGATGATCTCCGGTCGGGTGCCCACGATGGTCATCAGTTTCAATTTGCTCATGAAAACGATCTCCTTATACAAGGCAAGCCCCGCGCCTTGTGCAGGCCGCGGGTTGCCGGAAAAATTATACAGGCAGGAAGAAGGTGTCCGGGTGGTCGGGGTCAAATACCTCATTTGCCCACATCACGGTGACCATATCGTCCTCGCCCACATTCTCGATGTTGTGGGTGTAGCCGGTGGGAATATCCACCACCTCCAGCCTGTCGCCGGAGACGTGGTATTCAATCACTTCGGTGCTGTCCAGCGCACGGAAACGGATGACGCCGGTGCCCTTTACCACCAGAAATTTCTCGTTCTTGGAATGATGCCAGTGGTTGCCCTTCACAATGCCGGGCCTGGAAATATTGATGCTCACCTGACCATGAGCCGGGGTGTGCAGAAATTCCGTGAAGCTGCCCCGGTTGTCGCAGTGCATGTTCAGCGGGTAGGAGAATCGGTCGGCGGGCAGGTAGGAAAGCCAGGTGGAGTAGAGCTTCTGCTCCAGGCTGCCGGGGGTCTGATCCGGCACATCCAGCGTTTCGCGGTTTCTGGCAAAGCCCTCGATGGTCTCGGCCAGATGGCCCAGCGTGGTCTCATGCACCACCGGCACCACGCAGTAGTCGCCCTCCCGGGTGCAGTTGCCGTCCAGCGCGGCCACAAAGCTGGCCACCACGTCGTCGATGTACACCAGCGGCAGCCGGTATTCCGGATCCCGCACCGAGAGGGGCAGGCCATTGGCGGAATTGTGGCAGAAGGTGGCCACCACGCTGTTGTAGTTGGGGCGGCACCACTTGCCGAATACGCCCGGCAGCCGGAACACATACACCGGCGCGCCGGTGGTCTGGCCATGGGCGAAGATGGCCTGTTCGGCCTGGGCCTTGCTCTTGCCGTAGTCGTTGTCCAGCGCGGCCTGGGTGCTGGAGGTCACCAGCACCGGGGCCTTGTTGCCCGCTTTGTCCAGCAGGCTGAGCAGGGTTTCGGTCAGGCCCGCATTGCCTGCGTAGAACTCGCTGGGGTCCTTGGGGCGGTTGATGCCCGCCAGATGGAACACAAAGCCGGCTCTGGCGGCATAGTCCGCCAGCGTTTCGGGGGTGTCGTCACGCTCAAAGAGCATCAGGTCGGTATAGTCGGCGGTTTTCAGGGTGGCTACCAGATTTTTGCCGATGAAGCCGCCCGCGCCGGTGATGAGAATAGGAGTGTTCAGTTCCATTGCAATGGCTCCCTTTTCCGGTTATTTGTTCCAGCCTTCCAGCGCCTCGCGCACATAGTCGGTGGTGAGAATCTTCTCCACCGTCTCGTCCACGTTCAGGCGGCGGGTGTTGTGGCTGGTGTAGGCCTCGTCGGCCTCGGTGTGTACCTGGCCCTTCACCACGAACTTGTCGTAGTTCAGATCGCGGCCGTCGGCGGAAACCCGGTAGTAGCCGCCCATATCCTCGCTGCGGATGCGCTCCTCCTTGGTCATCAGGGTCTCGTACAGCTTTTCGCCGTGGCGGGTGCCGATGATCTGGGTGCCGGTGTCGCCGAACAGCTTCTGCACCGCCTTGGCCAGATCGCCGATGGTGGAGGCGTCGCTCTTCTGCACGAACAGGTCGCCCGGGTTGGCATGCTCGAAGGCGAACTGAACCAGATCCACCGCCTCGTCCAGATTCATCAGGAAACGGGTCATGTCCGGGTTGGTGATGGTGATGGGCTTGCCGGCCTTGATCTGGTCGATGAACAGGGGAATCACGCTGCCGCGGCTGCACATCACGTTGCCGTAACGGGTGCAGCAGATAGTGGTGTCCTCCGCCTTCACGGTGCGGGCCTTGGCGCCGATTACCTTTTCCATCATGGCCTTGGAGATGCCCATGGCGTTGATGGGGTAGGCGGCCTTGTCGGTGGACAGGCAGACGACCTTCTTCACGCCCGCGTCAATGGCGGCGGTGAGCACGTTGTCGGTGCCGATCACGTTGGTGCGCACGGCTTCCATGGGGAAAAACTCGCAGCTGGGCACCTGCTTCAGGGCCGCGGCGTGGAAGATGTAGTCCACGCCCCGCACCGCGCTGCGCACGCTGTCGATCTCGCGCACGTCGCCGATGTAAAAGCGCAGCTTGCCCGCCAGCTCCGGGTGCTTCTGCTGGATTTCGTGGCGCATGTCGTCCTGCTTTTTCTCATCGCGGGAGAAGATGCGGATCTCGCCAATGTCGCTGGCCAGGAAGTGCTTGAGCACCGTGTTGCCGAAGCTGCCGGTACCGCCGGTGATCAAAAGGGTTTTGTTGGTGAAATAACTGTTTGCCATAAAAAGGCCTCCGTTCTGTTCCTATTGCAAGCCGCGCGGGGCAAAATGCTCATATACGTTATAAGAATACCATAAATATACCTGTTTTCCAAGTATTTCGACCCGGTTTGACGGGCAGAGAAGGGAAAGCGAACCCTTTTTATTTTGTCCGCTTTGTGTTAGAATAAAAGGCAGCATCCGGCCCGCCGTGCGGTGCCGGAAAAGGAAAGGACGTGTTATCATGCGTGCGTATGAACGCTTTTTGAAGTATGTGACCATCTACACCACCTCCGATGAGGAGAGCACAACTCATCCCAGCACTGCCCGCCAGTTTGATCTGGCCCATCTGCTGGTGGCTCAGCTGAAGGAGCTGGGCGTGGCCGACGCCGCGGTGGACGACAAGTGCTATGTGTACGGCACCCTGCCCGCCACCCCCGGCTACGAGGAAAAGCCCGCCCTGGGCTTTGTGTCCCACATGGACACCGCCCCCGCCGCCCCCGGCGAGAACGTGAAGCCCCAGGTGTTTGAAAACTACGATGGCGGCGACGTGCTGTTTGCCGGCACCGGCGAGTACATGACCGTGGAGAAGTTCCCCGAGCTGGCAAACTGGAAGGGCCAGACCCTGATCACCGCCGACGGCACCACCCTGCTGGGTGCGGACGACAAGGCAGGCATTGCCGAGATCATGACCGCGGTGGAGCGCATCCAGAAGGAGAACATCCCCCATGGCAAGATCTGCATCGGTTTTACTCCCGACGAAGAGGTGGGCCAGGGCGCCGACTTCTTTGACGTGGATCGCTTCGGCGCCCAGTTTGCCTACACCGTGGACGGCGGCGACGTGGGCGAGCTGGAGTATCAGAACTTCAACGCCGCCGACGCGGTGGTCACCGTGCACGGCTTCTCGGTGCATCCCGGCAGCGCCAAGGATCTGATGAAGAACGCCCAGACCATCGCCATGGAGTTTGCCGCTGCTCTGCCCGCCGAAGAGGTGCCCGAGCACACCGAGGGCTTTGAGGGCTTCTTCCACCTGTATCAGATGAGCGGCGATGTGACCACCGCCAAGCTGCACTACATCATCCGCGACCACGACGGCGGGAAGTTTGCCGCCCGCAAGGCGCTGATGGAGGAAATCACTGCCCGCCTGAACGCCGAGCACGGCGCGGGCACCGTGGTGCTGGAGCTGAAGGACAACTACTACAACATGGAAGAGAAGGTAAAGCCCCACTTCCATCTGATCGAGAACGCCGAGAAGGCCATCCGCAAGGCCGACCTGGAGGCGCACATCGTGCCCATCCGCGGCGGCACCGACGGCGCCCGCCTGTCCTTCATGGGTCTGCCCTGCCCGAACCTGGGCACCGGCGGCTTTAACTTCCACGGCCCCTGTGAGTACATCACGGCCGAGAAGATGGACAAGAGCGTGGAGATCATCCTGAACATCATCGCCATTTACTCCGAAAACTAAACCACCCGCAAAAAGCCTGCCTTTTTTCCGAAAAAGGCGGGCTTTTTTGTGCGCTTTGGGGATTTGGCGGCACACCGGGAAAGAAGCGGACAATTCTGGTTGACAAACCCGGCGGCCGGGTGTATGGTTGAAAACGGCTGCCCGGCTGCCCGGCTGAACTTGCGGACTTTATTTATTGTATTACCGGGCAGCAAAAACAGAGGAAGGAAAAGAATCAAAATGAAAACCTATTTTGGGGATCTTCGGCGTGAATTCTCCGGCTACAACGGCGCGGCGTTCCTGGCCGACCTGATGGCCGGCCTGACCGTTGCGGCGGTGGCTCTGCCCCTGGCCCTTGCCTTCGGCGTGAGCAGCGGCGCGGACGCGGCCAGCGGTATGATCACCGCCATCGTGGCAGGCATTGTGATTGGCATTCTGGGCGGTGCGTCCTACCAGATCAGCGGCCCCACCGGCGCCATGGCAGCCATTCTCATCGGCATCTCGGCCAAATACGGGGTGCAGGGCGTGCTTACCGCCGGACTGCTCACCGGTGTGATCCTGCTTGTGGCCGCTGTGCTGCGGGTGGGCAAGCTGGTGTCCATCATTCCGGTGCCGGTCATCACCGGCTTTACCTCCGGCATCGCCATCGTGATTGCACTGGGCCAGGTGGACAACTTCTTCGGCACCGTGAGCGAGGGCGAGAATGCCATCCAGAAGCTGCTCTCCTACGGGCGGCTGGGCTTTGCCCCCAATATGCAGGCAGTGATGTTTGCCGTGCTGGCCATGGCGGTAATGATCCTGTGGCCCAAAAAGCTCACCAAATACCTGCCCGGCTCTCTGGTGGCCATCATCGTGGCGGTGGTGCTGAACTTCGTGCTGAATCCTGTGGCCGAAAGCTCCGCCGTGGCTGAGGTGGGCGCCATTCCCCAGAAGCTCATGACGGCGGACAGCCTGCTGCTCAACGGCATTGATATTTCCACCCTGCCCAATCTGATTGCCCCGGCCATTTCCATTGCGGCGCTGGGCATGATCGAAAGCCTTTTGTGCGGCGCGGCTGCCGGCCGGATGAAGGGCGAGCCCCTGAACTCCACCCGTGAGCTGGTGGCCCAGGGCATCGGCAACATCATCATTCCCATTCTGGGCGGCGTGCCCGCCACCGCGGCCATTGCCCGTACCTCCGTTGCCATCAAGAGCGGCGGCCGCACCCGTATGGTCAGCGTGATCCACTCCATCACCCTGATCCTGTCCATGTTCCTGCTGGGCGGCGTGATGGGCCGAATCCCGCTGGCCAGCCTGGCGGGCGTGCTCATGGTTACCGCCTGGCGCATGAACGACTGGCCGGCCATCCGGGAGCTGTTCCGCAAGCGCCTGAAGTCCGCTTCCGCTCAGTTCCTGGTGACCATGGTGGCCACCGTACTGTTCGATCTGGTCATCGCCATTCTGGTGGGCATCGTGGCGGCCATGCTGCTGTTTGTGCTGAAAAGCTGCGATCTGAAGATTGCCGTGAGCGATGTAAAGCGCCAAAACGCTGACGGCACCGATCAGATTCGCACCGACGTGAAGGTGGTCTATCTGACCGGCCCGCTCTTCTTCGGCACTCAGGATCAGCTGACCCAGGCCATGGTTCAGCTGGGCGAGGAGACCCACGGCGTGATCTTCTCGGTGCGCGGCGTGCCCTACATCGACGAGAGCGCCATCAGCGAGCTGGAGACCCTGCTGGCGGATCTGCGCGGCCGGGGTATCCGGGTGATGTTCAGCGGCGTGCAGCCCAACGTGAAGCACGAGATGGAGCGCACCGGCTTCGCGGCGGCTCTGGGCGGGGAAAACTTCGCCTGGGATGCCATCGAGGCCATCGAGACCATGGAGCAGCTGCCGCTGGTGGATACCCCGGTGCAGCTCTGATCCAAACAGGCTTTTCATTTTTCATAGAGCAGAGCAGGCGGAGCCGATGGCTCCGCCTGCTTTTTTTCTTGCGCCGCTTCGAAAAGAGCGAAAAATGGGCGTTTGTTTGTGAAAAACGGTCAGAATAATCCACTTTACCTTGACTTTCATGGTTTAAAATGATAAAATTTTTCAAGACCTGAAACATACGCTTTTGGTCGAACAGCTGCCGTTCAGAGCAGCTGACAAAGCGGATGTTCAGGAAAAGATCCCGGCGGAATTTACCGGGTGCAGCTGTTCTGACCGGAATGGAAATATGCGGCTTTGGCCGGAGGAAGAGCTGTGCACGGGGAAAAGAATCGCATGTGTATCAAAAGGAGGAAACAAAGCAAATGGAACTCATTAAACTGATCGGCGTCGTGATCGTGATCGCGGGCTTCGCGCTGAAGCTGGATTCGATCCTGATCATCTTCCTGGCGGCGGTATCCACCGCGCTGGTGAGCGGTCTGGGCGTGGGCGGCCTGCTGGAGCAGCTGGGCGTCAACTTCGTGGCCAACCGCTCCATGGCCATCTTCATCATGATTCTGCTCATCACCGGCGTGCTGGAACGCAACGGCCTGCGGGAAGCAGCGGCCGACCTGATGCGGAAGGTCAAGAGCGCCACTGCAGGCAAGCTGGTCTGCGCATACGGTGTGCTGCGCGGCTTCTTCGGTGCCTTCAACGTGGGCTTCGGCGGCGTTGCAGGCTTCGTTCGCCCGGTGCTGCTGCCCATGGCGGAGGGCGCCATCAAGAACCAGGGCCACGAACCCAAGGAAGAGCACATGGAGGATGTGAAGGGCATGGCTTCCGCCATGGAGAACATTGCCTGGTTCTTCTGCCAGGTGCTGTTTGTGGGCGGTTCCGGCGGTATCCTGGTGCAGACTACCCTGCAATCTCTGGGCTATGAGGTCGAGCTGGTGGATCTGGCTGTGACCGAGCTGCCCGTTGCCATCATCGCCATTGTTCTTGCCAGCGTTCTGTTCATCATGAAGGACAAGAAACTGACCAGGAAGTATTATGGGGATCAGAACACCAAGGCGAAGAAGTAAACGGGGAGGAACACGAGGATGATTGACATGAAATTTTTGCAGATCCCGGCAATGTTCAACACCGTGATGCTGGACGTGGTCTGGATTATCGTTGGCCTGATCGCTTTTTACGCAGGTATCAAAAACCTGATGGACAAGGAAAACCCCTCCCGCATCGGCACCGCCATTTTCTGGTGCTCCTTCGGCGTGGTTACTGCTCTGGGCAGCTGGCTGCCCCCCAAGGTTTCCGGTGCGCTGGTCATTGTGATGTGCATGCCCGCCATCTTCAAGAAGGTGAAGGTGGGCCGCGTGAACGCCCCCACCAGGGAATATACCAAGGCCCAGTACAGCAAAATCGGCATGAAGATTTTTGTGCCCGCCCTGACCGTGGCGGTGATGTCGCTGTTCTTCGCACTGTTCTCCAACGTGAGCTCCATGGTGGGTATCACCATCGGTGTGGCCATCTCCATGGTGCTGCTGATGGTTTACTCCCGAGACAACAAGCCCAAGGTATTTCTGGATGATTCCGAGCGATTCCTGTCTCTGATGGGCCCTCTGTGCATGCTGCCCCAGCTGCTGGGCTGCCTGGGCGGTGTGTTCACCGCCGCCGGCGTGGGCGACGTGGTGGCCGGTCTGGTAGGCAACGTGGTGCCCGAGGGCAATGTGAACCTGGGCATCGTGGTTTACGCCATCGGCATGATGCTGTTTACCATGATCATGGGCAACGCCTACGCGGCCATCACCGTGATGACTGTGGGCATCGGCGGCCCCTTCGTGCTGGCTTATGGCGCCAATCCGGTGGTCATCGGTATGCTGGCGCTGACCTGCGGCTTCTGCGGTACCCTGTGCACCCCCATGGCCGCAAACTTCAACATCGTTCCCGTGGCCATTCTGGATATGAAGGACCGCTGGGGTGTTATCAAGAATCAGGTGCTGGTGGCCATCATCATGATCACCATCCAGATCTGCTTCATGATTGCGTTCAAGTAATCCCAAAAGACCGAAAGCCTGGCGAGGAAAGCACAGCGTTTTCCCGCCGGGCTTTGCGGCGCTTTGTTGCAAATTTCATTACAAAGGAATGTTCTCATCATGCGCAAAATGGAACGGGGCGCGTCCATCATTATCCATAAATGGGTTCGGCTCAAGCCCTGGGATCGGCTGCTGATTGTGACCAGCAAGGAGTATGAGCAGGAGGCCAAGGCACTGCGACGGCAGGCCAGCACTGTTACCCGGTCGGTATCGGTGCTGCTGGTGGAAAACAAGGGCATGCATGTGGGGATGTTTTTTGACGACAACGAGGAAATCTTTGACCCCTATACCACCATCATCGCCGCCACCGAGTATTCGCTGGTCACCACCAAGGCGGCCAAACGGGCCATCCGCAGGCACAAGAAGTTTTTGTCGCTGCCGCTTTCCACCAACGACGGCCGCTCCATGCTGCGCTACGATTTTCTGATGATGGATACCAAAAAGAGCCGCATGCTCTCCCGGGTCATCATGAAATACCTGAAAAATTCCAACCGGATTCGTATTACCACCCCGGCGGGCACCGATCTCACGGTGGAAAAGCGGGGCAGAGAGCCGGGCTTTTTCAATGGCGTGTTAAAGGACAGCAAGGACTATTCCTCCGCCAGCATTGAGGTGTATGTACCCATTGAGGAAACCCGCACCAGCGGAGTGATGGTGGTGGACGGTTCGCTGGGTTACATCGGCCGGGCCCAGGATCCGGTGCGGATTTGCTTTGAGGCCGGCAGGATCGTGGAGATCGAGGACAACCCCACCGGCAACCAATTGAAGGCCTATATGGAGCAGTATCAGGATCCGCGCATCTTCATTGCCGGGGAACTGGGCATCGGCCTGAATTCCCTTTCCAAATGCGAGGGAAACTGTTATATTGAAGATGAATCCGCCTATGGTACCTTCCACATCGGCCTGGGGCGGAACATCGCGCTGGGCGGTGTGCAGAACGCCAAGGGGCATTTTGATCTGGTGGCCCACAGCCCCAGCATCTACACCGATAACCGGCAGATCATGCAGGAAGGCAAGATCATCGTGCCGGAACCTGATTTTATCTATTGACGCAAAGGAGTGCTGAACAAATGAAAGTACTGGTAACAGGTTTTGATCCCTTTGGCGGCGAGGCTGTGAACCCCGCGTTCGAGGCCGTGAAGCTGCTGCCCGATCAGATTGCGGGCGCTCAGATCATCAAGCTGGAAATTCCCACCGTGTTCACCCGCAGCGCCAGGGTGGTGGAGCAGGCAATGGAGGAACATAAGCCGGACATCGTGATTGATGTGGGCCAGGCCGGCGGCCGATCCTGCATGACTGTGGAGAAGGTGGCCATCAACCTGGCGGAGGCCCGCATCCCGGATAACGACGGTGAACAGCCCTTCGACGAGCCCCTGCGCGCCGATGGCGAAACCGCTTACTTTGCCACCGTGCCGGTGAAGGCCATGGTGGAGAATATGCGCAAGCATGGCATACCCGCCCACATTTCCTACACCGCGGGCACCTATGTGTGCAACAGCATCATGTACAACGTGCTGTATCTGGCAGCAAAGAAGTTCCCCGACGTGCGTGCAGGTTTCATCCATGTGCCCTACGAGAACGGGCAGGTGGTGAATAAGCCCAACGGCACCCCCTTTATGCCGCTGGACCTGATTGCCAAAGGGCTGGAATATGCCATCGAGGCGGCGGTGCAGAACACCGAGGACGCCAGGGTCACCATGGGGGAGACCCACTGATTCGATCAAACAAAAGAACCCCTGAAGCCATCGGCTTCAGGGGTTCTTTTTGGATTGGGTAGCTTGAGCGAGCGACAACCACCAGCTAAGCTGGTGGAATAAAAACGGCTTTAGCCCTAGACAAAGAGAAACCTCCCCGTAGAATAGAGTGTGGGTTTGCCAACCACATTCTAGGAACAGAGAGGTTTATCTTTGAAATGAAAAATAGCAAAGACGTAGATAGTTTAAGCCATACGACATGGAGATGTCAA
>JACXXQ010000026.1_pt1 | contig 121838 bp, 99 predicted proteins | sample 8621361 | NCBI WGS metagenome assembly JACXXQ01 (sample SAMN15503820, study PRJNA645414) | gut metagenome | isolation source: feces | host: Bos taurus | place: USA | collected 2016 | reverse complement strand
AAACTGAACACTTCCAACCTTAGACAAGGTGTTGCACTTCTATTTAGAACTCAGGCCTCCACCGCAAAACCTAGAATGAGGAATATCATGATTAGGAAGAAACGTCCGGCCGTCATCAAAGACGTGGCCGCACTCGCTGGCGTCTCAGTCGCCACGGTGTCTCGCTACCTCAACGATTCACCACACATGAGCGACGAAACGCGCCAGCGCATCGCGAAAGCGATCACGCTCCTCGACTACCGCCCGAGTCACATCGCACGCGGTCTTGCCACCTCCCAAGTGCAATCGATCACCGTGCTTTCGAGCGAAACAACGTTGTTTGGCTCGGCATACACAATTCAGGGCATTGAAGTAGCTGCACAGCGGCAGGGGTATGTGATCAACATCTCCAAGTTGAACACGCAGTGGTCAGATGAATGCAAAAGCACCATCGATATGGCACTCGACCAGCATCCAAGCGGCATCATCATTCTGCAATACGACGCCGCCGCCATCGAATCGATTCACTACATTCCCGACGATCTGCCATGCGTGCTTATTGGAGGACGGCCGGACGGCAAGCACGCGCACATCTCGTTCGACGAATATCACGCCGGCTTTGCAATGACCGAATACCTGCTGTCAACGGGCGTGACGACAGTGCACCATGTTTCTGTTCCTGGCAAAGGCGGCGGCGATGACCGCACCAAGGGGTGGGAAGCCGCACTGCGGCAGCATGGTGCTGTGATCTACAAGCCGACCACTGCGGTGTGGTCGCCGGAAAAAGCTCGCGAGCTTGGGCGGGACTATGCGCATGACAGCACGGTGGAAGCCATATTCGCAGGCAACGATGAGATCGCCATGGGCATCATCAGCGGTTTGATGGACGAGGGGCGCCGCGTGCCCGAAGATGTTCGTGTGACTGGGTTCGACGACAATCCGTTGTCGTCCATCTGGAGGCCGGCGATCACCACGTATCATCAATATTTCACGCAGGGCGGCGAAGATGCCGTCACGATGCTCATCAAGCAGATCAATGCCTCGAAATCGACGGATGCAGCAGAAGCGGTGACGCAGCCGGAGTCGTTGTGCATCAAAGGCGATCTGCTTATTCGTGAATCCGCGTGAGCGTTAGCTATTGCGCGAAATTCTTTACAAGCTTCAATAACAAATGATGTGGGGGTCTGGTTTCCCAGACCCCCACATCACAATTCACAGTGACACTCCATTATTGGGGCGTCACATTAGCGAACAATCAGTCGTCGAACGGATCGAAGTCGCGGCGCACACGGCGACGCGGACGCTCGTGACGCTCTTCGCGACCTGCGCGGTATTCGTCATAGTTCTCGTCTGCAGCGTAGCGCGGGTTGCGATCGTCGTTGCAGCGCGAACGGCGCGGGCGATCATCACGGCGGCGATCCGAGCGGTCATCACGATCATCGCGATCGTCACGACGGCGACGCGGGCGATCATCATAATCATCGTCGTAATCGCGGCGACGGCGTGGGCGATCATCGTAACCGCGATCGTCGCGGCGGCGATCTGAGCGATCATCGCGGCGGCGGTCGGAACGGCGACGGTCGTCACGGTCGGAACGACGGCGATCGTCACGACGTGGTGCGGACGATTCCTGATCTTCGAAGCCAGGGATGGCGAGCGAGATCTTGCCACGATCGCCAACGCCCTGCACGACCACCTCAACGGTGTCGCCTTCCTTGAGCACGTCTTCAACGGAGTCGATGCGCTGGCCGTCTGCCAGGTTGCGGATCTGCGAAATGTGCAGCAAGCCGTCGGTACCTGGGGTCAGGTTCACGAATGCGCCGAACGACGTGGTCTTGACGACGGTGCCGTTGTAGGTTTCGCCGGCTTCAGGAACGTGTGGGTTTGCGATCTCGTCGATGATCTTCTTCGCCTTCTCAGCAGCTTCGCCGCCTTCGGAGGAGATGTAGACGGTGCCGTCGTCTTCGATTGCGATCTCAGCGCCGGTGTCTTCCTGAATCTGGTTGATCATCTTGCCCTTAGGTCCGATGATCTCGCCGATCTTGTCAACGGGAACGGTGGTGGTGATGATGCGCGGAGCCAGCGGACTCATCTCAGCTGGGCCGTCGATGCACTCGTTGATGACTTCGAGAATCGTGGTGCGGGCTTCGTGAGCCTGCTTCAGCGCTCCAGCGAGCACGTCGGCCGGAATGCCATCGAGCTTCGTGTCGAGCTGCAGGGCGGTGATGAAGTCGGCGGTGCCGGCGACCTTGAAGTCCATGTCGCCGAATGCGTCTTCAGCGCCGAGAATGTCGGTGAGCGTCTTGAAGATATGCTGGCCGTCGACGTCGCCGGAGACCAAGCCCATGGCGATGCCGGCAACAAGTGCCTTGAGCGGCACGCCTGCAGCGAGCAGCGACAGCGTGGAGGCGCAGACCGAGCCCATTGACGTAGAACCATTGGAACCGATGGCCTCGGAGACCTGACGGATGGCGTATGGGAACTCTTCGCGGCTCGGCAGCACAGGCACGATGGCCTTTTCAGCGAGAGCACCGTGGCCGATTTCGCGGCGCTTCGGGGAACCGACGCGGCCGGTTTCACCGGTCGAATATGGCGGCATCTCGTAGTTGTGCATGTAGCGCTTCGTGGATGGGCCGCTCAGAGCATCGATCTGCTGCTCCATCTTGAGCATGTTGAGCGTGGTGATGCCCAGAATCTGGGTTTCGCCGCGCTGGAACAGAGCGGAGCCGTGCACGCGTGGTACCACGTCGATTTCGGCAGACAGCGTGCGGATGTCGCGCAAACCGCGGCCGTCGATGCGGTAGTCCTGAGTCAGGATGCGGCGACGAACGATCTGGCGTTGCAGTTCCTTGAACGCGTTGCCGATCTCCTTATCTTTCTCCTGCTCATCCATGTCGGTGAACTCAACGGAAAGCGTGTCTTTGACGCGCTGCTTGATCTCGGCGATGCGCTCCTGACGCGGCAGCTTCTCGGCGACCGACAGGGCTTCGTCGAGGTCGGCGCGAGCGATCTCGTCAATGCGGTTGGGCGAGTTCTAGTGGTCGTCGCAACACTTTGAGGAATCGGAGGTTGCGGCGATGGGCTACGAGTTCGAGGGGGTCGTGTACGAACGGCTGCGTGACATGCAGGCCGCAAGGCGAGCCCGCTATGCGGAGCTGCTGAAGGCGGGCATGAACTTCACGCAGGCCGCGCACGCGGTCGGCGTCTCCAAGCGCACGGGCAAGGTGTGGCGCAACGGGCTCACCCGTTCGACCGGGCGTAACGAGGGGCCACTGGTTGATTGGTACGCTGGCCGCATGGGACCAGAACGAGACAGGCAGGCGGGCACGCGGCGCCTTCTGAGCGAGGACGAGCGCATCGAGATCGCCGACCTGGTGCAGGCCGGCGAGGGCGTGCGCGCCATCGCACGCAGGCTGGGGCGAAGCCCCTCGACCATCAGCCGCGAGCTTCGGCGAAACGCCCACCCGCATGACAGCGTCTACCGGCCCCGGCGCGCCCACCAGATCGCCCGGTCGAGAAGGCCGCGGCCCAAGGAACGCAAGATCCGACCCGGCACCGCGCTCTACGACTACGTGGCCGCAGGGCTCAGACGCCACTGGAGCCCCGAGCAGATCAGCCGGCGCATGCTCCTCGACTTCCCTGATAATGAGGCCATGAGAGCATGTCACGAAACCATCTACCAGGCCATCTACGTGCAAGGCAGGGGCGAACTGCGCAAGGACCTCGCCAAGGCGCTACGCAAGGGACGCGCGGCCAGACGGCCCAGAAACGACGGTCAGTGCCGCCGGCCGCGCTTCCGCGAGCCGATGGTCATGATCAGCGAACGGCCCGCCGACGTCGCCGACCGGGCGGTCCCGGGCCATTGGGAGGGCGACCTGATCTGCGGGACCGCCAACAGGAGCGCCATCGGCACGCTCGTGGAACGCGCAACCCGCTACACGATCCTGCTCGCCCTGCCCGACGGCCACGACGCCGAACACGTGCAGCAGGCCATCATCGACAAGATGGGACGGCTGCCAAGGCCGTTGCTCAACTCGCTGACCTGGGACCAGGGCGCCGAGCTCGCCCTGCACCGCAGGATCACCGCCGCACTAGACATGCAGGTCTACTTCTGCGACCCGCGCAGCCCATGGCAGCGCGGCACCAATGAGAACACCAACGGCCTGCTGCGCCAATACTTCCCCAAGGGCACAGACCTTTCCGGATACAGCCAGGACTACCTCGACGCCGTCGCCGACGAACTCAACGACAGGCCGAGAAAAACCCTCGACTGGGCCAAACCCGCCGAAAGAATCATCGAGCTGTTCAACACCATGCAATACGCTCAATAAAGCAAACAATCACAACGACATGTTGCAACAACCACTAGAATCCGCCCATCGGTCCGGCATTCCCCGCCATTATCGCAGTTCTGTGTGCTGTGCCATCCGAATTTCGTTTCGTCCCAATCGGACGGACCCGCCTGCCATTGCCGTCTTCCTGAATAGTTCTCGCCGGTGGTGGGTATCACTGCCGCCCATCCCCAGCTGTTACCGGTGATGTCGCTGTGATATTCGAAGTCCCCGTTGACGATGTGGTCGGGCAGTTGCGCGGCATCGGCCGCCGTATCGTCCGCCGACGCGAACGGCGCGACGAACGCGGCCAGCAGGCATGCCAGCACGGCCAGCATGGCCGACGCCTTTTCCATGAATCGTGATTGTGATGTTCCCATACCATGTGGCTATGCGTCGCGCGGGGACGCATAGCGGTCGGTATGACATATTCGAAGAAGCCAATCGCCGACCCGGAGACCGATCCGGAGCCGGACGACGCCAAGAAGAAGCCCTACGTCCCCATCACCGACCGCCCCCTGCTGGGCGTGCCGGAGGCCGAGGCCCTTACCGGGGTGCCGGCCAAGATCATCCGCGCCCAGGTACGCAACGGCCTGCTGAAGGCGCGCATGGCGGGCAGCACGACCATGCGCATCCGCCGCGCCGACCTGGACGCCTGGCTCGACGCGCTGCCCGCCTGGCACGTATAAGGAAACCCCACTTGCGTCCGATTGTGGACGAAGTGGGGTTCTTCAGAACACCATAGGTGCAGCATAGGTGCAGTGGGCTATTCTGGATACCGCGAAAGCCCTACTGCCGGCTATGTTCCGTCCTATGCGGCCGTCAGATGTGGAAGTTGGACCATTTTCGTTGTGGAAGTTGGACCATCCCTATTAGGGAAGTTGGACACTAGATTACGAACTAGACTTTTTCGGACTTCTTATACCCCTACATTGCCCCTATATGGCCCCTATATGGCCCTCGTCGGCATGTTGCATGAAAGGCTTGGTGCGGAGTAACGTTTCGCAGTGTGGCACGTGCGGCGTTGCCATTTGCGGCAGCACCTATGCCAACCACGACTAAGACGGGCCGGCCGTCTTGTATAAGCAAATCATGAGCAGATCAAGCGAAGGAACAGGCGACTATGGCATTGCTGCATCGACGTTCGACGAGTAACCGTGCCTCACAGAAAATGCGGGAAAACAACGCGGCCATGCCTGATGACACATCTGCAAATGACAACGTTTCCCCAGCGCGTCCCGAGCCCACAGCATTCGTTCCAACTCCATTTGACGAAGTCATCGATATTAGCGATCTCGTGGCCGAGCGCCGACGCCTGCAACGCAATCTGTGGGCGATGCGCATCATCACCATTGTGTTGCTGATCGCCGCAATCGCCGTGGCCTGTTTCCCGCTAGCGTTGCAATTCGAGTCCGACCGCAACTTGGCCGCCACCACAGCCACCACAGCCAAAGAAGTAGCCGGCTGGCCTTACCCGCAGGCGAAAGACAAGCTCACGGCGGCCCGCGCATACAACAAGAAGCTCGCTGAATCCGGCCAGCCCATCTTGGGTGAAGCCGTCGATCCGTTCTCCGCCGCCCAAGGAGGATCCCAAGCCAGCGGCGAGGATTCCGCCTCAAAGAAAGACAAGGAATACCAGTCACTGCTTAATACCGGCAACGGCGTGATGGGCGCAATCAAGGTGCCCAAACAGTCCATCAATCTGCCGATTTATCACGGCACTTCCGAGGAAGCACTGGCTTCTGGTGCCGGCCACTTGTACGGCACGTCGCTGCCGGTGGGAGGTAAATCCACCCATTCGGTCATTACCGGGCACCGCGGGTTGGTTGAAGCGCTGATGTTCACCCGTTTGGACGAGGTGAAAGAGGGCGACTTCTTCTACATCGAAGTCATGGGCGAAACTTTGGGCTACAAAGTGGACCGCATTTCGGTGATTTTGCCGGATGACACGTCGAAGCTCAAGATTGTGCCGGATGAGGACCGTGTCACCTTGATGACCTGTACGCCATACGGCGTGAACACGCATCGACTGCTTATCTCCGGGCACCGCGTGGCAATTCCGATGCCGGCCCCCGAGCCGAATGACGTGCTTGACGCGCGCAATATCGCCCTTGGTGTTGGCCTGGGCATACTGGCGGCAGGACTGTTCATTATCTGGTTGGCACGACGGCACAAGGCCGCGCGCATCATCCGCCACGGCGCATTCTGGCCGTGGATGCGCCGCAAGGGCGAAAGCGCCAATGATACGCTGGCCTAGGCCTCACGCCGACCGGCCAGCGCCCTGCCCAGCGTGATTTCGTCGGCGTACTCCAAGTCGGAGCCCACCGGCAGGCCGCTGGCAAGTCGGGTGACCTTGACACCTACGGGTCGCAATAGCTGGGTCAAGTAGCTGGTGGTGGCCTCGCCTTCAATATTCGGGTCGAGCGCCATAATGACTTCCTTGACCTCATCGCCTTCTAAGCGTTTGAGCAGACTGGGAATACGCAGGTCGGCAGGGCCAACGTTGGCCATTGGGTTGATTGCGCCGCCGAGCACATGGTATAGGCCGCGGTATTCGCGCGTGCGCTCGATGCTCATCACGTCCTTGGGCTCTTCAACCACGCAGATCACCGAACGGTCGCGCCTCGGGTCGGCGCATACCGGGCAGGGGCTGGATTCGCACACGTTGCCGCAAATATCACAGAAGCGGATCTTGGCCTTGACCTCCTCGATGGCCTCGGCCAAATCGCGCGCTTCATCTTCGGGCGCGGACAGCATGTAGAAGGCGATACGCTGCGCGCCCTTCGGCCCGATGCCGGGCAGCCGCCCGAAAGCGTCGATCAGTCGCTGTATTGCGCCGTCATAAGCAAGTGCCATGGGTATTCCTCGTTATTCGTCCTCATTATTCATCCGAGTGCTTCTTGGCAGGCTGGATGTTCTTGGGGTTCTTCGGATCATCTGCCGCGAATTGCTCGACTTTTTTGACCTCGAATAGCTTTTTCAGATCGTCAAGATTCATGGTCGTCGCCTCGCCGAGCGACTGGTCGTTCATCGAGTATTCGTCGTCCTCGGCCGCGACTTGCGGTTGCGGCTGCGGCTGGCTATTCCACGGGTCGGCATTCGGCGTCGGTTGTGCGGGCTGCGGTTGATTCCACGGGTCATCGCCGGCAGCCGGCTGCGGAACCGATTGGGGCTGGTTCCACGGGTCATCGCCCGACATATTGCCCGACACTGTCTGAGGAACCGAAGAAGCCGGAGTCTGGGACTGCGGCTGATTCCACGGGTCGTCTCCTGGCTGCGGAGCCGCCTGAGCATGGTTCCCCTGCGGCTGATTCCACGGATCATCGTGAGGAGACTGCTGATATGGCTGGTTCCACGGGTCGGCTTCGACCGGTTGCAGTGCCAGCGAGGCCGTAGCCTGAGATTGCGGCTGATTCCATGGATCATCGCTTGCGCCGGCAACTGCCGTAGCGGGAGCTGCGGTGGCTGGCTGCCCCGTGGACTGTCCAGTGGGTCCAGCGGACGCAACGGACGCAGCGGGTGCAACAGGAGCAGCCGGAGCGGCCCACGGATCAACACCATCACTGATGTCCGGAACCGCAACATGCTTCTTGTGATGCTCTTCGGGCGCAGGCGCAGCAGCGGGCTCGTTAGGTGCGAACCCGTCTGCAGATTGCGGTGAAGCGTTGCTTACGGCCGGCTTGGCCCAAGGGTCATCGTCACTCCAGCTCTTCGCCGCCGTGAATGCACTGGATTGGCCGGCTCGATGGCTGTCGTCCGTATCCTCGGCTTGGCCTGTTGCAGTCGGCTTCGGAGCTTTCGGCTCGCTCCCCATATGAATGCCCAGCCCCGCGCCCAAACTCGACGCGGCCAATCCGGCCTTGGCCATGGCAATCTGCTGCTTGACCTTGGCCAATTGCTCCGGGCTCATACGTTTGACGGATTCGACTCGCTCGCCATTCGCCGCGACCGCAGAAGGTGCAATAACCGCATTGGCACCGAACTCGTTGCGCACGGCATCCAACACCACGGACGCCGCCTTCTTACCGCTGTTGTCCACGGCCAAGGCGAAAGCGTGCTGGCTCAGCGACTTGTCGAACGTCATCGACAGGCAAGGCAGACTCTTACGGTTGGGACCGAATTTTACGGTCGGCACCTTGTCTCGTGACACATATTCACGAATGGTTTCCGGCAAAGCGGCGACGGCTGCATCCCACTTCTCGTCGATGGACCGATTATCCGATGCCGCAGGCGAGGTCACCGGTTGGGCCGGGACGGCCGGCGACGTGGCGGGAGCACCCCAGGCATTGGCAGCAGCAGTTGCTGCGGCAGGTTGCGCAGACGGAGAGCCCGCGGGCCGGTCGCTGACTGGGCTGCTGACAGGGCCATTGTCTCCCACAGCGGATTCATGGGAAGCGGTGCTCTGAGGCGCGGCTGCTTGCTGGTTGCGTGCAGCACCGGAGAATCCACCATGTGAGGCTCCGGCAAACCCGCCTCGCGATGCGCCGGCAAAACCACTGGCACCCGTACCGGAAGCGGCTGACGTAGTCGAAGTCGAAGAAGCAGCCGCAGGCGGCATGCCAGAAGAAGCTGGCGCGGGAGCGGCTGTTGCAAAGCCTGATTCACTGCCGGCCAACAATCGTGCGGCCAGCAGTTCCAAGCGCATACGCGGAGAAATGGCTCCGGTCATGGCACCCAACGTAGTGTTGATGATGTCTGCCATGGCGGTCAGTGCGCCCAGTCCCAGCGCCTTGGCTTGGCGGTGCAGATCGTCCATATCCTCGGCCTCAGCCGTGTCGGACAGCACGGATTCCGCACGGTCCCCGGCCAACGTAAGCACCAGCAGATCACGCACACGAGCCAGCAGGTCTTCGACGAATCGTCTCGGATCGAATCCGCCGACCACGACTTTCTGGATAACGCCGTACAGGGCTTCGCCGTTGTGATTGATTACCGCATCCACTGCCTCACCGATCAGCGCCTCCGGCGTGAAGCCGAGCAGGGCTACAGCGGCATCATGGGTGATAACGCCTTCGACCGAACCAACCATCAGCTGGTCAAGCACAGACAGGGTATCTCGCATGGAGCCGCCACCGGCGCGCATCGCCAGTTTCAGCACACCGGGCTCGGGCTTGATGCCTTCCTTGTCGCAGATCGTCTCCAGGTAGGGACCCATGACTTCCTGCGGCACCAGACGGAACGGATAGTGGTGGGTGCGCGAACGGATGGTGCCGATCACCTTGTCTGGTTCGGTGGTGGCGAAGATGAACATCACATGTTCAGGCGGCTCTTCAACGATTTTAAGCAGCGCATTGAAGCCCTGCTGCGTGACCATATGGGCCTCATCGAGAATGAAAATCTTATAGCGGTCGCGCGCAGGGGCGAAACCAGCGCGTTCTCGCAATTCTCGAGCATCATCCACACCGTTGTGCGAGGCCGCATCGATTTCGACCACGTCGATGGAACCCGGACCGCCGGTGGCCAGGTCCTTGCAGCTTTCGCATTCGCCGCAGGGGTGGGAAGTCGGCCCTTTGGCACAGTTGACGCAACGGGCCAGGATACGCGCGGAGCTGGTTTTACCGCATCCTCGCGGCCCTGAGAACAGATAGGCATGCGTAAGCTTGCCTTCGTCCAAGGCGCGCATCAGCGGGACCGTGACTTGGTCCTGGCCGATGACCCCTTCGAAGGTGTCCGGACGATAGCGACGATACAGTGCAAGTGCCATAGCTACTAACCTACCTTTGCCCTCAGAATTAACCGATAAAAAGTCAAGATAAACCGGGCTCATAGCTGCCGAATCGGGAAAACTCTTTATATTCCAACGACATTCATCTGACAACGGTTACCGCATTTTTATTGTTATTAACCGCTTTCTTTGTATTAACATAGTGTCAATAACGGTTGTAGTCAGGAGGTACCCATGAGCGATATCCTCGACGAGAAACGCCCCACCCGTGGCGATGCCCGGCGCGACGCCATCGTGCAAGCCGCGCGCAAGGTGTGTCTGGAAAAAGGCTTCTCCAAAATCACCGTTTCCGACATCGCAAGCGAAGTCGGTATGACGCGTTCGCTGTTCTACCACTACTTCGAAGACAAGGAAGCCGTAGCCGACGCAGTACTCGATGACGTCATCGACGAAATCCTCACCACGTTGAAGCAGTGGAACCAAGCGCGCGAAACAGGCAACGTGAACAAGGCATTAGACGACATCGTGCATGTGCTCCGTTCCCTAATCGCCGACGAGAGCCCCTTCTCAAACCGTATGATCCAAGATGGCAACGCCGAACTGTATATCAAGTTCATTGACCGCGCGGCGGACCGTATTGCCGACTACATTGCCCAGACCACCGTACGTGATTTCGAGCAGATGCATGGTCTGCCAATCACCAACGTCCATGAGACATTCTTCACGCTAATCGTGGGGCTTATCTCGCTGGTTCGCTCGCATCCGAACATCAGCGACCGAACCATCAAAGAGGTCATGGCGCAGACGCTGCATATCGAAAGCTATGTCGTCTGAGGTCTGACGGCCATTGGCTCTGGTACCGCTCTCCCGCACTCCCCTCAGTCCGCTTCGCGGCCAGCTCGTCCGCAATTGCGGACAGCCTACGGCTGACTTTCTTCTGGTTCGACTATCGTCGACCCCTCGCCTACAAACATCCCACTGGGCTGTTTGCTTTACGGCTCAGCCTAATGAGGGGAGCCAATATAATCAGGTCAGGCGAACTGGCCGGTTACGGGGTCGCGACCGTCTCGGGCGATGGCGTCGAGCACTTCCTGTCGGGAGTCCACCTCACGGGCGGCTACGGCCGGCGGTACCAGCACGCGTAGCGCGCAGTCCTCGGCCACTACCCTGAATGGCAGATGCCCGATGTATTCGCCGTCCGCCATCAGCACCGGTGGCTCGTCGCCTTCTGCGGCTCGCGTGACTTCGATCTCGCGTATGCGCTTCCACCCGAACACCTTTGAGGCGAGCAGCTTGCCGTTATAGGCGTTCGAGATGGCCACCGCACATTCGCCGAGGTTCGGCACATGATTCATCCACACCAGGTCCAACAGCCCGTCGGAGAAGCAGGAGTACGGTGAGACCTCGATGCCGCCACCGATATGACGCGAATTCGCAATCGTCAGCAACGGCGTGATGATGTCTCGTTCATCCGTGGTACCGTCCGCCAGCGTGGCCTTGACGTGGTACCCATAACGCTTCATATGCGTCAGCTCCACCAGTACCGCCGCAAAGTAGCGCATGGTGCCGGTCGGCAGATGCGAATGATTCGCACGGTCGTTGATACTTGCGTCAAGACCACAGGACAGCATGCCCGCATAGTACCGGTCAATCGGGTGCTCGGCAGACTTGTTCTCCCGGTACTCGTATTCCCCGCCGGTGGATGGGTTCACGGCATAGCCACCATCCAAAGAGGTCACGCGTCCCATGTCCACATCAATGTGTGATCCGCGCACGATAGCGCCGACGATACCTTCCACTGCGGTTTCGATGCGATTGACCGGCAGCTTAAGTCCCCGAGCGAAATCGTTGCCCGAGCCCATGGCCACGATGCCCAGCGGCTTACCGCCGCAACCCACGGCATTGGCACCGAGTGCGATCATGCCGTCGCCGCCGACCACCACCAGATAGTCGTACTCGTGCGCGCGTTCACGCGCCTGGTTCAGGGAATCGTCGAAACTTACGCCGGTGATGTCGATGACGTCGAAGTTATGGGCACGGCCGGCGTCCTCCAGCAGTCCCAATACTCGCGCATCCACCTTGGCACCACGGCCCTTATCGGAAGTGGGATTGCCCACCATGGCCACCACGCGACGGCGTTCTGTGCGTTCACTCTCGCTCATGCTCTCACCTTAACCAAAGGTCCAGAAGCCCGCCAGAGCATCAGTGCTTACGGTCCATTATTGTGATAATTGTCTCCTTCCGTACAATTCACCGGTCCGGCCCGAGCCATCCGCTCCACGGATGATGCCACCGGAACCATGGTTTCCACCTTGATGGTTACCAACACGTCTTCATCCCGCACGGAGCAGGAGCCCAGCGTGACGCCATTCGCTTCAGCCATGTTTGCAGCAAGCGCGCATGGATCACCGATATCCACATGCCACAGCGCATACGCGGCGTCAAAGGCGATGAGATCGGCGAGGGAACGCGCTCGATTCTGGCAGATCATGAGGTTGCCCACACTTGCCGCCACCGCGAGCGCAATGCCCACCGCCATAACCAGCATGGCTCCGGCCATCGTGCCCGATCCCTCCTCATAACGCATTCCCTGCACCGCAGTTCCTTTCTATTGCGGCCGCCCAGCCAGCAGCCGACCAGTTATTGGCTTATCGCCGTAGCGTTGCCGGTGACCCGCGTTGGAGTGACATCCAGTGGGCCGGGCAGTACCGAACATTCGACCATCACGCTCGTCGATTGGCCGTTGTGGGCAATGCTGACGCGGGGATCTCCCCCTGCAACGTCCGCAGCTATGCTGCGCGCGGATGATTCGTCACCGGTAACCACAAACTCGCGTGCAGCCGCCGTCGCGGCACCTTGGCAGTCCATGGAAACGATGACCACACGTCCCATTGCCAGTATCAGCCCGGCGATGGCGATAACGCTGGGCAATACGATCGCGAATTCGGCGGTGGCCGATCCCGTGCATAGGTCTGGCGGTAGTCTGGCGAGCCTCCACCGGCATCTCATGGTCTTCATGGCTGTCACCCGACTTTCAGAGCCTGTTTGATGATGTTGGTCAGCAACGTCTTGATGGCATCCGACTTCAGGATGGCGACCAGCACCGCCGCAAAGCCTGTAGCCGCAACGAGTACGACTGCGTATTCCGCAGTGGCTGCGCCTTCTTCGGGCTCAGCCATGAGGGCGCGGATGCGTGCGTCCATGAGGCATAGCCGTTCTTTCGCCTTGGCGTTCAGCGTGGCCACACGAGCCTTGCTGTGCGCAAAGATGCCGGCCTGCCCGTCGACGATGACGGGGATAGGGGTATTCATTGGCGTTCCTTTCGGTAAGGAGGGGAAGCTGCGCAGTGGCTTCGCACCTTCCCCATGCGTATGTGAGTGGTTGGCCCCCGCGCCGGGTTGACGCGGGGTGCATACCACTGTGGACTATCAACGCTTCATGCACCAGGAAAAACGGGGTATGTGGTTCTAGCTTGCCGAGTTATCCACACCTCGACGTGTCGTCCACCACAAATGTGGATAACCAAACGCAGCCAAGTACAATACCGAGCAATACAACAAGATTCAGCCTAAGCGCACTCAGTTCACGCCTATATTCACATCATGAAGGACGCAATCGCCGGAATGACTCCTACCAGCACGAATGCCGGCAGAAAACATAGCCCTGTAGGCATCAGTAGCTTTACCGACAGCTTCGCGGCATTCCGTTCGATAGCAGCACGCTCGTCACGGTCCAGCTGTTCAATGGCGGATTCGAGGCGCACACCAGGCATATCGCCATGCGTCCATGACGATTCCAAAGCCGATTGCAGCAGGCCAAGATCTCGTTGCGTGGTATTCGTATTTCCCTTGGATGGACTATCAGCCGGCGCACCCTCATGCTGAACAGCCATAGCGGCATGCCACGCATCAGCCCAAGGAACCCCTCTGGTCAGGGAGTTCCCGACCTCGCTCATGCGAGCGCCGCAGTCGCCGCCGACGGCTTTGCCCACCATGTCAAGCGCCCGGGGAATCGAGGAGCCCTGACGCAAGGACACCTGCAACATACGCAATATGAGTATGGTCCATGACGACCCGCAATCATGCGCTACGGCCGGCTCCTCGCCCGGCAAGCGGCTGTCATGACGAGACAGAGCCTTATACAGCCAACCAGCAATCGCCGCACAGCCTGCCGCGGCGTGTACCCACACCGTACTCATAATCCGCTGCCTTTCAACAATGCCCGCATCCATGCCAAGCCGGCAGCATAACAACATCCTCCCAATGTCAAGCAGACCACACCGCGTGGCGATCCAAGCAAGAACGCCAATGGTCTAGCTCCCAGAAGCTCGCCCAATGCCACAGTGACGGCCGGAAGCGCGCTCAGCAGCCCCACAGTGGCTTTAGGAACGGCACATGCTTGCGATCGCAAGTTCTGCATCAGCCTCATCTGCCGGTAAGCAGTCAATACCGCTTCCAGACATGGCACCGCTTGGCAACCGAGCTCATCGCTCAAAACCGCTGCGGCGGCGACCCCGCGTGCAGCTTCAAGTACCTGCGCTGGTGATTCGTCGGGCAGACGCCGCTGTTCGAACACCGTTATGAGCCGTTCCACAGTAATGCGATGAGTGGCGAAGCGTCTGCTGGATTGTTCCTCGAATGCTTCAACCAATGTGCCGCCACCTCGCAATCGCGCGATGGCGGACGTAATCACCTGCGCAACGCCCACGCGAGGTGAGTCGGCATATCGAGGTTCGTTTATGGCTGCGGAATCGACCGCGCGCCCGCGGTAAGCCAGCCGGTACAGCCTCCCGGACTTGTTCCCCGGCCATATCAGCACGGCGAGCGCCACCAGAACAGCACACCACATCATCACCCACCACCACTCGCCCTGGGAACGATGCCCCATCGTTCAATGAAGTGCCCCCATTCGGCGGCATACCGAGGAGGATGGCAGCCATTCCATACCGCCAGCGGTGTTCCTGCCAGTTCACCATGTGCTACGCGCAGTTCGCCGATCTGCGTGATACGCCGCTGTCCGTTCACTCGCTCCAAATGCACCACCGCGTCGAAAGCGCCTGCCGCCAGCATGGTCAACGCCTGTGGACTGACTCCGGCGAGTAATCCAAGCGAAATCAGCCTGGACGGTACTCGGTTCACGCTGTCCGCATGCACGGTGGTCATGCCACCGTGATGACCAGAATTGAACGCGCGCAATAGGTCGACGATTTCCGCGCCACGGCATTCGCCCAGCACCACGCGGTCGGGGCGCATTCGCAACGTCGCTTTGACCAAGTCCGCCAGGCTTATGGCTCCGACGCCCTCCACATTCGCCTCGCGTGTTACCAACGAGACATGATCGTCGCGTCCCAGTTCCCCCAGTTCACGAACTTCCTCTACGGTGACGATGCGCTCGTTCACGTCGCATTGCGCCAGCAGCGCCTTGAGCAAGGTGGTCTTGCCCACGCCTGTTCCGCCGGTAATCAGCACTGTGGCATGTTTGCGCACCAATCCCACGAACGTCGGCAGCCAAGCAGCCGGGAATACGCCTAATTTGCTCAGGTGCTGTAGCGATGCCATGGTTCGGTCAGGGAATCGTATGGAAATCGCGGCACCTTGTGGCACCAATGGGGCAATCACCGCATGCACGCGGATGCCATCCGGACTGGCGGCATCCGCTATCGGACAGGCATCATCCAGTCTGCGCCCGAGCTGCGCGCACAGTTGGACGGCGTATTCTCGAACTACTTGCGGCGAGCGGAACGGCACATGCAATACTGTTTCGCGCATGCCATTGCCGCGGTCCGCCCAAACGCGGCCATCACAGGTCACCGCCAAATCGGTAACCTGCGGGTCAGATGCCACGTCATCCAGCAGACCGAAGAATATGGTTCTGAGCGCTGTGCCAGCCTCATTGGCTCGCGTGCTGACGGCAGCCATAGCATCACTGGTCCTTGTGAGAAGCTCCCGAAACCGGGCGAATGGCCTGTTCTACGAGATCGGCAAGCAAGTTCATGGCTTTGCGACTGCCTTTGGTCACCGATCTGATGCCGAGGCCTTCCAGTACGTCTCCGCACAGATTGACACTTGGCTTGATGGGCCCCAATACCGTGGCAGTCAAATAGTCCTGCGCCTCGCCAATACCCACGTGGCCTCTCCCACGTGGAGCGCCACGTGGTTCCACACCTACGATATGTGGCGCTTCACAGCCCCATGAATCCAATCTGGACCGGTGCGACTTGGCTCTGGCCAGCCCCATTACCGACAATTCCGCGGCAATCACCTGCAGGCCACTGCGCAGATCGGGTACGGTCTCAATGAGTCCACCCTGACCGGCATCTACGATGACAACGTCGTTCGTTTCCGCCAAAGCCCGAATGGCCGCTTGAACTTCCCACCAGTCAGGCTGGCGCGCGCTCCAAGGGTCATAGGGAAGTACTCGCACACCCTCCCACATCATCAGCTCATGGTTCATCGCCTCACCCTCGATACGGCCGAGGGGCGCGTCGACTTGGCTGAACCGCAAGCCCGGCTCTCGTTCTACACCAAGCAGCAGGTCAAGGCATCCGGCCACGAAATCAGCGTCTATGAGAACGCAGCTGTGTTCACGTCTCGCCAATGTCCATGCAAGCATGGAAGCCATGACACTCAACCCCACGCCTCCATGACCTGACGTCATCGTTACAATGTTATGGAAGCTGGTGTCTGTAGTTAGGGCGAGTGCCGGAGCCTCGCCCGATCTCTGCCGTTCGCATGAGGCCAACGGCCTGGGCGGCGGAGTGTAGTAGCGATACGCTGGAATTGGCGCATCGTCCGTGGGCAGCGGAATGCCCGGAGGTGCTACCGCTGGCGAGGTGATCCTACGCGCCACGCGGGGTGTGGTGTTGCTATTCATAAGCCGATTGAAACGTGTCCGAGTTCAATGCTCAACACGAATCGACCATTGTGGTTCTAGCTTGCTGAGTTATCCACACCCCGGCATGTCGTCCACGACAAATGTGGATAACCACGCTGCTGTTTCACGCCCATCTCATGCAGAAAAGGCCCTGACCTCACATGCACAGTCAGGGCCTTCATTTTCACGACGATTCCTTATGCGGTAATCTACATTTCTTGCTTACTTATCGAGGTTCTTAATGCCGTCTTCCATAGCATCCAACTGAGCATCGGTCACCTTGGCCGGCTTCTTCTTGCCGAACTTGGCCTTGAGCAGACCGATGATGGTCGGGGCGAGCGAGACCAGCAGAATCAGCACGATCACCAGCTCGAAGTGGTCCTGTACTGCCGGAATGTTACCGAAGAAGTAGCCCAGCAGCGTGAACAACGTGGACCAGCACAGGCCGCCGAGCACTGAGAACGGCGTGAAACGGCTCCAACGCATACCGGAAATACCGGAGATGAACGGCATGAACGTACGAATGAACGGGAAGAAACGGCCCAGGAACACGGCCAGCGGGCCCCACTTCTCAATCATGTGCTCGGTTTTGGCCAAACGCTCCGGGGTCAAGGCCTTCACCTTGCCGGACTGGATGATGCGACGGCCGAAGAAATGACCAATGAAGTAATTGCACTGGTCGCCGATAATCGGGGCGCACCAGACCACCGGCAGCAGCCAGAACAGCGGCAGCGCGGCCTTGCCGGTCACGGCATCGGGAGCGGCGAACACACCGGCGGCGAACAGCAGGGAGTCGCCCGGCAGGAATGGGAAGAACACCACACCCGTTTCGATAAATACGATGAGGAAGATGAAGCCGAGGGTCGGCGCCACGCCCATGGCAATCCAACCGGCAATCGCGGCACGCGGATCCTTCAGCAGTTCGAGGATGAAATTAACGAAGCCCATGTGATTCCTATGAGTCCTATACGTCTATATGTGTGAACAATCTGTCCAATAACCAGACATTCGTCTGAAAACCGTCAACCACTCTACCAGTCGCCCCGATACAAGAGGGGGCCACCGGAACCTCATAGCAGCCATTACTGCCATCTTCTTTACAAATATGGCGTGCTTCGCTGGTATATCGTCAACACATTCCACCGCTCATGAGGAGAACTGCATGCGCGGTGATGTAATCAATTACTCCCCCAAACGCTGGCGCACGAAACCGTCCAGCGCGGCCGCATCGATACCGTCATACGATTCGATGGACGCGAACTGGCCCAGGCCGGAAGTATCCGTGCGAATCCAGCCAGTCTGCGCGATCAGAGTCGCGCCCGATGCCGCACCGGCCTGAAGTCCAACCGAGGAATCCTCGAGCACCACGCACTTGGCCATGTCTTCACGGGCGATGCCAAGCTTGTCGGCTGCGGCCAGATAGGGCGCAGGGTTCGGCTTGTGTTCGTACGGATCGTCGCCACAGACGTAGCCGGCGAACAGTCCCTCGGACTGCTTCATGATGTTCTCCGCCATACGGCGCGGCGACGTGGTGACCAGCATGGACGGAATGCCGGCCTCCTTGAGCGAGTGCAGCACGTCCAATACGCCGGGAATCCACGGCAGACGTTCGACCTCCGCCTTGAACACATAATCCTTGAGCTGTTTGTCGATTTCGGGAACGCTCAATGTGCAGCCATGCGCAATCATGACCTCTGCCACGTGTGGCACCGGAGTGCCGGAGCACTCCCAACCGAGGTCCTCGTTCCACTCGCCGCCATTGTTGTGCGCGATCTCGATTTCACCGTCATGCCAAAGCGGCTCCGAATCGATAAGCGTTCCGTCCAAATCCCAAAACACGGCCTTGAGCAGCATGGTTACCTCCGTACGTCGCAGTGAATCCTCAACTATTCGTATTCGATATACCTATCTCACCAACTCCGCACGACAGCCGAACAGCAAATCACCAACCCCACAGGACCATGGATTTGGAATCGGCGGGGGTGGAGTCGGATTCGCGCGTGGTGTCGGCAGCGGTATCGCGGCCGGGCAGTTCGCGGGTTTCGCGGCGGATGGCGTTGCGCCAGAGGCGGGCGCGGTTGGAGCGTTGTACCTCCACGATATTGCCGTCACGGCCTGCGGCGAAAACGCTCTCCTGGTCGCCGGTTTGCATGCGTTTGACTTCGCGGCGCAGTTGGCGATTCTCTTCTTCGAGGGCCAAAATGCGTGCGATGCCGGAAAGATTGATGCCCTCATCCTGACTTAGGCGCTGAGCTCGAGTCAGGCGGGCGATGTCGCGCAGGCAGTAGCGGCGTGCGCCGCCATCGGTGCGCTGCGGACGGACCAGACCCAGCCGGTCGTACTGGCGGAGGGTCTGGGGGTGGATGTTGCCCAGTTCGGCTGCCTGGCCGACGGTGAAGATGGGCAGTTCGATGTCGAAGCCGACGTCATCGGCTCCGTCGAGATCGGCCCTGCCCATCACCAGCGCGGTTGCGCACATCGCGTACAACTGCTTCATTTGGTTGGCTAACCGCGCCATTGTTCACCTCCTGATTACAGGCTGAGATAGTCGCCGGCTTTTTCGTCGAATTCTTTGGCGGCGTGCTTGACGGCCAGACCCGGCTTGGCGGGGACCATGATCTGCACGCGGCCGATCAGGTCGCCCGGCTGGTTGCCGCGCTGGACGCCAAGTCCCGCGAGCTTGACCTCCGCGCCGGAGCTGGAACCGGCCGGCACCTTGAAGGTGACGGGATTGCCGTCGATGTCCTTGGCCTCGACCTTGCCGCCGGCCACGGCCTGGCCCACGGTGACGGGCAGGTCCATGACGATGTCGTGGCCGCGCATCGAGAACGCGGCATCGGGCTTGACGGTGACGTGCAGGTACAGGTCACCGGCCTTGCCGCCGTTGATGCCCGGCTTGCCCTTGCCGGCAAGCTTGATTTTCTGGCCGTCCTTGACGCCCGCAGGCACGTGGGCCTTGAACTTCTTGCCGTCCACGGACAGGGACACGGTAGCGCCCTTGACCGCCTGACGCAGGGTCAGGCTGATCTTGGAGTTGCGGTCCTCGCCGTTTTCGGGGCGCGGGGCCTCCTCATAGCCATAGCCGCCGGCATTGCCGTACGGCGATTGGCCGTAGCCGCCATACGACTGGCCGCCCTGACCTGCAGCACCGCCGAACATCGAGAAGATGTCGTTGATGTTGTTGGGGCCGCCGCCCGAAGTGGAGAAGCGGATACGCGAACCGTTGCCACCGGCACCCTGGCCAAACATGGAGCCGAAGATATCAGAGAAACCGGAAGCGTCGAAGCCGCCGGCACCGGAACCGCCTGCGAAGCGGGCGCCGCCCATGCCGAACTGGCGAATCGCGTCGTACTTTTGGCGATCTTCCTTCTTGCTCAGCACGTCGTAGGCTTCGGAGATGTCCTTGAACTTCTCCTCGGCTTCCTTGGTCTTGTTGACGTCAGGGTGGTACTTGCGGGCGAGCTTGCGGTACGCCTTTTTGATGTCGTCGTCCGAAGCGTCCTTGGAGACACCAAGGACTTTGTAGAAGTCTTTACTGAGCCATTCGTTTTCAGCCATTCATGTCTCCTTTCTTGAAGAGTCTTTATGGTTGGCTCCCGTTGGCGGGAGCTGTCGAGCGAAGCGAGACTGAGGGTGGTTTATATTCAGTGTTTGACCACCCTCAGTCAGCCTTCGGCTGCCAGCTCCCGCCAGCGGGAGCCAAGGTAATGTCAGCTCGTTAGCGAGCTGGCCGTTATCAGTTTTGCGGGGAGGCTACTACTACTCGGGCGGCGCGGATTACGCGGTCGCCGATACGGTAGCCGGCTTCCACCACGGTGTCGACGGTTTCCTTGTCGGCATCGGCATCCGGCTTGTGCAGGATTGCCTCATGCTTGGTGGGGTCGAAGTCCTCGCCCTTTTCGCCGAACTTCTCGACGCCGAACTTCTCGAAAGCCTTGTCGATCTTGGCGGCAACGGCCTTGAACGAGTCGTCCATCTCGCTGTGTTCGCGAATGCGGTCGATGTCGTCGAGGGCGGGCAGCAGCGCGGTCAGCACGTCGATGATGCCGTGCTGGCGGAAGCGCTCCTGCTCCTTCTGCGTGCGATTGCGGTAGTTGATGAACTCCGCACGTTCGCGTTGCAGGGCTTCGAGGTAGTCTGCGGCTTCCTTCTTGGCCTTGCCGAGGGGGGTGAGGGTGTCTTCGGAATCGGACTGGCCTTCGCCAGTCTTCTCTCCGGCATCCGACTTCTCGCCCTCAGCTGCGGCAGGAGCCGCGTCGGCTCCTTCATTGGAAGGAGCCTGGGCAGCCGAATCCTGCGCAGAGTCGGACTCGGCGGAGGCGTCAGCCCCTGAAGAGGCCTGAGCGGCCTGGCCGGCAGCCTCAGCATCTGAGGGATCCGGCAGGTCGTTCAGGTAGTCGTCCTTGTTGAACTCGGACATCACTTGTTGTCCTTGTCGTCATCGTCGTCCACGACCTCGGCCTCGACGGTGTCGTCGTCGGAACCGGAGGCGGAGCCAGCGGAAGCGCCGGCACCGTCAGCGCCAGCCGCACCGGCACCAGCCGCGGCACCCTCAGCACCCTGCTGGGCGTAGAGGACCTGGCCGATCTTCTGGGCGGCGGTCATCAGCTCAGTCTGAGCAGTCTTGACCTTCTCGGTGTCGTCACCCTTCAGGGCTTCCTTCAGAGCGTTGACCTTGTCGGTGACTTCCTTGACGATGTCGTCGGAGAGCTTGTCCTTGTTGTCGTTGACGAGCTTCTCGGTGGAGTAGGCGAAGGCCTCAGCCTGGTTGCGGGTCTCGGCGTCTTCCTTGCGCTGCTTATCCTCAGCCTCGTGAGCCTCGGCTTCCTTGACCATGCGGTCGATCTCGTCCTTCGGCAGGCCGGAACCACCGGTGATGGTCATGGACTGCTCCTTGCCGGTGCCCTTGTCCTTAGCGGACACGTGCACGATGCCGTTGGCGTCGATGTCGAAGGTGACCTCGATCTGCGGGACGCCACGCGGAGCCGGAGCGATGCCGGTCAGCTCGAAGGTGCCCAGCGGCTTGTTGTCGCGAGCGAACTCACGTTCACCCTGGTAGACCTGAATCAGCACGGACGGCTGGTTGTCTTCAGCGGTGGAGAAGACCTCGGAGCGCTTGGTCGGGATGGCGGTGTTGCGATCGATGAGCTTGGTCATGATGCCACCCTTGGTCTCGATACCGAGGGACAGAGGGGTCACGTCGATAAGCAGGACGTCCTTACGGTCGCCCTTGATGACGCCGGACTGCACGGCGGCACCGACAGCCACAACCTCATCCGGGTTCACGGACTGGTTCGCTTCCTTACCACCGGTGAGTTCCTTGACCAGGTCCTTGACGGCGGGCATACGAGTGGAACCACCGACGAGCACCACGTGGTCGATGTCGCTCACGGAGATGCCGGCGTCGTGCAGCACGTTGTTGAACGGCGTGCGGCAGCGGCCCAGCAGGTCGGAGGTCATTTCCTCGAAGTGCGCACGAGTCAGGGTCTCATCCAGGTGCACCGGGGTGCCGTCAGGAGTCATGGCCAGGTACTGCATGGAAATGCTGGTGGAGGTGGAGGAGGAGAGCTCCTTCTTCGCCTGCTCAGCGGCTTCCTTCAGACGCTGCAGCGCAATCTTGTCCTTGGACAGGTCGACGCCGTACTTGTTCTTGACTTCGGAAACCAGCCAATCGATGATCTTCTGATCCCAGTCATCGCCACCGAGGTGGTTGTCGCCGTTGGTGGCCTGAACCTGAATGGTGGAGAAGCCGTCGTCATCCTTGCCGATCTCCAGCAGGGAGACATCGAAGGTGCCGCCGCCGAGGTCGAAGACCAGGATGCGCTCGTCTTCCTTGCCTTTCTCAAGGCCGTAGGCCAGAGCGGCTGCGGTCGGCTCGTTGATGATACGCAGGACGTTCAGGCCGGCGATCTTGCCGGCGTCCTTGGTGGCCTGACGCTGGGCATCGTTGAAGTATGCCGGGCAGGTGATGACGGCGTCGGTGACGGGCTCGCCGAGGTATGCCTCGGCGTCCCTCTTCAGCTTCATCAGGATCTGCGCGGAAATCTCCTGCGGGGTCCACTTCTTGCCGTCGATGTCGACGGTCCAATCGGTGCCCATGTGGCGCTTGACGGAGGAGATGGTGCGGTCAACGTTGGTCACGGCCTGACGCTTGGCCACTTCGCCGACGAGGATCTCGCCGGACTTGGAGAAAGCCACCACGGACGGCGTGGTACGGGCACCTTCGGCGTTGACGATAACGGTGGGCTCGCCACCTTCAAGAGTTGCGATGCAGGAATTGGTCGTACCAAGATCGATGCCAACTGCGCGTGCCATAATGTGTGCTCCTTTGTGGGACTTGCGATTGCCCGGCCGGCGCCGCCGTTCGCCACGACCTGTTCGGGTTGTGACGCGCGGTGTGCGCGAGCCGTCTCGCACGTGTTCATTCTTTCGTTTTTCGCCCGGGTTTCGGTCGGTTCCTTGTGCGGTTCCTCTCGGTTGTGGGGTTTGCGTTCGCAACCGCCCATTCCCGTGCTTCCGAAACTTGAGCCTACACCACTCAACTTTAAACCGCAAGTGCATATTCCCGGATTCGGCAAAAAACTTGAGCGATTCCCACTCAGGTTTTTGCGAAGCGCGGCACACGGCACGTATCGCATCACAGCCAAAAGCCGCCGGAAAACCATCGCCCGCCAGGCATCGGCTCGGCGGGCGATGGTTTTCCGGCGGCTGGACGACTCGGGATTACCGGTCGGCCAAGGCCGAATCAATTGTTCCTGGCGTTACGCGCGGCCTTGATGAGCATCGCAATCGCAACCAGCATCACAGCCGCGATGGCGATGGCCATAACGGCGGTACCGGTGGCGCCCAACGGACCGGAGACCGCGGAATCGTCCGGCACCTTGCCCGAAGCGATCACGCCGTTCTTGTCGGCGCCCGGCTTCTTGTCGGCGGAGCCGGCGGCCGGCGCCTGGATGGCGACGGTCGCGACCTTGCCGGACTGGCGACCGGTGACGGTGAGCGTGTACTCGGCGCCTTCCGACATCTTGTCGAGCGCGATCGAAGTGGTCTGCGCGGGCTTGACGCGCACGCCGGACAACGGGGTGCTGGAATCGGACTTGGACACCACGGCGCCGTCCTTGTCTTTCAGCTCGTAGCTGAGCAGCGCGTCACCGTTGAAGCCGTCGACATTGGCGACGTACTTGCCGGCCTGCGTACAGGCGACCTTCACGGTGCCGTCCTTGGAGAGCGCGTTCTGCTCGTCGGGGGAGGTGGCCAGGCCCAGGGCACCGGCGATGGTGTAGAAGTTATCGGTCTGATCGGTCAGGCCGATGACGCGCTGGGCGCCGGGGCCGGAAGCGGCGATGCGCAGCTGGGTGCCGGTGTGCTCCATGTCGCCGCCGTTGTAGCCGCCTTCGGCGTCAGTGGAGGCTTCCTGGGCGGTGCCGTAGGAGACGACCATGTTGTTGCCGTCGGCGGACTTGAGCACAGTGGACAGCGCGTAGGCCGGCTGGGCGTTGAGGACCTGGGAGGTGTGCGCATGATCGGCGGTGACGATCACCAGCGTGTTCGTGAGGTCCACGTTCTTGATGGCGTAGGCGATGGCCTGGTCGAAGTCGTCGGTCTCGCCGATCTGGCCGCAGGCGTTGGCGTTGTGGTCCTGCTTATCGATCGAAGCGCCTTCGACCTGCAGGAGGAAGCCGTTCTTCTGACCGTTCGGGTTGGCGTTGAGCAGATCGAGCGCCTTCTTGGTCATGTCCTTGAGTGAGGCGCCACGGTTGCCGAGCCAGGCGTCATTCGGGGTGCACACGGTCGGGGTGGCGTCCTGGATTTCCGCGGTGGACACGTTGCCGGTGGCCTTGCCGGCGGCCTTGGCCAGCTCGAAGAGATTCAGCTGCGGGTTGCCGTAGATGTCGACGTCGACGGCGTTGTTGTAGGTCTTGGTGCCGGTCGCCCATGCGGAACCGGACGCGGAGGAATCGGTGACGGGGGTGAGCTTGCCCGGGTTGGGGTTGGCGACCAGCTTGCCGGCGCCATCCTTGCCGACGGCGCTGTCCTTGCTGCCGTCGCCGAGCGAGAAGGTCGTGTACTGGCCGGTGCCCGCCTGCACGTCGTCAAGCGCGCCGGGCTGACCGACCGCGTCCAGACCATCGAAGTGGCCGTTGGCGCCCTTCAGATAGTCGCGGGCGATGGTGATTTCCGAATCGCCCATGCCGTCGCCGATGAACAGCACGACGTTCTTCGCGCTCTTGTTGCCGATGGCGGCGATGCGCTGCGCGGCGCCGTGCTTGGCGAGCTCGGCGACCGACTTGCCGTTGGGGCTGTAGGTGCCGTTCGCGGCATCGACAGCAAACGCCGGAGCGGCGAGCGCGCCGAGCGTCGCGATGGAGGCGATCGCCGCGACGGCGCTCGTCAAAGCCTTGTGATTGCCCATTGTTCTTCCTTCTTCCATGCAGTGTCATCTGCGCCGTCCGGCCCGCACTCCTCCGGCCGCACCCGTTCGGCCGCGTCCGTCGTCGTCACGCCTTCCAGCTTCGCGGAACCGTTCCGCACCTGCATTGCTTGGATCTTTCGATTCCGGCTTCTACGGTAGGCATCACAAGCCAACGTTCGGATACCGCCGGAAGAACGCCGGATGAACATTCTTCGTCGAATCGGGCCACGGCATCATCGCCGCATGAACCGGCAAGCCATACACGATCCGCACCTGGCAGTACATGTTCTCGAAAATCCGCCCCGAATTCCCCGAGGCGGCGTTCGTCGCCGAATGTGGGCCGACCGAACGAATCGATGCAGGCCGGATTCGACATGGACTTCTACCTCGACTGGCGCTGGGACGGCCACCCGAATGGCTACAACCTGCTGCTGCGCAATACTGACACACCTCTGGAGCACGAGGGCGATTCCGGCTATTTCAACGCCGACTCGGACGCCTCAATCGCCCCATTCCCCGCGGAATACCTGCCGCAGCTCGCCGACTGCCGGACGCGCTCTCCTCCGACGCCGTCATGCTGCTCAGTATTGGCGAGCCGGCCGTGAGCGACGAGCAGCTGATGCTCTCCCCGCAGTCGTTCGTCGTGCTCGGATAGCCCGCTAATTGCCCAACTCGCCGAATGTATTGCAATCGTTGTCAATATGAGTTACGGTAAAGATAGAACAGCTCGAACATTGGTCTGTCAGATTGCCGGAACCTCAACGCAGAGCGGCCCTCGAACAGCAATGCAAACGACTAGCAGTACCCGATTTGCAAGCAAGGAGTCATCATGACTGACGCGTACGGCAACGACGCAGCGACCAGCACCGGCACCATCGCAGACACCACCAACGACGCCGCTTCCGGTGCCCCGCAGCGCGCGGAAAGCGCGGAACGACTCGCCCGTCCGCTGGTCAAGCTGGCCAAAGCATGCGGGCTTTCCACCTCGTTCATCGACCAGCTCGGCACCTACACCGAAATCAGCGACGAGGCCTTGGTCGCCGTGCTCAAGGCCCTCGATGTGGACGCCTCCAGCGACGAGGCCATAAAACGTTCCATGACCGAACTTGAGGCCGAAAACAGCAAACGTTTGCTACCACCCACCATCGTGGCCACCACCGGCAAGCCGACAAGCCTGACCCTGAATTGCCCGTCGGACGCGGACATCACCGCCTCCATCGAGCTGGAGGACGGCACCGCGTTTGGCCACTTTGCCCTGCTGCCGAACCTCAATTCCGGCAAGCCGGACTTGACCATCGCCCCCGATTTGCCGATGGGCTACCACACACTGACCGTCACGGTGGACGGGCGCGAGGGCAAGGCGGCCATCATCGCCGCCCCCGCGCGCATTCCCGTGCCGGAGGCGGTCGCCGAGCACCAGCGGTGGGGCTGGATGACGCAGATGTATTCCGTGCGGTCCCGCGAATCGTGGGGCATCGGCGATTACGGCGACCTGAAGCTGTTGCTGGCGGACGCGGCTGACAAGTCCAAGGCCGACTTCATGCTCATCAACCCGATTCACGCCGGCGCGCCGATTCCGCCGCTTGAGCCATCGCCGTATCTACCGGAATCGCGCCGATTCCTCAACGTGACGTACATCCGGCCGCAGGATATCCCCGAATATGCCACACTGCCGGCCGACGTGCGCGCGCAGGTGGATGCGCTGCATGATTCGGTGGCCGCGCGCAACGACGAATCGACCCCGATGGACATCAACGCGGCGTGGGCGGCCAAACGCCCGGCGCTGCGCCTGATCTTCGACGCGGGCCGCAACAACAAGCGCGAGCTCGAATTCGAGCATTTCAAGGCCACCGCCGGCCCGGACCTCGATTCCTTCGCCACCTGGTGCCTGTGCTTCGAGGTATGGGGCGCGCCGTGGGGCAAGAACCGTTGGTTCTTCGAGAAGACCATCGACGACCCGGCCGTGCGCCAGCTCGTCGAGGAGCACCACGACCTGTTCGAGTTCAACCGCTGGCTGCAGTGGATTGCTGCCGAGCAGGTGAACGCCGCGCAGCAGGAGGCGCTGGACCACGGCATGACGCTGGGTCTGATGCAGGACATGGCCGTGGGCGTGCACGGGCTCGGCGCGGATGCCTGGGCCAATCCGGAACGCTTCGCCTCAGGTGGCGTCACGGTCGGCTGCCCGCCGGACTTCTATAACCAGCAGGGCCAGGATTGGGGCCAGCCGCCGTTCAGCCCACGCTATCTGGAGGCCACCGGCTACCAGGTGTACCGCGAGATGGTGCATTCGATGTACGAGCACGCGGGCGCGGTGCGCATCGACCATGTGCTGGGCCTGTTCCGCCTGTGGTGGATTCCGCAGGGGCTCGGCGCCCTCAACGGCGCATACGTAACGTACAACCACGAAGCGATGCTGGGAGTACTGGCCATCGAAGCCACGCGCGCCGGAGGCATGGTGGTTGGCGAGGATCTGGGCACCGTGCCGGATTACGTGCGCCGCATTCTGGCAGATCACGGCGTACTCGGCACTGACGTGGAATGGTTCAACCGCGTGGACGATTCGCCGAACGCCGGCGACCCGTACCGCGCACCCGAGGACTACCGCAAGCAGGCATTGGCCTCGGTGACCACGCACGATCTGCCACCCACCGCCGGCTACCTGAACTTCGAACACGTCAAGCTGCGCGAGGAGCTGCATCTCCTGAGCGAGCCGGTGGAGGCGTTCGCCGCCTCGGCGATGGCCGAACGCACGGCCATGATGAACCGTCTGGTGGAGAACGGCTATATCTCGCAGACCGTGGCGGATGATGTGGAAGGCCATGTGCAGGAGATCGTGGAGGCGATGCACGCCATGCTCACCGATACGCCGTCGCTGCTGCTGCAGGCAGCGTTGGTGGACGGCGTGGGCGAATGCCGTTCCCAGAATCAGCCGGGCACTTCCAGCGAGTATTCGAACTGGCGCGTGCCGCTGGCGGACAGCTCAGGCCACGTGGTGCATACCGACGAGGTCTTCGACCTGCCACGCGTGCAGTCCCTAGCCGCCGTGATGCGCCGAGAGAAGCGGTGATCGATTCCGCAATGGGAAATTGGTCTAAATCAGCCCCTCGTAATCGAGATAGCCGAAGACGGCGACTTGTTATGGGCATGTTATCGTTGTCATGACAATGATTGTTCGCGACGGTAAAGGAGCGACGGCATATGACCAAGGCAAGCATTCAGGCAGTGGCCCGCGAGGCCGGCGTTTCCGTATCCACGGTGTCCCGGACCTTCGCCAAGCCGGATCTGGTGCTTCCCGAGACTCGAGACCGAGTGATGGCCGCGGCCGAAAAGCTCGACTACTCAGTCTCTCGCTCGGCCGCCGCCCTGAAATCCGGCCAATCGTTCCGTATCGCACTACTTGCCAGCGAGACCATCGCCAGCTGGTTCAATTCGAACATCTTCGCCGGTCTTGACTCGGCGCTGCGCCCCTCCGGCTACGACACTGTGCCCTACCCCATGCGCAACGCCGCCGAGCGCCACGACTTCTTTGCGGATTTGCCCGTGCGGCGCAATGCGGATGCGGTGATTGTCAGCTCCTTCGACATCGAACCGGCTGAAGTGGAGCGACTGAAGCATATGCACGTGCCGATTGTCGGCATCAACATCCCCTCCACCGATGGGTTCGACGCAGGCGTGAGCATTGATGATTACGCCGCCACACGTTCGGCTATCGAGCACCTGATTGCACTCGGCCACCGGCATATCGCGTTCGTCGGCAGCGCACCGACCGAAACCAATATGCGCTACAGTGCCGAGGCTCGTTTGCAGGGCGTCATTGATGCCGCTGCCGCCCATCCGGGGATCGAGCTAACGCCCCTGAGCATTCAACGCGGTCTTGGCGAAAGCAACGCGGCATTGAACGCCGTACTGAACGCCTCCCCCAGCATCACCGCCTTCTGTTTTGAGGATGATGAAATGGCCGCGCCCGTGCTGTATCGCCTGCGTCAATACGGGCGGCGGGTACCTCAGGACATTTCCATCATCGGCTTCGACGATTCCACCCTGTCCGCCGCCGTGGGACTGACCACGCTGCATCAGGACCCGTTCGCAATGGGCGCGACTGCCGGGCACATGGTATTGGATGCCATTGCCGGCAAGTCAATCGAACCGGCATTCGTACGGCCGGGCACTCCGCTAATACTGCGCGAAACCACCGCGCCGCCTGCCGCGACAGCAGCGCCCGCGCAGTCGTGACCACGTTACCACCGCAAAACGCCGATAAATCGATTTTTGCATGCGTAATTCACATGATATCGTTGTCATCATCAATACAACGGTTGGGCCTTCACACAACAGTTCGGGCGCGACCGGAACAACCCAACCACAACGCACCCGGAACAGGAGGGAATCGGCATGACCGCAAATAACCTCAATGACGACTGGTGGAAGCAGGCCGTCGTTTACCAGATTTACCCGCGCAGCTTCAAGGACGTTAACGGCGACGGCATCGGCGACATCGCCGGCGTTACCGAGAAGATGGACTACCTGAAGAACCTCGGCGTGGACGCCATCTGGCTCTCCCCGTTCTACCCCTCCGATCTGGCGGACGGCGGCTACGACGTGATCGACTACCGCAACGTCGACCCGCGCCTAGGCACCATGGAAGACTTCGACGCGATGGCCAAGGCCGCGCACGAGGCCGGCATCAAGGTGATCGTGGACATCGTGCCCAACCACACCGCTGACAAGCACGTGTTCTTCCAGGAGGCCCTCGCCGCCGAGCCTGGCTCCCCGGCGCGCGACCGCTACATCTTCCGCGACGGCCGCGGCGAGCATGGCGAACTGCCCCCGAACGACTGGCAATCCTTCTTCGGCGGCCCGGCCTGGGCGCGCGTGGCCGACGGCCAGTGGTATCTGCACCTGTTCGATAAGGCGCAGCCGGACGTCAACTGGAAGAATCCGGACATCCACGAGGAGTTCAAGAAGACCCTGCGTTTCTGGTCCGACCACGGCACCGACGGCTTCCGCATCGACGTGGCGCACGGCCTGGCCAAGGACCTCGAATCCAAGCCGTTGGAAGAGCTCGGCCGCGAATACAGCGTGGTCGGCGTGCTGAATCATGACTTCAGCCACCCGCTGTTCGACCGTCGCGAGGTGCACGATATCTACCGCGAATGGCGCAAGGTGTTCAACGAGTACAACCCGCCGCGCTTTGCCGTGGCCGAGGCGTGGGTGGTGCCCGAGCACCAGCACCTGTACGCTTCGATGGACGAGCTGGGCCAGTCCTTCAACTTCGACTTCGCGCAAGCCAACTGGTATGCCGACGAGTTCCGCGAGGCCATCGCCGCCGGACTCAAGGCGGCGGCCGAAACCGGCGGTTCCACCACCACGTGGGTCATGAACAATCACGACGTGCCGCGCAGCCCCTCCCGTTACGGCCTGCCGCAGATCAAGGGCGCGCCCTACCACCAGCTGCCGCACGACTGGCTGCTGCGCAACGGCACTACCTATCCCGAGGATCGCGAGCTTGGCACTCGCCGCGCCCGCGCCGCCGCTTTGATGGAGCTCGGCCTGCCCGGCGCCGCCTATATCTATCAGGGCGAGGAGCTGGGCCTGTTTGAGGTGGCCGATATTCCGTGGGATCACTTGGAGGATCCGACCGCTTTCCACACTGCTCAGGCCACGATGGACAAGGGCCGCGACGGCTGCCGCGTGCCGCTGCCGTGGACCGCCGCCGATGAGCCGGCCTTGGCCGATTTCAGCCGTCCGACTCCGGCCGATGACGGTACCGGCGAGAACCATGTGCCGCTGTGCGCCGCCGGCCAGTTCGGCACGGGCGCTTCCTTCGGCTTCTCGCCGGCTACGCGCGCTGGGGGCGTGACGCCGGCCGCCGACCCGCACCTGCCGCAACCGCTGTGGTTCAAGGATTACGCGGTGGACGTGGAGCAAGCCGACCCGGACTCGATGCTCGCGCTGTATCGCGCCGCACTGACGATTCGCCAGGAGTCGCTGACCGCCACGCGCGACACCACGGCCGAGCAGGTGGACATGGGCGACGACGTGGTGGCGTACACCCGCGCGGCGGTTGGCGGGCGGGTGTTCACCTCAATCACCAACTTCGGCAATGCCCCGGTCGCGCTGCCCGATGGCTCCGTGGTGCTGGCGTCCGGCCCGCTGACCCCCGAAGGCCAGCTCCCCACCGACACTTCTGCGTGGGTTATTCAGTAGAGCTTTTGCGAGCTTACCCGACGCCAGTCATCCATCTTCTCCGGATGCTGGCGTCGTCCTTTTTCCCGGCTAAGCTGTCTCCATTTCGGGGATGACTGCCCTTTCTTTCCATTCGCGACATGCCAACCCCGAAATACTTAATAATATTCTATATACTTAACAAGAGATGTGAATCTTACAGATTTTCGTTAAGGATTGAGGTCGACATGGATGCCGAGCATTACATTCGCGAGACACTTGGTCTGCCCTGCCAAATCACTTCTTGGGATGGCACTGCCTCACTGCCGCTATTTCTGACCAACGGACGGACATTCAGCAAACTCACCATCGACAACACGAGCATGCTAATCGCGAGCGGAGAGGCTCACCCATTCAGCATCACACGCGTCACCGCCGACGCCAGCAGGCTTGAGCAGCGGACGGATCTGCCCATTGTCTTTCAGTTTCCCCGGCTTTCTGCATACCAGCGAAAAGCCCTGATTCAGAATCACGTTCCTTTCATCGTGCCCGGTACCCAACTGTATATCCCTTCACTGGGCATGGTGTTCACCCAGCGCATCTCCTCACGGCCGCTGGAGAACGCACAGGATATCGAGGTGCGACCCTTCTCCCCCGCAACACAGCTGGTCTGGCTGTATTTGCTCTACTCCAACGAGAGCAAAGTCCAATCAGATATTGCCCGAGCGCTTCAGTTTACCGAAGCTCAGGTCAGCGTTGCCGTGACGCTGTTAGAACAGCTGGCATTCGTGCACCGCACCAAGCAAGGCCGCAGCAATAGCGTCGAACTACTGACTTCAAGGCAGACCAGCCGACTTGATTTACTGAAATCATCTTGGCATCTCCTGAAGTCACCAATATTCAGCAAATATACCGTCACGAATCGCAATCGCCAGATGATTGCCGACGAGCTGATTCCGGCCGGCGAATTTGCTCTTTCGCGCAGGACGCAACTGGCCACCCCAAAACTGCGAATCTATGCCGTTGAACGTCATTGGCTCAAGCAGCACAACAAGGAACTATGCATTATCGACCCCGCTTTGGAAAAGGTGCCAGATAATGCATATATTCTGGAGCTGTGGAGGTACGATCCCCGCCTACTTGCTCAATATACGCAGGAAGACTACCTTGCCGACCCCATTTCCACGGCCCTGACTCTTGGCGAGATTGCCGACGAACGTTTGGAAGACGCCATACAAGAATCCATCCGCAATACTTTCTCAGGAGCGACAATATGACACAAGGCCTGCAGCTCATCAGAACGGCCTTTGCCGGCTACGAAGATTCTTACGTAATCATCGGCGGCACCGCTTGTGACATCATCATGACCGACAACGACCTGGACTTCCGAGCCACCAAAGATATTGACATGGTGCTGATTGCCGAGGGACATCTTCGCGAGTTTGCACAACGATTGTGGTCTTTCATTCGCGATGGCGGATACACCTCTATCACGAAGAACTCCGCACAGCCTCACCTGTACCGTTTCATGCACCCCAGTACGTACGGGTATCCCACTATGATCGAGCTATTTTCACGTCACCCTGACTTCCCTATTGTGCCGAACTCGTTCCTGACGCCATTGCATATTGCAAACGACGTTTCCAGCCTGTCAGCCATCATGCTGAACGACAGCTACTATCGGCTACTGCAGCAAGGCCGCGAATCAATACAAGGCATCAGCGTGCTTAACGAGAAATATCTCATTCCTTTCAAGGCGAAAGCATGGTTGGATCTCAACGCCCGAGAACAACATGGCGAGCACGTAGACGGAAAAGATCTCAAGAAGCATAAATATGATGTATTCCGTTTGGCTCAACTACTTGCTCCAGAGGATCGCGTGTCTCTCAACGACGAGGCCTACCATGATCTCGCTGATTTTCTTGGGGAAATATCCCATGAAACGCTTCCGATGAAGCAGCTCGGCATACGGGGAACACAGCAAGACATCATTGATTTGATAGCCGGCGTATATCAACTGTCTATCCCACCACGCGATGGACTGCCCACCACGCGATGAATCTTCTACCACGATGTCAGCGTAATTTTGTATTCCGCGGAATAAAGCCGTTTTGCGTCACCACGTGGTGGGTAGTTTGCTACGTCGTGGGGATTTTACTACGTGGTGGAGGTTTGACTATATGGTGGGGCCATGCGAAAGGCCGCCGCTCCGAATGAATCGGAGCGGCGGCCTTTTGGTACGTGCTGGGTACTCTCCTCAGGCGCTTATGCGCCAGCGGGAGCTACAGGGGCTCACTGAACCTGGGCGCGGGCGATCTTGCCGGTGAAGGAGTTGGCCTCGTCGGCATCCTTGACGCCATCCTTGTTCCAGGAGAACATGGCGCGCAGCTTCGGGCCGACGGTCTCGATGCGCTCGTTGGAGTACTTCTCCTGCAGTTCCTTGAAGTGCGGGGCGCCGGCATCCTGATCGTCGATGAACTCCTTGGCGAAGGAGCCGTCCTGGATGCGCTGCAGGTGGTATTCCATGCGCTTGCGGCAGTCCTCGTTGATGACGGTGTTGACGTAGTCGCCGTACTGGGCGGTGTCGGAGCAGGACCAACGAGCCTTGTTCAGGCCGCCCTCGTTCATCAGATCGACGAGCATCTTGAGTTCGTGGCAGACCTCGAAGTAGGCGATCTCCGGCTGGTAGCCGGCGTCGGTCAGGACTTCGAAGCCCATCTCGACGAGCTTGTTCACGCCACCCATGAGCACGTTCTGCTCGCCGAAGAGATCGGTCTCGGTCTCTTCCTTGAAGGTGGTCTTGATGGCACCGGCGCGCAGAGCACCGAGGGCCTTGGCGTAGGCCAGGGTCAGAGCCCAACCATCGCCACGCGGATCCTGCTCGACGGCCACGACGACCGGCACGCCACGGCCAGCGGCGTACTCACGACGAACGATGTGACCCGGGCCCTTCGGGGCAACCATGAACACCGGGTGATCCTCAGACGGCTTGATGTAGCCGTAGTGAATGTTGAAGCCGTGAGCGAAGGCGACGGCGGCACCCGGCTTGATGTTGGGCTCGATGTCGTTGGCCCAGATGGTGCGCTGGTACTGGTCGGGGGCCAGGATCATGATCACGTCGGCCTCGGCGGAAGCCTCGGCCACGGACTTGACCTCGAGGCCCTGCTCCTTGGCGAAGTCGACCGACTTGGAGGTCGGACGCAGGCCGACGACCACGTCGACACCGGAATCGCGAAGGTTCAGCGCGTGGGCGTGGCCTTGGGAGCCGTAGCCGATGATTGCGACCTTCTTGCCTTCGAGAACAGAAAGATCACCGTCGTTCTCATACCAGATCTGTGCTGCCATTATTGGCACTCCTTTTCAGTAGTGGGGTGTGGCGCCACGGGCGCCGGGGTATCTACGGTGTGCAGATGAGTCCTGTTTTGCAAGGATTGTGTCCCTCAAACCGAGTTCAATCCTACCGACAACGTGGCCACAGCCCGGTCAGAGTCCACAACGTGAGCTATTTCACGCCAGAGCATGAGAAATAGACTTGCCACCCCCGCATAGCAATTCCAAAACAAGAGTTGCGCCAGCGTCCGCCTCCATCAATCACTGAAATAAATATCGTGGTGAAGGGCACATCCAGGATTGAACCGTGCGCCGCAGCAAGGGCAGCACGGAGTAACAGACTCCATCGCCCGCCCGTATTCGCGAGGCGTCATCTGGTGCCGGCAGACACCGCACATCACAGCGAGCGAATCCATGTCTCGCCACGCGATGCGATCATGTCCAGCCAGTTCATCATGGCACCGGTAGCAAGCGTAATATTCGTCACAGCAGGCGAAACGATTCGCAACAACATCCAATGGCGAATGCCAGTGAACACATCGCCCCTGACCATCCACGAGACGCCCGCGAATGGCTGGATTCCAGCCTTTGTCCTGCGATCCGTCACGCACGCCGTTCACTATGCCTCCCCTTTCCGGCTATGACCAATATTCAGTGTTGCACAAGTAGATGCACTATTTTTTGTACAGGCCAACCAATCGCGCGCCGCTCATCATCGTTAGCATGAGTGCTCGTTATTACAACTCGTCATGTGCAGCGGTCTGCGACCCACACTCGTGCAAGCAATATGCCGCACGAGCTCCATGGGGAACATCGGGCGGAGGGACAGATTCGGCCGAAAGCACATGGCAACTACTATGAAGGGACTGTATTTATTATGGCTTCGCATGTTCATTTCACGAGCCGCGACTTGGTGCGCATTGCCATGTTCGCCGCGTTGCTCAGTGTGTTCAGCTTTATCCGCATTCCTGTTGGTCCGGTACCGATTACTCTGCAAACCCTTGCTGTGATGTTAGCGGGTCTGATTCTGGGACCGGTGAATGGAATGCTGTCGGTGTTGCTGATGCTCGTACTCACCTTCGTCGGCATTCCCCTGCTTGGCGGCAACGGCGGTCCAGCGATTTTCGTGGGTGTAAGCGCTGGATATCTGTACGGCTGGATTCTTGGAGCCTTGGTGATTGGACTTATCGCACATCAGGGCCATCGTCTGGTGTGGTGGAAAAGTGCGCTGGCCAGCCTGGTTGGCGGCGTACTGATTCCGTATGCCATCGGCTTCCCGGTTCAGGCATTGGTTATGGGCGCTCCTCTCAAGGGTGTTATTATCTCCGGCATGATCTTTGTTCCCGGTGATATCGCCAAAGTGGTGATTGCCACGTTGATTGCCACCGCGCTGATGCGCGCGTACCCGGCCGCATTCCCCGAATCGTTGCGCGCTGGCAAATGATCGTCTTCGACCATGTGAGCGTCGAGGCAGAAGGCAAACGTATTATTGATGACCTGAGTTGCCAGCTTGACCTTGGTCTTGCTGGGGGCTCAGGCCCTCGTCGTATTGCCGTCATTGGCGTCAACGGCTCAGGTAAATCCACTTTTCTCCGTCTGATCGACGGTCTGGCCAAGCCCACATCGGGCACCATACGTGTCATGGGCTTCGACCCCACACGGCAAGCCAAGCAGCTGCACCGCAAAGTGGGGTTCGTGTTCACCGACCCTGACACGCAAATCATCATGCCCACGCCAGCCGAAGACGTGGCCTTTTCGCTGCGGGGCATGGGGCTGAGCAAATCCGAGTCTTCGGCACTGGTTGACCGTCAGCTGCAATCATTCGGCCTAACGCCTCACGCTGGCACTCCGGCGCACAGCCTGTCTGGCGGGCAGCAACAAATGCTGGCCCTTGCCGCCGTGCTCGTGCGCAACCCGGAGCTGGTGCTTGCCGACGAGCCGACCACCATGCTCGATTTGCCCAACGCGACGCGCATCGAAAACCTGCTGATACACGATATCGCCTGCCCGCTGATTGTTTCCACCCATAATCTTCGGCTTGCCGCACGCTGCGATATGGCAGTTCGCTTTGCCGATGGGCACATTATCGAAACCGGCGAGCCACGCCACGTTATCGCGCGATATCTTGCCGACTGCGGCGTCGCGGACAACGAAGAAGCCGAGGCATCCCTATGATTTCGCTGTATATCGCAGGCGATAGCGTGCTGCATCGATGCCCTGCCGCAGTGAAACTCATCGTGTCACTGGTGATGGCAACGGTATTGGTGATTCCGCACCTATCGTGGTGGGCGATAGCCGTCTGCGGCGCGCTATGCGCAATATGGTATGCCATGTCCGGCCTTGGTCCGCACGTTTTTGCTCGTCAATTGTGGAGCGCGTGGTGGGTGGTGGCATTCACCGTGGTGGTGCAGGTGTTCTTTGTGCCATGGCAAACCACGGCGTTCAATGCGGTGCGCGTACTTGAACTGGTCATGATCGCAAATCTGGTAACACTCACCACCCGCACTGAAGACATGCTGGATACCGTGCTGGCAGCATTGCGGCCATTGCGACGATTCGGCGTCAATCCGGACCGCATTGGGCTACTGTGCGCATTGACCATCTCAGCGATTCCACTGATTAATCGCAATGTGCGAATTGTGCGGGAAGCGAATCAGGCCCGTGGAGGTCACGGTGGCGTGACCGCATGGGCGGTGCCCCTGCTGGTGCTTATCCTGAAGCAGTCCGACGAGCTGGCCGATGCGCTCGATAGTCGTGGGCTGTAGCTGATTCGACTGAACACAAGAAACCGCCGCTCCCGTATGAACGGGAACGGCGGTTTCTTGCTTGTACAAAGGGATTTAATCCTAACGATCTCTCCCTCCGCCATCGCTACGCGATGCCACCTCCCTCATCAGAAGGAGGTCATAGGTCACTGAACCTGGGTACGGGCGATCTTGCCGTTGAAGGACTCGGTCTCGTCCTTGTCCTTGGCCTCGGCGTTGTTCCAGGAGAACATGGCGCGCAGCTTCGGGCCGACGGTCTCGAGGTGCGGGTGAGAGTACTCTTCCTGCAGCTTCTTGAACTTCGGGGCGCCAGCGGCCTGGTCGTCCATGAACTCCTTGGCGAAGGAGCCGTCCTGAATGCGCTTGAGCTGGTACTGCATGCGCTTCTTGGTCTCCTCGGTGATGACGGTGGAGGTGTAGTCGCCGTACTGAGCGGTGTCGGAGCAGGACCAGCGAGCCTTGTTCAGGCCACCCTCGTTAGCCAGGTCGACGAGCATCTTCAGCTCGTGGAACACCTCGAAGTAGGCGATCTCCGGCTGGTAGCCAGCCTCGGTCAGCACGTCGAAGCCGAGGTCGCACAGGTGGTTGATGCCGCCCATGAGGACGTCCTGCTCACCGAACAGATCGGTCTCGGTCTCCTCGGTGAAGGTGGTCTTGATGGCGCCTGCACGCAGAGCGCCCAGAGCCTTGGCGTAAGCCAGGCACAGCGGCCAGGTCTTGCCGTCCGGGTCCTGCTCGACGGCAACGACGACCGGGACGCCACGGCCAGCGGCGTACTCACGACGAACGATGTGGCCCGGGCCCTTCGGGGCAACCATGAACACCGGGTGATCCTCGGACGGCTTGATGTAGCCGTAGTGGATGTTGAAGCCGTGGGCGAACGCCAGGGCAGCGCCCGGCTTCAGGTTCGGCTCAACTTCTTCCTTGTAGACCTTGGCCTGGTACTGGTCAGGCAGAAGGATCATCACAACGTCAGCCTCGGCGACGGCCTCGCCAACCGGCTTGACCTCGAGGCCCTGCTCCTTGGCGAACTCGACAGACTTGGAGGTCGGACGCAGGCCGACGACCACGTCGACACCGGAGTCACGCAGGTTCAGTGCGTGAGCGTGACCCTGAGAGCCGTAGCCCAAGATGGCGACCTTCTTGCCATCGAACACGGACAGATCGGCGTCCTTCTCGTACCAGATAGTTGCTGCCATTTTTGGCGCTCCTTTTATTTATTCGTTTATGGGGGGAAAAAAATCTTTAATTGTTATTGTGCTCTGCTGGTTCTGCAGAAACTGTTTTTAGTTTTGGCTTTCCTTGTGGGCTTTTCCGATATGCAGGTTTAGTCCTGTTGACCCGGAAAAGCCCTGCAGAGGTTCACTTAGTGGAATTGAGATTTTTCACGTTGTGAACTTGGCGATATTTAGTTATGGAGGATTTCACTTGGTAAAGTCAGCGTCCTTCGTCTCACGGCAGGTCAGGACCGACACCAGGCAGCACACGGCCATCACGGCGAGGTAGAGGCCCACGGAGTGGACGCCCCAGTGGGAGCTCAGCCAAGTGGCGATGGTCGGCACGAAAGCCGCGCCGACGATGGCGGCCAGGTTGTAGCCGATGCCGGAGCCGGAGTAACGCACATTGGCGTCGAACAGCTCAGGCAGGAAGGCGCCGATCGGGCCGAAGGCGATGCCCATCAGGGCAAAGCCGACGCACAGGAACACCATGTTGGCGAGGAAGTTCTTCTGGCCGACCAGACCACCGTCCAGCAGGAACGGGAAGAGCGCGGCGAACACGACGAGTGCGCAGGAGGAGAAGGTCAGCACGCGCTTGCGACCGATCTTGTCCGCGTACAGGCAGGACAGCACGATGAACAGGGCGAACACGCAGATGGAGATCATGAGCATGAGCAGGTATTCCTGGTTGGTGAAGCCAAGGCCGCCGCCGCCTTCGCCCTGCTCCTTGGTGCCCCAAGCGAGGGACCAGGTGGCGAGCGTGTAGAACAGCGTGTAAGTCACGGCCACGAGGAAGGTGGCCTGCAGCACCTGACGCCAAGACTTGCGGAAGACCTCGGTCAGCGGGGACTTGACGACCCTCTTCTGCTCCTGAGCCATACGGAAGATCGGGGTCTCCTCCATGTGAACGCGGACCACGAGGCCGACGATCACCAGGACGGCGGACAGCAGGAACGGCACGCGCCATCCCCACGCCAGCATCGCGTCCTGATTGTTGAAGGATTCGAGCACGAAGTAGGTGCCGTTGGACAGGAAGAAGCCGATCGGGGCACCGAGCTCCGGGAAGGAGCCGTACAGTGCACGCTTGTCTTCAGGCGCGTTCTCGGTGGCGACCAGTGCCGCGCCGGACCATTCGCCGCCCAGGCCGATGCCCTGGATGAAGCGCAGCAGGCAGAGGATGGCGACTGCGCCAACGCCGACCTGATCGTAGGTGGGCAGGCAGCCAATCAGGAAGGTGCCGACACCCATGGTCATGAGGCTCACGACCAGCGTGGTCTTGCGGCCCATGCGATCGCCGAAGTGGCCGAAGACCAGCGAGCCCAGCGGGCGGGCGATGAAGGCGATGGCGAAGGTCAGCAAGCTCATCAGCAGTGCGACGGTGGGGTTGTCCTTCGCGGAGAAGAAGATGTGCGGGAAGTAGTTTGCCGCGGCGGTGCCGTAGGCGTAGAAGTCATAGAATTCGATGGCGGTACCGACCATCGACGCAGCGATCACGGTCTTGACCGAATCGCGTACCAAGGTAGCGGCTTTACCTGCCGCCTGCCCTAAGCCAGTCTCTTCGACTGCTGCAGTCATTGTTACTCCTGTTTTGCTCTCGTTCACTCTCATTGGCGGGCGATTATTTCGCCCCACAGGGAGGTTGTTGTTCTGTTGCTGTGTTGTTGCCATGTACTGTCCGCTACCGTTTCCGTCTGCGGGATTCTGCCGTAAGCCTTGTGAGCGCAACAAAAAAGCCCCGCATCATGCAGGGCCTTACCGATTGTGTCAGCTTGATTGGCCCTGCCTTCGTTGACGGGGCTTCAAGCATCAATGCCGAATTAGTCCGCCAGCGAAGACGGGCTAATAATTCGTGCGGATACAAACGCAGAAGCATTGAATCCAGTCATCGCGTGGCCTCCTTTCAGTATTTCCTCAGGCCGTTCGACCTGAACTGGAATGTAAACATAGGTCTGGCTGTCTTGCCAATCCAGCAAGGGTTCACATTGTGGACGCCACGTCGCCGAGACGAACGCCCCCGCCGCGGGGAGGAACGCCGCCGGCGGCCGGGGAGCCGGACCGGCCCGTCATTGCGCGGACTCGGCGGCGAGGGTGACGATTCCGGCCAGCAGCACCATGACGACGGCGGAGGGGAACAGCAGGTAGTAGCCGAAGCTGCTCGCAAATGCGCTGACCAGCACGGCTCCGATAATGGCGGCGAGCGCCAGTCCGACCGAATTGGACAGTGCATAGATGCCGAGATCATGACCGGCGTTGCGCGGGTCGGGTAGGGCATTCATTACCAGTTCAAGGCCTAACGCATCGTAGACGCCGAAGGCGAATCCGGAGATCAGCGCGAAGAGCAGCATGCCGTTTTCGCGTGCCGTGCCGGTGGACCAGACGCCGAGCCCCCATGCCACCGCCACGCCGATGGCATACAGCAGGCAGGATGCCGCCACCACTGCAGTGGTGGCGATGTTCCGTTCCTCGATCTTCTCGGAGATCGGCCCAGCGGCCCAGGACGCGAGCGCAGCACCGATGAGCGTTGCCGCGGCCATGCCGGCGATGAGGAGGCCCGCGGGAATGGTCAATGGCGCGGAAGTGAACACCACAGCCTTGCCATACACCCAAAAGCGCACGAGATACCACAGAAAGACCCCGGTCAGTCCAACGCCCGTCATCATGCACACGCGAGCGGCGAACACACGGGCGAATGCAGGCGCATGTGCCGGCGGACGCAGCTGGTCAAACACCTGGCTCGACTCGAATCGTTGATGTGGCTGCTCCTGGCTGGAAGGCTCCTTGGGCAGCATGATCACGGTCAGGATGCCGGAAACCGCAAACAGCACGGCGGTGTAGGCAAACGGCGTGAAGGAGTCGAACATCACGCCGAGCGCACCCATGCATACACCAAGCGCTTGGCCAAGCATCACGCCGATACCGTGCCAGCGCTCAATGCGCGGACGGAATTTGTCCGGAACCCGTTCGCTGATGGCGCTGGCCAACGGCACGGAAATCATCGCATAGGCAAACTGCATGAGCGCCCAGAAGAAACACAGCACTACGAGGCCTGTGTTCTGCCCCAGAACCAGCGTGATCAGCGCGCACAGCACGCCACCCGCCACCATCCACGGGGTACGGCGGCCCAGAGGAATACGTGTGCGGTCGGACAGCGCGGAGACCAAGGGCATCGCGAACATGGAGGCCACCACGCCAACGACCACCAGCACGGCCAGGGGCACCACCAAGTCAGTGGCGACGGGCAGCGGACGGCCGGTGGACGGATTGATGGTGACCGATATGGCAGAAGCGGTGTCGTAGTCGAACAAACGCGCCACGGCGTTGGGCATGGCGATGGTGTTCAACGCCGCCCAAGGCGCGCCGGCCAGAATCGAAGCCACGAAAAAGCCCCAATTAAGACGGGAAATCTGAACAGCGGTGGGTCGCTGACCATTGGCGGCGACCATCGGATCGCGCATATCGAGGTAGGCGGATGACATGTCCGGTGCCGGGGTGTCCACGCTGGCGGCGGCTGCGGCGGCGGCCGAGGAGCCGGCGGCGGCCAATCGCACAGTTTGGGCCTCGGGCTGGTCGGCGGATGCCTCGGGCGGGCGACGACGGTCCTTGATGGCCAGTCGGGCTACGGCTGCCTTGTCTTCGGGACTCAATGCCTTGTCGAGATCCGGGCGGTCGTCAATACCCGGGCGCACGTACGGTTCCAACATGTTGCTGCTCTTTCTTTGCTCTCATCACCGGCGGGAGGTACCGGCCAGCTCCGACTGAGCATGACCCGCAACCCCGCCACATGCAAAACCGCCCGAGCGCACTAGCTTCAGTGCACTGCGGGCGGTTTGTTTTCCATGGACCCAGCTTACGCCGGACGCACTACTTGGAGCGCGCACAGCGGAGTGGCGTTTATGGGCCAACGGTTAGTCGATATCGGCAATCGGCGGGTTGCTCAGCAGATCATCAGTCTCGTGGTCACCGGCGGCATCGGTCCAGGCGAGGCTGGCGACCGGAGTGGTGTTATCCGTGCCGAGTCCGCGGCCGGGCTCGAAGATGAGGGCGGCCTTGGTCTTGCCGTCGGCAGCGATCCAGCGGAAGGTGATGGATGTGTCGCCGTCGGCTTCGTAGCTGAACTCGCCATTGAATGCAGGCAGTTCGTTGCGGAACTTGGCCAGGGCGTTCAGGGCCTTCACCACCGGGCGCTCGAGGTTTTCGTCGATTTCGGCGGTGGAGTAGTAATGGCGATTGATGTCACGGCCGTTGTTGGTCTTGCGCAGCAGTTCCATGTCGTTGCGGCCGGCGAGCGCGCCCACGTAGTAGACCTGCGGCACTCCGGGCAGGAAGAACTGGACTGCGCGGGCGGCCAGATAGTGCTGGTCGTTGCAGCCGAGCGCGGAGTAGTACGTGCTGTTGACCTGATAGAGGTCGAGGTTGCTGGCGGCGGCACCGGTGGCGGCCTGGGATTCGCCGTGGGTGTTGGCGTGGATGGTGTTGACCAGATTATCGACGTCCTCGTCGGGCACGAGGCCCTTGAGGCTGCGGTCGAGCTGATCGGAGCCGATGTCGATCACGCCGATGCCGTCGTGCGTGTCGAGTACGGTGACGGCGTTGTTCGGGCGGATTTCGGTCCAGTGGACCACGGGTTCCACGTGACCGGTGAACAGCGAGTGCAGGAGCAGCGGAGGCAGGGCGAAGTCGTAGACGCGGTCCACCTTGGAGGCGATTTCAACCTGCTTCTTGTAGTAGCTATGCACCTCAATGAGAATTTCGAGGCCTCGCTTGACGCCTTCCTCGCGTAGGCGTGAGATGAGCTTGAACGTCTTCGGAGTCATGAAGCAGCTCGTGCCAGCTTCCTTAGCGCCGTAGCCGACGGCGTCGAGACGAATGTAGCTTACATGGGAGGCGGCCATCTGATCGAAGATGGACATGAGGTATTCCCAGCCCTTGTCGGAATCGGTGTCGATGTCCACCTGCTGCGGGGTGAAGCTGACCCATACCAGACGGGTCTTGCCAGCGAACTTGTAGTGGGTGAACGGCAGGCCCGGGCGCGGGCGGTAGATGCCGGCCAGATCCTCTTCGGTGGCGCCGTTCGGGAAGACGGAGCTCATGGTCAGAAACATCGGGTAATACTCGGATTCCTCACCTTTTTCAAGCACGTCTTGGAACTGCTTGGACTCCCAGCTCATGTGGTTGACGATGGCATCGACCATGATGCCGTGGGTCTTGGAAAGTTCAGCGACGTCGTCCCAGCTGCCGAGACGCGGGTCGACTTTGGTGTGGTCGATCGGGTCGAAGCCTGCATCCGCACCATCGAACGGAGTGAAGAACGGCAGGATATGCACGCCGTCATACACGCCGTCGAAGCGGGTGCGCAGGATGTCGGTCATCGAGCTAAGAGTGCCATCGCCGAGACGATCGGCGTAAGCGATGAGCTGCACTTTGTTTTTCATGGGACCTCCCTTGGTTCATGGATGCAGGTGCAATGTGTACGCAGTGTATGCGTGCTTTTACATACTTATACGTATCGAACCGGTTTGATATTACCTCGAAAGGGGCGTTGATGTCCAGTAATACCGCAAAATGCGCGTGTCGAACCGGTTTGATGCGGTGCTCTACACAAACCCAGCCTGTCCGACCCCAATGTGTCCGTTTCTGCAAAATCGGACATCCAAACATCTCACACATCACACATGACCGATTCTCCGGAATCGGACACACAGAACACTTTTTTCGGAACTCAGACGTCCGATTCGGCAGAATCGGACACATGTGCACAAGTCGGATGATGAGCACGACCATCGACGGGCGTCCGCTGGTTGTGGACGCCGCTGAAATCGATGAGATCCACACCGGGCACACGCATGAAGACGCGCAGCATCAACGCGTGGTATCGCCTGGCACCAGCGTCATGGGAATAAGCACGTTCGGCTCGAACGGCTTGGGGATGTCCCTGCGTGAAGCGTTAGCCGCGGCCACTTCCTCATTGGCAATAGCCTGCACGATATGGTCGGCCGTCGACTGTGCGATCGCCGAGAAATCCTGCGCGACCGCGGTCAGCTTCATGCCGGCCAAATCAGTCAAATACGTACCATCGTAGGCAACGATCTGCAGCTCGTCAGGAATGGAAATTCCGCGGCTCAACGCTTCGCGCACGCAGAACGACGCGCCAATATCGGAACTGACCACGGCATCGACGCCGTCGGTCGTCACCTTGTCGAGCGCATTGCTGACCGCACGATGATAGCCGGCAAAATCCATCACTTCGCCAGCTTCAACGTACTCGTATTTCACGCCTGCGGAGGTCAATTCCTGTTCCAACGTGAGGTAATAGCGCACCGTCGGGAACGTGGTCTTTCCCAAATCGAACGGTCCTTCCTCGACTTCTCCGCGCGCAGCCAAATCGAAGAATTGATCTCGCGGACCGCCAATCATCACCACATGTTTGGTACCATTGCGGATCAGCATCTGCGCAATCAATCGCCCACCCTGCTCGTGGTCGGATCCAATCGACGAAATACCGTCTCCAAGCACACGGTCGAACGCGACGATCGGGCGATGAATCGACGTCCAATAATCGCCGGGATGCGAAGTGTGCGCACACATGACGATGCCGTCCATCATGTGCCGACGCAACATGTCGACATACTGGATTTCGCCGTCCGCCTCATCTGCGGTAGAGCACAACATAGTGCGTAATCCTTGCGCGGCGAGCGCATGCTGCAGATGTGCGGTAAACGTTGCAAAGAACGGGTGGCGGATGGTGGGCACGATGACGCCGACCAGATTCGTACGATTATGATACAGATTGCGGGCAAGCTCGTTCGGCACATAATTGAGCAGTTGCATGGCTTTGCGCACACGTTCGCGCATGCCATCAGACACGTACCCGTTGCCGTTCACCACCAGCGAGACGGTGCTCAGAGACACCCCGGCCTTCTTCGCCACATCGCGCATGCCGACCATGATCGCACCTTCCCCGTCATCACTGTTCTATCGCCGTATTCTCACGTGCTTACCGCTAATATTACATTCATTTACATTCTCTCGAACCTGTTCGACAGTCCGGCAACGAAATACAGCTTCTTAGTGTCGACTCCTGCGGAGGCGAAGGCCTTCAGCAGCGGCTTGGTCTGGTCGAATGCAATCACCAGCGTTGCATCCGGACTGGCGGCCTTGATGGCGGTGGCGCTCAGTCTCTTTCACGTTACTCAGCGACCGTCCGTGTAACGTGAAAATTACGCCGGATTGGCAAGCAGCGCAATGCCGAAACCGGCGGCCACGCAAATGAGAGGCACCGCGACGGTTGCTATTCCATAGCCCAGAGCCAGCGTAAAACGACGCTGGCGAATCAATGAAACCACTTCGTTGAGCGCCGTGGAGAATGTTGAGAAACCACCGAGAAATCCGACAACGAACATCATGACCGTGTCCATATCCACCGATTGCGAATAGTAGGACATCATGGCGATGCCCGCGCATAGCGAGGCGACGCCGTTGATGACGAGCGTGGATAGCGGGAAGTTGCGGTTCGTTCTTCGATTCTCGCGGTTCCAGCCTTGTTGAATTGACACGTCGAGCACGTAACGGGCCATGGCTCCCAGACCGCCGAACAGACAGATCATCCACATCATCAGCGCACCTCCCCGGTAGTCGGGTCGGCGACAAGCGAAATCTCCGCAGTGATCGGTTTGGGCTCGAAGCTGGGTGGAAGCGGGTTGGCCGGCTGCTGGATTGGCTGCGACTGCTGAATCTCGGGCAGCTGCCCCAAGTCTGGAGTATCCGGCTCGCGCAGCAACGGATGCGCCGGCTGCGTCAGCTGAGGAACGGCCAGCGGAGGAATCTGCGGAACGCGGCCTGTCTGCATAGGCTGGCTGGCTGGCGGCGGCACGGTTGGTGTTTCGACTCGCGGAACCTGTCCCGTCTGTGCAATCTGCTGGGCCGCCTGCGCGGCTTCCATTGCGGCCTGTGCGGCAGAACGCGCCACGTCGGCCACTTTCACATGGCGTACGCCCTGCGTGTCCGATTCGGCAGAATCGGACACGGAAACAGCTGAAAACGCACCCCGAACCCGCTTTCGAGTACTCCGTGACAGCAGTGCCTGCATCAGAACCACGCCGGCGGCGGCAGTGAGCAAACCGCCTGCAAAATTTCCCGCAAGATAGCCAAGCGCACTGGCGATATGCCGCTCGTGCAGACCTTCCATCGTTTCCAGCATCACGCCGGACATCGTCGAAAGCCCACCGAGCAAGCCGAGCCCAACACCACGGCTGACAACCTGCCGCACCCGGCGACGCAGCCACGAAGCGGTCGCCATGAATTCGGTCAGCATCGCGAACAGGAAGCAGGCGACCATATTCGACACAAACGTGCCCACAACGAATGGCGCCCCGCTGACCGACGGCAGGAGCATATCCAACGCATGCCGACAGCCGACTCCAACAAATCCACCGACGAACACCACAACATACATCAGTCCGTCGGCGAGCGGATTGAACCGCGCCTGCATACGTTTCATCGGTGCCAGGGGAATCGTAGGCGGATTCATGGTGTTAGCGGCGGGCGCGGTTGCACCAGCATGCGTCACCTCAACAGCGTCGATTGCCTGCGTGATGGGATGCGAGTCCTCACCCGCAGTCACCACGTCTCCCGGCGATTGTTCTTGCGATTCCATTGCGCTCCCCCTGTACTGGCCTCCCGCGGACAGCGTTGTTCCGCCCATAGGCCGTGCAACAACGAGCTGGGCCGCGGTTGCCGCCTTCCTAACGCATATGAGTTTACACGGAGCGCCAACGTATGCACCCTGGATGTCCGATTCCGCAGATTCGTACATCCAGAGTCCAGCCGAATTCAGCCAGGCTCAGTCAAGCCGGGCATCACACAGCCGCCGCATCGCAGGTCGCACCTCGCGCTCCTCCTCGCCACTGAACAGCACCACCAGATAGTCGCCGGCACGCAGCCGTGTATCGCCGCGCGGCACGATCTCGCTTTCGCCGCGACGCAGGCCGATGATCAGGCACCCAGACGGCCAACGCACGTCACGCACCCGCTTGCCGTCCGCAATCGCTCCCATTTCCAATGGCAGTTCCATAATGCCGCTGCCCACATGGCTTGCGATCGCCATCTGCATGCCTTGCGCGCGCACGTACCGCTCCAGCAACTCCCCATAAATCGGTTTGGTGCGCAGCAAATCGGACACCAACAGCGCGATGAAAGCGACGGCCGCGACCGGCAGCATGTGCGTCAACGTTCCAGACATCTCCACAGCCAACAGAATCGACGTGATCGGCGTTTTCACGGACGCGGCGAGCGTGCCCGTCATCACGCACACCGCAAACACCGCCACTGCGTCGGATGGCAGATTACCGAATCGATGCAACACTTCACCGCAGATGCCGCCGGCCAACGAACCGACCGCAAGAATCGGCATGAAAATACCGCCAGGCGCGCCTGAGCCGAAACTCGTAGATGTGAACAGCATCTTCGCCACGAACAGCAGACACAGCATTCCCAAGCCGACGCGCGCATGTTCGGCGGTATCAATCAGATTCGAGCCGCCGCCGAGCACATCGGGCAACCAGATGCCGACAGGCAACGCGATCGCAATCGCAATCATCGGGCGGCTCCATGCCGGCAGTTTGCCGTACAGCGTCTGGAAGCCAAGCAACGAGCGGTTCATCAGCGAACCAACCAAACCGGCCACCAATCCCAACGGAATCAGCCACACATACTCTTCCAACGACAGCTGACCGATATCACCGAAATCCAAAACCGGACGCAGACCGAAACAGTATTTTGAGACGAAATCGGCGGTCAGCGATGCGGCGGTGGCGCCCATCAGAATCGCAGGGGAAAAACTCCGATGCACCCCTTCCAAAGCGAACATCATGCCGGACAGCGGCGCGCTGAACGCGGCGGACAAGCCGGCCGCGGCACCGGCGGTGACCAGATAATGCTCCTGCATGTCCTCACGGCGGCGGCCGCGCAAACGGTGGGATACACACTGCGCGCCCGACGCACCAATCTGAATGGACGGCCCCTCACGGCCGAGCGACAGACCAAACAACGCGCCCAACAGTCCACCGACGAAACGGACTGGCAGAATCGTCTGCCAACGCATCTTCAAGCCGCATATCACCACGCCGTTGGTCTGCGGGATGCCGCTGCCACCAGCCATCGGCTCCTTGCCGACCATCCACGCGATCGCCAGCGCGGCCGCCACCGCGGCAACCGCCCACGGCGCAATCAGCCACGGGGTCTCGCGGATCCGCGCATATATCCAACGGGACGCATCCGTGCCGTATTCGATGCCGAGACGGTATACGACAACCAGCAATCCTGAAACCAGACCAATGACTATGCCGGCCGCCGCCATCTTCCACTTCAAGTGGTCGAATCGCGGAATCAGCCGGCGGATATCATGTGCCGCGTCGTTACCAGTCAAGCCGGGAAATTCGTTGCAGACGGTCAGTCGACCAGCGAATTGATCTGGATGACATGATCGCGCTGCGGACCGGTGCCGATCGCGGAGATACGGCAGCCGCTCAGCTCTTCCAAATGCTTGACGTAGGCCTGGCAGGTGGCGGGCAGCTCGTCGAAGGAGTGGCAGTCGGAGATGTCTTCGTCCCAGCCGGGCATGGTCTCGTAAATCGGCTTGGCGGCGGCGAAAGCGGCCTGATCGGTCGGCATATCGTCGTGACGTTCGCCGTCCACGTCGTAGGCCACGCAGATCGGAATCTCCTTCAGGCCGGTGAGCACGTCGAGCTTGGTGAGCACGATGTCGGTCAGGCCGTTGACCTGGGAGGCGTAACGGTTGACGACCGCATCGAACCAACCACAGCGACGAGGGCGGCCGGTGGTCACGCCGAACTCGTGGCCCTGCTGACGCAGCCATTCGCCGGACTCGTCCAGCAGTTCGGTGGGGAATGGGCCTTCGCCCACGCGGGTGACGTAGGCCTTGGAGACGCCGATTACGCGGGTGATCTTGGTGGGGCCCACGCCGGTGCCGGTGCAGGCGCCGCCGGCGGTCGGGTTGGAAGAGGTGACGAACGGGTAGGTGCCGTGGTCCACGTCAAGCATGGTGGCCTGAGCGCCTTCAAACAGTACGGTCTTGCCTTCGTCAAGCGCCTTGTTGAGAATCAGGCCGGTATTGGCCACGTACGGCTTGAGGCGTTCGCCGAGCTTCAGCAGCTCCTCGGTGGTCTGGTCCACGTCGATCGGACGACGGTTGTAGAGCTTGACCAGCATCTGGTTCTTCTGGTGCAGGCTGGCCTCCACCTTGTCGTGCAGATGGTCGGCGTTGAACAGGTCATGCACGCGGATGCCGACACGGTTGATCTTGTCCGCGTAGGCTGGGCCGATGCCACGGCCGGTGGTGCCGATCTTGTGCTTGCCAAGGAAGCGTTCAGTCACCTTGTCGAGTGTGCGGTGGTAGGGCGCGATGATGTGTGCGGCCTCGCTCACCTTGAGGTGGGAGCAATCGATGCCGCGGGATTCCAGGCCGTCAATCTCCTCGAAGAGCACTTCCGGGTCCACGACCACGCCGTTGCCGATCACCGGGGTGAGGTTCGGGTTGATGATGCCGGAGGGCAGCAGATGCAGGGCGTACGACTCGTCGCCGACCACCACGCTATGGCCCGCGTTGTTGCCGCCGTTGAAGCGCGCGACGTAATCGACCTTGGTGCCGATCAGATCGGTAGCCTTGCCTTTACCCTCGTCGCCCCACTGAGCACCAATAAGAACAATTCCAGGCATGATGCACCTCCGCATTCGCACGATTCCGCCGGAAACAGACTACCTTACACCCTCTACCCTGCGAAGTTTCGTCTCACGCAGGGCGAGGCTGGGGGTGCGACGACCCGGAATGGGTGACGAATTTCTACTCGTACGAGGCGGCGCTGTGACCAATCGCACAAGCGCACAGGTTGAAGAACGGGGCCTAGCGGGCATGCCTCGCGCGATAATGAAGCCATGACGATCGCAACACCGGAACGCTATGCCGAAATGCTCGAGGCCGCCCGCCGAGGCGGTTACGCCTATCCAGCCATCAACGTAACCAGCTCACAGACGCTGAATGCCGCATTGAAGGGCTTCGCAGACGCCGAGTCCGACGGCATCATCCAGATTTCCGTGGGAGGCGCGGCTTACGTCTCCGGCATAGGGGTCAATGATCGCGTTACCGGCTCGCTGGCACTGGCGGCTTTCGCACATGAAGTGGCTGCGAAATACCCGAACATCACCATCGCCCTGCACACCGACCACTGCGCCAAGCAGTATCTGGATGAGTGGGTGCGTCCTCTGCTCGCGCATGAGGCCGATCAGGTGGCACGAGGCCAGGAGCCCACATTCCAGTCGCATATGTGGGATGGCTCCACCGTGCCGCTCAAGGAAAATCTGGACATCGCCGAGGAACTGCTCGACAAGTCGCAGAAGGCGCACACCGTGCTCGAAATCGAAATCGGCGCGGTCGGCGGTGAGGAAGACGGCCACTCCGCCGAAATCAATGAAAAGCTGTATTCCACTCCGGAAGATGGCCTCGAAGTCGCCCGCCGACTGGGTTTGGGCGAACGTGGCCGGTACATGGCCGCTTTCACATTCGGCAATGTGCATGGTGCCTACAAGCCCGGCGTGGTCAAGCTGCGTCCGTCGCTACTCGGCGACATTCAGGCGCGTGTGGCGCGCGCGGTGACCGAAGGCGAGTTGCCTAGCGCGGCCGGCATAGTCGATTTCCCCAACGGCAAGCCGTTTGAGCTGGTGTTCCACGGCGGCTCCGGTTCACGCCCGGAAGAAATCGCCGAAGCTGTAAGCTACGGCGTGATCAAGATGAACATCGACACCGATACCCAGTACGCCTTCACCCGTCCAATCGCCGACCACGTGTTCGAGAACTACGACAAGGTGCTGAAGATCGACGGCGAAGTGGGCGAGAAGAAGTTCTACGATCCGCGTTCTTGGGGCCGTAAGGCTGAGGATTCCATGTCCGCCCGCGTGGTCGAGGCTTGCCGGCAGCTGGGTTCCGCGGGCAAAGCGCTCAAATAGCGCGTAGTTTTGCGATCGTGCGCGACACTTTCCCGGAAATGTTGCGCAAACACGGGGTACATGAGCCCGCTTTGCAACACTTTCCCGGGAATGTTACGCAAAACAGCCCTTACGATGGGCGCACCTCACCGCGCACTTCCGCACGCATAATGCCTCTACCATACGAAGAAGTCCCGAATTCGCCGGGACGGCGTCGACTACTCGGCAGTAGGGCAAAACCTAGTATTCAGTAGCCTTGCGGGCGGCTCACCTGTGCGCGCTGAGAACTTGGCGTGTCGAATATTGAACATTTTGAACATTATTCACCACCAGTTTTGGTGGGAACCATCGTGAGAACGCTCATCGGCAATCAGCGGAGCGATCAATGAAAATCAATGGAGCGGACAACGGGAGTCGAACCCGCCTCTAAAGCTTGGGAAGCTTTCATTCTACCGATGAACTATGTCCGCATGCCTTACGGCTGCTGCACCTCACGTGACGAGCATGCTCAGCCAAACGAGGCACGAATAGTTATCCTAGCACGTCACCTGCCGACGCGCGTGGAGTAGGTGGGCGGAGCGATCGGCGTGCCGTTCATTTCGTTGGCCATCTGCATGAGACGCGCTATGCGCTCATCGGTCGGCGGATGTGTGGAGAACAAGCGCGAGAAACCGACCGCGGAGAACGGGTTGGCGATCATCATTGCGGAGACGGACTGGGTGCCGGCGGTTTTGCGCATCGGCGCGGTCTGTGCGCCGTAGGAAATCTTGTTCAGCGCGGAAGCCAGGGCCTCGGGATCGCCGGTGAGCAGGCTGCCGTCTTCATCGGCGTCGTATTCGCGGGTGCGGGAGATGGACATCTGGATCAAAGACGCGGCAATCGGCGCGAGAATCACGCTCAGCAATGCGCCGATCAGGCCGAGGCCACCGGAACTATCGCGGTCGTCTCGCGAGCCGCCACCGAAATACATCAGCGAATAGCCCAGATAGGAGATGACGGTGGCCATGGCAGAGGCGATGGCGGAAGTCAGGATGTCGTGGTTGTACACGTGCATAAGTTCGTGGCCCAGCACACCACGCAGTTCACGGGCGTTGAGAATCTGCAGGATGCCTTGGGTGCAGCAGACAGCCGCGTGCCGTTCGTTGCGTCCGGTGGCGAAGGCGTTCGGGCTCATGGTGGGGGCGATGTAGATGCGCGGCATCGGCTTGCCGGCCTTGGCGCTCAGTTCGCGCACGATCTGGTAGATTTCCGGGGCTTCCTGTTCGCTGACTTCCCGCGCACCCATGGAAGCGATGGCGAGTTTGTCGGAGAACCAGTAGGTGCCGAACGTGGTAATCAGGCCGATGACGATATAGATGCTCAGGGTTTGCCGACTGCCGCCCGTGGCCCACCAAATCAGCATGATGATGGCCCACATCAGGGCAAACAGCAGCGTTGTTTTCAGGCCGTTGAAATGGCCGTGCACCCGTACTTTGGCATCCATAATGCACACACTAAAATCGCAGGCTGAATGATTGCTGGATATGCGCCACGCGCAATGTCCCATATTCGCCAGGCCCGTCCGGCATTCGTCCACCCGGCCGCGTCCGCACGGGGCGCGGCCGGGTGGACGAATGCCGGACGGGCGTGGGCGGGCCGTCAGGCGTGGGCGAGCTCGCGCATCTGCTCGGGATCGATGACCTTCTTGTGTTCGCGGCCTTCCTTGGCGCCCTCGGCACGCTCGAAGGCATCGACCTTCTTCCAGCCGGCGAAGTCGATCGGGCGAATGCCGCGCTCGGCCAGCAGTCGGTCGATGGATTCGGGGTCGCGGTCGGCTGCCACGCGGCCACCTTCAGCGGCCTTGGCCAGATCTTCAAGCATGTTGGTCACGATGGCCAGCGCATCGGATTTGGTGGAGCCGATCAGGCCGACCGGGCCGCGCTTGGCCCAACCGGTGGCATACAGGCGTTCGCGCACGTCGCCGCCGTCGGCATCGGCGGTGATGCGGCCGTCGCCGTTGGCGTTGGCCAGGTGGGCGCCGTGCTCGTCGTAGGCGATGCCGGGGGCTTCGGCGGGCCGGTAGCCGATGGCATGGTAGACGGCCTCGACCGGGTAGTCCGTGAACTCGCCGGTGCGGCGCATCCTGCCATCGGCGCCGGTTTCGGTACGTTCCACGCGGATGACCTTGACCTTGCCGTCCTCACCGAGAATCTCGGTGGGGGCGGAGTTGAAGTGCACGTAATACTTGCGGTCGGCCGGGTTGCCTTCGAAGTCGACGTCGCCGTCATCTTCCATGTCTTCGGCCATCTCGCGGATGGCGAACAGCTCCTCGACCATCTGACGAGTGAGCTTGTCCTTGCCGGCCACCTCGATGGTCTCGTCGTCCAGGTCAAAGTCGTCTTCGTTGATGATGAGCTGCACGCCGGGCAGCTTCTCCATCTCGCGCAGTTCCTGCACGCTGAACTTGGCCTGGGCCACGCCACGGCGGATGAACAGGTGGAGCACCTTGGCCTTGTTCTGGCCGATGCCCTCGTACACGTTGTCCGGAATGTCGGTCTTGGCCTTGAGGTCGTCGGCGTTACGCATGAGTTCGCGGGCCACATCCATGGCCACGTTGCCGCCGCCGATCACGGCGACGTTCTCGGCCGTCAGCGGCCATTCGCGGGCACCGGTGGGGTACCCGTCGTACCATTCGACGAACTTGGCGGCACCGTACACGCCTTCAAGGTCGGCGCCGGGCAGGTTCAGCGGCTTGTCCTTGACCGCGCCGGTGGCGAACAGCACGGCGTCGTAACGGGCCAGCAGGTCGTCAAGAGTCACGTCCTTGCCGAATTCCACATCGCAGTACAGGTGGATGTTCGGGTTATCGAGCGTCTTCTCAAGCGCGGAGGCGATGAACTTGATGGACGGGTGGTCCGGGGCCACACCGTAACGCACCAGCCCGAAAGGTACCGGCAGTTTTTCGAACAGGTCGATGCGCGCTTCGGTGCCGAGGCCGAGTTCTTCGCCCAGCTTCTTCAACTGACGCAGGAAGATGTCGGAGGAATAGACGCCGGCCGGCCCGGCGCCGATTACAGCAATGCGGAGTTCAGTATTCACGGATTCAGTCACGCGCTCTAGCCTAGCGCAAAGCCTTCCGTTGCAACAGAGGGCGAGTGGTGGGAATTCTGTGTATTAGGCCATAGTTTGTGCGTTTGGGAAACCTACGAGCACTGCTAATGTCAGATTATGGGTTTCCCTATTGGTCAAGGTATTGCCGTTCTCATTCCAAGAAACATGCGAGGCGGATCAGGCCCTTACTTCGGATACGTTTATGCTGCAAGGCGGTTATCCACGCATTTATGACACGAGAATGCCGCTCAATCTGTTCTTCTCGAACTACATCGACACTTATATCGAACGTGATGTTTCCGAATATCTTGATGTACGCAATTTGGCTGAATTCCGCCGATTCTTGACTCTTTGCGCGCTCAGTTCCGGAGCACTCATAAACTACACCAACATCGCCAATGAACTTGGTGTAAGTCCGCGAACCGTAAAGGCATGGATGTCGATTCTGGAATCAAGTTACATCGCATTCCATCTCATGCCGTTCTACACGAACGCACGCAAACAGGTGGTCAAAACGCCGAAACTCTATTTTTATGACACTGGCTTGCTGTGTCATCTCTTGGGCATTCGGACGGTCGAAGCACTGGTTGCGCATCCCAAGTTCGGCGATATATTTGAAAACCTCATCATTGCGGAAACCATGAAACAGCATTTGAACGCCAATCAGGAGCCACAATTATTCTTCTACCGCGATGCCAGCAAGGTCGAGGTGGATTTGTTGGATTTCACCGATCCTAACAACCGTATGCTCATAGAAATCAAATCCGGACAAACCTATCATGACCGGTTCGCCCACCATCTCACTTTAATTGGCAATGTTCTCGGTATACCGTGTGAGCAACAGTACGTAACCAGTCGGGTTGAGCATAGTTATGTCTCACAAGGAATCCGCGTCACCTCCGCCCCTCGATTGGCTAGAAGGCCGACGGTAAAGAGCCGCCGCAGAGCAGTAGGAATTCTGTGCAATCAGTGAATCCCCTGAGGCATTAAAGACGTCACCTCCAACGGCTCTTTACGACCTCGATTGCATTCATTAGGTCATTTCTTCGTTCATTAGGTCGGAGGGTGCTGAAGCCATCCCTTGGAACGGCGGGGTTTCAAGGGCCGCTCCGACCAAGGACCGACCTAATAAACGTCAAATCGACCTAATGAATAACTCCGATGCTATTGCTGCTTTCGTGGGTGGGATTTCCGTTTCCGCCACGTCGCCAACCGTATCGCCCCGATTATGTTTCGATGCGGTGGACTCGACATACGACCATCCCGGTCAGTCAACTGACCTACAAAAACAGCAGAAGCCTCATATTCTTAATCAGTCCCGATCAATTAGGGCAGTGAGGGCCCAGAGGATGCTCACCACGTCGATGGCCTCCTGGAGGAAGGCACCGACGACGACCGGGATAAGGTTGAACGCGGCGGCAATCATGCCGATGGTGGCAAGCACAAGGCCCGCGATTACGGCTTGAAGCATCACGCGCTTGGTGCGGCGTGCAATGGCGATGGCGCGCGGCACGGCGGCGATATTGTCATTCATAATGACCACCTGAGCGCTTTCGGAAGCGGCGGTGGACGTGCCATCGGTCATGGCCACGCCGATATCGGCAACAGCGAGCACCGGGGCATCATTCACACCGTCACCAACCATCATCGTGACGGTTTTGCCGGCTCCTGTAGCGGCCCTGACTGCGGCTACCTTATCCTCCGGGAACAGTTCGGCGTGAACCTCGTCAATGCCGACTTCGCTGGCAATGATATTGGCGGAAGCCCGCTTGTCACCGGTAAGCATGGCGAGCTCGGTGACGCCCAACTCATGCAGTTTGGCGAGCACTGCCTTGGCGTTGGCGCGCGGCACGTCGCGCAGCACGATGCGCGCGATCAGCCGGCCGTCAACGGACACATACGACGCCATCTCATCCGGCTGCAGCAGGCCAAAGCGAGTGCGTAGGTCATCTTTTTGCTGAGCTCCCCCTCTTAGGGGGAGCTGGCCGCTTCGCGGGCTGAGGGGGGCAGCCTCGCCGACCGCCAGGAATCCATCCTCCCCGGCGGCCGCGAAAGACAGCCGGCCAACGCGCACCGCGTGGCCGTTCACCTCGCCGGAAACGCCTTTGCCGGCGTCTTCATTGATGTTCTTGACGACCGGATACTCCCGTCCATGGCCGGGCCAGCTGGCCTCCGGCTCGGGGCATAGGCGCTGACCATCCTCGAACCGCTGGCGCAGTCGGGCCATCGCCTCCACGCCAGCCTTGGCAATGCCTTTGGACAGGATGTGCACCGAGTAGCTTTCCACCACGCCGGCCATCATCAGCACATGGTCTTCGTTGAGACGGGTTGCGGCGCCGGGCAGCATCTCGACGCGCACGACCTGCGGCTGCTTGACGGTGAGCGTACCGGTTTTGTCGAAGAACACCTGCGTGACGCGGCCAAGGTTTTCCAACACGTCCTGCGCTTTGATAAGCACGCCGGCTGCGGCGAGGCGTCCGGTTCCGGCGATGTACGCCACCGGTGCGGCGATGAGCAGCGGGCAGGGCGTGGCCAGCACCAGCACCTGGGCGAATCGCGTCGGCACCCCGGACATCGCCCATGCGATGCCGGCAATCATCAGCGAGAGCACGGTAAAGGGCACAGCCAATCGGTCGGCGGTTTTCACCACGGCCGGACGGGACTCCTGCGCGGAGGCCACGAGCTCGAGGATGCGCTGGTACTGGGAATCGGCGGCCACCTGGGTGGCACGCATGGTCAATGCAGTCGAGCCGTTCACCGCGCCGGACATCACGCGGGCGCCGGCGAACACCTCGCGCGGCACCGGCTCGCCATTGATGTTGCTCAGATCGAGCGTGGCCGAGCCGGAAAGCAGTTCGCCGTCGACCGGCACGGTTTCGCCCGGCAGCACCATGAGTACATCGCCCAGCTGCACCTGCTCGACCGGCACCGTGTCGAAGCGGTGCGCGGCGGCCGCAGCCGACGCCAAGCCCACACGCCGGAAGCCATCGGACGAATCGCCCTTATCGGTAGCAAACCCACACCCCACACCAGGCAGGTTGACGACGTGTGCGGTCTGCGGCGCGGCTTCCATAAGCGCGGTCAGACTGCGCTCGGCCTTGGCTTGGGCGTATTCCTCAATGGCCTCGCCGGACGTAATCATCAGCGTCACCGCCCAACTTGCCCAGTATTCGGCGACGGCCACGGTGGAGAGGATCGCGACCACGGCCAGCACATCAACCCCGACCTGCCCGTGGCGCAAATCGTCAATCATGCCGCGCACAGTGTCAATCACGATAATCAGCACCAATGCGATAACCAGCCACTGGCCGAAGCCCGGATTGCCAAGTACCGGAATCGCCATCGCATTGCCCCACGGACGCCAATCGCCCAGTAAAGCCAGCGGAATTGCGGCGATGACGACGACCGGAAGCATCGGCACAAGCTTGCAGATGTCGAGAATTTTGGTGAAGAATCTGATGAGTGCGCCCATCATTGCTCCTTACGCTCGTATACGGAGTCGATTGCGGTACGGCAAGCGTGGCCCGCGCAATCGGCGCTGCGGTCACGCCTTGTTAACCCACCGGCGGCTTTGCCTGGGGCTTCGCTTTGCTCGGCTCCCGCGCGACCTTCCGATACACGGCGTAAAGAAATGTTCAGTTTTGTATTGAATTATGCGCTTTGTTCGGAGCACCGCCCGAACTCAGTGCTTGATCTACCCTATCAACGAGCGTTGCGCGACATGCCGGATATCGAAACTACGTTGGCGGCATGGGCGCAGGGCACAATAGCGCATACGAAAGGCCCGTGGCAGGAGTTTGCTCACTGCCACGGGCCTTTGCTTGTCTGACACGGTGTTCAGCGGTTACCGCTCAACACCGTGTGACGTTGTCGAGTCGGCTTTACCACAGGCCGAATGGGTCGGAGAAGCCGCCGCCGTCACCGGTGCCGCCATCGCTGTTGCCATTGCCGTTACCGTTACCGTAACCGTTCTGGCCATTGCCATTCTGGTTGTTCTGCTTATTCTGGCTGTTGCCGTTGGAATCGGAGCTGGACGAACCATTCACCGACGACTCTTCCTGATCGAGCGTCACGTCCACATCCATGGTCTTGCCGTCGCGCACGATGGTCAGCGTCACCTTGTCTCCCAAAGCCGCGGCACGAACGTAACCAAGCAGCGAGTAGTTGTTGTTCACCGCGTTGCCGTTGAAGGCCACGATGGTGTCGCCCTCCTTGAGGCCGGCCTTGTCGGCCGGGCCGCCGGAGACGACCGCGCTGCCAGTGGCGCTGGACTTGGTGATGGTCGCGCCGCCGCGAGTCACGCCGTCGGCTTCAACCGTGTCGGACTTGATGACCACGCCGAGGGCAACGTGCTTGGCCTTGCCGTCCTTGATGATTTCGTCGGCCACACGCTTGACGAGGTTGGACGGGATGGCGAAGCCGATGCCGATCGAACCCGCGGAGTCGGATGAGGTGGCGGTCGAGGCGATGGACGAGTTGATGCCGATCACCTGGCCGGCCGCGTTGAAGGTCGGGCCGCCGGAGTTGCCGGGGTTGATGGCCGCGTCGATCTGGACGGCGTTGGTGACGATCTCGTTGTTGTTATCGTCGGTCACGGTCACCGGGCGGTTCAGGGCGGAGACGATGCCGGTGGTGGCGGTGTCGTCGTAGCCGAGCGGGTTGCCGATGGCCATCACGTTCTCGCCGACGGCGAGCTTGTCGGAATCGGCGAATTTCACGGCCTTGAGGTCGCTCGGCGGGTTGTCGAGCTTGATGACCGCAAGATCGGTGGTGGTGTCGGTGCCGACGAGCGTGGCGGAATACATGTTGCCGTTGGCAAGCGTCACCTGAATCTGCTGGGCGCCGGAGATCACGTGGTTGTTGGTGATGATGTGGCCTTCGGTGTCGATGATGGCGCCGGAGCCCTTGGCGGTGCCGTTGCTCAACGCGGTCTGGATGGAGACCACGGAGCCGGAGACATCGCTGGCGACGGTCTGCCAGTCGGGGGCTTCGCCGCTCTTGGCGGTGGCGGACCCGGAGCCGGACTTATTCGAGCTGACGTTGGACAGCGAATTGCTGGTCGGCAAGGTGATCAGGCCGCTGGTGAGGGCGCCGTAACCGAGGCCCAGGCAGAGGGCCGCAGCCAGAACGGCGGCGACCACGGCGATGAGGATGTTGCTCGCCGTCTTGGACATGCCCTGCTTGGCGGGGCCGGGCTGACCGGGCTGTCCCGGCTGGGTCGGACCTTGACCGTTCGGCGTACCGGTACCGGGAGTGCCGAAACCGAACAGACCGCCCTGCTGGGGCTGCTGGCCATTCTGGCCATTCTGGCCGGACTGGCTGGCGAATGGGTCGCCGATGTTCTGCTGCGGCTGCGTGGGCGGATTGAACGGATTGCCGTTGCCCTGCGGCTGCGGGTTATTGGTGTAGTAGGGATTGCGGTTGCCTTGCTGGCCCTGTGGGGTTTGCTGTGCAGACTGACCGAACGGGAATTGCTGCGTGGGCTGGGCATTGTTGCCGGCCTGGCCGCCCTGCTGGCCCTGTGCCTGAGTCGGGGTCGGACCATAAGCGCCGTATTCCGGGGCCGGGCGGTACAGCGGAGTTGTGGCCGAGGTCTGGTCTGCGGCCGGCGCTGCCGGAGAAGCCGGCGAGGAGGAGACCACCGTGCTCTCGCCCTTGGCGGAGGCGTAGTCCGGGATGGGCTCGGTGGCGGCGGTGTCGGTAGCGGCTTGCGTAGGCTGCTGATCGGCAGCGGGGGCGGCCGGGGAAACCGGGGCTTGCTGCTCGTTGGAATCGCTGGCGTTGCCGGCATCGACCGAGTCGCCGCCTACAAACGGGTTCTTCGGCTCGGCGTTGCCGGTATCGGCAGTACTATTGGGGTTTTCGTTATTCCGCGGGGTCTGGTCGACGCCCTGCGGGTTAAATTCGTCAGCCATTGCTACTCCTTTTCCTAAATTCTTATCACGTCTGTTCGGCGGTTATTCGGGCGCTTGCCCATTGCCGCTTCTCGTGTGCTACCTCATTAGTAAAGGCAGTTAATCTGAGGGTTTTCTGAACGTTGATTGAAAGTCTATGCGTAATCATCGCAGAGTCTTATGGGCATCTCGGCTTCGAGGGGCTGATTTCCTGTTTCGGGAACATCTACTTGCACTTCAAGGGGCTGTTCGCGCGGTCAATTCCGAGTATCAAGGGCCCTCATTTAACGCCATTCCGCCATTTTTGCAGCCGGCCTACTTGACCGGGAGCCCCTTGAAGCGGAAGTAGACGTTCGGGAGCGGCGAAATCCGCCCCTCGAAACCGAGTTCTTCACAATTTCCGGCCCTTTTCTGGCCCTTCTGCCTAAAGTGAACATATGACGATCAGCCTTCTTGAACATCCGTTGGGCGCACAGCCCGGACAGCCCGGCGACCGCAGCGCCTTCCATTTCGAAACGATCACCCGCCTGCCATCCACGGCCAGCGGGCTTGGGCGAGACGGTGCCCGATACGGCCGCACCGGCATCATTCACACGCCCCACGGCGATATTCGCACGCCTGCCTTCGTGCCGGTGGGCACGCAAGCCGCGATGAAGGCCGTATTGCCCGAGCAGATGAAGGATCTAGGCGCACAGTGCCTGCTGGCCAACGCCTTCCACCTGTTCGAGCGCCCGGGCGAGGACGTGCTGGACGCGGCCGGCGGCTTGGCGCGTTTCATGAACTGGGATGGGCCCACGTTCACCGATTCTGGCGGTTTCCAAGTGATGTCGCTGGGCGTCGGCTTCAAGAAGACGCTGGCAATGGACGTGACCGGCATGAAGTCGGACGACATCATCGCCAAGGGCAAGGAGCGCATGGCCTGGGTGGATGAGGACGGCGTGACGTTCAAGTCGCCTTTGAATGGTGACGCACATCGTTTCTCCGCTGAGATTTCGATGGGCATCCAGCACAAAATCGGCGCAGACATCATGTTCGCGTTCGACGAACTCACCACGCTGATGAACACCCGCTCCTACCAGGAGGACTCGGTGGAGCGCACCTTCCGCTGGGCCCGCCGATGCGTGGACGAGCACCAGCGGCTGACGGCTGAGCAGCTGGGCAAGCCCTATCAGGCGCTGTATGGCGTGGTGCAGGGCGCGAATTACGAGGATCTACGCCGGCGCGCGGCCTCGCAGATCGCCTCGCTGGACTTCGACGGCGTGGGAATCGGCGGCGCAATCGAGAAGCGCATCATTGGAGACACCTGCGCGTGGATCTGCGACGCGATGCCGGAGAACCGCCCGCGCCATGTGCTGGGCATCGCCTCCGTGGACGATATTTTTGTGTGCGTGGAGAACGGCGGCGACACCTTCGACTGCGTGGCCCCCGCGCGCTGCGCCCGCAACGGCGCGATCTACACGCGCGCCGGCCGGTACAACATCAAGCGCGCCCAGCATAAGTTCGATTTCGGGCCGCTGGAGGAGGGATGCGACTGCTACACATGCCGTCACTACTCGCGCGCATACGTCGACCACCTGCTGCGCGCCCGCGAGTTCAACGGGTTTACGTTGGCCACGATTCACAACGAACATTTCTTCGTGAAGCTGCTGGACGACATCCGCGCCGCCATCGACGGCGGATACTTCGATGAGTTCCGCGACGACGCGATGGCCCACTTCTACGGCAACGGCGAGCGCCGGCCAGGGTTGTGAGTTTTTCTCCTTCGTTGCGGCTTGTGCCGAACTTCTCTCTGTTCCCCTCGCTGAGGCTGAGACATTAAGCAAACAGCCCAGTGGGCTGTTTGTAGTCGAAGGTGAGACGATAGTCGAACCAGCAGGTTGCAGGCAAGGCCCGTCCTTAATTGCGGACGAGCTGTCACGAAGTGACTGAGGGGAGTGCCGCCACCCTCAAAGATCACGGCGCCCGCAGGAGACCCACAAGCGATATATCCCTGCCTCCCATGCGACACGCCGAAGATTGCATGATTACCCAGCCGGGTGTAAGTTAGTCGATTGTCTGCGAGTGTGGCGGAATGGTAGACGCGCTGTCTTCAGGTGGCAGTGAGTGTATGCTCGTGGGGGTTCAACTCCCCCCACTCGCACCAGCAACTAAAGGGCTGGAATCGGAAGGTTCCAGCCCTTTTGCTTTGTCCGGGCAAGCGCCGTTTTTCAGGGGGGGGCTTTAGGACTTGAGACTTATGGCCCAACTTTCGTGGCGGAAAATGTCCCGGTACCTGCATCAATCGTTTGACGTTCAAGCCAGGCCAGAATCCGCTGTCCCGGTTCGCGATTTCGGGCGATCTTTGCAAACCGGGACAATTTTTGTTGCCCCGGTATAAATGTCAATCGATTTATGCGAAAACCGGGACAACGTGCCAATTCCAGAATCGGCCTTATTCCGCCGATTCCGTCTGCCAGACGATATGAGGTGAGGAAACCGGAGTGTCCCGGTTCACGAAAACAAGCCGAAATCGCCGACCGGGACAGCGGATTCTGCCCCGGTCGACAGGTCAAACGATTGACATATGAACCGGGACAAATACAGATCAGAGAGAAGCCCATGAAGCAGATTTAACTTTCCTCAACTTTCCATCCGCCATAAACTAGCATTACATAACATCATGAACCGAGACGAAACCAACGAAGTATCTGGAGTCGCCGACGACCGGCGGGGCGGCGTCGGGAGCATCATTCGCAGCAATCCGAAATCAGGAACCGACACAAGTCGGACCCAGCAGACACGCATGATACGAGTTCACAGACTCGGCGATGTATTCCGCAACCGCACCACCGAATACCACACCACGGAAGAACTGTAAGCATTACGAAATCAACCTTGATTATTGCGCGGGCCTATACTAGGTTACGGTAGCGTAGGTTAGTGGTCGGGAGAGCGTCGCCGGCCATAGCGAGGTGATCAGTATGAGCGTTTCCATCAGCACGCCATCTGGACGAACCATGGCTTCCGCCTCAACAGTTGCGCCTTCCGCAACCGCGAGTCAAAAATCCAGCGCAAGCACCGGCCCCGCCGCACTGGATCGCGCATCGGCCCGCTACAAGGCCGCGCAATCACGTTACCGTCAGGCCAAAGCCGCGCTGAAAGCGGTCAAGCGTCAGATTGTTCCCGTGGACGCATTCGGCATACGCAAGCCCCGCCTTCGCGGATGGCTGCACCTCGCCACCCTGCCGCTGTGCATCGCGGCGTCCATCGTGCTCATTTGTATCGCGCCGGCCGGTCCCGTCAAGGCGGCCTGCGCAGTGTACGGTGCCTCGGCCATGCTGCTGTTCGGCAACAGCGCGCTGCTGCACGTCGTGCCGTGGCGCAGCGCGAAGGTGACTCGCGTACTGTGCGGCATCGATTATTCGAACATCTTCCTCATCATCGCCGGCACCAACACACCCGTGCTGTTCGCGCTCAGCCCGGCGATTCGCCGGCCATATCTCACGGTGATTTGGGTGACCGCGGCGATCGGCACGATACTGCATATCGTCTGGCTGCGGACGCCGAACTGGGTGTTCACCACCGTATACGTCGTGTTGGGACTGGCCCCGGTAACGCTTATTCCGCAGCTCTGGACGGCTCCCGCAGTAGGCCCGGCGCCGACCGTGCTCATCGCGTGCGGAGGCGCCGCGTATATCGCCGGCACCGTGTGTTTTGCGCTGCGCAAGCCGAACCCCGTTCTCGGCTGGTTCGAGTTCCACGAGGTGTTTCACTTGGGCACGGTCATCGGGTACGCCTGCCACGTCGTGGCGATTTATCTGATTGTCTGCGCGCTGTAGTCGTCCAGCAATTCATACAGGATGCTTCGAACTCGCTGTATTGCAGCGATTTGAACACGGCGCGGGACAGACAGCGGCCCTTAATTCTCGGAGCCAAGAATCAAGTCCTTGATCAGCCAGCCGTGACGGCCGCCTTCATAGACTTCATCGGTGAGCCGGTAGCCGCACTGCTCATAGAACTTGTAGTGGTCGTTTTCCGAGTGCACGGCGGCCATGGTTCCGCCGGCTTGCGCGATGCGGCGTTCGGCGTCAGCCAGCAGCCGCGAGCCGATATGCCGGCCTTGTGCCTCGGGCAGTACCGCCAGGCGCGCGATGATGTATCGCCCGGGCTGGTCGGGATGATCGGGGTCCGCGTAGAACCGACAGGTCGCTACGGGGTGATTCTGGCTGGGCTGAATGGGCTGGCTGCGTGAGGCCAATTGCGCGGACGAGCCGGGGCGATTGGGCGCATCATTATCCGAATCGAACACCAGCAGATGTACGGACGCGGCATCCCATTCATCGAACTCCGGCCGCCAGTCGCGTTCGCGGATGAACACCTGCTCGCGTATGGCGCGGGCGGCGGCGGGGCAGCGGTCGTATGCTTCGATTCGTATGGTCATGAGCGTCAGTGTAATGCGTCACGATAACCGACAAAGCCCGGCTCGGTGGACGAGCTCGGGCCCAAGCTCGGCCTGCGTTCGATAGGCTCAGGCCGTACGCGCGATCTGCACGGCGGTGCCGGACGCGGTGACCATCAGCATGCCGTTGTCGGCGCCGAGCACCTCGTAGTCGATGTCCACGCCGACCACGGCGTGCGCACCCATCGTCTCCGCGCGTTGTTGCATTTCGGCGATGGCCCCGTTACGGGCGCGCATCAGCTCTTCCTCATAGCCCTGGCTGCGGCCGCCGAACATGTTGCGCAGGCCCGCGCCAAGATCCTTGAACATGTTCACACCGGACACCACTTCGCCGAAGACGATGCCCTGGTAGTTGGTGATGGTGTATCCGTCGACAGACGGGGTGGTGGTGACGAGGATCATGGCGAGGCTCCTTTGGCTTGTCTGCGTAGATACCGCTATTCTACCGTCAGCCGCATATGCATGACTGTATGATTAGGGGCAACAAGCAATGACGCACCAACAACAGGGGGATACTATGAGCAGTTCAGAACCGGAGTTCAACGATGCACGAGAATACTCGAGCCTTGAAGAAGTGATGAACACACTGCTGACGGCAAAGGGGAAATCATTCCGCGAACTCGATCAAACGGGAAGAGCTCTAACGGGAGGGAACAAGGGTTCTCTCGGCCAAATCATCGAAGAGTCAGTCTTAAAATATGCCATCAACTCCGATGCCGCACCCGATATTCATATTGGCGATACCAGTTATGAGTTAAAAGTCACTCCACTTAAGCACATTAAAAAAGGCAAACAAACCTCAGCTAAAGAGCGCTTAGTCATCGATATCATCAATTATCTAACGCTCGCTGACGAGACCGACTTCGAATCTTCAAAAATGTGGGATAAAGCGAAGAATATCATCCTCGTTTACTACTACGATGATCGCACCGATAAGAAAAAGGAATTGCGCATCGACTGCAAAGTGCTTGCTTCATATCTCATGAAGTATGAAGCAGATGATCTTGCTACCATCAAAAATGATTGGCATGTCATTCGAGATAAAGTCGCTTCCGGCCATGCTGATTCGCTCAGCGAATCCGATACCAATTATTTAGCCGCATGTACAAAAGGAGCCAATTCCAAACAACTTCGAGAGGCACCAGCACCGGCGGGCGCGAACACCGCAACTATATTTGCCAAACAGCGTGCATTCAGCCTGAAAACTTCATACATGACTGCAATTGCGCGGAAATTATTGAATCGAAAGAGCGAAACCGTTCGCTTGCCGATACCGCAAGAACAGAACCTTGATGAATACGTGGCAGCCAAATTCATTCCCTACACCGGCAAATCAAGCAGAGACATCGCCTCCGAGCTCCAAGTGTCAGCAGCGCCAACAGCTAAGAACTATAATTCGAGCCTCGCTTTTGCGATGTTGGGCGCCTCAAAATCATCAATTAGTAAGATTGAACAATTCTCGAAAGCTAATATCAGCCAATTTAAGTCAGTAACCATATATCCTGATGGCTTGCCTCGCGAGCATATGTCATTTAAGGCCATCACGGATGACCAATGGGAGGAATGGGCCAATCCCCAAACCACATGGGAACAGTCATTCGTACGCGACTTCTTCGAAACCAGCAAGTTCCTTATCATGGTTTCAAAATCGCCGATACCGTATCAATCCGGCCATGACAAAGCGAAGGACATTTTCAAAGGTGCATTCCTTTGGAATATGCCTGAAGACGACATTGAACAATACGTGAAACCCGTCTGGGAGACAATGCATACCTTGCTGGTTGCGCATACCCCGTTGAACTACGGGATTCGCGGTAAAAATCTCATTCCAGGATCATCTTTCAATTCAGTGTTCCACCTCCGCCCTCATGCGAGCAAAGGAAAGGATAACGGAAGCGCGAAGGACCGGTCCATCCTGCCGAATGGGGAAGTTATTACCAAGCAATGCTTCTGGCTCGATCGCCGCTATATAGCCAGAATCATTGCCAGTAACCTATGAATCATCTCACTCAGAACGTGAAACATCGGCATCTGCAGCAATTACTACACCAATACGATGGGGGATGCCTGTCACCAAGGCATTCCCCATGCAGAAGGCCCGATGTCCATCCGTCATACCGGTGTCAGTCCAGCCACGAGGAAACATCTGCAACTGATCGAGTTCATCTGGCACGAGCCGCCGCAATCTGCCATTTTGTTCAACGACATGCTTCGTCCGGCTGGCACCACGACCGCCTTCTCCAGTCAAAATGGTTCGACTCGGCTTATCCAAAGCATCAGGGAACGCCACCGGTCCTTCGGAATACGTGTATTCATATCCGTTGCGAGCGGTTCGTTGCTCCTTTTTACCACCCTTAAGGTATTCCCATGAACTCAAATTGTCTTCGATGAAAAACTCTGATGGCACTTCGCCAATCGAGACGAGCTTATCGCCCAGAACCGAATGCTTGCCGCTATACACAGGCGTCGCTCGACAGGTGAATACCTCACCATCCTGCATAACACCTGCATCCTTGAATTGGGATACTTTCACGCCTTTGCCAAATGTATGAGTCATCTCATAGGGGTCTTTCTCAATACAAAAACGCTCTACTCCGAAACGGCCATCAGCCACAATCGGGAATGCGCGGGCCTCTACCCCACTATGGAAAAGGCGGTCTTCCATATCCCATTTCGGGGCATCCAACTCTGCATAAATGTATACGCGGCGCCTACGCTGCGGCATTCCATATTCAGCGGCATTAATCACATGCCACTCAACAGAGTAACCGAGCCGATACAGACAAGATAGGATGATGGCAAAGTCACGCCCACGCTGAGAGCTTGGCGACTTCAACAAACGGTCAACATTCTCCAGCAGCACATATTTCGGGTGCCGCATTTCAAGAAGCTCGTTGATGCTCCACCAAAGCACACCTTTTTTACCTTCAATACCTGAGGCAAGGGCAAGAGGCTTCGCCACTGAATAATCCTGACACGGAAAACCGCCAACCAGCATGTCGAACTCAGGAATCGACCGCTTACCGTCCTTGACTTCTTGTAGCACAACGGCGATATCTTCATTAACGCAACTTCCCTCGCCGAATCTTTTTTCGTAGCACCGCCAAGCAAACTGCTTCGACTCTTGCCCATTGGGTTCCCACTGATTTGCCCACACGGTCTTGAAATCGCCAGCTGGCTTCATATCAAACTCGGGGTGCGCAGCATCATGGTAGCCATCCAGACCAAGGCGGAAACCCCCGACGCCAGCAAAAAGCTCGGCTATGCGTATAGTCACAAAATCCTCTTTTTCTACTAATATACTCACAAATGATCACAAAAGATCCTCTAAAATTACTTAAAAAAATCAAATTCCACACCGAATCAACACATAACGACACACTTCTTCGCAAGGTAGTTTATGACCGCCGCCTTACACCGTTGACAGATGAGTGAGTACCCCATTAATCAAGACAAGCCTTCCGTTTGCATCACAGCATGCCGAAAATTGAGCACCCCCCTAAGTTGCTATATCATCAGTCCGCCAACTTTCCGAGGAGGTATCCTGGACATCATGAATATGCAGAGCGGCAATAGAACACGTGGACCGAAATGGTCTTACGACGAGACTCTTGCCACGTTCGGCTTGTACATGATGTTGAATCAGCGACAGCGGAACGACAAGAATAACCCTCATATCGCGCAACTTGCTGTTGGACTGAATCGTACCGCTAGCTCGGTCTATATGAAACTCATGAATCTTCGGGCTCACGACCCCAACGAACACGCACGAGGGGTATCAGGTTTGGCCCATAGCGGGAAACTCGAAATACAAATCTGGAAAGAATATCAGGAGCAGAGCGATAAGCTGCTCATTCTGGCTTTGAACGTCTATGTCAGTTTCATTGAGAAAGTTCCTCTACCGACTCAGGATGCGCGCAATCGTCGAACAATGCACTCGTCTCCCACTCCGCAGAAATCGTTGGTGGAAGAGACAACCAGCCTTCTCATTGATGCTCCAAGACCGCCCATCGTCACGGGGCAACAGCAGACTACAGCTCCACTCGGATCTGAACATGAGACAACAGCATTATCGCGGGTCAATCAAAGCTACTTTCGCAATGCTTTGATCGCGAATTATCACGACACTTGCTGCCTGACTGGCATCAATATTGATCCGCTGCTAATCGCCAGCCACATCAAGCCCTGGAAGGTCTCAACCGGGTTCGAGAAAACAAATGCGGCTAACGGCTTGTTGCTTAATGCATTCCACGACAAGGCATTTGACCGCGGATACATGACCATTGACGACGATTATCGAGTACATATATCCGCTCGGGTCCCGCACAACGATATCAATGATTATTGGATGTATCAGTTTGAAGGACGCTATATTACATTGCCTTCTTCAAATCCGCCCTCACACGAGTTCATCGAATACCACCAGAAACACGTGTTCTTGACTGCCTGAAGGGTCTGCGAGCCGAACCTCTCGTGGACCGCAAGCAACCACGGCAGCGACGCCATTACGCCAAGTGCTAGCAACTTGACGCCGCCAAAAGGCTCTCAGCGGCGTTTGCCGGCCAAAAACTGGCAGGTTGACGACAGTGGGGACACCGATTTGAGCCGGCCCGGCTGACCATCAACTCCGCAAGCGTACGGCGGCGGCCATTCCGCCGTCGCCATAGGTGGGGTGGAGCATGAAGGCTTGGCTGGCGGTGGTGTCACCGCACATCAACGATTCCCACATGGTTAAGCGGCTCATGGAGATGGCTTCAACGCCGAGGATGGCGTCGGCGATGTGCGCGGCGTAGAGATCGCGGTGCTTGGCGATCAGGAAGCGCATGAGATCGAGGCGCTTGGTCATGCTGGTCACGTTTGAGGAGGCCGGGGCCGTGCGGTACTCGATCAGCGGCTCGGGGGCGATGCCGATATGGGCCGCGTCTTTTGCGGGATTCTCTGTATCCCAGGCACTCCCAAAACCTCCGACATGCTCAGTACCGCCAGTAACCCCAGCACCGCAGATATCGTTTTCCACCGTCAATCCGCACTCCAACAACGACAGGAAGAAGTCCCAGTCCTCGAAGCCGCCGCGCATCGACTCGTCGTAGCCGCCGCAGCACTCCCACGCGACACGGCGAATCATGCACGTGGCCGGGCAGCAATTATGCGACACGAACGCGGCGGCATTGCCACCAGTCGGCTGGACCACTGATTCCAGGACACCGAAAGTCTGCAGCCAGCCGGATGCGGCGACCATCGTTTTGTCGGCGGACAACATCGACAACGTGCGCTCAATGAAGGCCGGCCGCAAACGGTCATCGCCATCCAACACCACTACGAACGGCGTTTCGGCGGCGGCGATGCCACGGTTGCGCGCGGCGGAAGGACCGGCGTTTGCCTGGCCGATGAGGTCGATGGCCACACCATTCGCATCCATCGCCCCGTGCCGGCAATCGTCGAGAGTGGCGTTCAGCATCTCGACGGATGCGTGGTCATCGGACCCATCGTTCACGATGATGATCCGTTCCGGACGAACCGTCTGGGGCCAATGACGACTCGACTGCCTCGTGAATCAACGGGCCCTGATTGTAGCTGGTAATTACCACTGTCACTGCTGCCATGGCGGCAAGTCTATCGGGTCCGGACGTGGGCCATCCACCGGCGCTGCGCGCCGCCTCCCGCCAGTGGGGAGGTGACGCGCTATCCCCGGCTAACGCTGATGCATGTGCGCGGGCGCGGGCTTGGCACGAACCTTGGTGGTGAAGTAATCGACCTCGATCTTCCACACTGTGACGCTGCGCACCTGCGCGTCGGTGAATTCGACGTGCGGCATGTGCGCCTGCTGCGCCATCAGCGCCTGCAAGCCGTGGCGGCATTCATCCAGATCCTCGACCAGTGACGCCGTGCCATTGCCGACGATCGACTTGAACGCCTCACCCCAATTGCACGTGGTGCGGCCCGCCACCACCTCGCAGTCGGTCTGCATGGTGAAAGCCACGGGCAGTCGGCCACCGGCGGCGGCGCGAATCGCGTCGAGCTTGCGGCCGCGCGGCGCGGAGTGGAACCAGAGCGTCAGTTTGCCGGGGCACCCCACCTCATCGGCTGCCACGACTCCCGTGCTGCCGACCGTCTCAGCACCGTTCACCAAGGCTGTTGCGGCAACACCATCGGCCTCGTCATACTCATAATCAAATCCGAAATTCAGCGGCACGATAGTCAGGCCCTCGGCATCCGCATAGGCCACTTCAACGATGTCGCAGGCGGCGATGATCGCGGCGATCCGCTCGGGATCGGCCACCTCGCGGTCCGCACGGCGCATCATGCGATGCTCGCCGGCGACCGTGTGCTCATCCTCACGCTTGGCGGGCTTGCGAGCGCCCCGATATTCTCCATGCTCATGCCTGATCATCCCCATCCACAACCGCAATCCAGTCGCCGTAGCCTTCCTCGGCCATGCGCGAGCGCGGCACGAAGCGCAGGGCGGCGGAATTCATGCAGTAGCGCAGGCCGCCGCGGTCGGCCGGGCCGTCGGTGAACACGTGGCCCAAGTGAATCTGTGTGTCCGACGTGCGCACTTCGATGCGGTCGCGGCCCGGAATGCGGTGGTCCTCATGCTCGGTCAGCAAGTCACCGGCAATCGGGCGGGAGAACGCAGGCCAGCCGCAGCCGGAATCGAATTTGTCTTGCGACGAGAACAGCGGTTCGCCACTGACGATGTCCACGTAGATGCCGGGCTCAAACTCCTCGTCATACTCGTTGACGAACGGGCGCTCGGTAGCGGCGTTCTGCGTGACCGCGAACTGCTCAAGCGTCAGATCCCAGATGCGTTCCACGTACTTCTGACGGCGTTTTACGTTCGCGATTGCGGCGATCGGTACATGGCAGTAGCCGCCGGGGTTGTTCACCAGATAGTCCTGATGGTGTGCCTCGGCCGGGTAGAAGTTGCGCAGCGGTTCGACCAGTACGGCCGGGCGCTGCGGCTGGCGGTCGACCAGCTGCTCCAGAGCCGCCACATACACGGCGCGCTGCGTCTCGTCCGTGTAGAACATGCCGGTGCGGTACTGCCGGCCGCGGTCCTCGCCCTGCTGGTCCACGGAGAACGGGTCGATGACCTCCAGGAACAGCAATGTCAGCGTCCGCAGGCTGACCTGTGCCGGGTCAAACTCGACTTTCACGGTTTCGGCCGCATCGGTGCCGCCCGCGCATACCTGCTCGTAGGTCGGCGATTCGACGGTGGATTGCGCGTAGCCGACCGTGGTGTCCGTGACGCCGTCGACGTTCTGGAAGTAGCGCTCCAGCCCCCAGAAGCAGCCGCCGGCGAAGTATGCGGTTTGCGTATTTCCGTCATTGTGTTCGTTACGTTCGCTCATACGCCCCACGTTACTACGTCGAGGCGGCTCGCGATGCAGTCAACGACACCTCTGCACCGGCAAAACCGCTTTCGAGGGGCTGATTTGACCCCCGCCGGAGGTCTACTCCCGTTTCAAGGGGCTGGTCGGCCGCTAGACCGCATGTAAAAAACCCATCCGCGCCAACGCCATTCCGCCGATTTTGGAGCGTGAATACTTCGGCATCAGCCCCTCGAAACGGGAGTAGACCTCCGGGAGAGACCAAATCAGCCCCTCGAAACGGAGATAGCGCTTGCCACGCCCTCCTTGTCAGGCTTTCTCCGTTCAAAGAGGTACATTCGGGCTTCTGCAGAATGCTATCTTCGTTCAAAGAGGCGCCGAATACGGGAAACCCCGAGTACAAACGTTGTCATTGCAACGCTCATACTCGAGATTTCAGAGTTCAGGCACCTCTTTGAAGGCAGTTAGTTGTCCGCAAGGGGCCAAATGTACCTCTCTGAAAGCAGATACCCCGTCTCAGGCTCGAATCGGCTAACCTGCGTACCCGTGTGCACACCTTCACGACCGCAGCGTGCTGAGCATGCCGGCCACTTCGGCGGGCGTCACGCTGGGCACGTAGGCGCGCACCACCGCGAGCCCGATCTGCGGCAACGCCGCCGGGTCCGGGTAGCACACGTAGACCGGCGCTTCGGTGGGCTGGAACTTGCGTTTGAAGTTGAACAGCGAGTGGAAGCCGTAGGCGGGTTCCATCCAGTCGGCCACGATCTGCAGCGCGTGTTGGAGCACCTGCGTGCCTTCGCTGGCCGGTGCCCCGTCCTCCCCGGCGTTGTCCCGATCGGGATTCATGCCGGCCAGGGGCGCCGCGGACAGGCTCATGAACTCCACGGCGTGCGTGGGATCGGCTTCGCCCTCGTCACGCAGCCGCTCGGCCATGCGCGCGATCAGGAACTCCATGATGCCGTTGGGGCTGTCGGTGCGATGGCGCATGAAATCCAACGTCCAGCCGACGATGCGCCCGTCGCGCCAGGTGGGCAACCAGCTGGTGACGCCCAGCACGCGCCCGTCCGCGTCGATGGCGTAAAGCAGCCGCACGCGCGGGTCGCGCAGTTCCTCGACGCCGCCGAGCGTGAACTTCATTTCCGGCAGCGCCTTGAGCTGCGCCCACTCCTCGGAGATGTCCTCGATCTGCTCGCGCACGTCAAGCGACGCTTCCAGGAAGGTGGACTGCACGTCGGTCACGCCGTCGCGCTTGGCCTTGTTGATAGCAGTGCGCACGTCCTGCCATTTCTTGCCGGTCGTCTTCCAGCCGCGCGGGTCGACCACCATTTCGCTGCCGACCTCGATGGAGTTCCAGCCGGCTTCCAGCAACGCGTCGCGCTGTTCCCGATGCACGCCGTAGAACACCGGCGACAGCGAACGTTCCGCACAGTGCTGGGCGAAACCGTTCAGATCGTCCATCCATTCCGCCGGATCGCCGAACGGTCCGGTGCAGGTCAGGGCGATGCCGTTGAGCACGCGATACGCCACGGCCGATCTGCCCGTGGGGGACAGCCAGTAGCTGTTGCCTTCCCACGTGGTCATGAAGCTCATCGATTCGCCGCCGGTTTCGACCAGACGTTCGGCGCGCGCCCGGGCTCGCTCGTTCGATTCGCTCACGTCGCCCATCCAGTGGATCACCACGGCCAGCACCACGATCCAGAACACCAGGCCGACGCCTTGGTACATGATCGAGGCCATCGGAGTGCGCGGCACGAACGACAGCTTCATATGGCTCAGGAAGCCGATGGGCAGGAAGCGTCCCGGCAGCTCGGCCAGCAGCGACGAGGCCGTAGCGCGTGGCGAGAAGGTGGCGGGTTGGGCGATGCCGTATATCAGGTATATGGCGGCGCACGCCAGCCAGGCCAGCACGATGGCACCGATGCCGCCGACCAGCCGGCGCCAACCGATGCGAATCGGGAAGTGTTTCATTGCCGCCAGCAGGGTGACGGCGAACAGCAGCGGGGGCAGGACGTTCGCCACGCAGGCGACGATCGCGCCGTGCTGCAGCAGGGAGGCCATGCCGTCCGGCGCGAAGCTCAGCGGCACGACCAGATAGTAGGCGACGGCGATGGCCACCGTGAACAGGTTGATGGCCACGGTGCAGATGGCCGCGAACCGACGTCCGCGATACAGGCCCCACGCCAGCATCAAGGTCACGGCAGTGGGCAGCAGCGAGCGCAGCACCGCGCCGGGCATCGAGGCCCGCAGCAGATTGAACTGCAGGAAGCATCCGCCGTGCGTGTCACCAGCCAGGCATTTGGCCAGCATGCCGTTGTCGACGGAAACCGGGCTCATGAGCAGGCCGATCGTGCTGAGCGGGCCCGCATGGTTATGGGAGGTGATGGCGATGACCGGTCCCAGGGCCAGTACCACGGCGATGGCCGCGAATATGCGTCGTGCCTCGAAGGAGGTGCTGCGCAGCCAGTGCCATTCGGCTTCGACGTGCGCGGGCGGACCGGCCATCACACGGCCGGCGGCATGGCCGATCAGCGCGGCGGCAAGGATGCAGTAGCCGCTGGGGTTGCCGCTGTAGAGCAACGTGACCAGGATCGCCACATAGCCGACGAGTCGGATGCGCCTGCGCCATAGGTGGCTGCAGAACGCGCTGGCCGCCATGAGCGCGCCGACCGGCAACACCAGTGGGCTCAATGCGAACCGCATGCGGGAGACGAACAGGGAGTCCTGGAACATCCATCCGGCCGCCGCGCACAGGGTCAGGCCCGCCAGCACGCCGCCGGCCGCGCAGGCGAGCGCGGTGACGACGGTGCGCACACGGCCGAGCCATGGTTCGGCTATCGACAGCATGACGAGCCACAGGACGGCGTCGACCATGAGTTGGATGACGCCGCGCGCCAGGAACAGCGAGCAGATGAGTTTGCCGGCGTTGAATGCGGCCATGCTGGTGCTGAGCCGCAGCGGAAACGCGAATCCGGCCATCGCGGCCACCAGCCACGCCGCCAGATTCAGCGCCACCAGCGCCGCCGTGGCGGTGACGGCCAACCGGTGGTCGTCCGCCCACTGCCGCACGTCACCGGCCAGTTCACGCCAGCTTTCCGCCGCATGGCTGGACCTTGCCGTATGCGGTTTGGTGGCTCGGGAGGTCGTGGTGGGCTTCGTCCGCGAGGGTTCCGCGTCCCGCAGAGGCCGCCGAGTCTGCGGCATGGCCGCCGGCTGCGCGTTCCCATGCTGTTGTTCTTCGCTCATTGCAACACCTCCACTTGTGGGTATTCCTCCAACGATTTCGTCATTTCGCCCAGCCCGGTTCGCGCGCCGAACCAGTCGAGACCGGGGTTCCAGACCGCCTGCACCGCATGCCAGTCATGGTCGGCGCCGGGCACGACCAGTTCGGTGGTCTCCATGCCGGCCGCGCGCGCGGCCGCGGCGATGGTGCGCATGTTGGCGACCGACTTCCGATCCCCTTTGCCGGCGCCGGCGAACAGCGCCTGGCCGGCCGTGCCGGTGGCGGCGATGGCGTTGACCGGCACCTGCCCGTCGTAGGCCTTGCGGTCGCCGGCGAAATATCGCCGGACCATCGTCTCGACGCTGCCGTCGGTCGGCTCGAGCTCACCATCCACCGGCAGCATCGCGCCGTAGATGTCAGGGTGACGCGGCACCAGCTGCGTGGTGCAGGTGCCGCCTTGCGAGAACCCGCCCATCGCCCACATACGGGCCGACTTGGCCGCCGGCAGCGTCGCCCTGGCCCAGTTCACCACGTCTTTGGTGAGGTAGGTTTCGGCGTTGCCTCGGGTGGTGTCGGCGCACAGGCTGTTGTGCATGGCCGAACCGTTTTGGTCGGGTGCGAGCACGATCGGCGCCAGCCCGTCGTGTTCGGCGGCGTAAGCGTTCATCGTGGCGGCGATGTTGCCGGCGTCGATGAGGCGGCCGGGGCTGCCCGGCTGACCGGCGAGCAGCTCCATCACCGGCAGGGCCGGCGGGCGGGCGGACAGCGCGGCGGGCGGCAGGTAGACCATCGCCTTGCGCGCCTTGAACTTGGATTCGGTGTTCGGGATGGTGACGGCGAACACCTTGCCCGAGTCAGGCATGGATGGCAGAGCGTCCTTGCGCGCCTTGTCGCGCCACTCGCCGACGCTCATCGAGGCCTTGCGCACGGTGACCGAACCGAGCGGGGGATATGGCGTATAGCCGACGAGACTGCCGATGGTCTGGTATTCGCCGTAGATCGAGTCCACGCCAAGCGCGGTGGACGCCAGCACCAGCGGCACCAGCACGACGGCCAGCACGCGACGGGCTCCCCGTAACGTCACGGCGGCGGCTAGCACGAAGCCGAGGCCCGCGAAGCCTCCCGCGACGGTGAGGGTCACCGGCCAGCCCAACGATACGCCGAACACCATGAACACGTCGGACATCAGCCATGTGGCCAGTAGTCCGCCCGCGCCGGCGAGCGCGGCGGCAACCAGTGAGGCGACCAGCGGATGCAAGTGACGACGTTGCGGCGTACGCAGGCCATGGGAAATAAACGTCTCTTCCGTCGAAGCTGCGGATGACGCCGTAGCAGCCGCGTTCGTAGGCTGGTTGGCCGGCTGGTTATCTGGGTCGACGGGCGATTGGGCCGACGATTCGCCGTCCGGCGCCAGGCCGTCTGCTGCCGGGCCGCGCTTCTTGCTCAATGCCAGCCCAACAATCAGTATGATTGCCGCGATCGCGGTCAGTCCGAACACGGTCCACGGCACGATTCCGCGGACCAGCGACAATTCCATGAACGTTTTCCAAACGGAGTTCTTCATCCTTCGCCTCCGCACTCCAGGCTCCTCGTCTTGTAAGCTCACGCAACACTAGCGCGCGATTCATAGAGCGTCACCCAATTTCACAAAAATTGTCGCGAGTTCTCATGGTTTCCCCAGACTCCGTTCAGCTCCTGTTCACATCCGGCCTGGACGTCCGCAGCTCAAGGCCAGTGTCGGAGCTAGATTAGCGGTGCGCAGGCTTGTCCCAACTTTAGCCGGAAGCAGGGAATATGTTGGTGGATATGACTCACGCAAACGAACAACGTCCAGCAGCGACCGGCAATGTCGCCGATAACGTGTCTGACGCCCCTACTGACCCCGCGACGAGCGCGGCGGCAAGGCCCACGACCGGCACGGCTGATGGCACAACAGCCACAAACGCCGCGGCCAGTTCAACAGCAAAACCCGCAGCCAGCACCTCTTGGACCAGGGAAACCAACCCACGTCGAGCACTGTTGACGATTATCGTCACGGTGGTGGTTGTGGTGTCCATCGTACTGGGGCTCGGATTCTTCGTGAACTGGGGATTGGCGGCCCTTTCGGTGATCATTATGATTCCGGGGGCGATTTCGCTGGCCGTTCTCGCCAAGCACCCTGAATCCACCGGCGGGCGCAGCATGTTCGGCATCTCCGATCCGAATACGCTGCTTGACCCGATTCGCCGCCCGTCCGAGCGCCGCGGCGAGTAAGTTGCTGCTGCCCATCGGGCGGTAATTTACCCATGGGGCGGTAAAAGGCCCATGGGGCGGTTTGAAGAAATTGTGAAACGGCAGAATAAAGCCATTTTGGGATACCGCCCCATGAGGGTTTTACCACCCCATGGGATTATTACCGCCCCATGAGCAAAGCCACCCCGCTATTTGCGCGCACTGACCAAGTAATTGAGCACCGATCCGGCGGCCACCAGCAGCGCGCCACACCAAAACGGCAGCGACAGCGCCAAACCCAGCAGCACCGCACTGGCCCCGGTGGACAGCACCGGCGTGGCATAGGACGCAATAGCCAGCCGCTCCATAGACCCATGCAGAATGCCATAGCCCCAGCAGGCATAACCGCCGCCAATCGCCGCCGCGGCAATCAACACAAACAGCCATGCGACCAGACTCGGCGGCTCGGCCGGCCACCCCTGCCCGGACGCGAAGTGGATAATCCACAACGCCACGGCCACGCAGGGGAAGAACAATGAAGTGCCGTCCACCCCATGACTCATGGCTGGCGTGAACACCGCGTACACCGACCAAGCGAGCGCGCCCGCGAACGCCAGCGCATAGGGCAAAGGGTTGGCGGCGATATGCTGCACGGCCGCATGCCAGTCGAGCCCGGAATTACCGCCGACCGCCAGCACCACGCCGGCAGTGGCCACAATCGCGCCCGGCAGCACCTTGACGACCGCGTGCTTGCGATGGGATACGCCCGCCGACAGCAGCACCATCATCGTGGGCCACAGATAGTTGACCAGGCTCACTTCCACCGAGGATGCGTCGGTAGAGGCCAGACCCAGCGAGAGGGATATCGACGATTCGTAAAATACGAACAACAGGCCGCCGATAATCAAGTATTTCTTGGGGAACTCGCGAATCGGGGCCGGGTGCCGGAACATCAGCAGCAGGATGCCGCCGACCGTGTAGATCAGGGCCGAACCAAGCGTGGCACCGAAGTTTTCGGAGACGATGCGCACGGTGCCGGCCATGAAGCTCCACAGCAGGATCGCCATCAGGCCGATGGTCGTGGCGCGCGCGGATACGACGTGGCCGCCGGAACGACTTGCCGCCGGGGCCGGCGTGCCGCTTGCGTTCTGTGCGCCGTTCGCCATATGTCCGCCTCTCTTGCCTCGTTTCGAAGGCATTCTACTCATCGGATGTGTACAGCTGCAGAACGGCACACGACCGGCGCGCGAACAGGGTGGGGTTCGGTGATTGAAACAGCAAAATGCCGGGTAGGGTAAATCCCTACTCGGCATTTGCATTGGCTATGTTTCCCGCCGTCTGTCAGGTTAGTCGGCGTTGAAAGCGTAGGGCAGGCGGCGTGGGAAGCATGGTTTGGTTACGATTTATCTCTCCCCCACCCGCTTCGCGGGAGCTCCCTCGTCAGAGGGGGCAAAGCTACTCGAAGCGGGACTTCGGGACGAATCAAGTATCGTCAGCCCTCAATCGCGATTTGGTGCTTGGACTCGACTTGCGGCTGGGCCTGCATCTTCGGAACCTGGATGCACAGCGTGCCGTTCCGGTAGCTGGCGTGGATGTCGGACTCCTTCACGTCCTCGCCAACGTAGAAACTACGCGAGCAGGAGCCCATGTAGCGTTCGCGACGCAGCCACTTGCCCGAATCGGACGCGCAAGCGCACTTGCTGTCGGAAGCCTCGCCCTCAGCGGCCGGAGCCTTGCCCTCATGCTCGCTGCAACGCGAGGCGGACACGGTCAGATAGCCGTTGTTGAGCCCAAGGTTGATATCTTCCTTCTTAAAGCCAGGCATATCGATGTCGACGTCGTAACCCTTGTCGGTCTCGCGCACATCGGTGGTCATCATGTTGGCAGGCATTGCGGCACTCATCGTGTTGTCCGTGTTGCGCCAACCTTCAAAGAACGGATCATCGAACAGATCCGAGAACATCGTGTCATTCATCAAAGCCGGAAACATTGCCATAATTGGTACTCCTTGATTAGGAGAGAATCGGCTTGGATGCCGGCCGCCAACCCGTATCGCGGGGCTAGCAGCGGTTATCGTGGCCGGTTCCGGAACCCTCCCGGGCTCTCAACCTTTAACCTTCACTTCACCCAATTCCCGAGCGCGGCAATCATTCCGGGATTATGCCCACAGAGAAATTTCGGCGGGGAATGGTTGCCGGTAAAGCCGGCCGAGCCGAGCGCCGTGACCACCCTCAGCCAGTCTTACGGCTGCCAGCTCCCGCCAGCGGGAGCATATATACGCACACCAGTAGGCGTACTCATATACCTCTGCCAACGGGAGCATGCTGGCGCGCGAACGGCTCACATCTGCTGGGCGTTTTCGAGCAAGGCGTTTTTGAGGTCGGACTCGATTTGGCGCATCTTGACCTGGGCGGCCTCGCGGTTGGCCTTGCCTTCCTTCTGGATCTGCACGGTCTCCTTCAGGGTGGCGATGAGTTCGGCGTTGATCTTCTCCAGCGTGTCGATTTCCACCACGGAACGCTGGTTGGCCTTTTCCGCGTCCACCGCACCCTTGTGCAGGGCGGCCGCGTTACGCGCCAGCAGCTTGTTGGTCACATCGTCGGCCTTGTTCTGCAGGTCGAGGGCCTTACGCTGGTTGGACAGGCCCAGCGCGATCACCATCTGGCTCTTCCACACCGGAATCGTGGTGGAGATGGTGGTGTCGATCTTGTCCACGATGGTCTGGTCCGCGTTCTGGATGATTTTGATCTGCGGCGCGGTCTGCAAGGTGACCACGCTGATGCGGTCGAGGTCGTCGAGTCGCTTGGCAAAACGGTCGAGCTTGGACTTGAAGTCCTTCAGCACTTGCGCCTGCATGGCGTCGCCACTGGCGGCGGCCTCGGCCTCCAGCGCTGGCAGCTGGTTGGCGTTGAAGTCGGCGAGCGCCTTCTTGCCGGCCAGTACGGTCATTTTCAGCTCGCGGTATTGCTGGGCGTTCTGCGTGTACATCGTGTCGTACATGGAGATGTCGGCCACGAGTTTGGCTTGCGCGGATTCGAGACGCACGATGATTTCGTCGATTTGCGCGTCGACTTTCTGATAGCGGCGGCGCAGCTTATCCACGCTGACGGCCACCTGGCCGATGATCGGAATGGTGCGGAAGCCGCCGAGGTCAGCCTCGTCAATGGTGACCAGCATGGTGTTCAGTAGTTCGCCCGCCTCGCCGGTGTCTTTGGAGCGGGTGTCGGAGAGGATTTCGTCGGCGAAGGTGGAGGTGGCGCGCTGGGCATCCTTGCCGTAGCTGGATTCGATGCCGTCGCGAGTGAAGTCGATCTGGCCGGCCATCTGGTTGACCGTGGCCTGGTCGGCTTCGGGCAATTTGGCGATCTGCTGGTCCGGGGTCAGGGCCGCGGCGGCTTGGGCTTCGGCGGTGGGGACGAGGGTGGTGTTGGGGGCGGCTTGGTTGGTGTTGAGTAACGGGTTGGTGATGGGGGGTTGCGGAGCTTTTGGTGAGGTCTGCGAGGGTGATGTTTTGGGGCATTCTGGTTCCTTTTTTGATAGTTATGTTTGGGTCTCCCCCCCCCCACCCACCCGGCTTTGCCGGGAGCCCGAACGCAATTAAGGACGGCTTACAGCCGATTTCTTATTTGCTCGCTCTCGCTCGCCTTCGTCTACAAACAGCCCACTGGGCTGTTTGCTATACGACTCAGCTCGTCAGAGGGGGTTAATAAAAACACCGATTGGGGGCTGGCAAAAGAGTTATTGCGTGGATTGGAGGGTGGCGATGAGTTGTTGCATGGCGTCGTTGTTGGGCAGTTCGGATACGGCGGGGATCTGGTCGAGCGTGCCGGGCACGCCGAATCGGCTGATCGAATCGGTGCCGGCGAAGTTGGCCGCGCGGAAGCCGTGGCGCTCCCACGCCAGCTTCTGCACCGCCGGTGTTTTCAACAGGTTCAGCAGTGTGCCGCCTTTCTCGTCCAAGGCCATCAGCGTGTGGGTGCTCCACACGGTCGGCGTCGGGTAGACGATGACCACGTCGTCCTTGATCTGCTTGAACGCATCCGGTTGGTTCACGGCCAAATCAAGCAGCTGCGATTCGTAGCCCACCATCATCGGCTTGGAGCCCACGCCCAAGGTCAGGAACTGGTTGAACGAATCCTCGGAAGAGGTCTCCATCCAACCGGATTTGGCGAAGATGGAGGCGATGGTCTTGCCGTCGCGCGCCACCGAATCGACCGTGGCCGGCTGCCCGCCATTGAGCACCGTGGCGAGCAGCGCCGCGTATTCGTTGCCTGAGTTCGACTTCACCGGATCGGTCGAGTCGATGCGGAACTGCCCGTAGCCTGCCGTGTATCCGACGTCGGCCCAGGTTGTGTTGGCGACCATCGCGTCCACGGCTTTGGCCATATCCATGTGGTACGCGCCCGAATCGTCCTTGGTCATAAGTCCGCCGTTCACGAGCCCGTCCGCCACGGCCTTGTGCGTGTACAGCACAATCGGTGAGTTGAAGACGATGTCGCTTTGGGTGGCCTTGACGCCTTTCGCATTGCCGTATTCGACGGCCGCGCGCGAGGAGGGGAACAGGTAATCCATGCCTTTCCGGTCCGCATCCATCATGGCCAGCGATCCGGCCTTGCGATAGTCGATGGCGATGCCTTGCTTGGCGGCAAGCGCCTTGAACTTGGCGTCATCGAACAGGCCGATTTTCTCGCCGCCCAGGTAGCCGGTGATGCTCACCTGTTCGGTCGGTTCGGCCGGCGCTGGTTGCGATTGCCGCCACACCAGCGTGCCGCAGACCACGCCCACTACCGCAAGCAGGGCGATCAGTCCGATGATTTTTGATTTGGAGAGTTTCATTGTGCGTCCGTTTTCTGGTCCGACTGGTGAGCCGGGCCCTGACTGGGTGCATGCCGTCCTTCATCGGCAGCCGAGGAAGGCACAGGCGAAGGTGCGACGTCGTCGTATCCATCCATGCGGGCCAACCGTTGGATGGCGTCGGAGTCGGCCGTAATGCCCAACGTCTTGGCGCTTACCGCCCGGCTGAGTTCGCCGGCGGCGGTCTGTTCGAGCACTTGCAGCGCCTCGATGGTTTCGATTCGTGCCGTGGCTATCTGATCGCGTGCGCCGGAACTTTCCACGTCCACGTAGGAGCGCAACAGTTTCTCGGTCTGCTCGCCGTACACGGTGATGTAGTGGCGCAACGTCGGGTAGGCGGAGGTGTCTCGGGTCACGTATTGCACTAAATCTTTGGTAGCGGCGATGAAGTCATTGGCTTCGGCTTTGACGGCTGGGTCACGTACTTGCTTGGTGAGCATGGCGATTGAGTTGAGTCGAGCGTTCGCCGCGTCGATCGTATCGGCGGCCTTCTGACCGTTGGGCAGGGCGGAAACCAGCATTTTGCCGATGCGTCGCTCCGGCTCGGTGAGCGTGGAGGCGGCGATATACCCGAGTGCGGCCAGCACCACGGCCACGATCAGGCCGGGCACTCCGCCGCCGGCCAGCCCGAAGCCGAGCCCGGCGAGCAGCAGTCCGACGAGCCGGAGGAACGGTCCACGCCGGACAGCAGCTTGGTGACCGAGGTCTTCAGTTGGTCGTCGGCCAGATCGGCTTCAGTCAACGGGCCATCGCCACCACGCAGCGCTGTCATGAAGGCCAGGTAGGCGGAGGCGCCGGAGTTCGACTGGGTGGCGGAGGTCATCGAGAACGTGAGTTTGCCGTCGCTGACCGCGGCGAGGATGTCCGCGGTGGAGACGGGCTTGGTGGCGCCGGAGTCGTCAGCCCAGCCGAGTCTGACGGCCTTGGATTTGGCGATGCCGAACACGATCGGCGTGGTGGAGGTGCTGGCCGCGTCTTTGACGATGTGCTTGGCGTCTCCCATCGAAATCCACATCGAAGAAGCGGGCCAGACGGCGTCGTAATTCTGGCCGCCGGCCTTGAGCGCGTTCATAATCTCCAGCGAACCCATGTAGTGCATCGTCACGGCTACGTTGGATTGGTCGGCCGCTTTCTGGATGGCAGTGGCGACTTCCTTGTTCTCGGAGCCGGAGGCAATGCTCAGGGTGGCGGTCGGTTTGCCGCCGGACGGCTGGAAGGTCTGCGTGGTGGCGGACGCGCCGTTGCCGTCCGCTGTGCCGTCATCGGAATTATTGAACGCCGTGCAACCGGTCAACGCGAGCGCGCCGGCGCATACCGCGGCCGCAACCACGGCGGCGCGGCGACGGAGAGAAGACATTATGCCCATAATTCCATTGTTCTCCCGCCACCTAAAGCGGGCCGGGCCACAAGGTGACCGCACGGTGAACAATGAATGAAGAGCTACATCAGTACGCGGCGCTGGCGATCATGGGATCGTCGTAGAAGCCGAGGATCTTTTCGAGGTAGGGCTTGTAGGTGCTGTTGGGCATGGAGAAGATTTCGTGGCGCGATTCGGGGAAGCGCACGATGTTCGCCTCGCCGCCGCCGTCCTTGACCAGTTGGACGAAGTGATTCTGCGGCTTATTGAGTACCCAGATGTCGCGTCCGGACTGGAAGAGCAGCACCGGCGTCTCCACTTCGGCGCAGGCGGACGGGTTCAGCACGGCCCGGTTGAGCTTCAACGCCTGGCGCACCCATTCGAACGCCGCGCAGGAGGTCTGGTATTCGCGGTTCTCGCAACGCAGCTTGAAGTACCAGCGTTCACGCGCCTCGGAAGCGCCCTCGTTGCCTTCCATCGAGAACTCCGGCGTGAAGTCCGACTGCCCGAACACACGCTTCTTGCCGAAGCCGAGTCCGCACAGCGCGCCGACCAGCACACGGGCCACGCCCAGCGGCATGCCGGTGGCGGGGGCGACCATCGGGGCGGAGAGCACCGCTTTGTCGAACAGGGTGGGGTATCGCTCCAACACGGCCGCGCCAATGCCGCCGCCCATCGAATGGCAGAACAGGTTCAGCGGCATGCCGGCCGCATACTGCTGGCCGATGGTTTCGGCGAAGCCGGCCAGATCGGCCACGTAGCGCTGCCAGTCATCAATCCACACCATGCAGCGGTTGTCCACGTCGCGCACGGACTTGCCGTGGCCGCGATGCTCGAGCACGCACACCGAGTAGCCGGCGAGCAGGAAGTACCAGACGAGCTCGTCGTACTTCTCGGCGAACTCGGTGAAACCGTGGCTGATGACGATGGCCCCGCGGAAGGTGGCGGTGGCGCCTTGCTCGTGAATCGCGTCGAATTTGGCGGCGTCGTAGCACAGGTAGTGCAGCTGGCCCGCGCGGCCGCCGGTGTCCATAATGCCGGACAGCGGCTCGACCCCGGCCGAACGTTCGGCGGCGGACGGATCGAACCAGCCCTCCTCGCGGCATTGCTCGAGCGCGGGCAGCACCACGTCGGCCATCATTTCGGCGTACTTGTTTTCGTCGATCATCGTCACCTGCATGGTTCCCATCTTAGGACAAGCCTCACGCCGCTGACCGCACAGGCGCGTAGGTTGTGAGGTATGAGCGAAACCAATGATGTCAATGACGCAATCAAGCATTTCCCACGCCTCAGGGCGCGCACGCTGCGGTTCGGCTGCGGCGCACCGCGCTCCGCACAGACCGTGGGCGACGGCTCGCGGGCCCTGTTCCTGCGCTCCGACGGCCCCGAGGATCTGGTGACCGCACTGTGGCTAAGCTGGTTCGACGAGTCCGGCGAACACCATGAGACCAAGCTGGCCGATCCGCGCGAACTGCTTGGCGCAACCGCCGACAGCGAGGACGTGCCGGCCGAGGAGAAGGCCCGCCGCGAGCGTGCGCGCGAAGGCGGCACCGGCATCGTCGGCTACTCCGCAGACGATGACGGCAATCGCATCGTGTTCACCATCAACGGCCGCCTGTTCCTGACCGAGATCGCCTGGAATGACGAGACCGGCGCACCCGAGCCGCACACCCGCGAACTGGCCGGCGAATGGCTCGATGAGGACCCGGAGATGTACACGCCGGTGCTGAACCCGCGCATCGCCCCGGATGGCGAGCATGTGCTGTACACCACGGGCAGCTACCTGATGCTGGTCGATATCGGCGGCGAGCTGGGTGACCGCATCACCGCGGTCTACGGCGTGAGCGTGGAGGATGAGGACGGCAATCCGGCCGAAAACACGTGGAAAATCGGTCTGGCCGAGTTCGTGGCCGGCGAGGAGATGGACCGTTACGACGGTTTCTGGTGGGCCCCGGATTCGCAGCATGTGCTGTTCGAATCCTTCGACACCGCCGACGAGCCGACCTGGTACATCAGCGATCCGGCCGACCCCGAGAAGCCGGCCGCCGGCCGCCGCTACCCGCGCGCGCTGACCCGCAACGCCGACGTGTACCTGACCGTGATCACGCTGGCGTTCGATGAGAACGACCGGTACGCGGGCATCACCGGCAACGCCGATGTGGATTGGGATCGCGAGGCGTACGAGTATGTGGCCGCCGTGAGCTGGCGTCGCGGCCACGATCCGCTGGTGCTGGTGCAGAACCGCCGCCAGACCCGCGACCAGGTGCTCGAGGTGGCGGTCGCGGCGGATGGGGCCGCGCTGGGTGCCACGCGTGTGCTTGAGGAGCACGCGAACGAGCAGTGGATCGACTTGGTTCACGGCACGCCCGCCTACACGCCGGATGATCGTCTGGTGTGCTCGCTCAACGATATGGCCACGGATACCAACCGTCTGACGGTGGACGGCCGACCGTTCACGCCGGCTGGCTGGAACGTGCGCACGGTGCTCGCCGTGACCGACGAGGATGTGCTGGCCGTGGTGCAGCGTGCGCCCGAAATCGCGACCGAGGTGCCGCGCGCCTGGGCCGGCTCGGGTGCCGCTTCGGATGCCGAGTCTCTGTTCGGCGGCCATGACGCCCGCAGCTTCGATGTGGTGAGCATGGGATATGACGGCTCGGTCGCGCCGATCACGACCGAGCCCGGTCAGTGGACGGCCTCACGCGGCGCACGCGGCATGGTGGTGTCTGGGCGCGATATGCGTTCCGCCCGCGCCCGGATGCGGCACATCGTCACGCGACGCGCCGTCGGCGGCGTCACCGATGCCGTCATCGCCGCCAACACCAGCGATGCCGCCAACACCACCGACATCACCGCCGCCGACATCACCAGCACCGCCGCGGAACCCGGGTTCACGCCGAACGTCACGTTCACGCGGCTGGGCGAGCACCGGTTGTACACGGCGATCATCGCGCCGAGCCCGTCCAGCCCGTACGCCCATGCCGACAAACTGCCGGTGCTGATGAAGCCGTACGGCGGGCCCGGCTTCCAGCAGGTCGTCGCCTCCCAGTCCTTCTACTGGGAGGGCCAGTGGTGGGCCGACCAGGGCTTCCTGGTGGTCACGGCGGACGGCCGTGGCACCACAGGCCGCGGCCCGGCCTGGGATCGCGCAATCTTCGAGAACATGAAGGGCGTGACGCTGGCCGATCAGATCGAAGCCGTCAACGCCCTTCCCGAGGCCGTCTCCAGGCTCAACGCCGATGGGCGCAGGCCCGGCGTTCCCGCACCGGACCTCGACAAGGTGTGTATGATCGGCTGGTCGTACGGCGGCTTCCTGTCCGCACTGGCCGTGCTGGACGCGCCGAACGTGTTCAAGGCCGCGTGCGCCGGCGCCCCGCCCACCGACTGGACGCTGTACGACACGCATTACACCGAGCGCTATCTGGGCCTCGACCCGGATGTCTACTACCGCAACGGCATCGTGCAGGACGCACCGAAACTCGAGCGCCCGCTTATGCTGATCCACGGTTTCGCCGACGACAACGTCACCATCGCCCATAGCCTGCGCCTCTCGCAAGCCCTGATGGCGGCGGGTCGCCCGCACACCTTCCTGCCGTTGACGGGCATCACCCATATGACCAACGACGAGACCGTAGCCGAAAACCTGCTCACCCTCCAGCGCGACTTCCTGCGCGACGCCCTGGCCTGACCGGCCCCGGGCGCGCCGTGGGCCGTGACGTCCGCGGCACGCCCGGGGCCCGCGCCCACACGGCATGCGGAAAAACGGCGCAGGTGGTGCGCCGCGCCCATTTCCGCCCTGAATTTTTGGATATTTTTGGATATTTTGCACCCATCGTCATGTGAAAGACCGGTTTTTTGCCTCATATTCCCATCACCGCGTAGGATGGGTGAGGATTAGAAAGGGAGGACTATGAGCGTTCTCGACCGTTTTGAAAAAAGCGTGGAGGGTGCAGTCAACGGAGTATTCGCCAAGTTTGGCTCCAAAGACCTGCAGCCTGTCGATCTTTCCAGCGCCTTGGAGCGCGAGATTGACGCCGAGGCCATGCCCGTGGGCCGTGACCGCACGGTGGCCCCGAATGAATACCGTTTCAAGCTCAGTACTCCTGACTTCGACCGTATCGAGGCATGGGGTAGCGAGACCCTGGCCAACGAACTGGCCGATAACCTCACCGAGTACGCGAAGAGCCAGCATTACGCCTTCGTGGGCCCGGTGATCGTGATCTTCGAGGAAGACCTTGACCTGTCCAAGGGCAACTTCAACCTCACCTCCGAATCCGTGCAGGGCAATGCCGTGCCGGTCACCACCGATGCGCAGACCGAGGACAGCCCGGTGCTCGAGGTGAACGGCAACCAGTACCTGCTCACCAAAGACAAGACGGTAATCGGCCGCGGTTCCGGCTGCGATATCGTCATCGACGATCCGGGCATCTCCCGCAAGCACCTGGAAATCGACATCACGGATAACGGCGTGATCGCCCGCGACCTGGGTTCGACCAACGGCACGTACGTGGAGGGCCACCAAGTGCCCGCCGCCACGCTGCTCGATGGCAACACCATCACCATCGGCCGTACCCGCATCCTGTACTGGGCCTCCGCCCAAGCCCAGGAGTAGTCGAGCACACGCCCGAAAGTCGTCCACTTATGACCGAACTGACATTCGCCCTGCTCAAGTATGGATTCCTGATCCTGCTGTGGATATTCATCTGGCTGGCCGTGCGTTCGCTGCGCAAGGACATCGAGACGTTCAGTCCGCGACCTTCGCGCGCGCGTCGCCGTCGTGAGCGTGAAGTGCATAAGGCCAAGGCCGAAACGCCACAGGCAGCTGCGCCGCGCCCGCATCGCCGGCCCAGCGCTTCCGCGTCGTCCGTCGCCTCGGCGCAGCCTACCCTGTTGGTCATCATCGATGGTCCGCTTGCCGGCAGCTCCGTGCCGCTGGCCGAAGCCGACATCGCGCTTGGCCGCGCCGCCTCGAACACCGTGGTGCTCGATGACGAATTCGTGTCTTCCCACCATGCCCGCGTCTACCGTGACACGCGCTCCGGGCAGTGGGCCATTGAAGACCTGAACTCCACCAATGGCACCGTGGTCAACCAGCAGCGCATCAACCGCCCCACCATCCTGCCCGCTCGTATTCCTGTGCGCATCGGCGCCACCACCTTCGAACTGAGGTAGCCGCATGCCAAAATCCGCCGCTTCACAACCGCTGTTCCTGTATTCCACCACGGTGTCCGATGTGGGCACTGTGCGCGCGAACAATCAGGATTCCTCCTTCGCCGGCGAGCATCTCATCGCCATGTGCGACGGCATGGGCGGTCACGCCGGCGGCGATACGGCATCCTCCATCGCCATCCGGTCACTGGCCCACATCGAGCAGGACGACACCGGCGGCAACGTCGAGACGATCTCCCGCATGATGGAAACCTCCGTTATGGCCGCGCATGACGCCATCGTCGGCAAGGCCAAGCGCGAACGCAAGCTTGCCGGCATGGGCACCACCGTTACCGCAGTGGCATTGGTGGCCGGCTACTGGGTCATCGCCCATATCGGCGATTCGCGCGCCTACCTGCTGCGCGACGGACACCTGAGCCGCATCACGTGCGACCACAGCTACGTGCAACACCTCATCAACACCGGTCGTATCACCCCGTCCGAAGCCAAGAACCACCCGCAGCGCAACGTCGTGATGCGCGTGCTTGGCGACTTTGACATTGACCCGCGCCCGGATATTTCGATTCGCCGAGCCCACCCCGCCGACCGTTGGCTGCTGTGCTCGGACGGCCTGTGCGGTGTGCTGGAAGATTCCACCATCGAAGAGACGATGACCACGCTGTCCGATCAGGGCGAATGCGCGCAGCGTCTGGTGCAGATGGCACTGCGGGCAGGCAGCACCGATAATGTCACGGCCGTTATTGCGGATGCCACGTTGGCGTTGGATGCCGATGCGTTCGATCTGCCGCACCAAACGCCGTTGGTCGGCGGTGCCGCCAGCCGTAATCTTGAGCCGATCGCCGACATCGTCAACGAGCCGGTGGCTACCGCGCCCGCGCTGCGTGAGGATGATTCCCCCGCCCAGCGCGCCGCAGCATTGATTCAGCCCGCCAGCGCGCACGAGACGGAGGCCGCGCAAACCACGGCCGAACCGTCGTCCACACGCGTGGTGCAGCCGTCCACCGTCCGCGAGGAGACCGGTGAACGAGCCAATCCCGATACCGGTGAGATTCCGGTGGTGCAAAAGCCGGATGGGCGCCTGTCCGCCGACCCCAACGACCCGGATGTGGCCAAAGCCATCCGCGATGAGCAGATCGAGCAGAAGAAGGCCACGCGCACCAAGAAGCGCCGCAATAAGCTTGCGGTGATTATTACCTGCATTCTTGCCGTGCTGGCCTTGGCCGGCGCTGGCTGGGGCGTGTACACGTGGAGCCAGACGCACTACTACGTGGGAGATAGCAACGGCACCGTGGCCATTTATCGTGGCGTGCCGACCAATCTCTTTGGACTTGAGCTTTCGCACGAAGTGCAGACCACCAATATCGCCACCGCGGACCTGCCTCAGACATGGCGTGACCAGCTGAGCCAAGGCATCACAGTCGGTTCGTTGGACGAAGCGCAGTCGCATGTGGGTATCATCCGCACCGAAATGCGCAAACTGGCCAAGCAGCAGGAAGCCGACGCCGCCAAGAAGGCCGAGGCGTCCAATTCCCTGGACAGTTCCAAAGACAGTTCCCAGAGCGATTCCAAGGACAGCACCAAGGATTCGTCCAGCCAGTCCGGTTCGTCAAGCTCATCTGATTCCTCGGATAAATCCGGTATCGGAGCGGCCGACAACGCGGCCACGGGGGATTCTCAATGATCGCTACCCGTCTACGTCAGATTTCCTTGTTGCTGATTGCCATGGCGATCAGCGCGTTGGCGTTCATCCAGATGTTCCAACGCACCGCCGGCGAATTCCCTATGCAATACGCCGGCATGCTGGCATTGGTCGTAGTGCTGTTTCTGGTGCTGTGGGGGCTGATTGTGCGCTTCCAGCCGTACGCCAGCCAGTCGATTCTGCCTTGCGTGCTACTGCTGACCGCCACCGGCGTGACCATGATCGCCCGCATCGACCAGAGCGAAGGTTGGGCGGTGGCCCAACGCCAGCTGGTGTGGCTCTGCATCGCCATCGTGCTTTCCGCGCTGCTCATCATCTTCCTGAAGGACTACCGCGTGCTACGACGCTTCTCCTATGTGTCGATGGTGGTGGGCCTGGTGCTGCTGCTCGCCCCGATGCTGCCGTTCATCGGCATGGAGGTGAACGGCGCGCGCATCTGGATCAGGATTCCGGGATTGGGCCAGTTCCAGCCGGGCGAGTTCGCCAAACTGTTCCTCGCGTTCTTCTTCGCTGCCTACCTGTTCGATCATCGCGACCAGCTGGCCGTGGGCGGTAAGAAGATGCTCGGTCTGCAGCTGCCGCGTATCAAGGATCTCGGCCCGATCATCATGGTGTGGATCGCCTCGATGGGCGTGCTCGTCATGCAGCATGATCTGGGCACCTCGCTTATGTTCTTCGCCATGTTCGTGGCCATGCTGTACACGGCCACCGGCCGTAAAAGCTGGATCATCATCGGTCTGATCGCGTTCGCCGCGGGTGCCGTGCTGGCCGCAGGCATGTTCAGCCACGTGGGTCAGCGCATCGACGCCTGGCTGCACCCGTTCAGCAACGAGCAATACAACAAGACCCCCGGCGGCTCCTGGCAGCTGGTCACCGGCATTTTCGGCCTGGCATCAGGCGGCATGCTCGGCACCGGTCTCGGCCAAGGCCATCCTTCGCTCGTTACGTTCGCGAACTCCGATTTCATCTACGCCTCTCTGGGCGAGGAACTCGGTCTGATGGGCGTCCTGGCCATTTTGATGCTCTACCTGCTCATCATTGCCTCCGGCTTCATCACCGCCATGAAAATCAAGGATGGCTTCGGCAAGCTGCTCGCTTCCGGACTGGTGTTCACCATGGCCTTCCAAGTGTTCACCGTGGTCGGCGGCATCACGCTGGTGATTCCTCTGACCGGTCTGACCCTGCCCTATATGGCGGCCGGCGGCTCCAGTCTGATCGCCAACTATATTCTCGCGACCCTGCTCATCATCATCTCGAACTCGGCCAATGCGCCCGAGCCGGAGCTGACCTCGGATACGTTCCAGTACGAGGCTTTGGCCATGCTGCGCAACAAGGAACTTGAGGCCCGAGCCCGCGCCACTGAGCCGATCGTTCAGCCTCGCAGCGCGTCGGCTACGGCGTCGCAGTCCGAGGCGGAATCGTTTGACGACCCCATTGTGGACATCACCAAGCACGCGCCAGACACACTTGAGGCACCCGAAGTGCCCGCAATTGTGACCTCTGCGGGCTCTGCTGCGGCCCCCATCGCCGAGCCCATTGTGGATGCCACCACTCCGGCGTATGCCGGCGCCGATGAACCGTACACGCCTACCGGTACGATTCCCCCGCTTCCTCCCGTTAACGGAGGCACTCGCGTATGAACAAATATCTTCGTCAGCTTTTCACCGCCGTGGTCGCGCTGTTCGTGATTCTCGGCCTGTCGTCCACCATCATCATGGCGGTACGGGCCAACGCGCTGAACAACGATCCGCGCAACGCCCGTTCGCTGTACCACCAGCTCGGTGCCTACCGCGGTGCCATTCTGGCCTCGGACGGCACGGTCATGGCCAAATCCGAACCGGTCAACGACGCGTTCAAATACCTGCGCACCTATTCCAACGGTCCGCTGTATGCTCCGGTCACCGGCTTCTTCTCCATCAACCAGACCGCCGATCGCGGCCTGGAAGCCTCCCGCAGCATGCTGCTCAACGGTGAGGCCGATTCATTGATCTGGCAGCGGGCCAAGGCCATGCTCACCGGCGCTACGAATCAGGGCGCGTCCATCGAAACCTCCATCGACCCCAAGCTGCAGCAGGTTGCCTACGATCAGCTCGGTACGCGCGATGGTGCGGCGGTGGCCATCGAAGTCAACACCGGCCGTATCCTCGCCATGGTGAGCACGCCCAGCTACGATCCGAACAAACTGGCGACCCATGACGCCAAAGCCGCGTCTCAGGCCTACAACGAACTCTCTGCGGGCCAAAATAGCCCGCTAATCAACCGCGCCACCTCGCAGCTGTACCCGCCAGGGTCCACGTTCAAGACCATCGTCGCCTCGGCTGCGCTGGAAACCGGCGATTATCAGACGGACACGAAGATTCCTGCAGGCTCCAGCTATACCTTGCCGGGAACCGCCACACAGCTGCCGAACGACGAGGCACAGGGCGATGGCGTCAACGGACAGATCTCCCTGCAAGAGGCCGTCGCATGGTCGTCCAACACCGCTTTCGCCCAGCTTGGCGTGAAACTCGGCGCGAGCAAGGTTTCGGACATGGCCACCAAGCTCGGGTTCGGCAGCACCATCACCATTGACGGCACCGAATCCACGGGCACCCCGATGACGGCCACCGCGTCCACATTCCCCTCTGATCCGACCGACGACAAGCTTGCGCTGGCATCCATCGGCCAAGGCGACACCACGGCCACGCCGTTGCAGATGGCGATGGTCGCGCAGGCAATCGCCAACAATGGCAAACTGATGCAGCCCACGCTGGTCGATCGTGTGCGCGCCGCCGATCTCACCGTACTTTCGCAGACCAAACCGCAAACCATGGCCAACGCGTTCAGCAAGGATTCCGCAGACAAGCTCACCACGATGATGGAGAGCGTGGTGACCGAGGCCAATCCGCAGCTGGCCATCGACGGCATCAAGGTGGCGGCCAAAACCGGTACCGCACAAATCGGTACCGACAACTCTGCCATCGACGGCTGGGTGATCGGTTTCGCGCCGGCGGACAATCCGCAAATCGCCGTCGCGGTGTTGGTGCATAACACAGATGTACACGGTTCGCTCGCCGCTGGCCCGATCATGCGCGCGATGATGCAGGAGGCTTTGCAGCAGTGAAACTTATCGAAGGGCAGCTTATTCACCGCCGATATCGTCTTGATTCGCGTCTTGCGCAAGGCGGTATGGGCGAGGTCTGGAAAGGCTACGATATTCAGCTCGGCCGTGAAGTGGCCATCAAGGCGCTGCGCTCGGACGTGACCAACGCCGAGGCCAAGCTGCGCCGCCTGCGTGCCGAAGCCCATAATTCCGCCAATCTGGCGCACCCGAACATCGCTGCGTTGTTCGAATACTACGAGCATGACGGCATCGGCTTTCTGATTATGGAATACGTCCCCTCGAAATCGTTGGCGGATCTGTTCCATAGCAAGGGCGCGATGGATCCCATCGAACTGCTGCCCATTCTGATTCAGACCGCGCGAGGCCTATTCGTGGCCCACTCGCACGGCGTGATTCATCGTGACGTCAAGCCGGCCAACATCATGGTTTCCGACACCGGCGAAGTGAAGATCACCGATTTCGGCGTGAGCTACTCCACCGGCCAAGGCCAGATCACCCAGGACGGCATGGTGGTGGGCACCGCACAATACATCTCCCCCGAGCAGGCGCAGGGCCAGCAGGCCACGCCGCAATCGGACATCTATTCACTGGGCGTAGTGGCGTACGAGGGCCTTGCCGGGCATCGTCCGTTCACCGGCACCACTCCGGTCGATATCGCCGCAGCGCACGTGAACAATCCCGTGCCTCCGTTGCCGAACTCGGTGGACGTCCAGTTACGCGAATTTGTCATGTCGATGCTGGCCAAGGACCCGTTGGATCGCCCGAAAGACGCGCTGGTGGTGTCCCGTACGCTGGCACGCATCGAACGCCGTCTGCTGGATCAGCAGACCGAAATGGCCGACACCACCATGGCCACGTCCGGCAATCGACTGCCGCGCCGAGTGACCAGCACGCCACGCATTGTTTTGGAGGCCCCGGCCTCAAGATTGGGAGGGAATAAGCAATGAGCACCAGTATGCCCACCGCATTGGCCGGCGGACGCTACCAGCTTGGCCAGCTCATCGGTCGTGGCGGCATGGCCGAGGTCCACGTGGCTCTTGACACCCGTCTGGGCCGTACCGTGGCCGTGAAAATCATGCGCGCCGATCTGGCCAACGACGACATCTTCCTGGCCCGTTTCCGCCGCGAAGCACACGCCGTGGCCCAGATGAACAACCCGAACATCGTGAACATCTACGATTCGGGCGAAGAACTGGTTTCTTCCGAAAGCGGCGATACCGAGCGTTTGCCGTACATCGTCATGGAATACGTCAAGGGCCAGACCCTGCGCGACATCATCAAGGTCAACGGCGCACTCAGCCAGCGCGACTGCGAACAGGTGATGTTGGGCGTGCTTAACGCGCTCGACTATTCGCATCGCATGGGCATTATCCACCGCGATATCAAGCCCGGCAACATCATGATTTCCGAGCAGGGCGTGGTCAAGGTCATGGACTTCGGCATCGCCCGCGCTCTGGACGATTCCGCAACCACCATGACCCAGTCGCAGGGCGTGGTGGGCACCGCACAGTACCTTTCTCCCGAGCAGGCGCGCGGCGAGACCGTCGACATGCGTTCCGACCTGTATTCCGCCGGCTGCGTGCTCTACGAGATGCTTACCGGGCGCCCGCCGTTTACCGGCGATTCCGCTGTGGCCATCGCCTACCAGCATGTCTCCGAAGTCGCCACGCCGCCATCCGCCGTGGTGCCGGGGCTGCCGAAGATGTGGGATTCAATCTGCGCCAAGGCCATGGCCAAGGACCGCCAGAACCGCTACGCCACGGCCTCCGAATTCAAGACCGACATCCTGACCTACATGAACGGCGGCGTGCCGGTGGCGGCCGCGTTCAACCCATTGACGGACCTGTCGAATATGAAGGCCCGCAAGGAAGCCGAACGTGATTTGCCCACCACGCCGGTGGAACCGCAGCAGCAGCCCACCCAGGCATTCAACCCGGTGACCGGTCAGTTCGAGCAGATTCCACCGGCCAATGGTGCCAACTCAGCGGCGTTGCAGTCCCGTGCGCAGCAGCGTGCGGCGGCGGCCAAGGCCAAGAAGCGCAAGAAGATCATCATCGGTTCGGCGATCGCGGCGATTGTCGCGGTGCTCGTCATTGTGGGCATCATGTTCGCCATGAACGGCTCCGGCAACAAGTCCTCTGAAGACACCGTCACCATCCCTGAAGTGTGCAACGCTTCCACGTCCAAGGACAACATCAAGCTCAAGCTTGAGAGATTGGGCTTGAAGATGACCGAAAAGCAAGACACCGACTCCACCGAGCCGGAAGGCACCTGCACCAAGATGAGCCCGGACGCCGGCTCCAAGGTGGCCAGGGGATCTGCCGTGAAGGTGTGGTTCTCCGCAGGCCCGCAGTCCACTCAGGTTCCGGATGTCAAGGAGCGCAGCCAGGAAGAGGCGCGCAGCATTCTGGAAAGCGCCGGGTTCAAGGTGAACGCCACCGTCAAAACCGAAGACAGCGCCGACATCGCCAAGGATATGGTGACGAGAACCGATCCTGCCGCCGGTCAGTCGGTTCCCAAGGGCACCACCATCACCATATATGTTTCTTCCGGCATGACCACCGTACCGAGCAATTTGGTCGGTCAGTCGAAGGACAGCGTGCTACAGCAGTATGAGGGCAAGTTCAGCTTCACCGTGGAGCAGGAAAGCTCCGATACGGTGGAGGCCGGTCTGATTACCCGCGTAAGCCCCGATTCGGGCTCTTCCATCGCGCAGGGCGGGTTCATCACCATCTGGGTGTCCACGGGCAAGGAAAAGGTCGCTGTACCGAATATCACCGCTGGCACTGACTACGCCACCGCCGAACTCATGCTCAAGGCCGTGGGCCTCAAGGCTCAGGCCAGTGGCCCAACCGACAGCACCGCTGTGGTAGTCAGCATCAATCCTGGCGCTGGCAGCCAAGTAGATGCGGGATCGACCGTCACCATTACCACAAAGGCCGGCAGCACAGGCGACAACAACGGCAACGGCAACACAGGAGGCAACGCTGGCGGCAGCGGTAGCACCGGCCCAGGCGGCGACAAGTAGACGGCTGCTACTTCGTAACCTTGGGCTGAAGGCCGGCGGACTTGGCCACGGCGTTGTCTTGGCCGCAGACCTTAAGCCAGTTGGCCAGCAGACGGTAGCCGTCCTGGGTCATCACGGATTCGGGATGGAATTGCACGGCGTACATCGGCTTGCCCTTGACCTTGATGCCCTGAATAATGTGGTCGCCCTGCGTCCACGCGGTAACCACCAGCGTATCCGGCACCGAATCGGGCTCGACGGCCAACGAATGGTAGCGGGTGGCGGTCATGGGGTTGGCCACGCCCTCGAAAATCTCGTCATCGATATGTTCCACCAAGCTGGTCTTGCCATGCATGATGGTGGGCGCATGGCCCACAGTGCAGCCATACACCTCGGCGAGCGCCTGCAAGCCCAGGCATACGCCGAACATCGGCACGCCGCTGGCCGCGCACAGGCGAATCATATCCTCACTGGCACCGGATTCGGCCGGAGCGCCAGGGCCGGGAGAAATCAGCACGCCATCGTAACCGTCCAGTACACCCGGCGCGGCTGGGTCGATAGCGTCGTTACGCACCACATCAACAGTGGCGCCAAGGGTTTGCAGATAGCCTACGATCGTGTAGACGAAGGAATCGTAGTTATCCACCACCAAAATATGCGCGGAATCGGTCATAGGGCTCTCCTTGAGGGACGTGTACTGCAAGCCATAGTACTAGGCTACCGTCAGCTCACTGCCACGAAGTTCGACATCTGCTGTAGGAATGGGATATTGGCGGCGGCCCAAGGGAATCCCCACTGGAACAGCGCCGCGGCGGCTGCGAACAGCAGCAGAGCCAGCAGCAGCCATCGAATCGGTGCCACGCCGGGCTGCAGACGCAACAGTCCGCCATAGATGCTGGCATCCGGGCGGCGACGCTCACCCGCGCGAATCTCGCGCAGCACCGGCCAGCGCCATGCCACCGCAGCGGCGATGAACAGAACCAGCCACACTACCAGCGCGCCGAATACCACCTTGTCCAGCGAGCCAATGCGGGAAGCGATCGAGGGGGTTTCGGTGGTGGAGAACTTCACTGCACCGGACGAATCAGTAGTAGCCAGCTCTTTGGGCACGCCATCAGACACTTTGGCCCAGTACGCCAACTCACCATAGCTGATCCATCGATGGGTGGGGGTGGAGTATTTCGGCTCACAGGTAGTCAGTGTGATCATGCGTTTGGTGGGATTGGCAGTGGAGTCTTCCGGATTGGGCGCGATCACATACACGTCCGTGGGCAGCACAATCTCGTACCGGGTGTAGTGGTAGACGTACCAGTAATCCTTGGTACGAACGATGATGGGATCGCCTTCCTGCAACTTGTCCACATCGCCCAACGGCTGCCCGTAGCCGTTGCGGTGGCCGGCGACGGCGAAGTTGCCGACCTGCCCCGGCATCTGGGTGGTGTCGTAATGGCCCAGACCGTGGCGATTGAGCTGCTCGAGCGTGGTGCCTTCCACGATGTTGCGATGCCATTGGGAGCCGAAGCGCGGAATGTAGATCTGCGCAATCAAGTCGCCATATTTCGCGTCTTTCGGCTGTACTGGAGCATCGCCCTCCTGGGCTTTGGCGATGGTGACCGTTCCCCCGTTGTTGCTGGGGTCGCTCCAGTCGACGGACTGGGTGGTTTCGTTCTGGGCTCGCTCCGCCTCGACACCGGTCCACCACATCTGCCAGACGATGTACAGGGCGCAAATCACGGCAGCGGTAATCAGCAGTTCGGCGCAGATGCCGAGTGCCTGCCAGATCAGGCTCCGCTGGGGCGAAGACGCGCCGCGTACTGCGGCACGACGGGACCTTGCCCTGCTGGCATTGGCCGGGTCTGCCGCCATTCGTGCGGCGTCGTCCTCGGGGAAGGGCTGTACGTCCGACACGGACGCGAGATCAATGGGCGCCGGTGCGCCGCTGTTGTGCCTGCCGTGTCTCATTGCCGAGTCTGCTCCTCATCTGTGGTCTTTGACGTATCGACCGTGGCATATTTCAACTGCTGCAGCAAGGCGGCGGTAGCGGGGAACTGAAGGCCCTCGGCATTCTCCACCTTGTAGCCAATGCCAAACGCGGTCACATATTGCTTAAGAATGGTAATGGCTTCGGAGTCGTTCAACGCTGCGCGAAGTCTTTGTGGGTCACCAATCGCGGAAATGGTGAATGGCGGCGAGTATTTCTTACCGTGCAACGACAGCACGTTGCCGGAACAGATGACCGCCGAATTGAACAGCACCCGCTGATCCATAATCATCAGCGCATCGGCACCGCCGGCCCACAAGGCATTCACCACCGATTCGACGTCCTGCTGATGAATCACGTAATCGTTGATATTGGCGGTCGTGCCATTGTTGTTGACGGCGTTCTCCCATAACGGAGAATCATCCAGCGTTACCGTTACGCCGCTGCCGCTGAGCGCGGGCAGCATCAGGCTGGAATCCACATTGCTGGAGCCCTTGCCTTGGTTCTGCGTGCTGTCAGTACCGTCGGTGCCATCGGCCTTGAGCGCGTCCGTAAGATTGGCGACCTGTTTGGTCAGATCGCTGACGTCCTGCTGCAGCTGGTTGGCCTCGTCCACGCCTTGCTCCACCAGATCGGCCGTATCGTTGGTGGCGGCAACCGTACGATTGACCCTCACGTTGGTGCTCAGCAGAAAACCGGTCAAGGCAATGACGACGAATACCGCGACACCACCCCATAGGGAGTGCCGTGCGCCGTGCTTACCTACATGTCTGGCCATGAATTTCCTGTCTTCTTGCCGACTCTGGTCGCCGCTTTCGAGTGTAGCCACTATTATGACTTTTAGCCTATTGAATGGAGACTATGCTGATGGCTGACGAAGAGCTGCACGAAACCGACTCGAACAACCAGAAGGACTGGCAGAGCGAGACCTCATCCAGCACCGCTGCTGACGAGACCGCCAACAAAGACACCGAGCAGAACGCAGAGAACGCTTCTGCCGAGGAAGACGCGGCTTACGGCGTGAATATGGAGCAGGTGCAGGCCGTGCTCAACGCCACTGCCGATAAGGCCACGCTGACCCCGCAGATGCAGCGCATGATGAACCGTCAGGCGGAGAACACCAAGCGTGTTGAAGAAACCATTAAGGGCACCAAGTCGAACCCGCGTTGGTTCGTGCCGCTGTTCTGCGCGTTTATGATCATCGGCCTGATTTGGTGTGTGGTGTACTACCTCTCCCCGTCCGGCTCCTGGCCGATTCCGAACATCGGCGCGTGGAACCTGGGCATCGGCTTCGCCCTGATCATGATCGGATTCCTGATGACGATGGGATGGCGCTGAGTTCCGACTCGTTGCGCTTATCTATCGGTAGATCGTTTTTTTCTATCGTTAGGTTGTTCTTAGTTCTTATGCGAAAGGCCGACCTCCCGTATGCGGAGGCCGGCCTTTTTCGTGCCTTCACCTGTTCATCCACAGCTATCCACCACTTATCCACGACTTATCCACTACGTTATCCACAGCCTGTGGATGAATCACACCCATGTAGTTTTCCACCGAATGTGGAAAACCATGTGGATAAGTGGTGGATAAGCGGCGTTTCTCGGTGTATATCTCGTGCATAACTTTGGCTTGGCATACATCGCCACAGCGAGGGAACAGTTATACACCCGAGTTATCCACTGCAACAAACCCAGCAATGACGCGGCATTCCTAACTTATCCACATAAGTTATCCACAATCTTATGCACTTTTCTACACACTTGTGCACAAGTCACCATTGTGGATAACTCATTATCGTGGATAACTCGTCATTGCGCGCATCTCATTACTGTGGATACCTTCATTACTGTGGATACCTTCATTACTGTGGATACCTTCATACAGCGCATGCCCACTCACCGAATGACGATATCCACATCACCACTTTCCGTACATACACTGATGCCGGGCACTGCATGTTCCGCAATACCCGACATCAATCGTTTTTTTGCGGCCGTATCAAGCCATATCAGTGCAGGGAGCCGAAACTCATCCACCCGTAAGGATTGGCCATATTGCACAACAGAATCAACACAACGACCAGCACCACCATGGCCCAGCCGTAAACCTGCATACGCCATTTCAGGCTTTTACCTCGCCACGCCGGCACACCACCCACCAGCAGCCATGTGAGTATTCCACCCACTACAAAGCCGCCGACATGCGCCTGCCACGCCACGCCCCCGACCACGAACGGCAAGGCGAAGTTCACCGCCATCCAGATCAACATGGAGCGGATATCGGCGCCGATACGGCGATATACCACCAGCAATGATGCAAACAGGCCAAATAAGGCTCCAGAAGCCCCATAGGCTGCCATCTGCCAGCCGATGCCTCCCGGAGCCACCGCAGCCCACACCATAAGTCCCAGAGAGCCGCCAAGGCCGGAAATCACATACAGTCCCAAGAACCGCCAGTGGCCGATCATTCGTTCCAGCACTGGGCCCACGGAATACAGGGCGATCATGTTGAACAGGATATGCAATAGCGAGTTCGGCGCATGCAGGAACATCGAGGTGATGAGCGTCCACGGCTCAGCCACCAGTCTGACCGGAGCCGCCATGCCGAGGTACATCAACCAAGCCCTCAGGCCCGGGGCAATAAATCCCAGCAATACCTCCAGTAGCCACACTGCCACGCACGCAACAATCAGCGCCCAGGTCATCACCGGGCCACCGCGCTCCCACTGGTATCGAATCTCCCGCTGTGTAGGAATATGCATGCAGTCCACTGTATCGAAGGTCTCGGATGCGTTCCACGCGCCGCGAAGATGCTGAGCCGACCGAGGGCATGCGGGCGTGGATGAATCGCCCACGAATGTCATTCCACCCAATCGTCACAAACAGCGGCCTAGAATAGGGAGCAGAGTCGGTCTGAATGGGCATACCGACCAGACGATCCCTAGGGAAAGGAGCCGTCATGGAGAACAAGTCTTCTAACGGTTGGAAGTTCTTCGCGCTGCTGTTCGGCGGGTTGCTCGCCGCGCTTGTTGGCTTGTACATCTACAAGCAGCAGAACCCGGATTACGATCCGTGGGAGGAGCCGTGGGAGAACAGCTCCTCGCCGGTCGACCTGGGTCTGAACAAGGCCGAGGATGAGGCCGATGGCGAGGCGGAAGCCGCCCCGGCCGAAGCCTGATAGAGCGGTCTTTCAACGCAAGAAGCCCCGCAACCGATGGATGTCGGTTGCGGGGCTTCTTATGTTCTGGTTCCCCTCTCCGAGGGGAGCCGCCCCACCGACTCAGTCAGCCAGAGGAGCAGTGTGCCAGATATGCGGAGCCGTTAAGCGGGAAGCCCGGTGGGCTTCCCGTAGGCGACGCCGAGCGGCGACAGCCGCGAGGTAGAAACCAGCACGTAGCTGGCGCGCTGCTCCGGCGGCCGTCAGGCCAGAGGAGCAGTGTGCCAGATACGTTCCAAATAGTCTTCCATGGAGCGGTCGGAGCTGAAGTAGCCGGAGTTGGCCACGTTGAGCACGGCCTTGCGGTTCCATTCGAGCTCATCGGCGTAGAGGGCCTCGATCTCAGACTGGATGCCCATGTAGGCGGAGAAGTCGGCCAGGGTCATGAACCAGTCCTTGGTCAGCCAGTCGGCCACGAGCGGGGAGTAGGCGTTGCGGTCGCCGTTGGAGAAGGTGCCGTCGGCCACCAGATCGATGGCCTGCTTCAGGCGCGGATCGGCCTCGTAGTAGGAGGCGGGATTGTAGCCCTCGGCGTACTTCTTCTCGACCTCGTCGACGGTCATGCCGAACAGGAAGAAGTTCTCGGCGCCGACGCGCTCACGGATCTCGACGTTCGCGCCGTCCAGCGTACCCACGGTCAGGGCGCCGTTCAGAGCGAACTTCATGTTGCCGGTACCGGAAGCTTCCTTGCCGGCCTGGGAGATCTGCTCGTCAAGCTCGGTGGCCGGGATGAGGTTCTGAGCCATCTCGACGTTGTAGTTCGGCAGCATGTGGACGGCGAGCTTGCCCTTGACGGCCGGATCGCTGCTGATCACGCGGGAAACGTTGTTGATCAGCTCGATGGTCATCTTGGCCAGGTAGTAGCCCGGAGCGGCCTTGGCACCGAAGAACACGGTGCGCGGAGTGATGTCCTCGGCCTTGACCTTGCCGGACTTGATGTCGGCGTAGGTGGAGATCACGGCGAGAATCTTCAGAGACTGGCGCTTGTACTCGTGCAGACGCTTGACCATGGTGTTGAACAGGGTGTTCTCGTCGATATCGATGCCGTAGTGGTCCTTGGCGAAGCCCACGAATGCGTGCTTGTTGGCCTTCTTGACGGCGGCGAACTTCTTGACGAACTCATCGTCCTTGGCCAGCGGCTCGAGGCCCTTGAGCAGTTCCAGATCGGCGACCCACTTGTCGGTGCCCAGGCCCTCGGTGATGAGGTCGGACAGGCGCGGGTTGGCGAGCTTGACGAAGCGACGCGGGGTCACGCCGTTGGTCACGTTGGTGAACTTGTCCGGGTAGACGTCGGAGAAGTTCTTCAAGGTAACGTCCTTCAACAGCTGGGAGTGCAGCTCGGCCACGCCGTTGACGTGGGAGCCGCCGTAGGTGGCCAGGTAGGCCATGCGCACGGCGTCGCCAGTGTAGATGGCCATGTCCTTGATGGTGTCGGCGGCAACGCCCTTGGCCTTGAGCTCGGCCTCGAACTGCGCGTTGATCTTCTCGATGATCTCGAGGTGACGCGGCAGCAGCTCGCCGATCAGGCTGGCCGGCCAGACCTCAAGGGCCTCCGGCAGCAGGGTGTGGCAGGTGTAGTTGAAGGTCTTGGTGGTGATGGACCACGCGGTATCCCAGTCGTAGCCGTACTCATCGATGAGGATGCGCATGAGCTCGGGGATGCCGATCACCGGGTGGGTGTCGTTGAGCTGGAAGACGATCTTGTTCGGGAAGGTCGTCAGGTCCGGCTTGTCCTGCCCCGGGTAGAAGACGCGGATGGCGTCGTGCAGGGAGGCGGAGACGAAGAAGTACTGCTGCTCGAGGCGCAGTTCCTTACCGACCTTGGTGGAGTCTTCCGGGTAGAGAATCTTGGAGATGTTCTCGGCCTTGACCTGCGGGGCCACGGCGTCCATGTACTCGGAACGGTTGAAGGCGAGCAGATCGAACTCGTCGTAGCTCTTGGCGGTCCACAGGCGCAGGGTGTTCACGCGGCCGGACTTGTAGCCAGGGACCAGGTAGTCCACCGGCACGGCGCGCACGGACCATGCGGGCTGCCAGGTCTTGGTGCCGTCGGCGTTTTCGACGACCTTGCCACCGAAGGAGACCTTCTGATCACGGTTGTAGTCGGTGTGGCCCCACGGCTCTTCGTTGGCCAGCCAGTAATCCGGGGTTTCGACCTGCTTGCCGTTCTCGTCGAACTTCTGCTTGAAGATGCCGTACTTGTACTGGATGCCGTAGCCGAAGGCCGGCACGCCCAGCGAGGCGAGGGAGTCGATGAAGCAGGCGGCCAGACGACCAAGGCCACCGTTGCCGAGGCCCGGCTCGTATTCGGCGTCCACGATGTCCTTCGGCTTGAAGCCAAGGGCTTCCACAGCCTTGTCGAACTGGTCGGTCAGGCCAGCGTTCAGCAGTGCGTTCTCCAGCTGCTTGCCCATCAAGAACTCGGCGGACAGGTAGCCGACGGCCTTGGTGTTGCCGTTGACGGTGTCGGCCTGGGTCTTGAACCAGGAGTCGGCAAGGTGATTGCGTACGGCCTTGGATGCGGCGACATACACGTCAGCAGGGGTGGCCTGCTCGGCGGTGACGTTTTGAGTGTATTTCAGTTGTTCACGAATCTCGTCGGCGAATTGTTCCGCCGTGACGGGAGACTTCGGTGCGGTGATTTCGGTCATTCTGACTTTCCTTCCGGGATAAGTGCCCGTGTTTATTATGCCGCGCGATAGGTATCGTCGCATAGACGTAAGCATGAACTCTCCGTAACGACGATGGAGGAGCGTTCTTGCATACGTTCTCATTGAGAGCGTATCACATATCTCACGGTTCCGCATCCTACAGTATGCCATCGTTTGCATACCTTGCGGTTTCGCGTGCCGGTGCCATGATGGAGCATATGGCAGTAATTCTCGAAAAAGACTTGAAACGAGGGCACGACGCACTGGTGCAATGGCGTGCCGCAGCCCTGGAACTGGCCGACACCACACCACATCGCCTGACCACCTCCCCCGTTCTGCCTCGCCCGGTATGGGCGATGGCTGTGCGCTACTCGCTGTTCCTGCTGGAGCGGCGTGCGCCCGGCCCCGGCGTGGAGGTGCGCGTTGCGCCGTGGGGTGCGGTCAAGATCCTGGACGGCCCGGAATCGGACCCGCACAATCTGACCCCGCCGGACGTCATCGAACTGGACCCGGAAGTCTGGCTGCGACTGGCCTGCGGCATCACCACGTGGGCAGAGGAAAAGGACGCCGGCCACATCAGCGCGGTCGGCGAACGCGACGACCTAAGCGACCTGCTGCCGCTGTAATCGCCGCCGCAGACCGCCCATCAGAACTGGGCGATGCCCCAGCGCTGGATATGCTCGGCCCAGTGGTCCGGCGTGGGCAGGGTGACGAGGCTGCGCATCGTCAGCGCATAGAGGGCGGCGGCCACCAGCACGGTGGCCAGAATCAGGCAGGTCGGACCGTAGCCGATGGTCTGCATACCCCAGCCGGCGAGTGCCACGGCCACGCCATAGGCACCGTACTGCAACACCATGCTGCCCGCTCCAACGCGGCCGAGCTTGTCCTTGCCCACCAAGGTATTGCTGAGGCCTCCAAGCACCGCGTTGGTCAGAAACGGCACCGCATGTCCCACGGTCATCAGCAGACCGCCCAACGGCCCGCCTGCCAGCGTGACCGTCGAATCCCTGGCGTCGTTCAGCGCCATCGCGTGCGGCAGCTGCTCATCCGGCACCACGCCACGCAGCATGGCATTCGATGTATTCTCCAACAGCCCATCGCGCACCGAAAACAGCACGACGATACACAGCAGCGCGATCGGAAGCACGTGGGCATACGGTCCGCCGAATGCCGGAGCGTTTGCCCCGTTAACCCCATGGCCGCTCGTCTTCGGCGCATTGCCGAACAGCATCACCGCTGCCGCCGCCACCGCCGAGAGCACCACACCGGACGCATCCCAGATCAGCATGAGCGTACGGCGATCATACCGGTCCTGAATCACGCCGCCGGCAAGGCCCAGCACCGTCTGCACCACCACGCAGATGCTTTCCGTCGTGGTGGCGGCGGCAGAGGATCCTGTCGTGGCGAGCATGATCAGCGGCACCGCGAACGCGATCAGGCTGGCACCGACCGCACCGGACGTGTCCGCAGCCAGCCACCATCCGTAATCAGTTCCCCGCCATAATTCCGTATCACTTGCCATCGTTGCCCTCCCTGGGATTGGTCCTTATGGACGCCACCATAGGGAGCCGCCGCCGAGCCGAACACCCGCAATCCTCGGTTATGGGGACATGGCTGCGGTCGTCGTCCTCATTTGTGAGGACAGGGCACAATCAGCGCCGGACGCCGGACATCGCAGCTTCTGCCCCATCAGCCCCGCACGCACGGGATACGCACATAGATCATCCACGTGCCATCATCCGAACGGGTGGTCAATTCACCGCCCAACTCCTGCACACGGGTGCGATGCATGGCCAGCCCACGCCCCGACCGCTCCTGCGCGGACAGGCCATTCTGCGCGTCGGCATCGTCACGGATATCGTTGGTCTCGCGAATCTCAATCCATTCGGGAGACAGGGTGACGAACAGCAGGTAGGAATCATCTCCCGCCGGTGCATGGCGGCGGATATTCGTGCCGATCTCCGTCATCAGCGACAGCGCCTCGGCCGCCGCCTCGGGGTCCACGACCATGACGATGCCGTTGACCGCGGCCGTCCCCCCGATAGCCCTGCGCCTCCAGAAACTCCTCGGTATCGGTGATCTGCGCCTTCACACGCGTGACGAAGGATTGCGGCATGCCCGCTGTGGATTGCGTACGATCATCGCCACCGGCGTTCTCGGGCACGGCATTGTCAACCACCTCATTCGCAATCGCTGGACAGCTCCCGGCGCCTACCGGGTCACGAGCCAGGGCGGATTCTTTCGTCGGCGAATCAACCTGCCCTGATTCTGCAGTCGCCACCTCAGATGTCCCGGTGCCACCGACCGGCAAGGACTCGTCCCGGAAGCCGGCGTCCATTCCGCTCTGCTCGGTCAGAAAATCGATGATGCCATGCACTTCCGCAAAGGCACGTTGGCTGCGATCCAGCACGCGCTGCCAGTCGCCACCATCGATGCCGGCTGGCGCGGCCAGATTATTCCGGGCGATGGTCGAGATATACGTCAGATCGTTGGACAGCGTGTCGTGCAGTTCGATCGCGAGCTGGTTGCCGTGGCGCAGATCGGCCAGCGCCGATTCCATCTGCTCGTTTTCGTTCTCCTGATTCACCACGCGCTTGCGCCAGCGCAACGCAATGCCCAGTAATACCAGCAGCACGCTTGCCGTCAGCGCCGCCGACGCCGTGACCAGCCACGACCCGGTCACCGCATAGACGATGGCTGCCACCGCAAGCACACCGATCGGGCCGAACATCGCCAGCGGATGCTTGAGTTCTATATCGATATCAATCTGATGATGCTTCTTGCCGTCGGCGTGACTATACGAATACGACGAATGCCGCGAAATGATAATCGGACGTTTCACCGGCCCGCTCCCCTTATGCGCCTTGCGCTTCTTCTACCGTGTCCCCACACACCCATCGGCGCCTTCATCAGTGCAGGTTCATGCGAATCCATGCGCCGATAAGTTCCTTGAGATTGCCAGCGCCGAGCTTGTCGGCCGCACGCATCAGATGCGTGCGCACGGTGGTTTCGGTGATGGACAGTTCGGCGGCGATCTGCGGCATAGTCCGGCCGCGGGACCACAGTTCCGCAACCTCCATCTCACGCGCGCTCAGACGGTTGTCCTTCTCGGCCTTGATGCGCGCGGACGCAACGGCCGCGGTCTCGAACCGCACGTCGCCACCATCGCCCCATATTTTGCCGGTCTGCACCTGGCGGATAGCCACGGCCTGCAATCGCACATCATCGTTCTTGCTCATGATGCCCTGTGCGCCGGCCCGGGCCATCTCCTGGGCATGTCGGCCCACAATCGAGGCGGTAATGGCCAGTATCGCCGTGGTCGCGTTTTCCCTGCGGATTGCACGCACCACATCCGGACCATTGATGTCGTTCATCGCGATATCGGCCAATAGCACAGCAGGCGGGTGTTTGGTGGCCGTGCACAGCTGAATGGCTTTGCTGCCTTCGCTCACCGGCGGCAACAATTCGAAGTCTGGCAGGGCCTTCGACAAAATCGACTGTAATGCCATCAGGGCCATGCGGTCGTTGTCCATGATGAGCATGGTGGGCCTTGGCCCATCCTGCCCGCTGATATCCGGCATATGCCTACGTGCGCTCAGCTCTTCTTGGGCTTGAGCGCGGAAGGCATGGGCATCGGAATCGGCTTACGGGGAGCCGGTTTCGGTACATTGACCGCCTTCTTGGGTGCCGATGCGGGGAATTCTCCACTGGTCGCCTTGGCTGCCGCTTCGGCTGCCCACTTGGCGTACTCGTCGAGGTCGTCCTCCTGCGCGGCGGGAGCTGCCTCGGCGGCACCGGAAGCGTGGTCGTCAGCAGCGGAATCCACATCCTTGTCCGCATACTGGTCATCCATGTCGGCGAACGGGTCAGGAGAGCCCGTTCCCGGCTCCTGCTCGCTTAGCTCTTTTGCCAGCTCATCGTAATCGGTATCGGTGGTCAGGTACTTGAGCTTTCGGGCAATTTTCTGCTGTTTTGCTTTTTGACGTCCGCGGCCCATCTGACCCCCTGCGATTACTGTGCTGTTCGATTCATCAACAATAGAGAGTACCACTAATAGTGGCTTGTTCGTTGTCGGCTCACACTTTTACCATAAAAAGCGTTTATCTGAGCCCTATTTAAAGGATTTTCGCATGACCGACGAGCAGCAACTGACAGCGGCAGGCAATGAGATGAGCGCGAGCTTCCTCGCGGCCAAAAAGCGTTCGGACGAAACGCTCGCCAAGCTGGAGGCCGAGCCGTCGTCCTTCACCATGTTGACCGGCGACCGTCCGACCGGCCGGCTGCACCTCGGCCACTACTTCGGCTCGATCCGTGAGCGTGTCGCCATGCAGGAGCGCGGCGTCAACACGAACATCATCATCGCCGACTACCAGGTGATCACCGACCGCGACACCACCGAGCACATCCAAGACAACGTGCTGAACCTGGTGCTCGACTACATGGCCGCCGGCATCGATCCGAACAAGACCATGATGTTCACCCACTCCGCCGTGCCGGCCGAGAACCAGCTGCTGCTGCCGTTCCTGTCCCTGGTCACCGAGGCTGAGCTGCACCGTAACCCGACCGTGAAGTCCGAGATGGAGGCGTCCGGCCACGCGTTGACCGGCCTGCTGCTCACCTACCCGGTGCACCAGGCGTGCGACATCCTCTTCTGCAAGGCCAATGTCGTGCCGATCGGCAAGGACAACCTGCCGCACGTGGAAATCACGCGCACCATCGCCCGCCGTTTCAACGAGCGTTACGCCAAGAAGAACCCGGTGTTCCCGGAGCCGGCCGCCATTCTGTCTGAGGCACCGGAGATTCCGGGTCTCGACGGCCGCAAGATGAGCAAGTCGTACGGCAACTCCATCATGCTGGGCGCCACCGCCGAGGAAACCGCCAAGCTCATCAAGAAGAGCCCGACCGATTCCGAGCGCCGCATCACCTTCGACCCGGTTGCCCGCCCGCAGGTCTCCGCCCTGCTGACCACCGCCGGCCTGGTGACCGGCCGCGACCCGAAGGACATCGCCAAGGAGATCGGTGATTCCGGTGCCGGCGCACTCAAGGCATACGTCATCGAATCAGTCAACGAGTTCCTGGCCCCGCACCGCGAGCGCCGCGCCGAGCTGGCCAAGGACATGGATTCCATTCGTGACATCCTGCACGACGGCAACAAGCGCGCCAACGCCATCGCCGAGGAGACCCTCGACCAGGTGCGCGAGGCCATGGGCATGAAGTACTGATTTTCCCGCCGCTCGTAGCAAGACGCCGTGTCAGCCCCAACTGGGCAACTGACACGGCGTTTTTTGTATTGCGGCGTCTGCTGTGTCCTATCTTCACTTCGAGGGGCGGATTTCTTGTTTTCCGGAGGTCTATCTCCGCTTCGAGGGGCTGTTGCTCAAGTAGGCGAGGCACAAAAACGGCGGAATGACGTTGGCGTGAATGGGATTTTATCTGAGATTGAGCGCATGACCAGCCCCTTGAAACGGAGATAGACCTCCGGAAAGGCTCAAATCCGCCCCTTGAAACGGAGAATCAAGCGTTAGTAACTCTCAATTCAAAAAACACAACATGTTTTCCGTGCAACGCGGCTATCAAGACGGACCTCTGGTCACTTCATGCCGATGGCTTGCATCAATACGTACGCTCCCCGCACAGCAATGTCATTACGACGTGTTGCGGCATAGCGCGCATGGCTTCCGGAGTATCGGCGGCGTATGGGTCGGCGTCCAACAACACCATATCGGCCGGGTCGCCGGATGCAAGGCGGTCACGGCCAGTGGCGGTCGAGGCTGCCAGCGAGGTGCGCACATCGAGGCACTGCTCGGGCTGGAACGGCTCGCGGTCAGAGCTTTCGGAGCCGAACACGGCGGCGGAAATGGCCAGCCACGGGTCCAGCGGGGCCACGGGCGCATCCGAGCCCATGCGCAGCGTGGTACCGGCGTCGTGGAGGGCCCTGAACGGATAAGGGATGCCGGCCGGGTTGGCCCAGAAACGGGTGATGACGTCGCGGTCATCCATGGCGTGCTGCGGCTGGATGCTGGCCGTGAGCCCCAGCTCGGCGAAACGCGGGATATCGACGGGTTTGAGCATCTGTGCGTGCTCGATCGATCCATGTGCGTGCGTGGCGGCGACTGCGTTGAGCGCAATGGTGTTCGCTTCGTCGCCAATAGCGTGGCAGGCGATGTCGAAGCCATGCTCGGTGGCTAGGCGCATATAGTCTTCGATTTGCTGCGGCGTGTAGCTCAGCGTGCCATACGTCGGCGGCTCGATGCCCGAATACGGCGTGGAGCAGTAGGCGGAGCGGGTGTTGAGCGATCCGTCCGAGATGAGCTTCATGGCGCCCACATGGCCGAGCCCGGCGCTGCCCGGCAGTGGGTTGCCGGTATGCCAACCCGCGTCAATGGCGGCTTGCAACCGATCGGGGTATACACCAGCGTCCACGCGCAAACCGTTAATGCCGGCCGCGAAACGATTGGTCCATGTATCGATGTTTTCGGCCATTTCATAATCGCGGATGCCCACCACGCCCTTGCTTGCGGCGTCCTGTTCGGCCTCGCGCAGCAGACGGTCAGTCTCTTCAGCAGCGCCCGGCACCTTGTCGAAGGCGGTGTAGGCGTTGAACCATTCGAGTTCACCGACCAGACCGGATTCGTCCACATGTACGCCAAGCCTGCGGGCCGCGGCGGAGTTCACCCATCCGCAGTGCATGTCCGCGCTGGAGAGGGCCACCGGCTGTTCGCCGGTCACGGCGTCAATTGCAGCCAGTGTGGGCTGCTCGTCGTCGGCCCACAGCGAGTGACGGAATCGCATGCCCACCACGAAGGCATCTGGGTCAAGCGTGCCGGCGGCGCGGCGCTCATCCAGATGACGGCGCAACATGTCCATCGCTTCGGCGGCGGAACGGGCATTGATGAGGTCCAGTCGGCCCAGCGTCTTAGCCCATTGCGTGAAGTGCGTGTGGCAGTCCCACAGGCCGGGAATAACCCACAGGCCGTCGGCGTCGATGGTGGTTTCGTCAGCAGGTGCGGAGGCCGACGTTGGGATTGAGACGCTGCCAGAAGCAATGGCATTCGTCGCGTATGCCAACGATGTCGTATGCGCCTTAGTCTGCATCGTGCCGTCCGAAGCCGAGACCGTTCCAGCAGGGCCGACAGACGCAACAACCCCATCGCGAAGCACCACATCCACGCGGTCCTGAGACCCCGGAACACCGGCATTGACAATACGCACCAAGCTACTCATACCCGCCATCATGCCACCTTTGCATGAACGCCATGGAGATTCGTTCAAGCTGAATCGCGCCGTCGGCGGCGATTCCCGCTGGCTGCCTGCAAACCCCTACGTTCCATGTAATTGCGGGATGACCTGCAACTGCGATGAACGCCCATAGTTTATCCACCGACTTATCCACATTTATCCACCGAAAAATTGGGGCGGTAGACAGGGCCGGTAGTCGGACTCTACACTGCGAGGACAAAGCGAACATCACGAAGGGGTGATCATCATGGGTAGCTCAACGGCATTGACCGAGCTGACAATGCAGAAGTATCAACGAATGCAGACGTGCGCAGATGTTCAACGACGAAGCGCATGGCGCCCACCCTATGCCCTGACAACAGCGTTGGAGCTTTTGTCAATTGAAGTACCCCGCATATCAAGCAAACACAGAGGCCTTGCAACTACAACCATTGTTGCGGTTCCACACGCCAATGACAAACGGCACATTGTGGGGGTCAAAGTGGTTGTATGGCCTTTCCCACTAGACACGGTCATAATCGAGGGACAATTCACATGCACTTCACCAGCTTGCACATGGGCCATGTTCTCCGCGTATCTCGAACTTGAAGAACTCATCGTTCTCGCTGATTCCATGATGCGACGAGATCGAAGGCTCTGCAGAACAACCATCGACGCCCTTTCTCTGTATCTCGATGAGGCTGAGACCCAGGTGCGAGCCGACAAAGAGAATGGAGCCAATTCGTATTTGTTCCGCGGGTATAACAAATGCCGTCGCGCCCTACTTTTGGCGCGCGCGGGCACAGATTCCTCCATGGAAACACGAACTCGTTTGGTTCTCTTGAAATACGGTCTGGATTGCCCGCAGGTGAATTATCCAATATTCGTAGGAAACAACACCAGACCCATATATCTCGATCTTGCATACCCTGAATTCAAGATATGCATCGAATACGAAGGCTCTCATCATGCCGGGCAATGGCTGAATGACGCGAGACGCCGCCAGATGATCGAAGACGCTGGCTGGAAGTACATTCAAGTCACCAAATTAGATATTGGCGACGAAGCGGGAGAAGAGGCCCTTGCCCGAAGGGTTGCCGAAAGGATACAGGAGGTTACGGGCAAAACGGTCCAGCTCACGATGCGGCAAACCACCCAGCAAATTAGCGATGTCCGAAAGCTACGCCGTATTCCGCTGTACAAACGGCTGAAATTCGAGCCTCTGCTGCCAATTATTCCGACGACGCAGGAATAATAAGCCCGGTAGAGTCAGTCCGCACCGTCCGCACCGCGCTACGGTATTCAAAACCCATTTCAAGGGGCTGATTTGGCCTCCGCCGGAGGTCTACTTCGGTTTCAAGGGGCTGATCATCCGCTAGACCACGTGTATCAATGCCCTTACGCCAACGCCATTCCGCCGTTTTGGAGCCGCGTCTACTCAGGCATCAGCCCCTTGAAACGGCAGTAGACCTCTCCAGAACGTCAAATCAGCCCCTCGAAGTCCGTTTTAGCCTCAATGGTTCCTGCCGAACCACAAAAAAGCCACTCCTCTGCCATACGAGGCGACCGCACAGCAGGCACGTGTCATTTGCCGCTGCGGACCTCGGACTCCATGGCTTCCATGGGCTCGTCGACGAGCACGGTGCCGGACGGCAGGGTGCCGGGCAGCGGATCGTCCATGTAGTGGTCGAACTCGTAGAGCATACGCTCGTTCGGTTTGGCGGTCAGCAACGAAACCACCACGATGAACAGCAGCGAAATGATGAACGCCGGCAGCAGCTCATAGATGGCGAATACGCCGCCCAAGGGCTTGACGAGGTTGTGCCAGATCAGCACGGCCGCCGTGCCGGACAGCATGCCGGCCACGGCGCCGGCCTTGTTGGCGCGACGCCAGTATAGCGAGCACAGCATCAACGGGCCGAATGAGGCGCCAAGCCCGGCCCACGCGTAAGACACCACCTGGAAGATCGACGAGTTCTGGTCGTATGCCACCAGAATGCCGAACAGGAACATGACCACCAGCGTGATCCTGGCCACGATCATGACCTGCTTGTCGGTGGCCTTGCGGTGCAGCAGCCCGCGGAAGATGTTCTCGCCCATGGCCGAAGCGCCGATGATCAGATACGAGGAGCTGGAGCTCATCGAGGCCGCGAAAATGCCGGAGACCACCACGCCGCACATGAAGCTCGGCAGCAGGGTCTGCGCCAGCACGATGAAAATGGTTTCCGCATCGGTGGAGGTCAGCAGTTCGGTGGGCATCATCGCGCGCCCCACCAAGCCGATGCACACCGCGCAACCCAGCGAAATCACGCACCAGGAGGTGGCGATGATTCGGGACTTGCGCACTTCTTCCACGCTGCGGATGGACAGGAAGCGCACCAGCACCTGCGGCATACCGAAGTAACCCAGGCCCCACGCCAGCATGGAGATGATGGTGATGATGCCGTAGTCGGAGGGCGCGCCGAACACGGCCTTGCCCGCCTCGACGAGCTGCTGGCCGGTGGCCGGGTCCAGCTTGGGCGCGGCCACCTGCGTGCCGGACAGGTAGCCGGGGATGGCACGCAGGAATTCCACGGTGTTGTCGATGCCGCCCGCGCTGGCCACGGTGCCGATGAACACCGCCGCGAGCGCGAAGAACATGAGCATGCCTTGAATGAAGTCGGTCATCACCACGGACAAGTAGCCGCCCACCACGGTGTAGACGAACACGACCACCGCGCCGATGATCATCATGACGTGGTAGTCGAAACCGAACAACGTGGCGAACAGCTTGCCCACGGTCACGAAGCAGCTGCCCACGTACACGCTGAAGAACACCAGGATGATCACGGCCGCGATGGTGGAGACCACGCCCTTCTTGTCATGGAAACGCTTGGCGAAGAAGTCAGGAATGGTGATGGCATCGCCGGCCACTACCGAGTAGCGGCGCAGTCGCCGGGCCACAAGCTTCCAGTTGAGATAGGTGCCGAGCGCCAGGCCGATGGCGGTCCACATCGGGTCGGCCGCGCCGGTGAAGTAGGCCAGGCCCGGCAGGCCCATCAGCAGCCAGCCGCTCATGTCGGAGGCTTCGGCGCTCAGGGCCGTGAGCCACGGCCCCACGCCGCGCCCGCCCGCAAAGTATTCCTTGGAAGAGGAGTTGGAGCGTTTGGAGTAGATGAATCCGATGGACAGCATGGCCGCAAAATAGATGACCATGGCCAGCAGAATCCAGAAATCGTTGGCCAACTGCGACACCTCCCCAATCATGACGCCAAGCGGCTACCGCCATGGCAGAACTATGTGCTGATATGCGTGCTGATATGCGATTGACGCCGGAGCGGCGTCATACAGACCGTCACAGCCGTGAATACGGCCGCAACGCACTTCGCCTGATGGTAGTGGATACAAGGGCTCAAGCACCTTCCACCGCTTCCATACTGAGACGCTGTTTTATCTGAGCTCCCCACCTGAGGGGAGCCAAGATGACGGTCAGATGTCGTAGCGCCAGGATTTGTCGGTAATGACGCGCGCCATCGCCAAACCGATCGGCAGGCAGATGATCACCATGAACGCACGGAACGCCCAGTCCATCGCATTGATGGTCTGGAAGCTGCCGAGGTACCACATGGCACGGTACATATACAGACCGGGCACCATGATCACGATCGACGGCACGGTCAGGCAGATGCGCGGGTAGCCGAGGTGCGGCGGTAGCCAGCCACGTCGCACGGATGAACGCCACGCCGATGCCAGAATGCCCGCCAGAAACGCGCCGATGAAGGTAGCCATCTCAGGAGCCATGCCGAAGTCCTGCAATTCCAGACGCAGCGTGTCCGTGATCGCACCGATCAGGGCGGCGGTCAGGCACATGCGCTGCGGCGAATTGAACAGCACGGAGAAGCCCCACACGCCGACGAACGCCGCCACGAACCGCAGCAATCCGTTGACCCACGGGTCAAGCCCCAGTGGCTCAAAGCCTTCCGGGTGCAGGTGCACCATCACGGCCACGGCCCAGCCTGCCAGCGTGGCCATCAGGATGATGCACAGCACGTACGCCACGCGCTGGATGCCCGAGGGGAAGTCGATTTTCGCCATGTCGAGTCCGCCGGTGATGAGCGGGAAACCGGGGATCACGAACAGCATGGCGCCGATGTAGGCCGTATCGTGCGAGAGTGCGACTGGGTCGAAAATGCCGATGAGTCGCAAGGTGCCGGTGCAGGCGAGCGCCGCCGCGGCCACGCACACAAAGGTGACGAAGAACTGGTTCAGATGGTATGCAAACAGCCGGCGACGCATCCACTGGCCAAGGCCCGCTCCCACGAACGCACCGATCATGTCGTATGGGCCGCCGCCGAGCAGGAACACGAAGGCCGCGCAGGCCAGGGCGGAGGCCAGACCGGAGAACCACGGCTTGTACAGCGGCTTGCGACGCTCAATCAGATCGAGCCGCTCGTGCGCCTGCCGCACGGTGATACCGCCCTTGGCCTTCTCTTCGTCGGAGCGCTCGTTGAAGTGTTCGGCGTATTCCTTGGGCACGCGATTCTTGCGCTTCGTACTGCTTGCAGCAGGGCTTTCGGCGGTTGCGCCGTTCGCTGCCGCGCCCTCAGCGCCCGCCTCGGCATTCGCCGCGTTCGCCGATTCAACCGACTCATTGGAGTCACCGGTAAACACTTCGGCATCGTCGTAGGCCTTCTCTTCGGCCGCTTTGTCTTCGACCGGAGTGACTTCCGCGCTGTCCGCCAAAAGTCGGTGGGCTTCTTCATTGTCATCATCCAAGGACTTGGCCACGGAGGTCACGAGTACCTTGGTTTTCAACGCAAGATCCAGCGCCTCGTCCACGCTGCCGTTGGCCGCCTCAGCCTCGGCCTTGGCACGTTCGCGCAGGCGCTTGGCCAGATCAGCAGAATACTGCGAAGCGTCACGTTCGTCCAAATGCTTGACCACGCCATCGGACAGTTGCGAATCGACGTGATACATCGACCCCTTGCCGAGATTCACGGAGAACCAGTCGGCGAAATGTTCCAGCAGCCAGATACGTTCGGTGTTCACGCCGGTGGTCGGCAAATCCACGACTTCGGTGATGCGGTTACGACCATCCGTGCAGGTGGCCTCGATATCTGTCAGGTTCACGTCGGCGCGTACGTGCACGCCCAGCGGGTAGGCGATGCGGTGCATCATTTCACGCACGCGGAAGGAGCCGGTGCCGGCTCCCAGGTCCAGCATGCCGACTCGTACAATCACGCTGGCTTTGGCGGCGATACCGGCGTCCACCACCGGTTTTTCCCAATCGCGCGCAATATCTTCCATGTCCAGCGGAATGGAGTGGGTGTGGAATTTACGTACAGCCGTTGCGCCTTTCGCTTCGGGCGCACTTTTTTTCTTCTGTTCGCTCACATCCCTCATTACTACTCCCTGCCTCCCCCGCCAGCAATCGTAAGGTGCTCAAATCTTCCGCGAATCGGACAGTGTCTCATATGCTGTCCGATATTCGGTCTCTATAGGTGGACAACTTGGCGCACTATATGGACTCCGTAACGCAAATAGCGATTTCGCGGGGATACACTATTGCCCACACAACAACCACGTTGAATATGGGCTGTGGGCTCGCAACGACTGGCCTCAACAACTGCGGAGGAGCCGCAGACGACCGGTAGACCGAGCAACCTGTTATTCGGCAAAGGAGGTTATATGGCAACACCAGAAGAACAGATCACTCCTGCTGACGCCGCCATCGTCACTACCGGAACTGGCCGCAAGGGCCCCGAGGAGCATGATCTTCCCCAAGGCCTCAAGGACGACATGGATCTGTGTTTGAAGATCCTGCGTGACGTACTGGGCGAATACAACCCCGAACTGCTCTCCACGTTCGACACCGTGCGTAATTACTCGGTGGAAGCCAGCGCTGAACACTTCGCCGAGCTGGAGGATCCGAACCCCGCACAGGATGGCCTGAAAGAGGCCGTGAACGTCATCGACAACATGACGCTACACGATGCCCAGCTGCTGGCCCGCGCATTCGCCACGTACTTCCATCTGGCAAACCTGTCCGAGGAGAACTACCGCGTTTCCGTGCTCCATGAGCGCGAGAACAACGTATCCGGCGAGCAGGCGGTCGATCCGATCAACGAGCTCACCGTCGCCTACCACCAGCTCATCAACGAGATGGGCCCGGCCAAGGCCAAGGAGCTGCTCGACCAGCTTGAGTTCCACCCCGTCTTCACCGCGCACCCCACTGAAGCACGCCGCAAGGCAGTGGAAGGCAAGATCCGCCGCATCTCCGAATTGCTCGGGGAATACAAGATTCTCGGCGGCTCGGACAAGAAGGAATGCCTGCGCCGTCTCTACAACGAGATCGACGCCCTGTTCCGCACCTCTCCGATTGCGCTGAAGAAGCCGACCCCGGTTGAGGAAGCGGACACGATTCTCGACATCTTCGACAACACGCTGTTCCACACCATCCCCAAGGTCTACCGTCGCTTCGACGACTGGATTCTGGGTGACCAGGCCGGACTCGTCGAACCTGTCTGCCCCGCGTTCTTCCACCCGGGCAGCTGGATCGGCTCCGACCGTGACGGTAACCCGAACGTCACCGCCAAGGTGAGCCGCGCTGTGGCCCGCAAGTTCTCCGATCACGTGATCGCCGCTCTCGAGGAAGCCACCCGTACAGTGGGCCGCAACCTCACGATGGAGGCCGAGACCACGCCGCCGAGCGCCGAGCTCAAGAGCCTCTGGAGCCACCAGAAGGAAATGAGCGAGCGCCTGACCGACAAGGCCGCCCTGATCTCCACCAAGGAGATGCACCGCGCGGTCATGCTGGTGATGGCCGATCGTCTGCATTACACCATCGAGCGCGATGCCGACCTCATGTACCACTCCTGCGACGACTTCCTCAACGATCTCAAGGTGGTGCAGCGTTCGCTGGCCGAGGCTGGCGCCAAGCGCTCCGCTTACGGCCCGCTGCAGGATCTGATTTGGCAGACCGAGACCTTCGGCTTCCACATGGTGGAGATGGAGTTCCGTCAGCACTCTGTGGTGCATGCCCGCGCCCTTGCGGATATCCGCGAGCACGGCCTGCACGGCGAGCGCGGCGAACTGCAGCCGATGACGCACGAGGTGCTCGACACCTTCCGCGCCCTCGGTGCCATCCAGAAGCGCAACGGCCTCAAGGCCGCCCGCCGCTACATCATCTCCTTCACCAAGAGCGCCCAGAACATCAAGGATGTCTACGAGCTCAACCGCTTGGCCTTCTCCCACCCGGAGGACGTGCCCACCATCGACGTGATCCCGCTGTTCGAGCAGCTTGAGGATCTGCAGAACTCGGTGGACGTGCTCGAGGAAATGATCAAGATCCCCGAGGTTCAGGCTCGTCTGAAGGCCACCGGCAACAAGCTCGAGGTCATGCTCGGTTACTCCGACTCCTCGAAGGACGCCGGCCCGACCTCCGCCACGCTGGCCCTGCACTCCGCTCAGGAGCGCATTGCCAAGTGGGCTGAGTCGCACGACATCGATCTGGCCCTGTTCCATGGCCGCGGCGGTGCCGTAGGTCGTGGCGGCGGCCCCGCCAACCGTGCGGTGCTCGCCCAGCCGGTCGGTTCCGTCAAGTGCCGCTTCAAGCTCACCGAGCAGGGCGAGGTCATCTTCGCCCGTTACGGCAACCCGGTGCTGGCCATCCGCCACGTCGAGTCCGTGGCTGCGGCGACCTTGCTGCAGTCCGCGCCAAGCGTGGAGAAGCGCAACACCGAGATGACCGAGAAGTATGCCGACATGGCTGCTCAGCTCGACGAGACCGCGCACAACCGCTTCCTCGACCTGTTGAACACCGACGGCTTCGCTCCGTGGTTCTCGATCGTTACGCCGCTGACCGAAATCGGCCTGCTGCCGATCGGCTCCCGCCCGGCCAAGCGTGGCCTCGGAGCCAAGTCGCTCGACGACCTGCGCACGATTCCGTGGATCTTCTCCTGGGCTCAGGCCCGCATCAACCTGGCCGCTTGGTACGGCCTCGGTACCGCATGCGAGAAGTTCGGCGATCTGGAGACCATGCGTCAGGCCTACGAGGAATGGCCGCTGTTCTCCACGTTCATCGACAACGTCGAGATGTCCATCGCCAAGACGGACGAGCGCATCGCCAAGATGTACCTCGCCCTCGGCGACCGCGAGGACCTCAATGAGAAGGTGCTCAACGAGATGGAGCTCACCCGCAAGTGGGTTCTGGCCATCGTGGGCGACAAGTGGCCGCTGCAGCACCGTCACGTGCTCGGCCAGGCCATCCGCATCCGCTCCCCATACGTGGACGCGCTGTCCGTCACTCAGGTGCTGGCGCTCAAGTCGCTACGCAAGAAGGTGGACAAGGAAGAGCTCTCGCAAAGCCAGCAGGCAGGATTCATCTATCTGATCCTCTGCACCGTTTCAGGTGTTGCTGCCGGCCTGCAGAACACAGGCTGATCCGCGCCTGACCGACCGACAAAAGCGAGCGGGGAGGTTCCGTGCCGATTGACGGCGCGGGCCTCCCCGTTCGCGTCGCACGGCCCTAGACTGGCCGGCGACGGCGCGCATAGAACGGGCGCGCAGAGAACGGACGCGCGGAACGGGCACCTCGACAGATCGGAGGGGACATGGGCAAGCCAGCGGACGGGCGCGGGAACACCGGGCCAACGGACGGCATCAAGGCGGGGGGCGACGCCGGGAACGAACGCCACGCTTGCAAAGCGAATCCGGCTATGATCGATGACATTGGGAAGAAACATGGCTTGGAAGATACGTCAGAAAATTTTTCCGGCAAGAAATATGCTTTGGCACCGAAAGCAGCTACCAAATTCCCTAAGGCGAGTAGATGCTATGTGGCTTTGGGCAAGGCCAGACGCGTGCTATGGTGGCTGGGATTACTGCTGCTTTCACCAGCAGTAATGACATGGGCTGAACGCGATAATTACAGCCTCGTTTGCAGCGTGTTGACACTTTCTCCTCCACCCTGCAGTGATTTGAATACATATGGCTCCAGACTTACAGCAGTGCTGGGCTTAGGTTTTCTCTGTTGGGTGATGATACCGGTTGTTTCTTGCGTGAAATCCGTCATTCGAAGCTTATATCCCAATGTGCCTGACTTGGATACGTCGATGGCTTCACATGTCGTAATCGGAATTGTGTCATTTTTCATGCTCTGCGTATCTTTGCCTCTTCTTTTCTTGGGCATGATTACAATGCATATATAAACGAACAGGCCTGCCCAAATCTTAAGTAGTGCGCGAAAGCGTCCCGCATAGCGGTGGACAAAGACCTTTCGGAGGAATTGCTCTGCATGGACCGCGCCAGCAACCATGCATCACAGTCCGCGAGAACATCGCTGTAACTGAATCCCATACGGGCGTCTTGCTCGCCGAGATGAGTGTGCAGCCATGACGCCAGGTCCTCTTTCGGGGTATTCGCCAGGTAGCTTCCCCAGATCTGCAACAAATCCAGGGCCCATCCGCCCAGATCACCGAGACCATAGTCCATTGGATCGTTCGTAACGCCCCATGTCAAGTATCCCAAGGACGTGGCAGCCATATGGGCAATGTCCCGATTGGGCAGTGTGCCTTTGATGACAGGTTGCGCATCACATGCGACACCGCATGCCTGACGCGACAAGGCCAATTCGCTGGATAACGCCCGAGATTTTGCGCAAATTGGTTGAGGGCCTGAGATAGAGACATGGC